>Ga0075420_100005829_pt1 | contig 10852 bp, 7 predicted proteins | sample SoiMetdeltSBSDD4_FD_75296 | JGI IMG/M metagenome (GOLD analysis project Ga0075420, IMG submission 75296) | Bulk soil microbial communities from a Populus tree surrounding site in Tennessee, USA - Soil MetaG P. deltoides SBSDD4 | ecosystem: Environmental > Terrestrial > Soil > Tree plantation... | reverse complement strand
GACGAGGGTGCTGCGGGTCGTCGGGTTCTGCCGCTGTGCCGGAGTCTGCCCGTTGGGGGGCTCGATGTTGATCCCGATGTTGATGTTGGGGGTCACCGCTCCCGCGGTCACGACGACCAGGCTGGCGGCGTCGGAGTTGTCCGACGCCGTTCCCGGGCTGACGCCGTCGCCTCCCCAGGGGGACTCCGCCGCGTCGTAGAACTCGGCCAACGCCGGCAGGAAGCCCAGGACGCCGGCCGAACCGCTGCCCGGCGCCACGTTCGAGTTTCCGACCGTGAGGTTGTACTTCTGGGAGAGCCGGCCCGGGAGCAGCCCCGGGAAAAGATCACTGCTGTCGAAGTATTCAGCGTAGACGTAGTAGTTGCCGGGCGGCAGGCCGTCGATCCGGTAGAAGCCATTCCCCTGAAACGTCGCATCCGGTCCTTCCGGGCCGAGCGCCGCAATGTCTTCGAAACGGGAGAGCGACAGGCGCCCCGCCACGCCCAGCATCGTGACCGGATCGATCGCCACCACGTGGACTCCGTCGGCCGCGACGTTGTTGATGGTGATCCGCCCCGTGATCGAGCCGTAGGCGGTCCCGTAGCTCGCTTCCGGGTAATACCGGCCAAGGGTGCTCCGGTCCGACCGCGACAGCGCCCGCTCGCCCACACCGTCGCTCGGTGGGTTGGGATCGACGAAAAAGTGCATCGTCGCCTGCGGCAGCGGATCGTGGGCCAGACCCGCGACGTGTCCGACCTCATGGGTCGCGAGGTTGCGCACGTCGTACAACTGCGTGGAGGGATGGAGGCCGCCGACGGCGCCGTTCGTGGCCAGGGTCTCCTCGACCGTTCCGAAGCTGTTGAACCGGATGTCGGCGTCGATGAGGGTGCCGGCGGGGTACGAGCCGGCCGGAAAGCAGATGCCGGCCAGGATCGGGCCCTGCCCCGGCGGACATCCTCCCCCCTGCGACACGACCACCGGGAGAGTCAGGGCGGTGGAGATCACCTGTGCGCCGAAGCCCAGATTGGACGCGAGAACGCCGCTGTCGCAGAAGGTCACGACGTTGACGCCGTCCGCCCCCTGATCCCTGACGGAGGTTTCGCCGCCGTAGACGAACTCGATGCGTGAGTCGGGATCGTCCTGCCAGGCGTCGAACGCGGTCTGGATCTCGGGCAGGAGCGTCTCCGGCGGCGCGTTCGGGCTGCTGTAGCAGCCGGCGAACGTGGTCGGGTCGTGATACCGCCAGACGATCGGCATGGAGTTGACGTGCCAGACCCGATTGCCGATGCGCGTCCCGTTCTGGGTGATCACCTCGACGTTCCCCAGTGCCAGGAGGACGGCCGTGCTGGCGAGGAGCGCCGCCGCGACGCTCGCCGATGCGACCAGCGTCCGCCGCCTCACCGCCGCACCTCGCCCCGGGGCACGGGAACGAGACGCATCCGCGGGGATTCGGGCGGCGCGCCGGCGCCGGAGGCCAGGATGCGGATCTGCTCCAGGAAGGTCGCGAGCGGCCGCGGCGATCGACCGGCCTGCGCCGCCGGCTGTCCGGTGCCGGGGTCTTCGACGGAACCGGCGACGGTCACGAACCGCTCCCCGGAGAGCGGATTGCGGTGGACACGGAACACGCCCTGGCTGAAACCGACGATGTTCTGCCTGCCGTCGGGGCGGGGCGTCGTCATCAGCAGCACCTCCTCCCCGATTTCGAACTCCGGAGTCCCCTCGGTGCGCATCTCGATCGGATCGATGCGGCCGCCGAGCATCGTGACCGTGAGCCGGGCGGGGCCTTTCCCCTTGGCCTCCTCGAGCACCTCGAAGTCGGTGTCGGTGAAGATCCCCCTCCGCTGCTCGTCCCAGTAGACGCGGGTCGCGCTGGCGCGGGCGTGGACGACGCGCTTCGCCGACTGCACCATCGTGGGGAGGTCCAGGAGGCGCAGGCTGGTGGCCTCCGCCCGCAGAGTGAAGGAGCAGGCGACGGCCACCGCGAGGCCGATCCGTGCCGTTCCCGATCGCATGAAATCGTTCATCGTTGCCTCCTCTCACTCGAATTCGATGATGGCGCGCACCAGCTCGAGATCGACCTCGATCACCCCGACTTCGAAGGCCCGGCCATCGTCCAGGGCGCCGCGCGCGACGAGGGTGAAGTGGCTGACCTGGTGGACGCCGAAGATGTGGTTCTGCTCGTTGTAGAAGCCGGCGACGCCCTTCTGGAGGGAGGGCAGGGCGCCCAGCTCGCCGATGGTCACGACGCGATCCGCGGTCGCCGCCGCCAGTTCAGCGGCGCGCACGAACCAGATCGGGACCGCCCCCCGTCCGTGCAGCGATGACAGGATCGGTCCGACGTCGTTGAACTCCGCGAACCCCTCCACCAGCAGTGGACACAGGAGTGCAGCGGCGTCGAAGTAGCGCAGGATGTTGAAATCGGCCCGGATGCACTCCGGCGGACGGAAGAAGGGAATCGCCGTCCACTCTCCGTCGGTCAGCGACTCGAGCGGAGCGCTGGTGTAGAAGTTCGGGTCGATGTCTTCCGGGACCCGCACGTGATCGTTGGCCCGGGCCACGACCGGGACGGCGAGACCTGCGGCGAGCGCGAGCGTTGCGACGAAACGGTGGATGCGTGTCATGGGCGGCCTCCTTCGCACTGATTCGGCATTGCCACGCCCCTGCATGCGTCAAACCGGTGCGATTCCCATCAAACAATTCCGCGCCCGGGGGTCTGTCGTAGAATCGGGCGCATCCGGGGGGCCGCCCCGCATGCCCGATCCAAGGCAGAAGCGCGTCAAGGAACTGTTCCAGGCGGCGGCGGACCTCCGTCCGGCGGACAGGCACGCCTTCCTGGAGGCGCAGTGCGGCGCGGACGACGCGTTGCGAACCGCTGTCGAGTCGCTCCTGGCGGCCGGCGAGGACAAGGACGTCCTGCTCGACCGGCGGCCGTTCCTTTCAGCGGCCGGCTCCGGCACCGGGTCACCGGATTCCGCCAGCCCGACGGCCAGTCTGGGGACGGCTGTCGGCCCCTCCCTGGTGATCGATCGCTACCGGCTCCTGGAGAAGCTCGGCGAAGGTGGGATGGGGGAGGTCTGGCTGGCGGAGCAGCAGGCGCCGGTGGTCCGGCGCGTCGCGCTCAAGCTCATCAAGGCCGGTATGGACACGGCGCAGGTGATCGCCCGCTTCGAGGCGGAGCGTCAGGCGCTGGCGCTGATGGATCACCCGGCGATCGCCCGGGTCTTCGATGCCGGCGCGACGCCGGAGGGTCGTCCTTACTTCGTCATGGAGCCCGTGACGGGGCTCCCGATCACCCAGCACAGCGACCGGGAGCGGCTCGACATCGCCGCGCGGCTGGAGCTGTTCATGCAAGTGTGCGAGGGGGTGCAGCACGCCCACCAGAAGGCGATCCTGCACCGCGATCTCAAGCCCTCGAACGTCCTAGTGACCGCGCAGGACGGCCGGGCGGCCCCCAAGATCATCGATTTCGGAGTGGCGAAGGCGATGGCGCAGCCGCTCACGGCGCACACGCTGCACACCGGCCTCGGGATCCTCGGGACCCCCGGGTACATGAGCCCGGAGCAGGCGGACCTCGGCCGCCAGGACGTCGACACCCGCACCGACGTGTACTCGCTCGGAGTGATGCTCTACGAGCTGCTCGTGGGCGTCCTGCCCCACGAGCCGGAGCGGCTGCGCCGGGCCGGCTGGGAAGGGCTCGGGCGGCTGCTGCGGGACGAGGAGCCGGCGACGCCGAGCAAGCGCCTGACCACGCTGCCGGCCGACACGCTGGATGTCTCGGCGCGCCTGCGGCGGCTCGACGTTCCGGCGCTGCGCCGGCACGTCTCGGGCGATCTCGACTGGATCACCATGAAGGCGATCGAGCCGGACCGCGAGCGCCGATACGGCAGCCCCGCGGATCTGGCGGAGGATATCCGGCGGCACCTGCGCGACGAGCCGGTGCTCGCCGCCGCCCCGACGGCGGCGTACCGTCTGGGCAAGTTCGTGCGGCGTCACCGGTTCGGCGTGGCCGCGGCCGCCGCCATCGGGCTCGTCGTGGCGGCGGGCCTGGTCGGCACGACCACGGGGCTGGTGCGGGCGCGCCGGGCCGAGAGCGAAGCGAGGAAGCAGGCGGCCGCCTCGGAACGCGTCGCGGGATTCCTGTCGAGCGTTCTCGCATCGGTCGATCCGGCACGCATGGGGACGACGCTCGTGGACGACCTGCGGCGGCGCGTGGAGAAGGTGGAGCGTGGCCGCGGCGGGAGCGAGACGCAGGTGGCCGCCACCCTGGCGGCGTTCGATGGAGCGACGAAGGGGATCAATCGCGTCGACGCGGCCCGGGACCTCGTGGACCAGGAGATCCTGTCGCGCGCCGGGCATTCGATCGACGAGCAGATGCGGAGCGATCCGCTGCTGGCGGCCCGCCTGCAGTCAACGCTCGGATCGACCTATTACGATCTGGGCCTCTTCGAGAAAGCGGCCGTGTACCATCTCAAGGCGCTCGAGACCCGGCGCCGGGAGCTCGGGCTGGAGCATCCCGACACCCTCCGGTCGATGGATGCCCTGGGCCGCTCCCTGCACGTCAGCGGTCGCATCGACGAGGCGGAGACGACGCTCCGACAGGCGATCGACATTCAGAGCCGCGTCCTCGGAGCCGAGCACCCGGACACCCTGCAGTCCATGAACGACCTGGCCTACGCGATGTCGTTCGCCGGGAAGAACAAGGAATCGGAGGCGCTCTACCGGAAGACGCTGGAGAGCCGCCGCCGGGTCCTCGGAAACGAGTCCCCCGATGCCGCGCTCACGATGCGGCTCCTCGCCGACAACCAGGTCCTGCAGGGACGCTTCGCCGAAGCGGAGCAGCTGTACCGGGAAGCGCTCGCGATCCAGCGCCGCGTCCTCGGCCCGGAGGTTCATGAGACTCTGCGATCGATGGGGAACATGGCGCGCGCCTTGACCGGCCTCGGCCGGCACGATGAAGCCGAGCGCGTGTCGCTCGAGGTGATCGATATCCGCCGCCGGACCAGCGGCGAGGACAGCATCTACACCGTGCTCAGTCTCGGCTATCTCGGGATGGGGTATGCCAACCAGGGGCGCAGGCAGGATGCCGAACGGGTCCTCATGGAGGCCCTGGAGCGCTCGCGGCGGAGCGAGGTGTCCCTGGTCACGGCGCTGATCAACTACACGCTGGCCCCCATCCTGCGCTCACAGGGACGCCTGCCGGAGGCGGAGACGCTGTACCGGGAGACCGTGGAGATCCAGAGAGGGACTGGCTCGGGGAGGGCAGTCGCCGGCACGCTGCGGCTGCTCGCGGAGGTTCTGGTGCAAGAAGATCGATGTCAGGAAGCCGAGCCCGTCTACCGTGAGATCGTGACCATCCAGGAACGGGAGTTCGGCGCGGACGCATCTCCGACGATTGCCGCCAAATGGGACCTCGCGCGACTGTACTGGGGCACCGCCGATGTGGAGCGCGGGCGGTCCAACGTCGCGTCGTTCCTGGCCGACCTCGAGCGCCTTGCGAAGCAGCCCGAAGCGAAGGCCGACTTCCTGAATCTCTACGCCGGATGCCTGCTCATCTGCGAGCCAGTGGATGTGCGCGACCCGCAGCGGGCCTTCCCGTTCGCGGAGAAAGCCGTCGCCGCCTCGGGGCGGAAGGACGCCAACATCCTCGACACCCTCGCCCTCGCCTATCACCTCACGGGACGCGACTCCGAGGCCCTGAAGATCCAGCGAGAGGCGATCACCATGCTCCCCTCCGGGCCGTCGCGGCTGCGGGAGGAGCTGGAGCGGAACCTGGCCACCTACGAGCAGGCCCTGCGGCGGCGCTGACTCCGCCACCGCGCGCGCGGCCGCGGCCGCACCGCCGTGTCACCAGCCCCAGATGGTCGCGATGCGGACGGTGCGGGGTTGCTCATAGCCGTTGACGCGGCCGTAGTTGGGATTGGGGACACCCATCCCCAACTCGAGCGTGTCGTTGAAGGTGGTCGCGTGCTGGGAGTTGAAGACGTTGAAGACGTCGACCCCCACCTTCAACGACGTCCGTCCGAGCGGCACGCCGTAGGCGACGTGCAGGTCGAAGGTCGTGATGGAAGGTGCCCGCCCCAGGCTGCCGCGCTGCTGCGGCTCGTTGCTGGCCATGAACGTGCTCTGCCCGGCGACGCCGTCCCAGATGCGGTAAACGGGATCGACTCCGGGAACCTCGTTGTTGGACAGGTAGGCCGGGTGTATCAGCATCGGCGTGCGCAGGAGGCCGGACATCCACTGCACCGCTCCGCCGACCTCGAAGCCTCCGTCGAAGAAGCGGGTGCCGAGCACGTGCAGGACGTGCGGCCGGTCCAGGTTCAACGGACCGGTGATGAACTGTCCCCGCATCAGGGGCGAGTCGGGGAAATCGAACAGCGTGGTGAAATTCGGGTTCCCCTGGCCGTTGTCGTTCCGGAAGAGGCCCTCGTAGTTCCCGCGCAGGCTCGAATACCGGTAGTTGCCGATCAGCTGCCATCGCTTCGACAGGCGCTTCTCGAGGACAAGTTCGAGAGCTTTGTACTCGCGCTCCGGATCGGCGAATGGGTACGCGACATCCTTCGGAGTGTTGCGGCCCGGGTTCGTCACCACGTACTGGCCGAGAGGGGCCGATCCGAATCCCGGAAATGGCAGGTTGCCGCCCGCATCCGGGCCCAGGGAGAAGTTGAGGAACTCCTCGGCCGAGGTGGACTGCACGTCCTCGAGCACGCGTCCCTGATCGCGGAGGATGGCGCGGATTTCGAACATCAGGTCGGCCGACAGGAGTTGCTGCCAGCCGACCACGAACTCGTCCACGTAGGGGAGCCGCGTGTTCTTCTCCACTCGCGTCGGGAGGAGGGCCGTCATGAGAATCGAACTCTCCGGATTCCGGACCGTTAGGTCGGGATCGCGGAAGGGGAAATTGAGCACGATGATATCGTTGGAGAAGGCGTGCGCCGCCAGATCGAGCGGGACCCGCTCGAAGTAGCGGGCAGCGTTCACGTACAGCTTCGTACGTCCGTCCGCCCGCGGATCGAAGGTGAGACCGAGTCTCGGGGAGATCTCCGTCTCGAACGTGTACGACACGGGCTCGAAGCGCGTCGGGTCGGTGGTGAAAACATCCGGCGCGACGAACGACAGATTGAGCGTGAAGTCGCCACTTCCCTCGAGGCTCTGCCGCGTGGCCCGGGCTCCGAGTTTCGCCACCCAGCGGCGGCCGATCGACCACGTGTCCTGCACGAAGAGGGAGTGTTCCTGCGAGTTCGTCGGCCCGGACGGGTTGAGAAACGTGAAACTCTCGTACGAAGGAATCTGGCTGCTACACGCGGTGCATCCGGGGATGCCGCCGATCACCGTGACCATCGTGCCGGTCGGCGATCGGATGACGGTGGTGGAGTCGACCACGCCGTCCGCGTTCGTGTCGATTGGAAAGGGGAGATCGACGTGCTTACCACCGAGGATCTGCTCGTACTCGGCATCCCAATACTCGTACCCGGCCTTGACCTCGTGCCTTCCGAGGATGCCGGTGAACTTGAGCGCCGCGTCCCACGCCTCCTCGTCGCTGCTCGCCGGCAGCCCCCCGCCTCCGCGCGGGATGAAGTCGATCCCGGCGCCCCGGATGATGCGCTCGTCGGTGTAGGGATAGTCGTCCACGACGGAGGTCGCCTCGAATCGGCTGTGGCGGTGGCTGATCTGGCTCTCGAAAAACCAGTTCGGACCGAAAACCGCGCTGTAGCGAAGAGCCTGGTGGCCGGATCCGTACTCGGCGTCCGTCCTCAACGCCCCATCGAGATAGCCGGCGGCGGTCTTGGTGACGTCGAGGGTGCCGTCCCCATCGAGGTCGCCGGCCAGGTTGAAGGGATTTCCGGCGCCGATCCCGAGACTGCCGTCACCGCGGGATTCGTCCCCGAATCCGGACAGCTCGAGCCGGTGCCGCGGCGAGACCTGCCAGGTCACCTTGGCGGCGTAATTGAAACGCCTCTGGTCGTCGCGCCGCCCGTCCAGGGCTTCCGGCGGTTGCAGCTCCGCGTACGGGTAGGTCTCGGCGGCGCCGGGATCGAACGCCAGGACAGGATTCGTGGTCGTCGGCGCATCCCGGAACACCAGCGAGCTGTCGTGCACGGGGTTGAGTGCGACGAACCAGAAGAGTTTGTCCTTGATGAACGGCCCCCCGGCCTGCACGCTGACGTCGGTTCTCTCGCGATCTTCGACCTGGGTGGCGCCTCCCTCGATCACGATCTCTTCCCCGGGAGCCTCCAGATCGGCCGGTTGGAAGAAGAAGCGGATCGAGCCGGTGAATGCGTTCCCGCCGGACTTGACGACGCCATTGATCACGCCGCCCAGCGCCTGGCCGTACTCCGCCTCGAAGCCGGCGGTCTTGACCTGAAGCTCCTCCAGGAAGTCGAGGCCAATCCCCGTGGAGATGGTGCGGCCGAACAGCCCGGTGCCGACGCTCCCGAAACCGACACTGGTGATGTTGGTGCCATCGATGATGTAGGCGTTCTCCAGCCCCGAGGAGCCGCCGATGGAGTGGTTGAGCTCCCCGGTGCCGTGGCCGGGGACGACGCCCGGTGCGAGCCGGGCGAGATCGGTGAATTCTCGCCCGACCGGGAGCGTGGAGATCACCTCGTCGGTCTTGAAGGTCGTGACGACCTCGGTGCGCTTCATGTCCACGAGCGGCGCGGCGCCGGTCACCTCGATCTCCTCGGTGTATCCGGTGGTCAGCACGATCGGCAGCCAGGTCCGCTCCCCCGCGGCGACCGTGACCTCCTCGATCACGATCGTGCCGAAGCCGGGCTTCTCCACCTGCACCCGGTAGTCGCCGGCGGGGAGGAGGCGGATCTCGACGCGGCCGTTGTCGTCGGCGGTGACGACACGCTGGCCCAGCGGTCCCGCGACGGTGAGCTTCGCCTCCGCCACCGGCGCGCCGGTCTGATCGGTGACGCTGGCGACGAAGCTCCCGGTGGTCGGCTGCTGGGCGGACACCACCTCAGCCGCGGCGAGGCCAGCGGCGAGCACGATGAGCCGGCACGTTGTTTTCGTGACCGAACTCCCCATTGGGCCGTGCCCGAGCGACGAGCAGGTATCTTTGCCGCATAGACTAACCGAGGTGCGCCTGATTTCGACCCCCCCGGGTTCGGCGGCGCCTGCCCCCTGGGCTTGCCGGCCCTCCCGGCATGCGCGGAAACGGCGCGGATCGCATCACCCCTCTTGACATCCGCTTAATTTACCCCCATGCTGCGGTCATCGTGGACGGCCGGGCGGAGATGGCGGCTTCCCCCGGGACGGCCCGCGACCGAGGGGAGCGGATGGCCGAGATCACCGACCTCACCGAGAAGCAGCAGGCGGTCTACGACTTCATCAAGCGGTTCATCGGCGAGCGCGGCATGGCCCCCTCGTACGAGGAGATCCGCAAGGCCTTCCGCTTCCGGTCGTACAACTCGGTCCAGAAGTACCTGAAGCGGCTCGAGGAGAAGGGGCACATCAAGAGCCCCTGGGGGAACCGCAAGCGGGCCCTCGAGCTGACCGACCCCGGGCCGATGCAGCGGACCATCCCGCTCCTCGGCACCGTCGCCGCCGGCCGGCCGATCGAGGCGATCCAGACCCCCGACACGGTGGAGGTCCCCGAGACCCTCCTGCGCGGCGACGACCACTTCGCCCTCAAGGTGGTCGGCGACAGCATGGTGGACGACGGCATCCGCGAAGGGGACATCATCATCGTCAAGCGCCAGCGCGACGCGCGCAACGGCCAGACTGTCATCGCCCTCATCGGCGACGACGCGACCGTGAAGCAGTACCACCGCCGCGGCAACCAGATCGAGCTGCGCCCCGCCAACTCCCACATGCGACCGATCTTCGTGCAGGAGGGGGACATTCAAATTCAGGGAATCGTGATCGGCCTCATCCGGAGGTTCCAATGAGCGACAGCGACCGGGAACGGACCAGCCTGCGCGTCTTCAACGCCGTCGTCGAGCGCGACCTCGACAGCGGCCTCTACGTCGGCTACGTCCCGGGCTGGCCCGGGGCCCACAGCCAGGGCTCCAGCCTCGACGAGCTGCATGACCGTCTCCAGGAGGTCGTCGCGATGCTGCTCGAGGACGGCGCGCTGCCGCGGGCGTCGGAGTTCGTCGGAGTCCAGACGATCCGGGTGGCGTGATGACCGACGCGCTGATCGTGACTCTCGGGCTGTTCCTGCTGGCGGCCGCCGAGCCTCCTTCCAAGACGCTTCACGCGAAAGGCACGTTCGAAGTCCAGATGACCCCGGCCGGGGAGGGGGACAAAGCCCCGGGCGCGACGCTCGGCCGGTCCACCATCGCCAAGCAGTTCCACGGCGACCTCGAGGGGACGAGCACCGCCACCATGCTCACCGCCATGACCGAGGTCAAAGGCTCCGCCGGCTACGTGGCGATCGAGCGCGTGACCGGCGTGTTGAACGGCCGCCGCGGCACCTTCGTCCTCCAGCACAGCGGCACGATGACCCGCGGCGCGCAGCAACTCTCGGTGACGGTGGTGCCTGATTCCGGGACGGGGGAGCTGGCGGGGATCACCGGCAAGATGGTGATCACGATCACCGGGGGGAAGCATGAATACGACTTCGAGGTAGTGATTCCACGGCAGTGATGAGCAGCTCGAACTCAGAGGTACTGTGTGGCACGTGACGAATTTTCAAAATCTGTCAAGTTAGCGCTCATGATTCGGGCTGGGTTGAGATGTTCCCGTCCAGACTGTGCCGCCACCACCTGTGGGCCACATTCGAACCCGAGTAAATGGCTAAGTTTCGGCGAGGCTTGTCATGTTACCGCGGCTTCGCCAGGCGGTCCCAGATATGATTCGTCCCTTACACCTGAACAACGAGCAGATATCTCGAACGGTCTATGGCTGTGCGCATCCTGTGCCA
>Ga0075420_100005826_pt1 | contig 10857 bp, 11 predicted proteins | sample SoiMetdeltSBSDD4_FD_75296 | JGI IMG/M metagenome (GOLD analysis project Ga0075420, IMG submission 75296) | Bulk soil microbial communities from a Populus tree surrounding site in Tennessee, USA - Soil MetaG P. deltoides SBSDD4 | ecosystem: Environmental > Terrestrial > Soil > Tree plantation... | reverse complement strand
ACCAAGCCGCGCGTGGTGTCGCTGATCGTGTTCACCGCGGTGATCGGCATGTTCCTCGCCACGCCGGGGATGGTGCCGCCGCGGGTGCTGCTCGCCGCCACGCTCGGCATCGCGCTGGTGGCCGGCGCGGCGGCGGCGATCAACTGCCTGGTGGAGCAGAACGTGGATGCGCTGATGCTGCGCACGCGCTGGCGGCCGCTGCCGAGCGGCGAGCTCACCAACCTGCAGACGCTGGTGTTCGCCGGCGTGGTCGGCGGGCTGGGCCTGTGGCTCCTGGGCCACTACGTGAACGCGCTCACCCTGTGGCTGACGCTGGCCACCTTCGTCGGTTACGCCATCGTCTACACGGTGATCCTCAAGCCGCTCACCCCGCAGAACATCGTCATCGGCGGCGCTTCCGGCGCCATGCCGCCGGTGCTGGGCTGGGCGGCAGTGACCGGCGAGGTGACGACCGAGTCGATGCTGCTGTTCCTCATCATCTTCGCCTGGACGCCGCCGCATTTCTGGGCGCTGGCCCTGTACCGGACCGAGGACTACGCCAGGGCGGGGCTGCCGATGCTGCCGGTGACGCACGGCGCGCGCTACACGCGGCTGCAGGTGCTGCTCTACACGCTGATCCTGTTCGGCGTCTCGCTGCTGCCGTTCGCCATCCGCATGAGCGGGTGGCTGTATCTCGCCGCGGCGCTGGCGCTGGGCGGCGCGTTCATCTATTACGCACTGCGCCTGCACCTCGCCTACAGCGACCGGCTGGCGCAGCGGGCGTTCCGCTATTCGATCGTCTACCTCGCCGCGTTGTTCGGGGCGCTGCTGATTGACCACTACGCTGCGCTTTAGCCTGGCGGCCCTGGGCATGCTGCTGCTCGCGGCCTGCGACGGCGCGCAGCCGAAATTCAAGAGCACCGACATTACCGGTGCGGATTACGGCAAGCAGCTGGAGCTCACCGACCACCGCGGCAAGCCGCGCCGCCTGGAGGAATTCCGCGGCAAGGCGGTGGTGCTGTTCTTCGGCTTCACGCGCTGTCCCGACGTCTGCCCGACGACGCTGGCCGACGCCGCGCAGGCGATGCGCCAGCTCGGGCCCGACGCCGAGCGCGTGCAGGTGCTGCTGGTGACCGTGGACCCGGAGCGCGATACCGGGGACGTGCTGGCGAAATACGTGACGGCGTTCGACGCGCGCTTCCTCGGCCTGCGGGGCGACCTGGACGCCACGCGGCGCGCGGCGAAAGAATTCAAAGTGTATTTCGAGAAGCGGCCGGGCAAGAACCCGCAGGACTATTCCGTCGACCACAGCGCCCAGAGCTACGTGCTCGACCCGCAGGGGCGCCTGCGCCTGTTCGTGCGGCACGACCGCATCGCCGAGGACCTGGCCCCGGACCTGCGGCTGCTGCTGCAGTAGGGCTCAGCGCGCCGCGGGCGCGGGCAGGGCGGGCGGCGCCTGCATCAGCTGCTTCATCTTCTGCAGCGCCTTCGCCTCGATCTGCCGGATGCGCTCGGCGGACACCTTGAACTCGGCGGCCAGGTCGTGCAGCGTGGCGGAGTCCTGTTCCTTCAGCCAGCGCGCCTCGACAATGCGCCGGCTGCGCGCGTCCAGGCTCGCCATCGCGCGCCGCAGGCCGGCGGCGTCCGCGTCCTGGTCTTGCTGCTCCTGCAGCACGGCGGAGGGTTCGGCCCGCGGGTCGGCCGCCAGGTAATGCACCGGCGCGTAGGCCTCCTCGTCGCTGTCCTCGGCCTCGAAGGCGATGTCGCGGCCGCCCAGCCGCGTCTCCATCTCCATCACTTCCTCGGGCTTGACCTTCAGCTCGGCGGCGACGCGCCTGACTTCGGCGGCGCTCAGCGGGGCGAGGCCCTGGCGCATCGAGCGCAGGTTGAAGAACAGTTTCCTCTGCGCCTTGGTGGTCGCGATTTTCACCAGGCGCCAGTTGCGCAGGACGTACTCATGGATCTCGGCCCGCACCCAATGGATCGCGAACGACACCAGACGCACGCCGCGCGCGGGGTCGAAGCGCTTCACTGCCTTCATCAGGCCGAGGTTGCCTTCCTGAATGAGATCGGCATGCGGCAGGCCGTAGCCGAGGTAGCCGCGGGCGACCGCGACCACCAGCCGCAGGTGCGACAGCACCAGCTGGCGCGCCGCGTCGACGTCGCCGTCGCGGCGGTAACGCAGCGCGTACTCGCGCTCCTGCTCGGCGCTGAGCAGCGGGAAGCGGCTGACCGACTGGATGTACGCCTCGAGGCTGCCCGCGGCCATCGGCAGGGGCAGCGCCATCGGCAGGGCCTGCGTGGTATTCGTCATTGCACCTCCACTGGGAAATCTTAGCACTCCGGGTATTGGAGTGCTAATGGCCCTGGAGGTTCCCGACCACTTCGTGTAAACAGATATGCGAAACAAGGGTTTTATCGTAAGTATTTACTTACTGATAGAAGCGCTCCGAACCAACCCAGGACCCCGGAGAAGGCCACGATGGAAAGCGAATCGGCGGCGCCGAGAAATTCCAGCTGGAATGCCGATCCGTAGGTCTGCGCCAGCTCGCGCACCCCGGGATTGAGCACCGCCAGGCTCGCTCCCAGGATGGCCAATGCCACCAGGCCGCCCGCGAGTCCCTGCAGCAGGCCCAGATAGAAGAACGGCCGGCGCACGTAGGCGTCGGTGGCCCCGAGCAGCTGGGACACCACGATCTCTTCACGCTGGGTGAGGATCTGCAGGCGGATGGTATTGAAGGTGACCGCGACCAGACCGGTGGCGAGCAGCAGGGCGAGGACGGCGAGCGCGAGGCGCCCGATGCGCCCCAGCGCGGCAAGCCGCTGCGCCCAGGCGGAATCCACCTGCACCAGGGCCACGCCCGGCAACGCGCGCAGCGCCGCGGCCAGCGCCTCGAGGGCGGCGGGTTCGGCCTGCACGGCGCGCAGCACGAACGCGTCGGGCAGGGGATTGTGCTCCAGCGCCGCGACCACGTCGGCGAGCCCCTCGGCAGCGCGCAGTTCCTTGAGCGCGTCCTCGCGCGATACGAAACGCAGTCGCGCGACCCGGGCGTCGGCGCGCAGCCGGGATTCGAGATCGGCGCGCTTCACTCCCGCCTTCAAGTACAGCGACAGCTGCGGCTCGAAGCTGAAGCCCTGCGCCACGCCCTGCAGATTGGCGAGCAGGGCGTAGCCGCCCGCGGGCAGGGACAGCGCCACGCCGATCACCAGGGCATTGAGCAGGCTCGCGGCACGCTGCGCCGCGAGCTTGCGCAGCGCACCGGCGCAGGCCTGGCGGTGCTGGCGCAGCCAGGCGATCACGCGGCCAGCTTTCCCTCGCTCAGGCGCAGCACGCGCTTGCCGTAGCGCTCGATGAGCGCCTGGTCGTGCGTGGCGATGAGCAGCGTGACGCCGACCTGGTGGAAGGCGACGAAGATGTCGATGATGCGCGCCGCCGATTCCGCATCCAGGTTGGCGGTTGGTTCGTCGGCGACCAGAAGCGCCGGGCGGTTGACCACCGCCCGCGCGATCGCCAGGCGCTGCTGCTCGCCGCCGGAGAGCTGCACCGGGTTGGCGCGCTCGCGCGCGAGCAGCCCCACCTTGTCGAGCGCGGCGCGCACGCGGCGCGCCGCTTCGCGGGGCGGCTGCCCGCTGAGCGACAGCGGCAGCATCACGTTGTCGTACACGGAGCGGTCGAAAAGCAGCTTCTGGTCCTGGAACACCAGGCCGAGGTTGCGCCGCAGGTAGGGAAGCGCGGAGCGCTTGAGGGCGCCGATGTTCTGGCCATTGACGATCACGCTGCCGGCGCTCGGCCGCTCGATCGCCGGGATCAGCTTGAGCAGCGTCGACTTGCCCGCGCCGGAGTGGCCGGTGAGGAAGGCGAACTCGCCCGAGGCCAGCGTGAAAGACACGCCGCGCAGAGCGTCCTGCCCTCCCGGATAGCGCTTGGAGACCGCCGAGAAGCTAATCAAGCAGCGCCTCCGCGAAATCGGCCGCCGCGAACGGCCGCAGGTCGTCGATGCCTTCGCCCACCCCGACGAACAGCAGCGGCACCGGGTGCTCGCGCGCGATGGCGCACACCACGCCGCCCTTGGCGGTGCCGTCGAGCTTGGTGAGCACCAGCCCGGTGAGGCCGAGCGCCGCGTCGAAGGCCTTGACCTGGGCGAGCGTGTTCTGCCCGGTGTTCGCGTCCAGCACCAGCAGCACTTCGTGCGGCGCGCCGGGCAGCGCCTTGGCCAGCACGCGCTGGACCTTCTTGATCTCCTCCATCAGGTGCAACTGCGTCGGCAGGCGCCCGGCGGTGTCGGCGATCAGCACGTCGATGCGGCGCGCGCGCGCCGCTGCCGCCGCGTCGTACACCACCGCCGCGGCGTCGCCGGATTGCTGCGCGATCACCGCCACGCCGTTCCTCTCGCCCCAGGCGGCGAGCTGTTCGCGCGCCGCCGCGCGGAACGTGTCGCCGGCGGCGAGCAGCACGCTGCAGCCCCGGCCTTGCAGCCATTTCGCCAGCTTGCCGATCGAGGTGGTCTTGCCCGAGCCGTTGACCCCCGCCACCATCACCACCAGCGGCCGGGCGCGCGCGACATCGAGCGGTTTTTCCAGCGGCGCGAGCAGCGCGCGCAACTCTTCCTGCAGCACGAGCTTGAGCGCCTGCGGCTCGACGATGCGCTCGCGGCGCGCCCGTGCGCGCAGCGCCTCGAGGAGCGCGCGCGTTGCCGCCACGCCGCAATCGGCCTGCAGCAGGGCGGACTCGAGCGCCTCGAACAGCGCCTCGTCCACCGCGGCGCGGCCGAACAGCGCGCCCAGCCCGCCGCCGAGCGCGGCGCGCGTGCGCGCGAGGCCGTTCCTGAGGCGCGCTGCCCACGAGGTCGCTGCTAACATGGTCGCGTGGATTCTAGCAAGCGTAGCCGTCCCGCCGGACGCGTGCGCATCATCGCCGGCGAGTGGCGCAGCCGCGTCATCGATGTGCCGGCCCGCCCCGGGCTGCGGCCGACGCCGGATCGCGTGCGCGAGACGCTGTTCAACTGGCTCGGCCAGCGCCTGGACGGCTGCGCCTGCCTGGATCTGTACGCCGGCAGCGGCGCGCTCGGCTTCGAGGCCGCCTCGCGCGGCGCGGCGCGCGTGGTGCTGGTCGAGAGCGACCGCGCGGCGCTCGCGGCGCTGCGCCGCAGCCGCGAGTTGCTGGGCGCGCAGCGCGTCGAGGTGGTGGCGGGCGATGCGGAGTCGTTCCTGGCGGGCGGCGGCGGGCGCTTCGACGTGGTTTTCCTCGACCCGCCGTTCAGGCAGAATGCCCTGCCGGCGCTGCTCGGCGCATTGCCGCCGCGCCTTGCCGCCGGCGCGCGCGTCTACCTGGAGGCGGCGCGGCCGGTCGCGGTTCCAGAGTCCTGGCGCGAGCTGAAGCGCGCGCGCGCGGGGCAGGTCAGCTACCAACTGCTTGCATGGGAGCCAGCATGATCCGAGCGGTGTACCCCGGCACTTTCGATCCGCTGACCCGCGGCCACGAGGACTTGGTGCGGCGCGCGGCCAAGCTCTTCGACACGCTGATCCTGGGGGTCGCCGACAGCAGGGCCAAGCGCACGTTCTTCACTCTGCAGGAGCGCGTCGAGATGGCGCGCGAGGTGCTCGGCGACCTGAGGAACGTCCAGGTGGTGGGCTTCAGCGGCCTGCTGATCGAGTTCATCCGCCAGCACGACGCGCACGTGGTGCTGCGCGGGCTGCGCGCGGTGTCCGACTTCGAATACGAGTTCCAGCTGGCCGGGATGAACCGCAGCCTGTACCCGGACTTCGAGACCATGTTCCTCACGCCCTCGGAGCAGCACATGTTCATTTCGGCGACCCTGGTGCGCGAGATCGCCGTGCTCGGCGGCGACGTCGCCAAGTTCGTGCACCCGGTGGTCGGCGCCAAGCTTGCCGCCAAGGTGCGCTCGCTCGGCAAGTCCGCCAGCGCCTAGCGCTGGCAGGACGGGCAGAAGTAGGTCGAGCGCTGCCCCTGCACGATGCGGCGCACCGGCGCGCCGCATTCGCGGCAGGGCTGTCCCGCCCGGTCATAGACCCGGGAGCGATGCTGGAAGCAGCCGTAGACGCCGTCGCTGCCGACGAAATCGCGCAAGCTCGAGCCGCCGGCGCGGATCGCCGCGCGCAGCGTGCGCTTGATCGCGTTCGACAGCGCTACGCACTGCTCGAGCGACAGCCGCCCCGCCGGCCGGCGCGGGTCGATGCGCGCGCCGAACAGGCTCTCGCTGGCGTAGATGTTGCCGACGCCGACCACGCGCCGGCTGTCCATGATGAACAGCTTGATCGCCGTGCGGCGGCCGCGCGTGAGCGCGTGCAGCTGCGGCCCATCGAGCGCACGCGACAGCGGTTCGACGCCGAGTCCGCGCAGCAGCGGGTGCGCGGCCGGCTGCGCCGTGGTCCACAGCACGGCACCGAAGCGCCGCGGGTCGCGCAGCCGCAGCATGCGCTCGCCGAACACCAGATCGACGTGATCGTGTTTTTCCGGCGCGGTGGCGCTTGGCAGCAGGCGCAAGCTGCCGCTCATTCCCAGGTGCAGGATCAGGTGCCCGTCGCCGCAATCGAGCAGCAGGTACTTGGCGCGCCGCGCCACCGAGCGCACGGTGCGGCCCGCAAGGCGCCGCACGGCCGCAGTCACCGGCCAGCGCAGTCGCGCCTCGCGCACTGTGACCGAGGAGATCCTGCGCCCGGCGATTTTCTGCGCGATGCCGCGGCGGGTTACTTCGACTTCCGGTAGCTCTGGCACGGGAACCATTGGCTTGTGCGGGGCACCAAATATACCTACACTCCAGACGCCATGTCCGCTGCATCCCGCCTGCTTGCGCTCGCCGCCGCGCTGCTCCTCGCCGGCTGCGCCGCGACCGCGCAGAACACCCCCGACGCTGCCGACGCCGTCGACGACGACGAGCCGGCGCAGGCCGCCGGCACGCCGCCCGACCGCCTGCCGGCGCAGGACCTGTCGGAGTCGCTGCTGTACGAGTTGCTGCTTGCCGAGGTCGCGCTGCAGCGCGGCGATGCGGCGCTCGCCGCGCAGTCCTACGTCGAGCTTGCCAGGCGCACCAAGGACCCGCGCGTCGCGCGTCGCGCGGTCGAGGTGGCCAATGCCGCGCGCGCGCCGCAGCTGGCGCTGGAGTCGGCGCGCACCTGGCACGAGGCGGACCCCGCTTCGCTGCAGGCGCTGCAGACGCTCACCGCGCTGCTGGTGAGCGCTCGCCAGGTGGAGCAGGCCGAACCCTACCTCGCCCAACTGCTGGCGAAGGACGGCGCCGCCGCCGCGAACGGTTTCCTGCAGCTCTCGCGGCTGCTCGGCGGCAACCCCGACAAGCAGGCCAATCTGCGGCTGGTGCGCGCGCTGGCGGCGAAGCACCCCGCACTGCCGCAGGCCCGCCTAGCGGTGGCGCAGGCGGCGCTGGCCGCGGACGATGCGCAGACGGCGCTCGCCGAGGCGCGCCGCGCCGCGCAACTGGCCCCCGACTGGGAAGCGGCGGCGATCTTCGAAGCGCAGGTGCTGCAGCGCAAGTCGCCCGCGCAGGCGGGCGCCGCGCTCGCGGCGTACCTGGAGAAATACCCGAAGGCGCGCGAGGCGCGGCTCAGCTATGCGCGCCTGCTGGCGGGCGAGAAGAGGTACGCCGAGGCGCGCGCCGAGTTCGAGAAGCTGCTCGCCGCCCACCCGAACAACGGCGACGTGATGTACGCGGTCGGCCTGCTCGCCCTGCAGCTCAAGGATTACGCCACCGCCGAGGCGAATCTGCGCCGGCTGCTCGACACGGGCTTCCGCGACCCGAACGGCGTGCGCTTCACGCTCGGCCAGGCCGCGGAGGAGCAGAAGAAGTGGGACGACGCCATCGGCTGGTACGAGAGCATCCAGCGGGGCGAGCACTTTCTGCCGGCGCGCATGCGCGCCGCCGGGGTGATGGCCAAGCAGGGCCGGCTGGCGGAGGCGCGCAAGTACCTGCGCGCGCAGGGCGCGGAGGGTGAGCAAGGCGTGCAGCTGCTGATCGCCGAAGCGCAGCTGCTGCGCGAGGCCAACCAGCACCGCGACGCCTTCGACCTGCTGGGCGAGGCACTGCGCGCGCAGCCCGATCAGCCGGAGCTGCTGTACGACCATGCGCTCACCGCGGAGAAGCTCGAGCGCTTCGAGATCCTGGAAGGCAACCTGCGCAAGGTGATCCAGATCAAGCCGGACCATGCGCACGCCTACAATGCGCTCGGCTACTCTTTCGCCGACCGCAACCTGCGCCTGCACGAGGCGCGCAAGCTCATCGAACGCGCGCTCGAGCTCTCGCCGCAGGATTACTTCATCATCGACAGCATGGGCTGGGTGCTCTACCGCATGGGCGACCTCAAGGGCGCGGCGGCGCAGCTGCGGCGCGCGTACGAGGGGCGCCCGGACGGCGAAATCGGCGCCCACCTGGGCGAAGTGCTGTGGATGATGGGCGAGCGCGCCGAGGCCGAACGCATCTGGCTCGAGGCGCTCAGGAACCACGCCGAGAACGAGACCCTGCAGAAGACGGTCAAGCGCCTGCGCCGCTGACGGGCCGCATGAACCCCGCGACGCGCGTCCTGGCACTGGCAGCGACCCTGCTCGCCGCCTGCGCCGAGTTGCCCCAGGCGCCCGAGGGCGGCTTCGAGTTCGAGCTCAACGCGCGCTTCGCGGCGCGCTACCGCGATGAGGCGGCCTCCGGCCTGCTCGCCTGGCGCCACCGCGCCGCCTCGGACGAGGTGCTGCTGAGTTCCTCCTTCGGGCAGGGCCTGGCGCGCATCTCGCGCGAGGGCGAGAAGGTCACCCTGCTGGCCGGCGACGACCGGCGCTACTCCGCCGCCGACGCCGAAACGCTCACCGAGCAGGTGCTCGGCTTCCGCCTGCCGCTGCGCGGCCTTGCCGACTGGGTGCGCGCGCGGCCGGCGGCCGGCGCGCCGGCGCAGCCGGTCTACGCGCAGGACGGCCGCCTGCAGTCGCTCGAGCAGCACGGCTGGCGCATCGAATACCTGGGTTACGACGGCGCGCGCCCGGTGCGGCTCAAGCTCAACTACCCGGGGCTGGAGCTGCGCCTGGCCATCGGCGAGTGGAAATGAACTGGTTTCCCGCGCCCGGGAAGTTGAACCTGTTCCTGCACGTGCTCGGCCGCCGCGCCGACGGCTTCCACCTGTTGCAGACGGTATTCCGCCTGATCGACCGCTGCGACCGGGTCGGCATCGCCGTGCGCGAAGACGGCAGGCTCCTGCGCCACGACCCGCTGCCCGCCGTGTCGCCGGCGGAGGACCTGTGCATGCGCGCCGCGCAATTGCTGCGCGAGCGCTGCGGCACGCGCCTGGGCGCCGACCTTGCCGTCCACAAGCAGCTGCCGGTGGGTGGCGGCCTGGGCGGCGGCTCGTCGGACGCCGCCACCACGCTCATCGTCCTGAACCGCCTCTGGGAGGCCGGCCTGTCCCGCGGCGAACTGCAGGCGCTGGCGGCCCGCCTTGGCGCGGACGTGCCGTTCTTCGTGTTCGGCGAGAACGCGCTGGGCGAGGGCATTGGCGAGCGCCTGGCGCCGCTGCAGCTGCCGCCCGCCTGGTATGTGGTGCTGGTGCCGCCCGTGGCGCTTTCCACGCAGGAGGTTTTCAGCGATAACGCGTTGACACGTAATGCGAAAGAACTCAAAATACCGCCCTTTTTCTCCGGCATGGGAACGAACGATCTCGAACCGGCGGCAATCAGGCGCCGCCCCGAGATCGCGGCGCACCTGGCGTGGCTGCGGACGCGCCGGCCGCAGGCGCGGATGACCGGTTCGGGGGCTTGCGTGTTCGCGGAATTTGCAACGGAAGCAGAAGCGCGCGCGGTGCTGGGCGAATTGCCTGCCACGATGAGCGGATTCGCCGCGCAGGGGCTACACACGCACCCGCTGCGCGGATACTGATCTATGGACTTGATCCAATGGGGAGTCGCCAAGTTGGTTAAGGCAGCGGATTTTGATTCCGCCATTCGAGGGTTCGAATCCTTCCTCCCCAGCCATTTGCCCGCGGTGGCCGCTGCCTGACGCCATGAACCGGATCGCCTCCCTCATGGACCGCCTGATGATCTTCGCCGGCAACGCCAACACGCGGCTGGCGCAGGAGGTGGTGAAGCACCTCAACCTGTCGATGGGGCGCGCCATCGTCGGCAAGTTCTCCGACGGCGAGGTGATGGTCGAGATCATGGAGAACGTGCGTGGCAAGGACGTGTTCGTGCTGCAGTCCACCTGCGCGCCGACCAACGACAACCTGATGGAACTGCTGGTGATGGTGGATGCGCTCAAGCGCTCCTCGGCCGCGCGCGTCACCGCCGCCATTCCCTATTTCGGCTATGCGCGCCAGGACCGGCGCCCGCGCTCGGCGCGCGTCGCCATCAGCGCCAAGGTGGTGGCCAACATGCTCGCCTCGGTGGGCGTGGCGCGCGTGCTGACCATGGACCTGCACGCCGACCAGATCCAGGGCTTCTTCGACATGCCCGTGGACAACGTGTATGCGGCGCCGGTGCTGCTGGGCGACGTGTGGAAGCAGCGCTACGAGAACCTGATCGTGGTCTCGCCCGACGTGGGCGGCGTGGTGCGCGCGCGCGCGCTCGCGAAGCGGCTCGAATCGGACCTGGCGATCATCGACAAGCGCCGGCCGAAGGCCAACGTCTCGGAAGTGATGAACGTGATCGGCGAGGTGAAGGGCCGCACCTGCGTGATCATGGACGACATGGTCGACACCGCCGGCACGCTGGTGAAGGCGGCCGAGGTGCTGAAGAAGGAAGGCGCGAAGAAGGTCGTCGCCTATTGCACGCACGCGGTGCTCTCCGGGCCGGCGGTGGAGCGCATCGCCTCCTCCGACCTCGACGAGCTGGTGGTCACCGACACCATCCCGCTGCGCGAGGACGCGCGC
>Ga0075420_100005824_pt1 | contig 10862 bp, 9 predicted proteins | sample SoiMetdeltSBSDD4_FD_75296 | JGI IMG/M metagenome (GOLD analysis project Ga0075420, IMG submission 75296) | Bulk soil microbial communities from a Populus tree surrounding site in Tennessee, USA - Soil MetaG P. deltoides SBSDD4 | ecosystem: Environmental > Terrestrial > Soil > Tree plantation... | reverse complement strand
CACGCACAGGGCGATGATCAGCTTGGCCAGCATGTGCTTGGGGCCGATCGCCTTCTTCGCCACCTCGCGGGTGGAGATGCCGGCCTTCGTGATCAGCCAGCGGTCGTTCTGAAACCGGTCGTAGAGCTGCGGGGCGAGCAGGTCGGCGGCGACGCCGAGGCCCTGCGCGACCTGCGGACCCAGCGGCTGGTTGGGCAGGAACTCCAGCGTCAGGACGCCGATGATCTCCTCGCGGCGGCGGAGCGGAATGGACAGGACGGCGTGGCCGCCGTGCATGCGCGACAGGACCTGCGCCTCGCGGGTGACGTTCTCGCTGCTCTTGCCGCTGGGCTCGTACTGGACGATCTGGTCCTGGTCGCGGCACTCCTCCATCACCTTCTCGAGCTGGACGACCAGCTCCTGCTTCTTGTCGAACTGCTCGGTGTGGGACAGCGCCTTGACCTTGACGTTGTTGCCCTTCACCCAGCCCATCGAGACGCGCACCGCGCCGGCGCGGGTGGCCAGCTCGTTGCACAGGTTCATCGCCGCAGACTCGAAGCCCTCGGCGGTGGCGACGGAGGTGGTGAGCTGCAGGACGTGCTGGTGGCTCTGGGCGATCAGGCGGGACTGCTCGCTGGTCCGGCGGAGCGTGAACAGCTCGAAGTAGCCGGCCACGAGCTGCATGCTCATGAGGCGCTGGCGGGCGCGGTCGAGGTTGACGCAGCGGGTGATCACCGCGCTGGCCGCCACCACCTGCCCCTCGCTGCGGAGCAGGGTGACGAGGCAGAACTGGCTCTCGGCCTGGCTGTTGGGCGCGCCGACCTCGAAGGCGCCGTCTTTGCCCTGCTGGATGCAGGGGGTGATGATTTCCTTGAAGGCGTCCAGGGCCTTGGCCCGGATCTCGGGGGCGCTGTCGTCGGGGCGGATGTGGGCGATCGGCCGGAGCACGAGCTGAACGGCTTTCTCGCCTTCCTCGCCCTCGGCGGCGTCGGGAGCCTGCGCGCGTTCCAGCAGGAACGCGGCCGCCTCGGTGCCGGCGACGGTGACGGCCTGGGTCTGGATCAGGTCGTGGATGAACTGCGGCAGGTTCGCCGACGCGTCCAGGAGCCGCTGCACGAGCTGCGAGCGGTGGGCGCCGGGGGCGCCGGCGTTCCTCTGCTGGTCCTCCTGGGACTGCTTCTGCTGGGATTGGACGTCGATTCCTGAAGCCACGGCTGACCCTCGTTGTTCTGGCCCGGCGAACCAGGCGCCCGGTTGTACCGGGTTCCCTGAGCCCCGGTCGATGCGAACTGTTTAACTTACGGTGCCGAGGCGCCGGACTGGGCAAAAATGCTGCGGAAACGGCGCGCCAAGGCGGTGGGAGCCGTCGGGAGCCCCCGGTTGCAGACCCAATTATACCCTACCGATCCGCGCGTGCCTCGGAACCATTGCCGGATGCGACGGCCGCGTCCGGTAACTTCACCATCACTTCCAGGCCCGACGGGCGCTCGTCCGGGTTGGGCATCACGAGCCGCATCATCCGGGTCTGGCTGCCCGGGCGGACGGTTTGGTTGAGGAACACGACCTCCGCGGTCGCCCACTTGTCCTCGTCCATGTAGCGGACCTGGAGCTGCTGGCCCTGCTTGAGCTTGTTGACCTGGCTGGCGGGGAAGTGGACGTCGATCCAAAGGGGGTTGTTCTGCACGACCCTGATGGCCGGCTTGTCCGGGTGCGGGTTGGGTTCGGCGACTTCGCCGGGGTGGGTTTCGAGGCTGGTGACGACGCCGTCGATGGTGCTCTTGATCTGCTTGAGGTCGATCTTGGCCTGCTCCGTGGCGGCTTGGGCGCCGGCGATGGCGGCCTTCTGCTTGGCGAGCTCGACGCTGGCGATGGCCCGTTCCACTTCGAGCTTGGCTTCCCGCACCTCGAGCTCGGTGGCGTTATTCAACTTGCGGAGCCCCTGCATTTTCTCGTGTTTCACACGTTTGAGCTCGACGTCTTTTTCGGCGTATCTGACCTCGACCGTCGATTGGGCCTCGATCTCGTAGGCGCGCTTGTTGGCCTGCTCCACGGTCGTGTCCTGCTCGGCGAGGACGTCGCCCGTCTTGACGGCCTGCCCCTCGATGACGTTGACCTTGGTGACGAGGCCGGGGATGCCGAAATTGAGCTTTCGCTCCTCGGAGGGGCGGGTGAAGGCCCGCTCGGTGCCGGTGCCGGCGCTGGTGCGGGAAGGGTAGCGCTCCGCGTCGCGGCCGGCCGGGGCGGGCTGCCCCTGGGCCTGGGCGGCGGCGGGTTGGGCGACCGAGGCGATGCCCAGGGCGAGAGCCATAACCCCAGTAACTGGCAGGAGATAAGCGAGCTTCTTTGGCATGGAAGGATTCCCTTTGAACGCGACTGCGGCGGGGGTCATGGCCGGCTTTATGACACCCACGTGCTGAAAAAGTCCGAAATAGTGCGGGTTTATGCCGGGTTCCGACACGGACGGCCGGCGGCGGCCCCTGTCCTGTAATACCGTAAACCGGCGGTCCGGGTTCCGGAAAAACTTGCATCCAGTTGTGATGCACGCCGAGTTGGTGCACCACACCGACGGCGCAACGGTCACACGCTTTACCGACGTGTAATGATCGTCACAACCCGTGCGAGCCCCGCAAATTGATCTATTTTAACCTACGGCGGGACGGAGTACAGGTTTCTACGCGGACTGGCGGACATTCCGCCCTCATGTCGGCCGCCTGTACAACAAGTCGGGAGGCGACCGCGAGTCATTACAGCATAATTGGATTTGTGGGTGGGCTGTGGCGGATTTCTTGAGGAATCAGGCGTAGCCGAGTCGCTCCAGGTCATCCTCGTCCATTCCGAAGTGATGACCCACTTCATGGAGCACCGTCGTGCGGATTTCCCGGACGAGCTGCTCCTCGGAGTCGCAGTTCTCCTCGTGGTCCTCCTGGAAAATCAGGATGCGGTTGGGCGTCGGCGTGCCGCGGCCTTCGATTTCGGAACGGCTCAGCAGGTCCGCCCCCTGGTAGAGCCCGAAGAGCCAGTCGTCCTCATCCATCCCCAAGCTGCGCATCAACTTGCGGCTCGGGCGCGTCTCCACCTGCACCGGGACCTCCTCCAGGAACTGCCGGAACTGCGGCGGCAGCTCGGAAATCGCCCGCTCGACGAGTTCCCCGAAACGTGCTTTGCTCACGTAGTGCGGCATCGTAAGATCGTCCCTCGCGTTTCGAATCATTGAGCCGCCGCGTCTGGTCTTCAACGACGCCGGCACCCGATGATTCAGGGCCGATCGTCGTTTACCTCATCTCACTGCCGCGAGGACGTTCAATGCGCCGGGTCGTCTGCTCGTTTGTCGTTGCGCTGTCGACGGTGTCCGCCGGTTGCGGCGTGCCGAGCTTCCTGATCACCCCCGTTTCCAGCTCGACCACCCTCCAGGAGCGCGTCGTGCAGCGGGGCAAGGGTTTGTCCCCCGACAAGATCGCGATCATCGAGGTCGAGGGGATGCTCATGAACGTCCGCGCCGGCGGGTTCCTGCAGCCCCAGGAGAACAAGGTCAGCCTCTTCACCCAGCAGATGCGTGCCGCCGCCCGTGACCCGTCGGTAAAGGCGGTCGTCCTGCGGGTGAACTCGCCGGGCGGCACCGTGACGGCTTCGGACACGATGTACGAGACCGTGCGCAACTTCCGCAGGGTCACCAGGAAGCCCGTCATCGCCTCCACGCAGGAGGTGGCGGCCAGCGGCGGATATTACGTCGCCTGCGCCGCGGATGAGATCGTCGCCCACCCCACCAGCGTCGTCGGCAGCATTGGCGTGCTGTTCCAAACGATGGAATTCCAGGGTGCCCTCGGCAAGCTCGGCGTTCGCGCCGAGTCGATCAAGAGCGGCCCGTTGAAGGACATGGGCTCCCCGTTCAAGGCGCTGCGCGAGAACGAGCGGGAGGTGATGCAGGAGATGGTGGACGAGTACTTCGAGCGTTTCGTCGCCGTCGTCACCACCCACCGCCCTGTCAAAGAGCCCCACCCGACCCAGCCGCTGCCGGAGGACTATGGCGGCGTGTACAGCGGACGGGTCTTCAGCGGGGAGCGCGCCGTCCAGCTTGGGCTGGCGGACCGGACCGGCCGGCTGGAGGACGCCATCAAGCTCGCCAAGCAGAAGGGAAAGGCGCCCAACGCCAAGGTCATCCTCTACCGCCGGCCGTACGGCTACGCCGGGTCGATCTACGCGGAATCGCAGACCCCGCGGCCGCGGGCGAACGTATTGCAGTTGGAACTGCCCGAGTCGCGGGCCTTTCTGCCGAGCGGGTTTTATTATCTCTGGGAACCTTGAGTAGCGGTCCGGGTCAGAGTGCAGGGGGTCTGCTGACGCCACAGTTTGTTCGGTCACTGCCGCGGACCCCGGTGAACCATGATCACGCTCACCTGCAACCAGTGCCAGGCGCACCTCGAGATGGACGACGCCTTCGCGGGCGGCGTCTGCCGGTGCCAGTACTGCGGCACCATCCAGCACGTGCCGTCCCAACTGAAGCGGCGGGCGTCGCACCCCGGCGCGGAGCAGTCGGGCGGCGCGAACGGCGCGCCCGTCGCGACCGCGGCGGCGGTCGGCGTCACACCGGTGGCACCGCCCCACCCCGCCGCGGCCGGCGTCGCGCAGCGCGTGGGGTCGGGGCACGTGCAGGCGCCGCCCGCACCGCCGGCGGGGCCACCGGCGGTACCGCGTGCGTCGGATGACGGCCTGGACGCACTGGCTGAGGCGCTCGGCAACGGCGGGCCCTACCGGCCGTCGCAGGCACCCCCGCCCCCGCCGGCGCCCGTAGAGTACGCTCGGCCCCCCCGCCAGCACTCGAACCGCAACGTGATCTTCTTCCTGGCGGCGCTGGGCGCACTGCTGATCGTGGTCGTCGTGGCGGTTGTGATGTTCTTCGTGATGGCGAGAACGGTTGTCGTTCCCGTCCCCGCACCGCGCCCCACTCCCCCGCCCGGAACCACAGAGGAAGAGACCTACTCAGACGTCGTCATCCCCACCACGCCCCACTTCCTCGGCATCGACCTCCAGAACGAACCGAGTGTCGTGTACGTGATCGACCGCGGGTCGGCCTCGGCGATGTTGTTCGACAAGCTCAAGTGGTCGATGTACCGGTCGCTCGAGTCGCTGAAGCCGGGGCAGAAGTTCGCCGTGATCTTCTGGGATCAGGAGGGCGAGGACCCGGTGCAGTATCCGTCGGGCGGACTGGCGGACGTCTCGGCGGCAAGCATCGCAGACGTCAAGGAACAGTTCGAGAATCTGTATGCCGGCGGGAGGCCCACCGCGCCCGACGCGTTGAAGCGGGCCGTGCAATTGCGGCCGGGCGCGATCGTGCTGGTGACGGGGAAGGCGTTCGAACTGGAAGATGGACTTGTGGACATTGCCAGGGAGGCCGTGGCCGGGAACAAGGGGCTCCAGATCCACACGGTGTCGCTCCGAAACGACGACGACAACTCGGTGCTGACGCAAATCGCCAAGGAGGCGAACGGCCAGTTCAAGGTCTTGCCGCGATCGGACTTGGACGTGTACGCCGAGTGAGGCGGGCCATTCGAGACCCCGCGGCCCCCGCGCACGTCGCTGTTGCATTGCGGCGATCATCCCATAACTTCTGGGCTGAGAAATTTCGCAAGCCGCCGAAACCGGCGGCCGATGAACTGACCAGAGCGATCGGCAGTCTTTTATCGGACGCTGCAACGGCGTCCCGGCTGCTCCCGTCCGGTCCAGCGCCAGAAGTGAAACCCATCCGTGAAGACCAGAGCCCCAAGCGTCAGGACTCCCGGTAAATCGAGTGGCAGCAAGAGTTTTCGCGCCGACGGCGCCGCCGCCGGCTCCGCTCAGTCGCGGCGGAAGTTCGTCGTATTCCTGAGCCTCGTGGGACTACTGACGGGGACGAGTGCCCTGCTGCTGGCGCTCGCCCCCGCCCCGCTGTCGCCCGGTTCGGCCGGCAGCCTGTTCGCCATCGAGCAGCCGACGTCGATGGACGTCATCTTCAACACGAACGTGCCCGTCGCCGCGGGACGGTGGCAGTACGTCTACGTCCACCACAGCCAGACCGCGTCGGGCAACGCCAGCACGCTCGGCAGCCGGGCGGGCGGGTTGGCGGATCATTTTGTCATCGGGAACGGGGCGGGCTCCGTGGACGGTGAGGTGCAGATCGGCCACCGCTGGACCGCACAGCTCCCCCCCGGACAGATTCACGGCACGAGCGGGGTCCGCCCCGACTGCGTCAGCATCTGCCTCATCGGCGACTTCAATCGCACCGCCCCCACCCCTATGCAGCGGATGCGGCTGGCGCAACTCGTGAACGCACTCCAGGGCCGCCTGGGCGTCAGCGGGGATCGCGTGTGGCTCGTGCAGGGGACCAACACGGCCGCCGACGCCGGCCGCCACTTCCCGGTGGACGACTTCCGCCGGCAGTTGACGCCCTGAGCGATCACTTTCTGGACGTGTCCACGACCGTCCGCGCCCCGCGGAATGCCGCCGCGGTGCCGCTCGGACATTATCTTGATCTTCCCCCCGGTTTTCTCTAACTTAGCGCCGCCCGACGGTTTTCGCACGCCGGCCCCCGCGCCGGACCCGAAGACACGACGTAGAATGGAGTAACGATCACTGCCGGCGCTGCCCTTTCGGGCGGTTTCGGCGGTGGAGCGGACCTTTTTTCGGGGCGAGTTCTGCTGGAAGTCCAACCGCGATCACGGCCTGCAACGCAGCGCGATCTGCGATACAGACTGGAGTGCGGATCGTCTAAACTGCGTGTCCCCGGTTGCCCGGCGGCTTGACGTTCGTCCATACATTCATCCCAACATCATTGCCGCCGCGGGATCGTTTGACCGACTGACTCCCCCACGTTCCGCCGCTGGGGAGAGGCAGGGGGCGCTGCCCGAGGTGGAAGCGCTATTTCATGGCCGAGAAATTCCTCCACTACGATGTATTGGAGCGACTGGGAGAGGGTGCCAAGAGCGTCATCTACCGTGTCGCCGACCCGGGCACGGGCCGGGTTTATGCCCTCAAGCACGTCACGCGCGACGGCCAGAAGGACATCCGCTACATCGAGCAGATGGAGACGGAGTTCGAGATCTCCAAGCAGTTCACCCACCCGGCCTTGCGCCGCTCGTTCGACCTGAAGATCAATAAGAAGATGTTCCTCCAGGTCACCGAGGCGTTCCTGGTGATGGAATACTTCGAGGGCGAGCCGCTGCACGTCCGGCCCCCCGGCACCGTCCTCGACACGGTGAACACGTTCATCCAGGTGGCCGAGGCGCTGCGGGCGATGCACCAAATGGGGTACGTGCACGCAGACCTGAAGCCGAACAACATCCTCCGCAACGGCGAGGGCCGGGTGAAAGTGATCGACTTCGGCCAGAGCTGCAAGCTCGGCACGGTGAAGGAGCGCATCCAGGGGACGCCCGAATACATCTCCCCCGAGCAGGTGGCCCGCCGGCCCATCACCGTCCAGACGGACGTGTTCAACCTCGGGGCCACCCTGTACTGGACGCTGGTCGGCAAGACGATCCCGACGCTCTACACGGTCAACAAGAAGGGCGACAACAGCTTCCTGGCGGTGGACATGATCGACACGCCGGCCAAGCTCAACCCGAAGGTGCCGGCGGCGCTGTCGAACCTGGTGATGGAGTCGATCTCCACTAACCCCAAGAAGCGCCCGGCGGACATGGACCAGGTGATCACCCGCCTGGAGCTGGCCAAGCACATCCTGATGAAGGCGGTCGCGGCGCAGGCGGAGTCGGATTGATCCCGTAGCACGGGCGTCCCGCCCGTGTCGGTAGTCCTGCCAACCGAAGCCGAGATGAACCACCGCACGCTGGTCACCGGCTTCCTCGCCTTTGAAGGCTTCGAGGTCAACCCATCGGCGCTGCTCGCGCGGTCGAGCGGGCGGCCGCACGAGCTGATCGAAGTCGCGTTCGACGCGGTGGAAGAATTCCTCGACCGGCTCGCCGTTGCCGCCCCCGGCTACGACCGCGTGCTCATGCTGGGCGTGCGCGGCGGGGGCACGCGCATCGAGGTCGAGCGGGTGGCGCGAAATCACGTTGGCGCGTCTCCGGACGTGCGCGGGCAGGTCATTGGCCCCGCACCGATCGAACCCGCCGGTCCGGACGCGTTGTACGGGACGCTTTTCCCCGACGACCTGCATTGGCCCGCCAGCCACGACGCCGGCTGTTACCTCTGCAACTACGTCTACTACCGCGCCCTGCGGCGGCTGCCGCCGACGATCAGGGTCGGGTTCGGGCACGTGCCGCCGCTGAACGTCGTCCCCTTGCACGAGCAGCAGCGCGACCTCTCGCGGTTGCTGGAGCTGATCGATTCCGCCGGTTTTCCTGCGACGATCGCCCGCGCTTAGCACTGCCCCTCGCGACCCGTATACTTTGCCCCCTACTCGACATCAGGGAGCACCGAAGCATGGCCGCCGAGAAACAGCCGAAGAAGATCGTCCTCGCCTACTCCGGCGGGTTGGACACGTCCGTGATCCTCCCCTGGCTCAAGGAGCGCTATCCCGGCGTGAAACTGGTCGCCTTTGCGGCGGAGCTGGGGCAGGGGGACGAGCTCAAGGGCATCGAGGACAAGGCGAGAAAGAGCGGCGCGGACGAAGTGGTCGTGATGGACCTGCGGCGGGAGTTCGCCGAGAAGTACTGCTTCCCGATGCTCCGCGCCCACGCCGTCTACGAGCAGGACTACCTGCTGGGCACGAGCATCGCGAGGCCGCTGATCGCCGCCAAGCAGGTGGAGGTCGCGCGGCAGACCGGTGCGGACGCCGTCGGCCACGGCGCCACCGGCAAGGGGAACGACCAGGTGCGGTTCGAGCTGACGTACATGGCCCTCGCCCCGGACCTGAAGATCATCGCCCCGTGGAAGGACACGAAGTTCGAGCTGCGCGACCGGGAGAGCGCGATCGACTACGCGCAGAAGCACGGCATCCCGATCCCGGTGAGCAAGAAGAAGATCTACAGCCAGGACCGCAACCTCTGGCACATCAGCCACGAGGGGGCCGAGATCGAGCACCCGGACGCCGAACCGAACTGGGAGGCGTGCCTGACGATGGTCGTGCCACCGGAGAGGGCGCCGGACCAGGCGGAGGTCGTGTCGGTCGATTTCGAGGCGGGGACGCCCACCGCGGTGAACGGCAGATCATTGGCCGGGGAACAGCTGATTGCCGAGCTGAATCGCGTCGGTGGGAAACACGGCGTGGGCGTGACGGTGCTGGCCGAAAACCGTTTGGTCGGCATGAAGTCCCGCGGCGTGTACGAGACGCCGGGCGGCACGATCCTCTACGAGGCGCACAAGGCGCTGGAGCAGATCTGCGTCGAGCGCGACACGCTCCACTTCAAGCAACTGCTCGCCCTGCGTTACGCCGAGCTGGTGTACTACGGCCAGTGGTTCCACCCGCTGCGCGAGGCGATGCAGGCGTTCGTGGACCACACCAACGCCGCCGTCACCGGCACGGCGAAGGTCCGGCTGTACAAGGGCCGGGCGATGCAGGTGGGCGCGACCAGCCCCCACAGTTTGTACGACCCGCAGCTCGCCAGCTTCAGCATGGAGGGCTACGACGTGACGGCGGCCCGCGGCTTCATCGACCTGTTCGGCCTGCCGATGAAGGTCGCCAGCCAGGTCAGGAAGTGGTGACCATCGAGGCAGGGTTGCGTATGCTGCCGCACTCGGGGCAGCGTCCGGGGCTGCCGCGGAGGTCGTAGCCGCACTCGACGCACAGGCCGCCGCGTAACCTTGCCTCGCGGGCACGCCCCTTTCGCAAGAACCCCAACAACCACGCCACCGGTGGCAGCGCCGTCACCGCGGCGACGGTCCACAGGGGCAGCGACGCGCCGCTGTAGTTGATCGCGCACACTTGCGGGCCGTTCAGCGGCGGCGCGACGAACATGACCTTCGGCCCCGGCTGGTGAAACCGGCCCCACCCCGGCGGCCAGCCGCGCCACCTCGGGACCGACGTCACCGACGCGACGTCCTTGCCGCCGGCCCTGATTTGCAAGGTCCCCGGGTCGCTGACGTCGGCGGTCCATTCGCCACCCGGCGGCCGCGTCACGCCCTGCCTTACGGCTGTCAGCCGACCCGCCCCAAGCAACACGAAGTACGTGCTGCCGTCCGACCCGTTCCACAGGCGGTACGTCCGCGGCCGCGACGCCCCGTCGTCGACTTGCCACGAGATGAACGCGACGGCGCAAGCGGCAAGGGAGGCGCCCGCGACCAGGGCTTTCACGACGCTGAGGAGGATGCCGGGGACGCTGCGGCGCATCACCAATAGGACGACGAGGACGCGCGGCAGTTGCAGCCGCGTACAATGCCCGCATGCCGTCCGTCTGGCTGAATGGCGAGTTCCTGGATGAAACGGACGCGCACGTCTCCCTCCGGGACACCGGATTGTTACACGGCGCCGGCGTCTTCACCACGATGCGCGCCCGCGCGGGCCGCGTGTTCATGCTCGACCGGCACCTGCGGCGGCTGCGGGACAGCAGCGAGGCGCTGTTCGTCCCGCTGCAGCACCCGGATCACGCACTCGCCGCCGCGGCCGAGGAGCTGCTGCTGCGCAACGGCCTGACCGATTCCGACGCGCGCCTGCGCCTGACCGTCACCCGCGGCGCCGCCACGCAGGACCCCCTCCACGGCCTGCGGCTGGACCCCACGACCTTCCTCACCGCCACCGCGATGGAGCCCTACCCGGCGGAGTTTTACGAGCGGGGGATGACGGTGATCCTGCTCGACGAGCAGAAGCTCAACCCGTACGACCTGCAGGCGGGGCACAAGACGTTGAACTACCTCTCCCGCTTCGCCGCCCTCCGCGAGGCCAACCGCCGCCGGGCGGGCGAGGCGCTGTGGTTCGACGTGCACAACTACCTCCAGTCGGGCAGCATCAGCAACGT
>Ga0075420_100005822_pt1 | contig 10863 bp, 11 predicted proteins | sample SoiMetdeltSBSDD4_FD_75296 | JGI IMG/M metagenome (GOLD analysis project Ga0075420, IMG submission 75296) | Bulk soil microbial communities from a Populus tree surrounding site in Tennessee, USA - Soil MetaG P. deltoides SBSDD4 | ecosystem: Environmental > Terrestrial > Soil > Tree plantation... | reverse complement strand
ATTCATCAGGAATTCCTGCTCCCTCGTTACCAACAACAATGAGTGCATTTTTCAGATTAACAGATTCAGGTGATTTTCCCTCAATTGCAACTAATGCACACAAAGGAATATTTTTTTTATGCAGTAACACATCTTGCCAGCTTATGCAAAAAATAGAAACATTACCCAGCGCACCAGCACTAGCCTGCACAACTTTTGGATTCCAAGGGTCAACACTTTCTATACATATAATTGTTTTTTTATTCATCGCGGCAGCAGTGCGAATCAGTGTGCCCATGTTGCCAGGATCTGATATTTTCGCAAGAACAATTCCTGCACCAAGAGTATCAAGCGATGGTTGTTGTGGTATTCGGAATATTGCAAGAAGTCCGCTTGGTGTTTTTGCTGTACTGATTTTTTTCATGACCGATGGTGTAACAATGATGATAGATTTTTCTGGTGCAATCTGTTGTGCATCATACAAAAATTCTTCAACAGCAAAAAGTGTGAGGAGTTCGCCACCTGCAGTAATCAGCGTGGAAATGGTACGGAAACCTTCTGCGATAAATTCTTGATATTTGTCGCGGTATTTTGAGCTGTGCAATTGCACAACTTTCTTGATAAGTTGGTTGGTGGTGGAATTTATTTGTTTAATCATAATTCATCATTTAAAATTTTTCTTCTATATTCTGCCATCAATTGTACCATAAAATGGAGATTATGAATGGTAGCAAGTGTGTATGCACTTAATTCAGCTGCTTTAAATAGATGATGCATATAAGCACGTGTATAATGTTGGCAGGTATAACACGTACATGTGTCATCAATGGGACGGAAACAATCTGCATTACTTGCGTGACCAATTTTAACAAATCCGTTAGTTGTGAATAATAACCCATGACGTGCACAACGTGTAGGATGTGAGCTATCAAAGGTGTCCACACCAAGAGCAATGCAAGGTTCAATTGATGCTAAATCACCGATGCCAAGTAAGTGATTGGGTTTATCTTCTGGTAATAATGGCATCATGAATTGGAGCATTTCAACCATTTCTGTTCTGTTTTTTCCCATACTACCACCAATCGCATGTCCATCGAAAGGTAATTTTGTCAAAAATTCACAGCTTTCTTTGCGTAGCTCTTTGTTAATACCACCATGAATGACAGAGTACATTGCTTGATTTTGTGGGTTTTGCAAATGTGCGTCAAGTGAACGTTTTTCCCATCTATGAGTGCGATGCAGGGAATTAACTAATTTTTTTGAATCAATGTGATACGGTGGAAGTTCATCAAAGGGGATAATGATATCTGCACCAAGATCTTTTTGCGCAGCAATTGATGTTTCTGGGGTAAGTAATATTTTAGCTCCGTCACGATACGATCTAAACAGTACACCTTCTTCTGAAGTTTTCAGAACTAAATTATTACCTGTTTTCTGTCCACGGCTTTTGAGTTCATCTTTGACTGTTCCATACGCAAGGCTAAAGACTTGAAAACCACCGGAATCGGTGATAATTGGCATATTTCTGTTGATAAATGAGTGTAAGCCACCGGCTTTTTTAACAGTTTCAGTTCCCGGTTGAAGCATAAGATGGTAAGTATTACAGAACATCAGCTGCAGACCAATGTGGGAAACAATAGTAGAATCGAGTGATTTGAGCGCACCATTCGTGCCAACACCAACAAAGTTTGGGGTATCGATAATACCATGTGGTGTGTGGATGCGTCCAACACGGGCACGTGATTTTTTTGATTGATGGATGAGTTCAAATCTAAAGTACGACATAACATTTTTACCCCAGCTTTGTAAGTAATTATCAGTAGTATAGCATAAAAACTTATTTTTGTGTCCGAGTATAAATTGTGTGGGAAAAGCCTACAAAAGGCGTTGCAATGATGATGCTGGCAAGTTTGATAAGGTAGCTAATAATGATGACTTCACCAATATTATCGATAATTCCATAAAGGCCTAAAAAGCTAAATAAAGTGGTATCAAGTAGCTGACAGAATGCAATAGAAGCATAGTTGCGGAAAACAATATACTTGTCTTGAAATGTTTTTTTGAGTATGCCATAGAGATAGTAGTCAGTCATTTGAGTAAAAAGGTAGACGGAAAATGAGGCAATCACAATTCGAGGCATGAGGGTCAAAAGTGGTATAAAATGTTGCTGAGCTGTATCAGCGCTCTGTGGAATATACAAAAGATGTACTTGCGATACAATTGCATAGAAAATCAGTAAAAAGAAGTTGATCCAAATGGTTCTTTTGGCGATGGCTTTGCCAAAATATTCTTGTAGTAAATTCAGACCAATGGTTGCTCCAACGGTAAATGCATCGGCACACGTTGCAGTGAGGCCAAAAAGTGTGATTTGTTTTACTACAAAAAGATTTGCCAGGACGCATTGGATGCAGACAAACGCAACAAGAGCAGTAGGTCCCAATGCAAGAGAGCCAAGGGCAAAGCAGGCTATAACAAGGGTGTGGATGAGGAAAATTAATTCATTCATAGTAATTAAGTATAAATTCCTAAAAAATCATTTTTCTGATATAGTATAATATTGATAAGTATACTGTATATTCAGTAATTTTTAAGAAATAAAGTAGTAAAGAGTTGAAATTATGGTTACGAAAAAAATGTCCCAGGCATGGTCTTTAATTATTGTGCTGTGTGTATATGGCCTATCTGTTGCTTCTGATGTGATATATCCAGAAAATGAAAATGTTCAATTATCACGGGAAGTGGTTCTCGAAGAAAACGAAGAAAAAGAAATAATTGTTGTTGGGAATGCAAGTACGGGTAATGCTTCCGTTACTGGGAAAGCATGTGTTGTAACCAGCAAAAAACAGTTGAAGAAAGTACATAAAGGAGATATTGTTGTTGCTCCGGCAATCCATAGTTCTTGGTATCCTGTGCTTGGTCAAGCTGCTGGAATTATAACCGAAAAAGGTGATGGCAGTAGTCATGCGCTATTATTGGGGAAAAAACTAGGTATTCCGGTTGTTGTAGGTGCAAGTGGTGCAACTAAAAATATCATAGATGGACAGACTATTACGCTGGATCCCATCACCAGAAACATCTATCACGTAGCATATCCTGATCCTAAGGAAGTTCATTTTGACGTACTTACTATGCCGCAAAAAGATGACGATTATCAAAGTCTGCATGATAAACTTGAAAATTTGGGCAAACCTCGCCCGTTAAAACCAGCTACGGGAGCACACGATCACTTCTTGTATTCTGCCGAAGACAAAAATAAAGTAACTACGAACAATATTCAGGAATATAAAACAAAACGTATCACGAAAGATGTTTACTCTTCACATTTTGAGCGATTTAAAAAATTTGTTTTAGGGGAAAAATCGCAATTTGAATGGACAAAAAAATGGTTTGGGATGAAAGCTGTAGAAGCAGGAGCAAGGAGTATAGGAAAATGTGATAAGCTAGCTGTTGAATGTATTAGTGTTGGAGAGGAATTTTTTGACAGCGCTGAAAAATATTTTGTTGAAGTATTACGTAATAATGGACAATCTGCATACTATATTCAATATATAGACTCATTGCTTGAAGAATGTAGTAAAAAACCGGGAAATCTGAATTATGTTGCATGGGCTTCTCATCGAGGGCTCGTAGAAGCTACTGCTCCTGAAGCTAAAGATATAAAAAAAGAAGATTTAATAGAACATCCAAAAAAATATAAAGAAATTGAACATAGAGTTGATAAAACAGAACAACACGCACATATTGCAGCAGGTCTTTTTGTGCGGTATTGGATTCATGAAAGATTACCGCTATAAAAGTGGATACGCTTTAAAACCGATTAATTGGCATTCTGGCTGTGGCAGGATGCCAAATTTTTCTTGAACAAGTTTTTGCATTTCAAGAGCAAGAGTAATGATATCAGCACTCGTTCCATTTCCAAGGTTAACAATCATGTTTGCATGCTGAGGAGACACAAGCGCATTGCCGCGACGTAGTGTTCCTTTGACTCCAATTTTATCAAGATAATATGCAACAAAAATTATTTTTTTGTTATCAACTTCGAGTGTTACTTCGTTCGCAAAAAAGTTTCTAAAAAAACTACCACAGGTGCGTACCTGTGGATAGCGATGCGCACGATGTCTGATGATTTCTGTTTTACGTCCTTTTGCAAAGGATATTTGTTCATTTGTTGCGCACCTTAGTTTGAAGGTTGCGTTTACCAAAAAGTAATCTTTTTTATGCAATTCTGAATCGTTGTATCCAAAATTAAACCATTGCGCATCAACAGTGCGGATGGTACCATTTTTTTTGTGTACAATTTCTGCGGAAACAAGAAACTGAGCAAGCAAAAATTCAAAATAATGTAGGTTGATGTAGACCGATCCGCCAACAGTTCCTGGAATTCCGCTAAATTCTTCAAGTCCTAGTAAATTGTTGTCTAAACAATAGTCAATGAGATGTGGCATAGTCACGCCTGCGTCAGCTTTAATGAGGGAAGTTGTGCCATCTGTTGAAAGCACTGTGATACTTGTCAACATCGGGCGAATAACAAGTCCATCAAAGCCATCATCACTGATTAATATATTTGCACCTTGGCCAAGAATAAAAATATCGAGATTGTGTGTGTTGGCGTAAAGAATCGCTTCTTGAAATTGTTGTGAAGTTGTTGGTTCACAATAAAATCGTGCGGATCCACCCGTGCCAAACCAGTTTTTGTCCGCAAGAGGAACATTTTCTTGAATGAGAGGGGAAGGTTGGAGAATTGATTGGTCGATTGGTATTTTATGCATAGTTGTTACTTAACGTGTTCGTATCCTTCGACAAGCTCAGGACGAACGGATAATTAAATGCACCCTCCGTTCGCCCTGAGCTTGTCGAAGGGTGCGAACGTATATGTTACAGTTGGCAAACTTTATTAAATTCTGGTCGCTGATTTACCATGTTTTCTGCGATTAATGTTTTGCATTGTTCACTGCATGTTTTATTTAATTTTTCAATGCATGGTTGGCAGCAGATAAAATGTTCATTGCACACGGCATTCAAGCAATTGTAGTAATCGTCACATGGTTGAGAACAAATTGCGCAAGAACCAAGAATATCATCATTAACTCTGACAGAAATTCTACCATCAAAAACATAATTTTTTCCACGGAAAAATCCATCAGGATATTCTTCTACATAGCGGTGGATGCCGCCTTCCATTTGGTATACTTTCTTTGCTACATTTTTTTCATTAAGGTATGCACTTGCGCGTTCACAACGAATGCCACCGGTGCAATACATTAATACCTGTTTATCTTTAAATTGGTCAAGATTTTCATCCAAATATTTTGGCAGATCTCTAAAATTCTCAATGTTAGGTGTTATTGCATTTTCAAATTTACCAATTGCCCATTCATAATTGTTACGCGCATCCAAAATAATTAAATCTTCTGGTTTTTCTGTAATAAGAGCGTGTGTTTTTTGTGGAGTTAAGGGCTGTCCAGCGTTGCGTAGAGTGAGTTTATCGTAAGCGATACCAAGAGATACTGCCTCAGTACGTACTTTTACAGAAAGACGCGGGAAGCATTCAGGGCCGCCAGCACTTTCTTTAAAATCTATGTTGCCAAATAATTCGTGTTCTGACATGAGTTTTTTATAGCGATCAAGATTTTCCACCGATCCACCAAGGGTGCCGTTAATACCCTCATGGCTGATGAGAACGCGGCCTTTGAGTTGCAGGTCTTTGCATATTTCCTGCTGCCACTTCATGATCTGTTTTGGATAGACAATATCGATGTATTTGTAAAAAAGGATTATTTTGCTCATGGTAAAAACCTACGATAGAAAAATATACTCAGGCCTTAGTATAGCATATTTGATAAAAATACACATACCGTAGTCCTAAATATGATCTACTCGTCTTTTGAAAAAATAAAAACAGAGCAATGTGAAGATGATGCTGAGGATGAATAAGGCTGTAGCACACTGCCACAGAGGTAGAAACTGACTACCACCAACGACGGATTGGCGGAGGCCTTCTGTCAGGTAGACTACCGGGTTAAATCGGAGCAAAAAACCAAGTGTTGGTGAAAATTGACGTACAATGTGCAGCGGTATCCAAAAACCACCAAGGACCAGCAGGATGTGATTCACGCGAGTCCAGAACATGCTAATTTTTTGTACAGTCAATAGTACGGCAGCAAGTTTATGATATGCAGCTGCACACAGAGAACCAAGATACAAAATGATAAAAAGAGAAGACCACGAAATATTACTCAAATCAATGTATGAACTTGCAAAAATACGCGCGAGTGGGAAAAAAGGGATCATAATAAGAAACGTAAAAAAGGAAGCAAATAAAATTTGTTCAATGAGTATCAATCGTGGATCAAGCACTGTTATTTGAAAATCGATATGACGATTTTTTTCAAGGTCAAAAAGCAAGTCAAAGGTGATGTGAAATACCATGACTAAAAGTGGAACAAGACATGTGCCAGAGAATACCGTTGCACCAACTTGTGTTTGGCCGCCAAAATAAATTTCTGTCTGCAGAAATGCAAATGCAAATATATACAACGTTGGATAAATGATTGAATAATTGATGAGATGCGCAGGTAGTTGTTGTGTATGCACATAGAGATCGCGGTAGAAAAATTGCAGAAATACTTGTATTGTTTGGAGTAGTTTTTTCATGTGTTTACCCTTCGAAACTTGAGCGGAGTAGGGTTCATACCGGATCCAGTTGTTTGTAAATACCATAGCGCAATCGTATGCACATAAGTACAATAGCAACAAAAATACCAGGCACGCATATGGTCAGTGATACATAATCAGGTCCACCCAGCAGTGATGCGCGCAAACCTTCAATAACATATGTTAATGGATTAAGCCAGTACAGTTTACTGAAAATCGGAATGACTGATCGAATTGTTTTAAAGGTGAAAAAAGCAGGTCCAAAAATAAAAAGGGGCATAATGCGACGTGCCCACATGTTACTTTTGAACCATTGAAAACTGTACATAAAACTTGATCCCAAAAAGAAAAGTGACCAAAACAGTAATGCACAAAAATAGACACACATAAACATAAAAATAGTACCATTGATAGGTCCAAAATTACTTCCTAATGCGATGATTCCAAGCACAACGAGTGGCAATGTAACAATTGCCGACTCAATCATAAAAGATGTGAGATAGTACGTAAAAAGCCATGATTTTGGAAGAGGTAATGTAAGAAAATAATCGATAAAGCGGTTGAATTTAAGATCATACACCATGCGCATTGCGCAATTGTACCCTAACGATGCAAGAAAAAAGGAAAGTGAATTGCCAAGAAAGAGAGGCGCAATCAAGGTAATTGGCATCCCAAGCAGTGGTAAAAGATTGCCAAATATCAGCACGGTTATTGATACAAGAATAAGCCCATCAATAACAAGATCCGACAAACGTGATTTGAGTACTTTCATATCGCGAGCAAGCAATGCACGGAAAATTGTTATATTATCAATCAACGTATTCATATCTATTCTTTTTGCTCTTGAACAAGTTCGATAAATATATCTTCAAGGCGTGCCTGACCACGTTGTGCTTTAATATTTTTCACAGAATCAATGAGTATAATTTTTCCTTTGTGTAAAAAACAAACACGATCAGATAATTGTTCAGCTTCATCCAAATAATGAGTTGTGAGAATAATGGTGATACCCATGTTTTTGAGTGATGTAATTTGTTCCCACAATGCACGGCGAATATCGGGATCTAGCCCAACGGTAGGTTCATCAAAAATAATAATCTTTGGATTGTGTATCAGGGCTCGTGCAATTAAGACACGTTGTTTATTACCACCAGAAAGTTGATTAATAGAAAAGCGTGCATATTTTTGTAATCCAAAATGTTCGAGGAGGTACGCAATTCTTTCGTTGAGTACATCCTTTGGAATGAGGAAATAACGACCAGCAAAATACAAATTTTCTTCAACAGTTAGGAACTGATCCAGGTTTTGCTGTTGTGGACAAAAACCAAGATTACGGCGGTACGCGTTGATATCACGATAAATTGACTTGCCTTCGTAAAGAACATCACCGGAGGTTGGTGGATGCAATGTCGCCAAGATAGAGGATAGGGTTGTTTTTCCGGCGCCATTAACACCAAGCAATCCAAATATTTCACCCTTATGAATGTCGAATGATACGTCGTTAAGAGCATGCACAATTCGGTCGTTGCTATTATATGTTTTTACTATAGAATCTATGCGTAAAATTGGATCATTCATAAGATATACACTTCATGGAAAGTAGGTGAATTATATAATATAATTACTATAACACTTTTTTTATAATCGGCAATTATTATTTATTTCGGATTGCGTGAAAATTAACAATTTTATGCACTTTTATGTAAGGAATACAACAATGTTAAAAAAAGTAGGTATTTTGATTGTTGTGGTAGGGTGTGTTGGAGGATATGTTGCAGCTGCAGAGCAGCCAGTGGGGTGTATGGTGCCGGGTATGATTGATGAGAGCTGTACCGGACTTTATCCCACACAAATTTTTGAAGACTGTCGGGAAGGCGAGTACGAAAATGCTTTAATAGCGTCCAAAGAACAACTATTTCAGCGTAATAGTACGGGAGATTTACCATTGCATTTTGCATTGATAGAAGGACCACAAGAAAATAAAACACGGTTTCAGATGCGACAAAAGCTTGTTGAGCGGTATATTAAGCTCGCTAATGATCCATATGAATTTGTTTGCAAGGATTTATGGCATCATATTGGAACCGATGCTGAAATAATCAAAATGTCATTTGGTGTTGCACAAAGATCACAAGAATCACGATATTTTATTCAGAATGCGATAAGCGATCCTGTTTGGAATCTTCTTGTATCTAAAAATAGTGATAGATACAATCGAATATATAGAGCCGTTAGGGACGGAAATTCAAAGATTCTTCATGAATTGTTACAAGTAGCTCATTCTTATGGAAAAGCAGAATCTTTGGCAAGTAAGGCGTTTCATAAAGCATCGTCGAATCAATGTTGTTCAGTACAAATGATGAAAGAACTTAATCAATATATGAAGCTGAACAGAGACGATATGGGGCAGGCTATGCTTAAGCATACGCACTATCATAAAGAGTTGTTAGAGGATATTCTTAACAAGATATTTGAAGATCAGTAAAAAAAATGAAGGTGCAATTGTAAAGTAAAATTTTATGACCAAACATTGAAACATGTTTGGTTTTTTTTATTATGAGATATATCAAAACTTGCATAATTTTAACCATATGGTATTAATCGAAGGTGTGAAGTAGGAATATCATAAAAAGAAGAGGACTATATGATGAAACGTTATGCAATGGAATTTGTGGGTACATTTTTTTTGACGCTAGCAATTAGTTTAATTGCTAATCCGATAGCAATAGGTTTAATGTTAATGGCAATGATCTATGTTGGAGGACATATTTCTGGTGCACATTTTAATCCAGCAGTTAGTTTTGTGTCGTTTATTCAGAATCGTTTAAATCTTGCAACAGCGGCAACATATGTACTTGCGCAATCACTTGGTGCAATGTTGGCGTTGTGTCTTTTTATGATGATTACCAGTGGCAATTTCGTTTTAGATATGGTTCCCGGTAGTCCCATTATAGGTCCGATGTCAATTGAAGCACTACTAACGTTAGTGTTTTGTTGGGTGTACTTAGCAATGAATCTCATGAATCGTTACAAAGACACGGCAATTCCTGGAATTATTATTGGGTTAACATTGTTGGCAATAGCTACAGCAGGAGGATTGTTCAATCCGGCAGTGGCGATTGCATCAATCGTATGTGGAGCGATAAAAGAAGGTACAATAAGTGGAATGGGTAGTGTAGTAGTATATGTCGTTGGACCATTGCTCGGTGCGTTTGGTGCTTCATTGCTGTTCAATCATTTTAAAAATGAATAATTTCCGATTTTGATACAAAGAGGTGCGGTGAAAAATCGCACCTCTTTTTTATTGTTCATCCCGCTCGTCCTAAAAACTCTTAGTTTTACCAGTTATAACAGAGAGCACCGATTGTCATGAGAATCAGTGGTCCATATGAGACTACGAAGAGTTTTACATCATTTCTCTTTTTTTCAGATATCATAGCAGTGTGTAAAAGTTGTTTACCTCTGAAGCTTTTATAAATGTCTTTGAGAGTAAAGAAACCAACAGCATTGCCATACCAGTGTGGAACATCAAAAGGACCATGTTGTAAAATTGGTTCTATTGATCCCCATTTTGAATGAAGAACAATATTTTTTTTAGTCACTTCCGTTACTACAGCAAAATGTGTAATAGCGAGATTTGTTTTGCTTTCTGTATAGATGGCAAGATCGTTCGGTTGAGGATGATTCGTTTGGTCAAAATAATTGTTAATATTGATGCTTGAAAAAAAGTTTACACCTGGCCAAAAATCAAGAGGTTTATTGAATCCAGTGGTTGCTTTTATGGCGAAGTAAAAACATTTTTGTTCTCGTTCCTCGTTAGTTGCTTTTTTTTGTGAAACATTCGGATTGGTCTTAATGATATCAAGACAGAGCCGACTTCGCATCTTTGTTATGGCAGGATCAGTCGGTTGTAGCAGTGGTTCATATTTCCACCGATCAAGCATGCAGTACGTAGTGTTGTAAACGGTAAAAAGCAGCACAAAAGCTGATGATAATGACTGAAACATAGGCTATTTTGGGTAAATTTGGTTTATGTACATAAGCCATAATTGTAAGTTATATTTTATTTTTGTCGATGGGTTCCGTGTAACCTCTCATTGAAAGATATGCCATTTGAGCTATTCTAGGTATTATACTTAAGAATTTTTAAAAAAGAGTAATCGTACAATGAAAATATCATTGAATTGGATTTTTGATCATATCAAAGGTGAATTGTCTCGTATTGACATA
>Ga0075420_100005813_pt1 | contig 10871 bp, 7 predicted proteins | sample SoiMetdeltSBSDD4_FD_75296 | JGI IMG/M metagenome (GOLD analysis project Ga0075420, IMG submission 75296) | Bulk soil microbial communities from a Populus tree surrounding site in Tennessee, USA - Soil MetaG P. deltoides SBSDD4 | ecosystem: Environmental > Terrestrial > Soil > Tree plantation... | reverse complement strand
TGCTCGCCTCCTCGGCGCTGATCCGGCCCTCGTCGACGAGCATCTGGACGTACGTGTCGTCCTTGGTGATCTGGATGAACTCGGCGTCGCGCAGCAGGTAGGCCCGCGAGTCGCCGATGTGCACCATGCCGAGCTTGCTGCCGGAGAAGAGCATGGCGGTGAGGGTGGTGCCCATCCCCTCCAGGTGGGGGTTGGCGTCGACGGTGTCCCGCAGCTGCTGGTTGGCCAGGTCGACGGCGGATCGGAGGGCGTCTACCAGGGCGCCGCCTGGCACGTCCTCGTCGAGTGGCGCCATCGCGCCGATGACGATGTTGCTGGCGACGTCACCGGCGGCCATGCCGCCCATGCCGTCGGCGACGGCGAGCAGGCGCGGCCCGGCGTAGACGGAGTCCTGGTTACCGTCCCGGATGAGGCCGCGGTCGCTGCGGGCCGCGTAGCGAAGGGTGAGGGTCATGGCCGTAACTCGAGAGACGTGCGGCCGATGCGGATCGGCACGCCGAGGGGGACGGGGGTAGGCCCGGTGACCTTGGCCCGGTCGAGATAGGTGCCGTTGGTGGAGCCAAGGTCCTCGAGGAACCACTGCCCGGCGCGCGGGACGAGCCGCGCATGCCGGGCCGAGGCGTAGTCGTCAGTGATCACAAGCGTGGAGTCCTCCGCCCGACCGATCGTGATGGGCGCCTCCCCGAGTGTGATCCGGGTGCCGGCGAGGGCGCCGGCGGTGACCACCAGCTGGTGCACCGACCGGCCGCGTCTGGCCTTGGCCGGTCTTGTGTATGAGGTCGTCGCTCCACCCACCCCCCTGGGTGCGGCGACGAGCCGGCTTGACCGGCTGCCGGCGAAGAGGTCACGCCGGATCACCCCGACCACTGTGAACACGAAGATCCACAGCAGTACGAGGAACCCGAACCGGGCAACCGTGAGAACGAGCTCAGGCAAGGTCTCTAGCCATCCACTCGGAACGTCAGAGTAGTCGTCCCGAGCTGGATCATGTCACCGGGGTTCAGGGCGACCGCGGAGACACGCTGGCCGTTGACCATCGTGCCGTTCGTGGACCCGAGGTCGGTCAGCACGCACTGCGCACCGTCGAAGTCCAGCCGGGCGTGCCGGCGGGAGATGCCGACGTCCGGCAGGCGGAGGTTGGCCTGGTCCCCACGGCCGATCACAGTGGACCCGATGGCCAGCGGGTACGTCCGACCGTCGCCGGAGACGAGCCGGACGTTGCGGGCCGGCCCGCCCTGCATCTGCCCGCCCGGGTAGCCACCGTGGTCGTACTGCTGGTACGCCGGCGGCTCGTACGCGGGCGCGGGGGCCGGGGCCACGTCCCCGCCCGTGTAGACCTCGGCGGTGACCCGGAACATGCCGGTGTCCAGGCCGTCCCCGCGCTCGATCTCCACGATCACGTCGCCGTACACCGTCCAGGCCTGCTCACCGATGAACTCGGCCTGCGACTGGGCCAGCTCCTGGGCGAGCGCCGCAGCGTACGGCGCCAGCCGGCTGTGGTCGTACGGGGACAGGTCGATTACGTAGCGGTTAGGCACCAGGGTGCGCCCGCCGGCGAGGATCGCCTTGTGCGCCTCCGCCTCCCGTTGCATGGCGTTGAGGATCTCCACGGGGTGGACGACCCCCTTGAAGACCTTGGCGAAGGCCCCCTCAACCAGGCCCTCCAGGCGCTTCTCGAAGCGTTGCAGCACACTCACCGGCTCCTCCTCGGGTTCCGAGGACATGATGGTATCCGGCCGCCGCACGCCCTGTATGGGCACCGATCCGGCGGGCCGTGCTACTCTTCCCAGGCGCTGCGGAGCGTAACCCAGTTTGGCCACCACGGCAGCTGGGGGTAAGCCCGCGGGCGCCTGGGGGAAGTGGCGGAATGGCAGACGCGCACGGTTCAGGTCCGTGTGCCCGGAAGGGCGTGAGGGTTCAACTCCCTCCTTCCCCACCAAGGTAGCTAAGGGCGGTACGACCGGTACGGTCATGCCGCCCTCGTTGTCAGGTCCGCCGCCGCCCGGCAGGCTGCGTGACCGTGTCGGGTACCGCTGAGCAGTCTTGAGCCGGCATCCACCCGGGTAGCTCGTCGGTACTCCGTTGACGCAGGTAGCGGAGAACGACGCTGCCTTCACCGCGCCGTTGACCGTGCTCGCTGCTGGTGGCGCGCAGGTGGGTCACGCCTGGGTCGAGCTGTTGACCAAGCAGTACGCGGCGTTGGGCGACGACCCGCCGATCATCACGATCTAAACCGGTCATCGCAGTCGTTCGGAGCCCGGCGGGCTTTGGTTCGTCCGCAAGGCACCGCGAGCCGGCGTCGCCCGAAGGAGATCCCCTCCCGGCTGTTTTGTCTGCCGGTCCAGGTGCCAGGTGGGCTGAACCTCTGGCTCCGCCTCGTCTGACCAGGCGCGCAGCCAGGGCAGCAAGCCCGGGGCTGAGGGCGGTCAGCGATCGTTCAGCCGCTGGCCAGGACACCCCTCCACCATTGATATCGGCGGATCTTTCGCCCTTGGCCGCGGATCGTGGCCAGGCAAACCCCTTCACCAGGCATGCCGCCCCGCCAGGGCGCGCCAGGCGGCCATGCCGTCCCGGAAGGAGGCATCCAAGGTATGAGGCGGACCGTCCGTACCCTGCTCGCGATGCTCGTGCTCAGCGTCGGCACGACCGTCGCGATGGGCGCCGCGCCGGCGTACGCCGACGTCGGCGCGATGCACCAGCCCACCTCGGGCACTGTCACGTCGAAGATCGACTGGCGGTGCAGCGGGTACGCCGACAACCACGACGGCATCGACATCGCCAACGCCATGGACACCCCCATCTACGCCGCCTACCGCGGCACGGTCACCTTCGCCGGCACGATGAGCGGCTACGGGCGCATCGTGATCATCGACCACCCGCAGGGCTACACCACCCGCTACGCGCACCTGGCCGGCTTCCGGGTCTCCGTCGGCCAGCAGGTCTCCCGCGAGGAGCGGATCGGCCGGATGGGCTCCAGCGGCAACTCGACAGGGCCGCACCTGCACTTCGAGGTGCGCCGCTACGGGGCCGTGCACAACGCGCTGAACCAGGGGTACACCTGCTACAACCGGGTCACCGCCGGAAACCGGATCGACGCGCCGTTCCCGGACCTGGCGGCGTAGCCAGGGCGGAACCCGGACCTGCCCGGTCCTGACCATCCCGCAGAGAGGGCCACCGCCATGTGCCTACCCGACCCGCTCGGCGAGCCGATCCTCGGCGAGGACCCGACCGGCACCGACGACGCTCGGCCCGGCGGCCTGCCCCGCCGGCTGCTCCTCCGCGGCGGCGTGCTCACCGGTGCCTTCGCGGTTGCCGCCGGTGCGCAGCTGTGGCGCCCGGCGGCGGCACTGGCGGTGGCCCAGCCCACGATCCACAGCACCAGCGAGTGGGGTGCCGAGCCGCCACGAGGCACGATCCAGATCCTCGACCCGCGCCCCACGAAGATCGTCGTACACTACACCGCCGGGTCCAACAGCAACGACCTCTCCCTCGCGCACGCGTTCCAGGTGGCCCGCAACATCCAGCAGGCACACTTCGCCCGCGGCTTCATCGACTCGGGCCAGCAGTTCACGATCAGCCGGGGCGGTCACATCATGACCGGCCGCCACCACAGCAAGACCGAGCTCGTCCAAGGGGCCGACCATGTGCTCGGCGCGCACTGCACCGGGCAGAACGAGGAGTCGGTCGGCATCGAGAACGAGGGCACCTACACGAGCGTGCAGATCCTCGACGGGCACTACAACAAGCTCGTGAAGATGTGCGCCTACATCTGCCAGCAGTACGGCATCGCGCCCGGCCGGATCTTCGGCCACCGCGACTTCGTCGCCACGGAGTGCCCAGGCGACCGGCTCTACGCGCGGCTGCCCCGGCTGCGTGACGACGTCCGCGCGCTGCTGTGACCATGGTCGAGACGCGGGCCACCGGCGAGGCGGGTCAGCCGACGCCGACGCCGGTGGCCAGCAGCTCGACCACCCGGTCCGCCTCGTGGCTGCCGAGGTCACGGAAGCGGGCCAGCGCCTGGTGCCAGTGCCCGCTGGCCGTGGCCAGGTCCCCCGCCGCCGCGACCGCCTCGCCGAGCACCGTCAGCGCCCGCGCCTCCCACAGCGGGAACCCGAACGCCCGGAACGCCGCCAAGGCCTGCTCGGCCAGTGCCGCGGCGGCGAGGTGGCGGCCCTCGGCCGCGGCCACCCGGCTGAGACCGAGGACCGCGAACGGCTGGCCCCGGGCGTACCCGAGATCGCGGAAGATCGCCAGGCTCTCCCCGAGCCGTTCCCGCGCCTCGGCGAGGGCGCCCTCGGCAAGGCACAGCTCGGCGAGGGCGCGCAGCGTGTCAGCGCGCGCGATGCGGTCGCCGAGGCGCTCGAGCACCTCCAGCGCGTACCGGTAGCACGACCGGGCATCGACCGGCCGGCCCTGGTCCCGCCGCACGTCGCCGAGGCGGCGCAGGGCGTACGCCTGCCAGCGGTGGTCCGCGAGTGCCATCAGGATCGGCAGGCAGTCGGTGATGCTCTGCGCGGCCTCGTCCAGCCGCCGCCTGCGCCACAGCGGACCGGAGCGCAGCAACAGGACGTACGCCTCCCAGCGACGGTCACCGAGCTCGCGGTAGTACGCCAGCGACCGGCCGAAGTACTCCAGCGCCTCATCCGGCCGGCCGCGGTCGCTGAGGTACATGGCCCTGGTGCGGCACGCGTACGCCAGCCCCCGCCGGTCGTCCAGCTCCTGGAACACCGGCAGGCACTCGTCCAGGTACGCCGCACCGTCCTCCCAGCGACCGGCGTGCAGGCTCAACGAGGCCAGCTCGCCGAGCGCGTGCGCCCGGTCGTGCCGCGCGCCGATCCTGGCCAGGATCTCGACGCTGCGGCGGTAGCAGTCGGCGGCCGCCGCCGTATCGCTCTGGTCCCAGAGCAGGCTGCCGCGCACCCGCAGGGCCACCGCCTCGCCGGCCGCACTGCCGCCCTGGCGCGCGGCGTCCAGCGCCAGGGCGGCCAGACTGTGCAGATCATCCCAGTACGTGCGCAGCTCCAGGAAGCCGGCGACGTAGTCGGCCAGCGCCCAGGTGCACTCCCAGCGGCCGGCGGCGTAGGCCCGGGCCACGGTCGTGAGCAGGGCGCGGTGCTCGGTGGCGTACCAGGCCAGCGGGGCGCCTGACACCTGCGCGGCGAGGCGCGGGGCGACCGGCCACGGGCCGGCCGGTGCCGTCCGGGCCCCGGAGAGCCGGCCCGGCTGGAGCGCGGCGTCGGCGAGCCGGGCGAGATCCAGGTACGCGCCGAGGAGCCGGTCGAGGGCCGCCTCGCGCTCGGGCCGCGGCTCGTCGATGTCCAGCCGCTCGGCGGCGTACACCCGCAGCAGGTCGTGCAGCTGGTAGCGCAGCTGCCCGCACCGGCCGCGCCCGGCGGCCTGCACCAGCTGCATGTCGACCAGGCGCTCCACCGTGGACTCGGCGGATGCCAGGTCCGTGCCGGCGAGCGCGGCCACCACCCAGGCCGGGAAGTCCGCCGCCGGGACCAGGCTCAGCAGCCGGAAGGTACGCCGGTCGGCCGGCGTCCCCGCCTGGTAGCTCAACGCGATGCTGGCCCGCACATCGAGGTCGCCGGCCTGTAGCTCGCCGAGCCGGCGGCGTTCGTCGGCGAGCCGGTCGGCGAGGTCACCGACTGACCAGTGCGGCTTGGCCGCGAGCTTCGCGCCGGCGACCCGGACCGCGAGCGGCAGCAGGCCGCAGAGGCGGGCGATGCGTCCGGCCGCGCCCAGCTCCGCCCCGATCCGCTCGCCCCCGGCCACGCGGCGCAGCAGCTCCAGCGCCTCATCGGGGGCGAAGAGCGGCAGCTCCAGCGCTGTCACACCCTCCAGGCCGCAGAGCCGGCCCCGGCTCGTGACGAGTACGGCGCAGCCGGGCGCACCGGGCAGCACCGGCCGGACCTGCGCATCGCCGGCGGCGTCGTCGAGCACGACGAGCACCCGGCTGCCGGCCAGCCGGGCCCGGAAGAGCTCGCTGCGCTCGTCGACCGTCTCGGGGATCGTCGCGCCGTCCAGCCCGAGCGCGCGCAGGAAGCGGGCGAGCACCTCGGCGGGCTCGACCGGCGGGCCCGCCGCTCCGCGCAGGTGCGCGTAGAGCTGCCCGTCCGGGAACGCGGTGTGCAGCAGGTGTGCGGCGTGCACCGCCAGCGTCGTCTTGCCGCAGCCGGCCTTGCCGCTGATCGCCACGACCGGCACGGCACCGCAGGTGGGGACCGCGGCCGCCAGCCGGGCGGCCGGGATGGCGGACCGGATGGCGGCCAGCGCCTCGGTGCGGCCGGTGAAGTCGGCGATGTCGGCCGGCAGCCGCGACCCGGCAACCGCCACCACCGCGCGCTCCCCGGCGCCGGCCGGCACCAGCTGGTCCGGCGGGTCGCCGGCGAGGATCGCGCGGTGCACGCGGCACACGTCCCCGCCGGGCTCCACGCCCAGCTCGTTGACGAGCAGGCGGCGCAGCCGCTGGTACGCGTCCAGCGCCTCGGCCCGCCGCCCGGACCGGTACAGCGCCAGCAGGAGCTGCCGCCAGAACGCCTCCCGCAGCGGGTGGTTCGCGGTGAGCGTACGAAGCTCGCCGACCAGCTCGCGGTCCCGGGCCAGCGCCAGGTCCGCCTCGATCCGCTGCTCCTGCACCAGCAGGTGCTCCTCGCCCAGCTCCGCGGCGTACGCCCGCAGCGCCTCGCCCTCGGTGACGTCGGCGAGCGCCGGGCCGCGCCACAGGGCGAGGGCGGCGCGCAGCGCGGCCGCCGAGCGGGCCGCGTCCCCGGCCGCCAGCGCCCGGCGGCCGGCGCCGGCCAGGCGCTCGAACCGCTGGGCATCCACCTGCTCCGGGGCTATCCCGAGGCAGTAGCCGCCCGGCCAGGTGCGCAGCAGCTGGTCCGGGCGGTCCGGGCCGCAGGCCGGCGCCAGCAGCCGGCGCAGCCGGGAGACGAAGACCTGCACGGTGTTCGCGGCGGTCGGCGGCGGGGCGACCCCCCACAGCTCACCGACCAGCTCGGCGACGGTGACCAGCGCACCAGGCCGCATGAGAAGCAGGGCGAGCACGGTACGCAGCCGCGGCGCGGTCGGCGTGAACCGGCCGCCGTCGCCGTCGGTGACCTCGAGCGCGCCGAGCAACCCGAACCGCATCGAGTCCGCCATACCCGGCAAGGGTAGACGTCTTTCGATCATCGGCACCAGGTTGCCAGCGTGCGGGGTCAGGCCGGGGCGAGGTCGGCCAGGCGGGCACGGGTGGCGTCGTCACACAGCGCACCGGCCAGGCCCGCCGCGTACGCGTCGGCCGCGCTCACCCCGTGCGCCGCCGCCACCTCGTACTCCCGACCGAGGTCCGTGCCGAACATGGCCGGGTCGTCGGTGTTGATCGTGCAGGCCACCCCGGCCGCCCGCAGCCGGGGCAGCGGGTGCTCGTCGAGCGAGGCCACCACCCGGGTACGCAGGTTGGACGTCGGGCACACGTCCAGCACGACGCCCCGGTCGACGATCTCGGTGAGCAGTCCAGGGTCCTCGACCGCCCGGATGCCGTGGCGGATGCGCGCTGGCTCGTACCCGAGGATCTCCTTGACGGAGCCGGCGCCGGCGGCCTCCCCTGCGTGCGGGACCAGCGCGAGCCCGCCCTCGCGGGCGATCGCGAACGCCTGGGCGTAGGGCGCCGCCGGGCCGGCCGGCTCCATGCCGCCCAGGCCGAAGCCGACGATCCCGCGGTCCCGGTACCGCACGCATGTCCGGGCGCACTCCTGCGCGATGCCCGGGTCGAGGGTCCGGTAGATGTCCGGGGTGAAGCGGATGGTGACGCCGTGCCGCTCGTACGCCTCGACGGCGCCCTCGGTGTAGCCGGTGAAGATCTCGTCCCAGGCGATGCCGCGCTGCACCCGCTCGCAGGGCGAGAAGATCGCCTCCAGGTAGACCGCCCCGAACGAGGCCGCCTCGGCCGCGTAGTCCACCACCACGCGCCGGAAGTCGTCACCGGTGCGCAGGCAGTTGGTGGTCAGGATCCACACCTCGATGAAGTGGGCGAAGTCGGTGAACTCGTAGAGGCGGGCGAGGTCGTCCACGGTGTCCGCGGGCAGCGGCTGCCCGTTGCGGCGGGCGATCGCCAGCAGCGTGGCCGGGCGGATCGTCCCCTCCAGGTGGACGTGCAGCTCGATCTTTGGCTCGGTCCGGCCAGGTCCAGGTCCAGACACGGGTACGGCAGCGGCGTCCGTCATGCCGGAAAGCACAGCACGACGGACGCCGCATCGGGTAGCCGGGCCGGTGTCCTCAGCCGCTCAGAGGTTCAGCGCCCAGCCGTCGATCTGCCCGGTGTTGCCGGTCCGGCAGTCCGTGACCCGCAGCCGCCAGGAGCCGTTGGCCAGCTCCGCCGAGAGGTTCACCACAAACGTGGTGTGGATGTTGTCCCCGCTGTCCGCGCTCGGGCTCAGCAGCCGGTACGCCGAACCGTCCGGGGCGACCAGGTCGATCTGCAGGTCACCGCGGAACGGGTGGAGGATGTGGACCTCGACGGTGGCCGCCGTCGAGGGCGCCCGGGCGCAGCCGGAGACCGTGACGGTGCTGTTCACCGCGGCGCCCGGGAAGTCGGGGACCGCCACGTTGGCCCCGTTGGCCCGGGAGCACGGGTTGGGGGGTGCGAACCGCACGTAGAGCAGCCGGTTCGGGGTGCCAGCGCCGGGGTTGTTCACCGCGTTCAGCGTCGCGTTGGTGAACAGGCCGGCCGCGACCTGCGCCGGGCTCCAGGTCGGGCTCGCGGCCAGCAGGAGCGCCGCACCCCCGGCCACGTGCGCCGCAGCCGTCGACGTGCCGCTGATCGTCGAGATGGCGGTGTTGCTGGTGTACCAGGCGGAGGTGATCGACACGCCCGGCGCGAAGATGTCCACGCACGTGCCGAAGTTGGTGAACGAGGTCTTGTTGTCGTTGGAGTCGGCGGCGCTCACCGTGACCGCCTCGGCCACCCGGCCGGGTGAGAAGCTACACGCGTCGCTGTTGCTCGACCCGGCCGCCACCACGTAGGTCACCCCGGAGGCGATGGAGCTGCGGACCGCGGCGTCAAAGGTCGCGGTGGCGCTGCCGCCGACGGTCAGCAGCGCCACCGCTGGCTTGACCGCGTTCGCGGTCACCCAGTCGATGCCCGCCACGACCTGCGCGATGGAGGCGCTCCCCTGGCAGTTCACCAGGCGTACGGCGACCAGCGTGGCGCTCTTGGCCACCCCGTAGGTGGCACCACCGGCGATGCCGGCCAGGTGGGTTCCGAGGCCGTTGCAGTCGCTGGCGTCGTTGTCGTTGTCGATGACGTCCCGGCCGCTGACCGCCCGTCCGCCGAACTCGACGTGGGTGAACCGGATCCCCGTGTTCATCACGTAGATCCGCACCCCGGCTCCGGTGTTCGGGTAGGTGTAGCTCGCGTTCAGCGGGAGGAACCGCTGGTCGATGCGGTCCAGGCCCCATGGCGGGTTCAGCTGCGTGCCGCCGGTGGGCGTCGTGGTGGCCTGCGGCACCCGGTCGGCCTGGCTGATCCGGTAGGTCGCGTTGCGCTCCACGTAGGACACGGCCGGATGCGCGGCGAGCCGCTGCGCGGTCGCCTCGTCCGCGGCGACCTCGAAGCCGTGCAGCGCCGCCGAGTACCGGTGTCCGATCCGGGCGCCGCGGCTGGTGGCGAGCTCGGCGACCCGGCCGGCTGCGGCGCCGTCCCGCAGCACCACCAGGTACGAGCCGGCGATGACCTGGGCACCGCCGCTACGGATCTGGCCCGGTGCTCCGGCGCCGGTGGCCTGGAGCTGCGCTGCTCCACTCAGCGCAAGGCCTATGCCTGGGACCGCGCCGACGGTGGCGATGGCCGCCGCGAAGATGGCGGCGGTGGCGAGCCTTCTCACGATGTCCTCCGGTCTCTCGGACGGTCCTGGTCTCTGCACCCGGGCGTCCGGTCTGGTCCGTGCGGGCACGGTCTGCTGCGGGCGGGCCGAACCTGGTGCGTGCAGGGCACGGTCTTGCGGACCGGGGCCCCGGTGCGGCATGCCGCACCGGGGCCCAGCCCGACCTCCCCGGGTCGGTTCGTTCCCACCGCCCTGTCCCAGGCCGTTCGACGCTCATGACCCGGGACAGGCCGGGTGGTGCCACGTCACGACACGTTCAGGGCCGTGTCGTCGATGACGAAGGAGGTCTGCAGGGACCAGTCCTCCGTCCCGGTGAAGCGCAGGGTGATGGACTGGCCGGCCCACTGCGCCACGTTGAACGACCGCAGCTGGTAGCCGGCCGCCTTGTTCAGGTTGGAGTACGTGGCGAGAGTGGTCGTCACGCCGCCGGCGATCACCTGCACGCGCAGCGTGTCGTACGCGATCGTGGTGGTCGTCTCGGCCGTGTCGATGTGCAGCCAGAAGCTCAGCGAGTAGGACGTGCAGCCGCTGGGCAGCGCGACCGCCTGGCTGAGCGTGTCGGTGTGGGTGGTGCCGTAGCCGGCGAGCCACGCGTTCCACGTGCCGGAGCGCGGCGGCTGGCCGGAGCCACCCCACTGGCCGATCACACCGGCGGTCGCCGTCCACCCGGTCGCTCCGGACTCGAAGCCCGGGTTGGCGAGCTTCTGGCCGGGGCTGCCGCAGCCACCCGTACCCGTCACGGTGAGGGTGTAGGTGGTGGTCCGGGTCGCCGAGGTGCCGGTGCCGGTGATCGTGATCGGGAAGGTCCCGGTCGGCGTGGTGGTGGCGGTGGCGATGGTCAGGCTGGACGACTGGCCCGAGGTGATCGTGGACGGGCTGAACGCCGCAGTCGCACCCGCCGGCAGGCCCGACGCGGACAGGTTCACCGTCTGCGGGCTACCGGATGTCGTCGCGGTGGACACCGTGGCGCTGACCGACCCGCCCGGCGCGGTCGAGCCG
>Ga0075420_100005812_pt1 | contig 10872 bp, 11 predicted proteins | sample SoiMetdeltSBSDD4_FD_75296 | JGI IMG/M metagenome (GOLD analysis project Ga0075420, IMG submission 75296) | Bulk soil microbial communities from a Populus tree surrounding site in Tennessee, USA - Soil MetaG P. deltoides SBSDD4 | ecosystem: Environmental > Terrestrial > Soil > Tree plantation... | reverse complement strand
CTCGACCGGCCCGACCTGGACGCCTTCCTGCGCAAGCATCCGGCGGCCGGGCTCGACCTCTTGGGCGCGATGGGCCGCCGGCTGCGGCTCACCGCCGAGAAGCTGCGCCACACCGCCTCGCGCAACGTCAACCAGGAGGTCGAGGACCGCCGCACCAAGATCGAAAAGGCCGCCGACTGGATCGCGGAGTTCAGCGGCAGCATCCCGTTCCTGAACATGCACCTGGTCTTCTTCGCGGGCTGGATCGGGCTGAACCTGTCGTGGGTGCCCGGCGCGCCGCTCTTCGATCCCTACCCGTTCGGCTTCCTGACGATGGTCGTCTCGCTGGAGGCGATCGTCTTGTCGGTGTTCGTGCTGCTGAGCCAGAACCGCCAGTCGGTGAAGGACCACGTGCGCAGCGACGTCGAGTACGAGGTCAACCTGAAAGCCGAACTGGAGGTCGCGCATCTCCACGAGAAGCTGGACAAGCTGGCGGCCGACACCGCAGCTCGCTTCGACAGGGTCACAAAGGCGATCGAAAAGAGACCCTAGCGTGGAGCTCACTCCGATCAACGCGGAAGAGACGCTCTTCGTGTCCGGCGCGATCGACGACTGGACCGAGATCCGCCAGCGCAAGATCGACACGATCGTGGACATGGACGGCGGCATCGACGCGGGCGTGCCCGAAGCGCCGAATGGCGTCCTCTACGTCTACTTCCCGATCTTCGACGAAGAGCTGCCGTGCTGCGACAAGCTCGAGGCCGTGGGCCGCATGATCGCCGACCTGATCCGCACCGAGCACGTAGCTCTCGTGCATTGCCGGATGGGCTTCAATCGCTCGAATCTGGTGATCGCGACGGCGCTGACTCATCTCGGGATGAGCGGCGCCGAAGCGCTCAAGCATCTGCAGAACATCCGCCCCGGCGCGCTCTACAACGAGATCTTCGCGACCTACGTCGCGGGCCTGCCGGCCCGCTAGACGAGGGCTCGCTACGCCGCCGCCGCCTCGCGCGCGGCGCCGATCCGGAACTGCTGGGCGTTGGCCGGCAGCAGCTGGATGTCCTTGGCGATCCCCACCGCGGCCAGCGCGCGAATCAGGAGCCACGTCGCGTCGAGCTCCCACCACGCCCAACCGTGGCGCGCCGAGCGTTGGAAGGCGTGGTGATTGTTGTGCCAGCCTTCGCCCCACGCGACGAGCCCGACCCACCAGAGGTTTCGCGAGCCCTCCGGTGTGTCGTAAGTGCGATAGCCCCACACGTGCGCCGCGGAGTTGACGAACCAGGTGGCGTGCAGGCCGACCACGAGCCGCAAGAAGATGCCCCAGACGACGAAGCCCCAGCCGCCCCACGCGTAGAGCGCCACACCGAGCAGGACGTTGGGGATGACGTGGAGCCGATTCAGAACGCGGTGGACGGGATCGGCGACCATCTCGGGCGCGTAGCGCCGCTCGAGCTCGCGCCGGCCGTCCGCGCCGCCGGCGAGCACCCAGCCGAAGTGGCTCCACCAGAAGCCGTCCTTCGGTGTGTGCAGGTCCTTCCCCGGGCGATCGGACTGCATGTGATGAAGCCGGTGCATGGCGACCCAGGTGATCGCCCCGCCCTCGCTCGCCAGCATGCCGAATACGGTGAAGAGGTACTCGAGGGGCTTTGGAACCTTGTACCCGCGATGGGTGAGCAGGCGGTGGTACGTGGCGCAGATCCCGACCGAGCAGGTGAGCCAGGTGAAGAACGCCAGCAGGAAGAACCCGCTCCAGGAGGCGTAGACGGGCGCCGCCAGGGCCACCAGATGGATGCTGCCGAAGTAGATCAGGTTGGTCCGATCGATCCGGTGTCCGTTCCAGGTCAGTGACAAAAAATGCCTCCTCGCGTGGGAATCGCTGCGATGGAGACAACCTAGCATCGGGCCTCTCCGGCCCAATGTCACAGTTCTGCAACAGTTTGCGGGCGCTGCCCGCGCCCGTTCAGACGGTTCGCATTGCGGAAGACGGCGAGAGCGCCTTGGCGATCGCCCAGACGAACGCGCCGAGGAGCAGGAGCGGAAGAAGCGGGGCCGCCACCAGGAACAGCACCCCCATCGCGACGAACGCGAGGCCGCCGATGACCCCGAAGATGGCCTTGAAGACGCCGCTCACCACCGAAAGAACGACGTGCAGTGCCAGGCCCAGAATCTTCAAGGGCAGCACCAGGAGCGCCAGGCCAAGCTTCAGCACGAGGCCTACCGCGATCACCGGAAGCATCACGAAGAGGCCCACCATCACGGCCATGGAGATCAGCAGTCCCAGCATCGTCGTCCTCCTCCCCGGTCACACGTCGCCGGTGGCTTGATCGGATATACGAACGAGGGCCGGGCCAGGTTCCCGGTGGCCGCCTTCGTGACACAATAGCCCTCCCGCTAAGGGGCCGCGGCGCGACGCACCGCCTGCCGCCGGCCCAACCAAGGAGACCAAGAACAGATGGCCCGACAGTTCATATTCACCATGAAGGACTTGCGCAAGACCACCCCGCAGGGGAAGGAGATCCTGCGCGGGATCTGGCTGTCCTTCTATCCGGACGCCAAGATCGGCGTCCTCGGCGGCAACGGCGCCGGCAAGAGCTCGCTGCTTCGGATCATGGCGGGAATCGACAAGGACTTCGTCGGCGAGGCGTTCGCTGCCTCCGGCACGCGCATCGGCTTCCTGCCCCAGGAGCCGGTCCTGGATCCGAAGAAGAACGTCCGCGAGCACGTCGAGGAAGCCGTCGCGAGCAAGCGCGCGCTCCTGACGCGCTACGAAGAGCTGAGCATGAAGCTCGGCGAGGATCTGCCGGAAGCCGAGATGGACAAGGTGATGGCCGAGCAGTCGCGGGTCCAGGACCAGATCGAGGCCGCGAACGCCTGGGACCTCGACAAAGACGTCGAGATCGCGATGGACGCGCTGCGGCTGCCGCCCGGCGACGCCGACGTCACCAAGCTCTCGGGTGGAGAGAAGCGGCGCGTGGCGCTGTGCCGGCTGCTGCTGGCTCCGACCGACATGCTGCTGCTCGACGAGCCGACCAACCACCTGGACGCCGAATCGGTGGCCTGGCTGGAGCGGTTCCTGAAGGAATACAAGGGCTGCGTCGTGGCCGTCACCCACGACCGCTACTTCCTGGACAACGTCGCGGGCTGGATCCTGGAGCTCGACCGCGGCGCCGGCATTCCGTGGGAAGGCAACTATTCTTCCTGGCTCGACCAGAAGCAGACGCGGCTCGCCCAGGAAGAGAAGGAAGAGTCGTCGCGGCAGCGCGCCTTGCAGCGCGAGCTGGAGTGGGTGCGCATGTCGCCCCGCGCCCGTCAGGCCAAGGGCAAGGCGCGCCTCACCCAGTACGAGGAGCTGCTCGCACAGGACCAGGCGATGGAAAAGCGCGAGGGACAGCGCGAGATCTACGTTCCGCCGGGTCCGCGTCTGGGCGATCTCGTGATCGAGGCCAAGGGCCTGCGCAAGGCCTACGGCGACAACCTGCTGATGGACGACGTCAACTTCATGTTGCCCCGCGGCGGCATCGTCGGCGTGATCGGGCCGAACGGCGCGGGCAAGACGACGCTCTTCCGCATGGTCATGGGCAAGGAGACGCCGGACGCGGGCTCATTGCGCGTGGGCGAGACGGTCGTCCCCTCGTACGTGGACCAGAGCCGAGAGTCGATGCAGGGCGAGCGGAGCCTCTGGGAAGAGATCTCCGACGGCGGCAAGGAAACCGTGATGGTCGGGAAGCGCGAGATCAACTCGCGCGCGTATGCGGCCGGCTACGGGTTCAAGGGTCCCGACCAGCAGAAGAAGGTCAAGGATCTGTCGGGCGGAGAGCGCAACCGGCTGCACCTCGCGACGCTCTTGAAGAGCGGTGGCAACCTGCTGCTGCTCGACGAGCCGACGAACGACCTCGACGTCGACACGCTGCGCGCGCTGGAAGAGGCGCTCGTCAGCTTCGCCGGCTGCGCGGTCGTGATCAGCCACGACCGCTGGTTCCTGGACCGCATCGCGACCCACATCCTGGCCTTCGAGGGCGACAGCCAGGTGGTCTGGTTCGAGGGCAACTTCCAGGACTACGAGGCCGACCGGCATCGGCGGCTCGGCGCGGACGCCGACCAGCCGCACCGGATCAAGTACCGGAAGATCTCGAGGTAGGCGTCTCCGTTTCGAAGAGCACCGGATTCAGCGGGGTCGCGATCCGCTCTCCGACCGCGGATCATCGGCCGCGACGGCAAGGCGGATCGCCGTCTTAGCGGACGGTGCCGGGCGCTCCCGTCGTGACGAGCGTCTTGACCCAGTCCACAACGCGCCGGCCGCCCGCGCTCATCGAGTAGAAGTTCGCCTGGTTGATCACGCAGTGCTGCGTCCCGCCCGCGATGAAGGAGTCGAAGTTTGGGTTCTGCGCTTCGATCCGGTCGACCGAGGCGGTCATGCCGGCGGTCCAGTCGGCGGAATCGTTGATGCCGAGGCTCCCCTTCGACAGCGCGTAGAAAAAGGTCTGCGTGTTGTCACTTCGGGTGTTGAACTGCGCGAAGCTGGCGAGCGGATAGAAGCCCGCGATGCCCGCGTACAGGTCGGGTAGCGCCAGCGCCTTTGCGTCGAGCCTGGAGAGGTCGAGCCCGGGGATGAAGCTCGGCCAGACGTCGCCCACGCCCCAGGTCGGCAAGAGCGTCTCGAAGAAACCGGGGGTGACGATGCCGGCCGCCGAGTCGGACAGGTGGCGCAGCGTGGCGCCCGCGTAGCGTCGGGCGATCTGCGCCGACCAGAGCGTCGCCCCGTAGCCGCCGGCGCTGCAACCCGCTACCACGACCTGCGACGGGTTCGCGACGTTGCCGCTCGCCCAGTTGAGCGCCGCGGTCGCGTTCGCCGCGCCACGATGCTCGATCGCATAGGTGTTGCCGGTGGCGCCCTGGTAGCTCTGCGTCCGGTTGCCCCAGTGCAGATCGCCCGTGCAGTAGGGGATGTAGACGTGGGTAAAGTCACGGAACGGGTTCTCCGGGTTCGCGCGATCGTAGATCCCCTGGAGCAGCCCCTGCTGTCGCGCGGTCTCCGGATCCTGCGTGATGCGCTTGTTGTAGACGTCCAGCTCGCAGGTGACCCCGCTCCAGCACGCGCCGCCGCCCTCGAACTCGACCAGCAGCTTGGCGGAGTCGCCCGGGTGAACGAAGAAGCGATACGGCGAGCCGTCCGAGCAGCGGGTTTCGCCGCCGGGCGTCATCGTTTGCCACTGGGCGAGGGCGAGGCTCGGCGTGGCGGCGAACAACAGGGCGAGCAGGCAGGATTTTCGCAAGAGAAGCTCCACGTGCATCGTATCCGTTTCGGCGAAGGGACCGAAGCGGGAGATTCCGATTGCGCCCCCGGACGCGCTCGTCGCGTCGAGAAGGAGCCGCAGCGCGTTGGCGAGAGGCTGTGGGACGAAGGAGCGGCCGGGCTGATATGAGCGCGCGCGCCGCAGCGAAAACCAGAGATGCCAAGCCAACAGCGCCAGCAGCGCGGCGCGTAGCGGGCCGGCCGCTCGCTCCGGGCGCGTTAGAAGACCAGCTCGGCCTGGGCCGCCCCGACGCTGTTCCGATCCTGGTTCAGGAAGCCGTACTCGAACGCGATGCGCGCGCGTCGGAATAAGTAGAGCCGCGCGCCCGGGAAGAAGCCCATGAACGTCCGCCTACCGCCGCCGATCGCGGGAGGCTGAACCACGTTCAGCCGCGCGCTCAGCACGAGGTTGTCGCGCACGTGCCAGTCGGCTTGGGCGAAGCCGCCGTCGAACGACTGCGCGACGCTCGTCGGCTGTGAACGGCTGTCGCGGCCGTGCAGGTACACGCCGTAGAGATTCAGCTTGCCCACCCAGACGTCGGCGTCGAAGCCGACCCGCTGCAGCTTGTTCTCGAAGACGACCTGGCTGGTCGGGGCCAGCGTGTTGCGCGCGATGTACGCGAACGCGCCGAAGCGGTGGCGATCGACGCGCCGGCGCAGGCGCAGGAACACGTTGGCGTCGAACTTGTCCACGTCGTCGGAGATCGCCTCCTGGTTCGTGTTGTTGCGCCCCTTGACCAGGGAGGCGGACCAGCGCCAGTCCTCCTTGAAGCCGCCGCCCAGCTCCGCGCCCTCCTGGTAGCTGGCGATGTTGTCGGCCTCGAGCCCCGTGGCTGTGGAGTAGACGTCGTACGAGAGCAGGTTCGGCGACCTCGCCTGCGTGAACGGCAGGTCCAGCTCGAAACGGCCTGCTTTCAGGTAGAGCTTGCCCGCCTCGATCAGCTCGAAGCGCGCCCACAGGTTGTTGGGTTTCAGGTGCGAGACGCGGTCGAAGCCCGCTGGCGCGTTGGCGGGCTTCTCGCGCGCGAGCCACGCGTCGTCCGCCCAGTAGGACAGCCGCTTCCCCAGGTTGCCGGCGCTGATCGCCTTCAGGTAGCCGGTAGTCGAGTCGTCGGCTTGCTCCAACAGGAAGCGGCCGAGCTGGGCGCGGCCGACGATCGGCACCGAAGAGATCCACTTGCTGGCGTCGAAGCCGTCCTCGCTCGCCATCCGGAAGCCGCGCTCCTTGAAGCGCTGGCCCTCGTACGTCAGCTTGGGAAAGCCACGGTGGCAGTAGGAGCAGTCGGCGCCATAGCGCCGGGCGAAGGCGGGGATGGCGCCGGCATCTGGAGCCAGCGAGCCCATGCCAACGGCGAATGCGAACACCGCGAGGCTCGAGATGCGCGGCCGGATTTCACTCATCGCTTCGCAGCGCGGACTGCGCCCGTGCGAGCTGTGCCTCGGTGCCGCTGCTCGAAGCGACGCTCAGCGAACGAACGAAGTGGACGAGGACCCAGCGATCCTCTTCGGATTGAATGTCGTCACGGAAGGGCGGCATGACCATCCGGTCGCGCGCCCGAAGTCCGTTCGAGAGCTTCCAGAAGATCTCTCCTTCCGTAAGACGGGCCTGGACGTCCAGCCGAGTCAGGTTACGCGGCGCCGCGGCGAATCGCGCGTGCGGCCTGGAGGCGGGCCCGTCCCCCCTGCCCTCGTATCCGTGGCACACGGCGCAATGCAGGCGAAAGAGCGAGCGACCGCGCTTCAGAGCCGCTGGCGTCACGGGCACCGGGTTGACACGTTTCCGCTCGGCCGTGGGCGCCGGCCACTCGAGATCCGCCTCTGTGGGCTTCTGGGCTTCCGAAGAACCGCCAGCCCAGGCCGTTCCGGCCGCGAGAACGATTGCCACCGCGACTCTCCTGCCTGCCATGACTCTCCCTCTCGACCTCGAGCTGAGCATGGGACATGCCAGCCCTGTCCGCGGCGTAAGTGCCCTAATTGCCTAGGCTTGGTCGTCAGACTCTACCGAGAGCCGCGCCGATTATGGGCGATCCCGACCGAATTCCGGCCCTACTACCTCTTCGCCTCTCGCCGCGCGGAAGCCAGACAAGGAGCTGGGCACCGAGCGAGCGCGATAAGCTCGGCGCGTGACGTTACCGCGCGAGGTTTCCGAGGCCTTCCTGCGTTTCGGGGTGGCGTCCGAGACGATCGCGTGGGCCGACGACCTCTATCGGCATCTCGGCCCGCCCGTGGTGGACGCGATCTCCGAGCTCGTGGAGACGCGCGGCCTGCGTGCCGCCGACTTGACCCCGGCGCACCTCGACTCGATCCGGCCCATGCTCGGCGAGCGTTACCTGCGCGCCAACCACGGGGCGTGGTCGCGGGGTTCGGGTTCGTCGGCGTTCTGGTGCGACCGCACGATGTCGGGAACCGCGCGCGGCATCGTGACGCCGCTCGGCGAAGTCGAAACCGGCTCGACGCCTTTCGCCACCCGAGTCGCGGCCGCGGCCCGGCAGGCGGCCGGACCCGACCAGCCGCCCCCGCGCGGGCTGCTGCTCGTCTCGCAGAACGCGCATCGCGGCAATCAGGAGGGCACGCTCGCTTTCGACCTGGTGCCGAGCGATATCGAAGCCGCGCTGGCGTTGAACGCCGCCTCCGGCCGCCACCACACGCTTCCCGGCTCGATCGGAGAGACGAGCGGGCGCGTGCTCGCCGAGCCGGGCCTCGCGATCCTGTGGGAAGTCCAGCCGAACGTCTACAAGCCGACCGCCGACCGCAACGCTCCCGCCAAGCGGGCCTACCGGCAACTGCGGCAATGGCCGCTCGTGACCGCCGTCGCCGCGCTCGCATGGCTCGCCGAGAAGCGATACCGTATTTTCGTGCTCCGCGGCGAGGGCCTTCGGGCCGCCCACGAGGTCAATCCCGAGGAACCGCTCTCGCCCGAGATCGAGCGGCTCCACGATCGCACTTTCGAAGCGGCCGTGTCCGGGCTCGGCCTCCGCTTCCTGGCCGAATCCGAGCCACCGCCGTCGCTGCGATCGTTGGCGAAGGTCAATCTGGGGCGCGCTTTCGAAGACGCCGGCCTGGGACTTCTGCTGCGCGAGGTCGGAGCTTGAGCGCGACGGTCTGGCAGTGCCGCATCTGCGGCCGCCGCATCCCGTTGCGCGTGGACGAATGCTTTTGCGGCGCCAAGCGCGAGCAGGTGGTGGCGCAGGAGAAACGGGAAGCCGCGCGATCACCCACCAAGATCCCGCTCGACGTCGCGCTCCTGGCCGTGCTGGTGGTGCTGGTCGGCGTCTTCGGGGTGCACTACGCCCTCCGTTCCGAGGCGCCTCCTCCCGCGCCCGGGGGGCACCTGCTGAGCGTGATGCTCGCGACACCTCATCCGATGCCGACGCTCAGCGCGCCGCCGGCCGCGGCCCCCTCCCAGGCGCCTGCGACGGCGCCCTCCGCGATCCCGTCGCCGGTGGAATCCGAGACGCCGCCGCCGCCGACACTCGCGGCGCGCCCCACGCCCGTGCTCACGCCATCGCCCTCGCCGTCGCCCTCGCCCTCGCCCGAGGTCGACGAGCGCGAGGTGAGCAGGGCGGCCGCGCTCGCGGCCTACAGCGCCGAACTCACTCGCCTGGCCGCGAAGTCGGCGCTGACGACGGAGCACGTGCGCGTCTACAAGACCAAGTGCTCGGGCCAGAACGTCGGCGTCCAGATCTCGAACTGCGACGAGGTCGAGGCCACGATTCGGAAATCGCTCGCCGAGATGGAGGGTGGTCTCGACGCCGCCGAGGACCAGGCGCGTCGCGCATGGGTCACTCCCGGCATGGTGCGCGACGCGCGCGCGAAGTCCTACTTTGGGACGCGCGCCTGGGACGATCTGGTCAGCGCCGTGCGTCAACTGCGCTAGTCGGCATTCACCACTGCTCGACGGGTGCGGTCCGGTAGACCTGTGTGCGTCGCTACCGGCAGAGCGAGGCGAAGGTTGCGGCTCTGTTGGCGAGCCGGAGACGCGCCGGACCCGGCGCGAGACGCGACAGCAGGTCCGATGCGGACATGGTTCGAGGGCGGCGCTAGCAGCATAGAATTCCGGCCGGTATGCCGCCGCTCTACCTGCTCGCCACGGGCTTCACGCTCTGGATGGCGGTCGAGGCCGTTCGGCGCGGGCATGCCTCCCGTTGGTTGTGGATCATCCTGGTGTTCGGTCCGCTGGGCGCGGCGGTTTACTTCTTCTCCGAGTACCTGAACGGCGGCACCCTCGGGCGGATCATGATTCGGCCGAGAAAGGTCAGCGCGGCCGACGTTCGCCGAGCCGAGGTGGAGGTCAAGCGTCTCGACAACTGCGCGGCCTGGGCCGAGTACGCGTCCGTCCTGCGCGCCCGCAAGGATTTCGCGAAGGCGGCCGAAGCGGCGCAGCGCTCCGTCGACCGCAACCCAACGGACGTGAATGCCCGCTACGAGCTGGGTCTGGCGCTGCTGGGCGGGGCTCGCTACGTGGAGGCGATGGCCGCTCTGCGAGCCGTGATCGAACGCGATCGGTCGTACGATTCCGACGACGCGCTGCTCGCCTTGAGCCGCGCCCAGCACGGTGCGGGCGATTTGCCGGGCGCGCGCGCCAGCCTCGAGGAGCTGTCGGAGCGGCGCGCCCGGCCAGAGATCCTCTACGACCTGGCGCTGGTGCAGGGCCTGATGGGCGATCGCGCGGCTGCGGGGCGCTCGCTGCAGAAGATCATCGACGAGGCCGAGCTGGTTCCCGACTATCTGCAGCGCGACGTGCGGCCCTGGGTGCGCAAGGCGAAAAGCGCCCTGGCCAAGCTCAGTCGCTAAACGCCGCTTCTCGCACCTCGCGGTCCAGCGTAGCCAGGTCCGACTGTGCGATCACCTCGGCCGCCGCCTCGACCGGAAAGCCGAGCCGGAAGATCGCGATCTGGATTCCGCGCGGCGGGCGCGCATGGCCCAGACGCCACACGTACGACGCGATGAGGTCCTTGCGACTGCGCTCCAGCGCCTTCATCAGCACATTGCCATTCGCGAGGACCTCCAGGGAGCTGTCGCCCGTGGTTTCGAGCGTCTTCATCGCGCTCGTTACCGATTCCGTTCCAGAGGACCCCTGTGCTTCGAGACGGATGAGCTCCACGTGGACCCGGCGCGCAACGCCTGGGGCCGGATCGTCGGAGGTGCGGCGCTCGCCGACGTCGATCGTCCAGGAGGTCGGCGCGCGAAAGGTCAAGCCGCCCGGATGGACGACCGGCTCGAGGTTTGCCGGTCGCCCGTAGCCGGCCGGCGGCGTTCCATGAACGAAGGCCCAACGCAGCCGAGCGATCCGGGCATCTCGCCGGCCGCGCTGGTCCCAGACGAGAGCGATGACGAGCGCCGCTGCGATCACCAGGAGCAGGATCAGTCGGGCCACGGCTCGCTACTCTAGCCTTTCGACGACGTCGCGCAGACGCGCCGCGTGCTGCGCCCCCATCACCGGGACTAGCCGCGTAACGCGACCGACTCTCTCGCCACGAGCTCGGCGAAGCGCGCGATCAGGGCGCCGGTGATCGGACCCGGCCGTCCGTCGCCGAGGATGTGCCCATCGATCGCGATCACCGGCAGCACCTCGCGCGAAACGCTGGTCACGAAGCATT
>Ga0075420_100005811_pt1 | contig 10874 bp, 8 predicted proteins | sample SoiMetdeltSBSDD4_FD_75296 | JGI IMG/M metagenome (GOLD analysis project Ga0075420, IMG submission 75296) | Bulk soil microbial communities from a Populus tree surrounding site in Tennessee, USA - Soil MetaG P. deltoides SBSDD4 | ecosystem: Environmental > Terrestrial > Soil > Tree plantation... | reverse complement strand
CGCAGGAAGTCGAGCACGCGCTGGCGCGCGACGACGTAGCCGTCCCACTTGTCCATCGCGTAGAGGCCTTCGGGGCCCGGCTGGCTGTCGAGCTGCGCAAAGGCGACCTGGTTGGCGACGATCGGCCAGCGCGCCTGCGAAGAGCGCAGGCCGTCGTAGAGCCAGCGCTCCTGGGCGTCGCCCAGCATCGTCGCGCGCGGATCGAGGTTCTCGGCGCAGCGCGGCTTGCGGCCGTCGCCGCAGGGTTGATCGCTCCGATACTGACGCGTGTCCACGACGAAGAGCTCCGCGGTCGTGCCGTAGCGCAGGCGCCGGTAGATCGTCGCGTCGGGACCCTGCGGCAGCGCGGCTTTCCGGAGCGGCATGTGCTCGTAGTACACCTGATACGCGGCCGCCCGCCGCTTCAGGAAGGCGTCCTGGGGCGCGTTGTCCTCGGCGATCGCCCCGGCGTAGTTGTTGTCGACCTCGTGGTCGTCCCAGGCCGCGATGAACGGAAACCGCGCGTGCGCCGCCTGCAGGTCGGCGTCGAGCTTGTAGTGCGCGTAGCGGGCGCGATAGCCGTCGAGCGTCGTCGGCTCGAGGGCTTCGTGCTTGCGCACCGCGGTCAGCGACGCGGTCTCGTAGATGTAGTCGCCGAGGTGCACGATCGCGTCGAGCGGCTCCCCGGCCAGATGGCGGTAGGCGGTGTAGAAGCCGGCTTCGTAGCTCTGACACGACACGACGCCGAGATTCAACGTCGTAGCGTCGCCCGGCGCCGGCGCCGTGCGCGTGCGACCGACGACGCTGCGCTCGCCGCCGGCGACGAACCGATAGAAGTAGTCGCGCCCGGGACGGAGTCCGGCCACCTCGGCGTGCACCGCGTGAGCGAGCTCCGGCGCCGCCGCCGTCTGGCCGCGCTTCACGATCCGTTTCATGGCGTCGTCCTCGGCGACCTCCCAGGCGACGGGGATCACGGCCTGCGGGAGGCTATCGGCGCGCAGCGGATCGGCGCACAGCCGCGTCCACAGTACGAAGCCGTCGGGGAGCGGATCGCCCGACGCGACGCCGAGCGGGAACGGGAACGTGGCGGCCTTCCAGCCGGCGGCAAAGGCGGCGCCCTTGCCGACGAAGAGGGCGGCCGCCGCGCCGGCGCCGCGGGCGAGAAAGCGGCGCCGCGAGTTCTCGGAGTGGCTCGCCATGACGCGCGCGATCGTAACGCAGGACTACAATCGCGCGACTCGGAGGTCCTCGATGTTCGAGAAGAGCGCCGTCCGCTGGACGCTGGGAGCCGCGGGTATGCTTGCGGCGATGACACTCGAAGCCCAATCCGATCCGTTCGCGCCCACGTCCCGCTCCGGTGCTTTCGTCCACGTCTCGGGGACCCGCGCCAGCGACACGGCCGGCAAGCTCGTGCCGGGCGACATCAAGGCGCAGACGAAGCGCGCGCTCGAGAACCTCGAGGCGCGGCTCAAGTCGGCGGGCTCCAGCCTGGCGCGGGCCGCCTCGATCAACGTCTACCTCAAGAACGCCGCCGACTTCGCGGCGATGAACGAGGTCTACCGTACCTTCTGGACCAAGGAACCGCCGGCGCGCACCACGGTCGTGGCCAACGGGTCGGATCCGAACGCGCTCGTCGAGATCGCGGCGGTCGCGATCCCGAACGGCGGCGAGCGCCGGGTGATCCACCCCGAAGGCTGGCTCGACTCCGCCAACCCGTACAGCTACGGCATTCTGTCGGGCGACACGCTCTTTCTCTCGGGTCTCATCTCGAGGAACGGGAAGGACAACCAGCTGATCGCCGGCGACATGAAGGCCCAGACGACGACCGTGCTCGAGAACGGCGGCGCGATCCTGAAAGCGGCCGGGATGACCCACGCCGACGTGGTGCAGTCCCGCATCTACATCACCGACACCGCGGCCTTCCAGGACATGAACGCGGCCTACCGCGGCTTCTTTCCGAAGGACCCGCCGGTGCGCGCGACGGTCAAGGCCGGCCTGATGGGCGCGCAATACCTGGTCGAGATCACGATGGTCGCCGTCAAGGGAGGGCGCCAGGTGATCACGCCGCCGAACGCCGACGGCACTCCCGGCACCGCGAACCCGAACCTGAGCGGCGCGATCCGCGTCGGCGACCGGCTCTGGCTTTCCGGCATGCTCGGCAACACGCCGGCCACCCAGGACGACGTCCCGGCGCAAACGAAGGAGACGCTGGCGCGGCTGCAGCGCGCGGCGCAGGCGGCCGGTTTCGACTGGGCGCACATGAAGGAAGCGGTCGTCTACATCACCGACATGAAGAACCGCGCCGCCGTCGAGAAGGTGTGGCGCGAGTCGTTCCCGAAGGGGTTCCCGGCGGGCGTGCAGGTCGAGAGCGGGCTGGTGGCTCCCGACGGGCTCGTCGAGATCATGCTGAGCGGAGCGAAGTAGCGGCCTTCGCACCCGACCCAGCGCCAGCGCCCTCATGAAAGCGGTCTTCGAACGCGTGCTGGGGCGGATCGACCTGGTGCTGTTCTCGGTCTGCGCGATCCTGACCATCGACACGCTCGCATCCGCCGCCAGCATGGGCGTCTCGTGGTTCTCCTGGTGGTCGATCACGGTCGTCGTCTTCTTCGTGCCCTACGGCCTGATCACGGCCGAGCTCGGCGCGGCCTGGCCCGGCGAAGGCGGGGTCTACGTCTGGGTTCGCGAAGCCTTCGGGCCGTTCCTGGGCTCGCTGGCCGCCTGGTTCTACTGGATCAACAACGCGTATTGGATTCCGTCGGTCTTCATGGTGTTCGCGGCCACGTTCCACGCGATCTTCTTGAAGGGCCGCGTGCCGGGATGGCTGGACACCGGCGCCGGCGCCACGGCACTCGAAGCCGGGATCGCGATCGCGGCGACGTGGCTCGCCGTCGCGATCGGGATCGTGCGGCTCTCCATCTCCAAGTGGGTGCCGAACCTGGGCGCGCTGGTGAAGCTCGCCATCTTCGTCGGGCTCGGGACGCTGGGAATCCTCGGCGTCTTGTCGGGCCGGCCTGCGGCCAACGAGATCTCGCTCGCGAAGATGCCGCCGCGGCTCGGCGACTCGCTGGTCTTCCTTCCGGTGCTCCTCTACAACGCGCTCGGCTTCGAGCTGATGAGCTCGGCGGGCGACGAGATGAAGGACCCGCAGCGCGACGTGCCGCGGGTGGTGCTCTTGACGGGCCTCGTGATCGCCTTTGTGTACGCGCTCGGCATTCTCGGAATCCTGCTGGCGGTGCCGCTGCAGAAGCTCTCGCTCGTCACTGGGACCTGGGACGCGCTGGCGGTCCTCGGCGCGTCGTGGGGGAGCGCGGGCAGCACGCTGGTACTGCTGCTCGGGCTCGGGTTTCTCTACGCCTGCATGGCCAACATCGTGACCTGGAGCCTCGGCGTCAACCGCGTGGCGGCGACGGCCGCTCTCGAGGGCGCCTTGCCGGCCTTCCTCGCCAGGCGGCACCCGCGCCACGGAACGCCCCACGTCGCCTTTGTCGTGATGGGAGGGATCGCGACGGTGCTGCTCGTCGGCAACGCGCTTCTCGCGAGCGACGACGCGAACGTCTTCTGGATGATCTTCAAGCTCTCCGGGCTCTGCTTCCTGTTTTCCTATCTGCTGGCGTTCCCGGCATTCCTGAAGCTGCGGCTCGCGAAGCCCGAGGTGCGCCGGCCGTATCGCGTGCCGGGGGGAACCGCGCTCGCCGCGCTCTTCTCGGGAACCTGCTTCGCGCTGATCGCGCTGGCGTGCGCGCTCTTCTTCCAGCCGTCGCAGGGCTCCGACGCCGCGCGCGCGACGCGCGAGACGCTGCTCCTGGGAGGCGAATGCGCGGCGACGATCGCGGTCGGCCTTTTCTTCGCGGCGCGGGCCCGCGGGGCGAGCCGCTCTGCTTGACCGTTCGGCGACTCGCGCTTACTGTCGCCCGTCCACTTCATTGACCACGGGGCCCATGCTTCAGGCTCGAGTTCAGGCCGGCGTCGGGTTGGGATGGCGCCCGGAGCTGGCGGCCGATCTGCTCCGAGCTCCCGAGAGCGTCGATTTCCTCGAAGTCGTGGCTGACACCTGCTTCGCCCAGCTCGCCGCCTGGCGCGAGGCGCGCGCGCTCGCCGAGTGGAAAGTCGTGGTGCCGCACGGCGTGAAGCTGTCGCTGGGCAGCGCCGACGGAATCGACATGAGCCGCGCGCGCAAGCTGGGAGCGCTGGCGCGCGAGCTGCGCGCGCCGGCGATCAGCGAGCACGTTGCCTTTACCCGCGGCGGCGCTCGTGAGATCGGCCACCTGACCTCGTTGCCGTTCACGCGCGACGCGGTTCGCGTGGTGGCGCGCAACGTGAGCGCGGCGCGGCGCGTGTGGCCGGACGTGCCGGTCCTGCTCGAGAACGTCGCCTGGACGTTTCGCTGGCCCGAGGACGAGCTCTCTGAGGGCGATTTCTACGCGGAGATCGCCGCCGCCACCGGCTGCGAGCTGCTGCTCGACGTCGCCAACCTGTTCGCCAACGCGATCAACTCGGGCGTCGCGCCGTCGCGCGCGCTTCGTGAGTTTCCGCTCGATCGCGTGGGCATGCTCCACGTGGCGGGCGGAGTCGAAGAGGACGGCTTCTACCTCGACACGCACGCGGATCCGGTCCCGGACGCCGTCTTCGCGCTCGCCGCCCAAGCACTTGCGCAGACCGGCCCGCTGGCGGTCCTGCTGGAGCGTGACCAGGGATTTCCGCCTTTCGCCGAGCTCGTCTCGGAGATCGAGACGCTGCGCACGCTGGTGAAGCGCGCGCCGGCACGCGAGCGGACCCCGGCGCGAGCGCAGCCAGGCGCTCCACTGGCCGCCGCAGCGGCGCGCGAGATGACCGCGCGCCAGGCGCGGGTCGCCGAATGGCTCACCACGGTCGCGCCGCCGGCGGAGGCGGACGCGAGGAGCCTGGGCGTCGAAGCGGTCGCGCGAACGCGCACGGTGCTGCAGCGAAAACGGCTGGATGAGGCCCTGCCGCTGCTGCCGCGCACGTCCGCCGCGGGCGATGCGGCGCGCTCGCTCGCCTGGCATGCGGTGCGAGGCCTCGAGCGGGCGCCGCGTGGCGCCGGCATCGCCGACGCGCTGCGCATCGCCGACGCCGCGGTCGCCTCGCCCGAGCTCGCCGCGGCGGCGCTCCGCGACCGGCTCGAGCTGCGCTCCCGGTTCGCGCGGCGCGGGCCGAGCGGCTCCTGCATGCCGCGACGCGGGCCGTTCCTGGGACGCGAACGGCTGCCCGACGGCCGCAGCGTGTGGGCTTTCAAAGGACCTGGGATCACCGCCGCCGTGCGGACGATCGAGCTTGGAGGAGAAGGATGACGACGAATGGGGCGCCGGGCCTCGCGGCCCTGCCCGAGTCCGTGCGGCAACCGCTGTTGACGCTGAAGGACGGCCTCGAGAAGGCGGTGGGCGCCAACCTGGCGGCGCTGGTGGTGTACGGGAGCGCGGTGCGCGGCGGCTACGTGCTGCACGAGAGCGACATCGACGTGATCGTGGTGCTGAACGACACCTCGCTCCCGCAGCTGAAGGCGATCGCCAACCCCTTGATGGTGGCTCGCTACAGCGCCCGCGTCGAAGCGATGATCCTGAAGCGCGAAGCGATTCCGCGCGCTTCGGACGTGTTCCCTCTCCTGTACGACGACGTCCAGCAGCGCCACGTGCTGCTCTCCGGCAGCGATCCGTTCGCGAACCTGACGATCGCCGACGACCACCGGCGGCTGCGCATCGAGCAGGAGCTGCGCGAGATGCGGATCCGGATGCGGCGCGCGGTGGTCGACGCGCTCGGCTCCGAGGCGACGATCGCCGGCGCGGTGGCGCGCAAGGTCAAGCAGCTGCGCTGCCCGCTGCACGCGCTGCTCCGGTTGAAGGGCGTCGCCTGCGACGACCGGCTGGAGCCGGTGCTGGAAACGGCCGGCAAGACGTACCGCATCGACACGACGCCGCTCAACAAGGTATTCGCCGACCCCGCGGCCGCGCACACCGCGCTGCGGGTTCTGCTCGACGCCGCGATCCAGGACGTGGACACCCTCGGCGCGGGAGGCAAGGCGTGATCGCGCGGGCCGTCGACTTCTTCCCGTTCAACATCGCCTCGGGCCCGGAGTTCCTGGCGTTCTTCGCCTTCCTGAGCATCGTCGTGTTCATAGCGGTCGCGATCGTGCGCAGCCTCGCCGGGCGCGTCCTCGACTCGCGCGCCGCCGCGGCGCGGTCGAATGCCGGGCTGAAGATCGGGCGCATCCCGCGCACCGAGGATTGCCTGGCGATCGCGTACATGCGCGAAGGCGCGCGCGGCGTCGCCAACACGCTGATCTCGGAGGCGGTGGCCGAAGGCTGGCTGGGGCCGCCGAGCGCGGACAAGCCGACCTTCACGTACGCGGGCGCGCGCCCGAAGTTGAAGGCCTCCGCCGCGTTTCACACCGCACTCGGCCGCGAAAAGGCGAGCGAGATCGAGGCCGGCGCCGTGCAGCGGCATGCGCTCGTGACGGCGAACGACCTGAAGCCGACGCTGGAGTCGGAGCTCGAGGCCTCCGGGTTGTCGCGCGACGCCGCGACCCGGAGCTGGCTGCGCCTGGTCGTGTTCTTCGGGGGCGGTCTGGTCCTGCTGGTGGGCCTCGTTCGCGTGCTGCGGGCGCTCGAGCTGCACCGCGACTTCACCTTCCTCGCCTTTGAGATGTTCGCCGCGGCGATCGTGACGCTGGTGATGGCGTCGTCCGGCAAGATCAAGAACAGCAGCTTGAGCGCGCCGTACCTGAAATGGCTCGAAGGCGCCACGACCTCGCTGCAGCGCGACGTGACCTCGGGCCGCCGCCGCGAAGCCAAGGACGTGGCGCTGGCTGTGGCGGTGGGAGGCGTCGGCGTCCTGGCGGTGTCGCTCTACGAGATCCTCACGCCGGCGTTCGTCCCGATGCCGGTCGTGACCAGCTCCAGCGGCTCGGGCGGCGGCTCGAGCTGCAGCTCCTCGAGCTGCGGCGGCGGTGGCGGCTGCGGAGGCGGCGGCGGCTGCGGCGGCGGCGGGGGTTGCGGCGGGTGATTGGAGAGGTCCTCGATACCCAGGACGGCCTCTTCCGACTCACCAAGCGCTCATCGACGTTCGACGGCTCCGTTCCGCTGCGCGTCGCGCGCGCCTGCGTGCCGCTTCTCGAAGGCAACGGCTACGGCTTGCAACTCACGCTCAGCCGGCCGCTCCTGGTGCGGCACGGCTTCGGCGGCTGGCGTGCCTCGTGGGCCGACGGAGGCGAGGAGAGCGAGCGCCGCCACGCCGGTGCTCGGCCGCGGCTGTCCGAGGAGGGCTACCTCGACGCGAAGAGCGGCTGGCTGCCGGCGCTTCGGCACGGGCTCATCCACGGCTCGCGCAAGGGCATTCGTGTTTTCACCGGCCTGCTGGTCCGCCCGGCTGCCGGCGCCTGGTTTCGGGTGACGAGCGCGGCCAACCGTCGCAACACGCTCTTCGAGGTGGTCGAGCAGCTGATCGCGGACGACGGCGCCTGGGTGCCGCTGGTGCTCGATCTGCGTTTTCGAAAAGGCACGCCGTCGGCGTTCCGGCTGGAGGGCGAGCTCGGCTGTCTCGGTCCGCTGCGTCCCGGGGTCAGCTTCGAGTCGCTGTCGCTCGCCGCCGCGCCGGAGCTGGCGCGGGCGCACGCGAAGTTCTACGACCGCGTCTATTTCGAGGGCAAGCGCGAGGAGACGACCTTCAAGTACCGCCGGCTGGTCGCGAGCGAGCCGCAAACCGGCGGCGACCAGGCGGCGTGCCGTGTCGCGAGCGTGGGCGCGAGCCGACACGCGGTCGTACCCCTCGACGGCTTCACGACCGCCGCCGGTCCCGAGCCCGAGCGCCGCCCCGCCGCAACGCGGCGCATCGAGACGATCGTCTTTCGCAACGAGATCGGCTTTGCGGCGCTCTACGACGGGCACAGCATGACGCTCGACTACGATCGCGCGCGGCTCGTCGAGAGCACGCGGCCGGTGATCGCGGCGTTTCGCGAGACGCTCGCCGGCAGCGCCGCGCTCGACCATCCCGGGTCGGAGCTGTACCTGACCAAGTACTTCACACCGCACCCGCCGGGCGAGCCGCACTTCTTCGTGAAGCCGTGGGCGCTCACGGCGACGCCGCCGGGCTGGTCGAGCCTGCTCGAAGGCGTGCACGGCGAGGGCTACGACGTGCTGCGCGGGATCGTCTCCACCGACACGTTCCACGCGACGCCGGCGGTGTTTCGGGTCCATCGCGAGGGCGAGCGCGTGCGCGTGGCCGAAGACGCCGCGCTGCTACGGGTGATACCGATCCCGCGCTCGCTCCTGGACGGCGAGATCCGCGTGATACCTCTCGCATGACACCGGCGCGCTGGGATTGGGAGCGCGAGACCGGTCCGCGCCGCTTGAATGCCGAGCTGGCGGAGACAGGGATCTGCTGGCTGCGCGCTCCCGAGCTGGTTCGGGAAGTAGAGGCGGATCCGTGGGCGGCTGCCGAAGGCCTTCTCGGAGAGCGCCCGCTCCTCCTCGAACGCCAACCGATCCGCGCGATCGCGGGCGGGCGCACGTTTTCCTCCGGATGCATGGCCGCGCCGTTCCACTCCGACAGCCAGATGTTCCTGGGCGTGCCGCCGCACGTGCAGGTGATGGCGTGCCAAAGCGCCGCGGAAACCGGAGGCGAGAGCCTCTACCTCGACACCTGGGCGCTGCTCGCGCGCGTCGAGCGGGACGATCCGGATCTTCTCGACCTGCTGTTCGCTCGCGATCGGCAGTTTCCATTCGTGTTCGGGGACGTGTCCGGCCCGACCCTCTCGTCGCGCGGCGGGAGCCTCGTCTTCACGCACACGCCGCGACCGGCGCCCGAAGACCTCGTCGCGTCGCGCCTGCAGCGGTTCTTCGACACGGCGCCCGTGCTCGAGGTGCGCGCCGCGGCGGGCGACCTGATCGTGATCCACAACCACCGCCTGCTCCACGGGCGCCGCGCGTTCCAGGACGCGGGTCGCTCGTTCACGCGTCTCCTGGCCTGGCGGCACCAACCGTGGCCGGCGCCCGCGCGCTGGCTGGAGCGCGCGCAGGTCGTTGGCGCGACCCGCCCCTCGCCCGAGCTCGGGCTCTCGGAATCGGAAACGGTGCGCCGCCGGGGCGTCGTTCAGGAGTTGTTGCGCGGCGTTCCCGCGGGCGTCCTCTCGGCGCGCGAGGCGGTGCCGGAGCCGGAGCTCTACCGTTGGCGCGATGCCGTACTCGCCCAGGCCGCTCCTGGGATGGCTACGATTCGTACTTGAACGAAAGCTGCACTCGCGTGCGGTAGGCGACCACCTTGCCGTTCTCGATCTTGAGGTCCATCTTGGTGACCTCCGCGATCCGGATGTCGCGCACCGACTTGGCTGCCGTCTCGACCGCGTTCCGGGCCGCCTGCTCCCACGACGCCTGGCTCGATCCGATCACGTCGATCACCCGATACACACCCTCGCCGCTGCTCTTCTTCGCCATTGGCTTCTCCTCCTGAGGGGCGACGCTAAGCCAGAAACGGGTTCGGCGCTTGCATCGCGGCCGCGCGGTTCCCGTGTCGCCGCCAGCGTAGTAGCCTCTCCCGTTCCATGACCTGGCTGCAAAGCTACGCGCCCGTCGGCGACGTGTTCAGCTCCGCGCTCGTCGCCGCGTTGCCCGTGGTGGTGCTGCTGGGGCTCCTGGCGTTCTTCCACGTCCGCGCCCACCTGGCCGCGCTCGCCGGTCTCGTGGCGGCGTGGCTCGTCGCGGTGCTGGTCTTCGGGATGCCGGCGGTGCTGGCCACGGCCGCGGCCGGCTACGGCGCGGCCTTTGGTCTCTTTCCGATCGGCTGGATCGTCCTGAACGCGATCTTCGTCTACGACGTGACGGTGACCACGGGCCAGTTCGAGATCGTGAAGCGCACGATCGCGGGGCTCGGCGACGACCGCCGCGTCCAGGCGCTCTTGATCGCGTTCAGCTTCGGGGCCTTCATCGAAGGCGCGGCGGGATTCGGCACGCCGGTGGCGATCTCCGGCGCGATGCTGATCGGTCTCGGCTTCCGGCCGCTGGAGGCGGCGGGCCTCGCGCTCATCGGCAACACGGCGCCGGTGGCGTTCGGCGCGCTGGGCACGCCGATGATCGCCTTGAACGCCGTGACGCACCTGCCGCTCGAGGCGCTCTCGGCGATGGTGGGCCGGCAGCTGCCGTTCTTCTCGCTGCTGGTTCCGTTCTGGCTGGTCGCGGTGATGGCCGGCTTCAAGGGCATGCGCGAGGTCTGGCCGGCGTGCCTGACCGCGGGCCTGAGCTTCGCGATCACGCAGTTCCTGGTCAGCAACTACCACGGTCCGTGGGTGGTCGACATCGCCGGCGCGATCGTGTCGATGCTCTCGCTCCTGGTTCTGCTGCGCTTCTGGCAGCCGCGCGTGGTGTGGCGCTTCGATCACGAGCGTGAGCAGGCGGTCGCGCCGAGCGCCGTCGCGGCGCCGACCTCACGGGAAACCGTGCGCGCCTTTACCCCGTGGATCCTGCTCACCGTATTCGTGTTCGCATGGGGTCTCCCGCAGATGAAGCGGGCGCTCGACGCTGTCTCGGTCGTGCGCGTGGCCGTGCCGTACCTGGACAAGGCGGTGCTGCGGGTGCCGCCAGTCGTGGTGCAGCCCGAGCCGGAGGCGGCGGTCTTCAACGTGAACTGGCTCTCCGCGACTGGCAGCGGACTGCTGCTGTCCGGCGTCGTCTCGGGGTTCGTGCTCGGGCTTTCACCGGGCGCGCTCTTCGCTCTCTACGCACGCACGCTGTTGCGGGTACGGACGTCGCTGCTCACGATCGCGGCGATGCTGGCCCTCGGCTACACCACCCGCTACTCGGGCTCCGACACCAGCATGGGGCTGGCCTTTGCCAGCACCGGCGTGCTGTTTCCGTTCTTCTCGCCGCTGCTCGGCTGGCTGGGCGTTGCGC
>Ga0075420_100005810_pt1 | contig 10874 bp, 7 predicted proteins | sample SoiMetdeltSBSDD4_FD_75296 | JGI IMG/M metagenome (GOLD analysis project Ga0075420, IMG submission 75296) | Bulk soil microbial communities from a Populus tree surrounding site in Tennessee, USA - Soil MetaG P. deltoides SBSDD4 | ecosystem: Environmental > Terrestrial > Soil > Tree plantation... | reverse complement strand
AAGTACGTATCGAACCCGTGCCGCATCGGCAGGTGACGCGGGAGGTGGCCAAGGTGCCACTTGCCGACGCAGGCGGTGGCGTAGCCATTCCCTTTCAGCGCCTCGGCGATCGTCACTTCCTCCTGTGGCAGGCCGCCGGTGGAGTTCGGGAAGAGGACGCGTCGCTTGTCATTGGCCATGCCGCTCCGCACCGCAAGCCGGCCGGTGAGCAGCGCCGCTCGGCTCGGCGTGCAGACGGGGGAGCCGGCGTAGAAGTCGGTAAAACGCACGCCCTCGGCGGCCATGGCGTCGAGGTGCGGCGTGCGGATGGTGGGATGGCCGTAGCAGCCCAGGTCCCCGTAGCCCAGGTCGTCGGCGACGATGATCACCAGGTTGGGCGGCGAGTCGGCCGCGGGGGCCGTGCGTGCGATCAGGCAAGAGAACAGAACGATGAGAATTGGGAACGCCCTGATCATCTGTCCCCCTCTCAGAGTCCCTCCGCCGCGTCGGCGTCGCAGATGCAGGTAACGGACGGATGGAGCCAAAGGCACGACGCCGGGAACTGCGTGGAGACGCCGCCGCTCATGAGGCGCGTGAGCGGTTCGCGCTTGGGCGCGCCGTTGACCAGCAGCAGGACGTGCCGCGAGTGCAGGATGTCGCCGATCCCCAGCGTCATGCCGAACTTCACCGCGTCGCGGTTGTGCCGCACCATCGGGTGGTCCAGCGAGGCTTCGCTCAGCGTGGCGACGTGCGCGTGGGGCTGGAGCTCGTCGGCCGGTTCGTTGAAGCCGAGGTGGCCGTTGGTCCCCAGGCCGAGGACGCAGACGTCGATCGGCCCCCGCTCGTCCAGCTCCGCCGCCACCCGCTCACAGTCGGCCTGCGGGTCAGGCGGACTCACCTTAAAACCCATGTACCGCTCCGGCGGGATCCGCAGCGAATCGAGCAAGTGCTGTTTGAGATACACCTCGCACGTCCCGGGATCGCCCGGCGGCAGTCCTCCCCACTCGTCCAGCTTGATGACCCGCATCCGATCGTACGAGGCACGGTGGTGCCAGCCGGGGTCGCAGAAGAGGTCGTACGCCCGGGTAGGGGAGCCGCCCGTGGCGGCGCACAGCAACGTGTCCGGCTTTTCGCGCACGTGGTGTAGGAGCAGCCGCGCCGCGCGCAGGCTCACTTCCTCGTAGTCGGCCTGAACAAAGACCTGGAAGTGGCGGTTGTGCTGGTATTGCCGCATCGGCGCGTCGCTTCAGCGGGACTTCTTCCACAACTCAATTGGCTTCTTCGCGTCCGTCTTGAACGGCAGCGTGACTTTCCTCCCCGTCCCCGCCGACTCGTACGCCGCGAAGATCACCTCGAGCACCGCCCGGCCGTCCTCCCCCGTCACCAGCGGCTTTTCCCGCCCCTGCACGCACCGCACGAAATGCTCTAACTCCTGTGGGAACCCGTAGTTCCACGCCTCTTCGTAGATCGTGAACGACCACCCCCTGGTCGACCCCGCTTTCTCCACCGCGTACCCGTACCCCTCGGCGCTGTACGTCTCGATCGCGTTGCCGTGCAGCAGGTCGGCGTACGCAACCCCTTTGCTGCCATGTAGTTCCGCGCGGTCGTCCATGCCCCCGAGCTTGGTCCAGCTCTCCTCCGCCACGCACACCACGTCCCCGGGCGCCCCCGGGAACGGGCTCTCTAACTCCAGGACGATCACGGCGTTATCGTCGCCCTTGGTCTTGGCGGTGTGGACGTACGTCCCCATCTGCGCGTACACGCTCTTCACCCGCGGCCGCTTCCCCGTCTTGCCCGACAGCATCCACCGGAAGAACTCGATGGCGTGACACCCCATGTCCATGGTCACGCCCCCGCCGGAGCGCTCCACGTCCCAGAAGTGCGGCGCGTGCGGCCCGTCGTGCTTCTCCACCTGCTTGAGCATCGTCGGGTAGCCGACCGCCCCCTCGTCGAGCAACTGCTTCAGCCGCACGTACTTCGGCGTGAAGCACAGCTCCTCGGCGTACATCAGGTGCACGTTCGCCTTGCGGCACGCCTCGATCATGCGGTCGGCCTCGGCGAGGTTCATGCACAGCGGCTTCTCGCACACCACGTGCTTCCCCGCCGCCGCCGCGTCCACCGTGATCTGGCAATGCAACTGGTTCGGCGCGCCGATCACCACCACGTCGAGCCCCGGCAGCTCGAGCATCTTGCGGTAATCTGTGAAATAGTGCGGAATCTTCCACTTCGCCGCGAACTTCTCCGCGTTCCCCCGCGTCGGCGACGCCACCGCCACCAGCTCGGCGTCCGCGCACCGGTGCAGCGACTCGGCGTGAATCGTCGAAATGAACTGCGACCCCACCAGCCCCACCCCCACCCGCCGTCCTGCGCTCTTGCTCATGCCGCCTATTCGTACCCGCCGGCATCCCGGCTGTCACTTTTGTCCCATATCCCCTCTCCCCGGTACTCCGGGGAGAGGGCCAGGGTGAGGGCGGTTTCTCCGCAGTCGACCGACCCGTTTTGCGATCCCGCCTAAGAGTTAGAGGTCGTCGGCGGGCAGCCGGGGTGGCCGCTATTCCCGTGTTGCGCGTCAAAGCGTTTTAAGGAATTCCACCAGGTCCCGCTTCTGGTCCTCCGTCAGCCGCAGGCCCAGGAACGAGTCGTAGTGATCCACCACGTCCCGCAGCGTCGCCGCGCTGCCGTCGTGGAAGTAAGGCGGGTGCTGCCACAGGGCCCGCAGTGGCGTCGTGCGATACAGCTTCGTCGTCGTGCGCCGGGCGTAGGCGCCGTCCATGCCGGTCTCCTCCGGCCGGTGCAAGACGCCACGATTGACGTCCGTGTAGAGCGGCGGGGTGTGGCACTTTGCGCAGGTCCCGGCGCCCTTGAAGACGACTCGGCCGCGTTCCGCCGCGGCCGCGTCGAAGCTGCCGGCCGGCGGGGCGGGCGTCCGCAGGCTGAACTGGTACTCCCGCAGCGGCTTCAGCTTGTGCTTCACCAGGTCGGGCTTCTGGTTGATCTTGATCCCCAGCCGCTGGTCGTGGAACGACCCCTGGCCGCCCATCTGCGTCACCGCCACGTACTGGTTCCAGTACGAGACCGGGCCCTCGCCGGTGTAGGTCTCCTTCCTCACCTCCGCCAGGCCGAACGCCGGCGGCAGGACGAGCGGCGTGCTGAGGCCGTCGATGTTGAACCGGGGGTCGTACTTGCCGGGGCCCCACGAGGCGTACACCGCCTTCGCCCCCGGCGGCACCGCCGGCGAGGCCGCGATGATCGCGCCGGGGTCGAGGTCGAGGTTGGGCCAGCCGTCGAGCCGGCTGCCGATCCCCGGCGCGAACGAGTCGTCCACCGTCGAGTGGCACAGCGCGCACGTGACCCCCACGCGTGTCAGACGGTCCGTCCCGTCGATCGTTTCCACGGCGCCGACCACTCCCACGACGGCGTCGAGCCCGATCAGCGCGACGGTGGTCGCCGGGTCCGTCAGGTCCACCAGGCCCGCCTCCAGCGCCGCGATCAGCTCGTTCGGCATCGCGTCCACGTCCACCTTCAGCCCCAGCTCCAGCGCCGTCAGCGGGTCGACGGCGGTCTCGATCACCTCGTGCATCCGCAGCCGGTCGGTCCACTGCTGCTCGTCGCCGAAGGTGTCGAAGCGGAAGATCGCCTGACCGTCCAGGTCCTCCGCCGGGTCGGCGGCGCGCGGCTTCGCGGCGGCCAGACGGGCAACCCCTGCCGCCAGCGCAAAGAGCACAAGGGAGAGTCCGAGAAGACTCACTCCCGCGCGAGAGAACGGGCCGTGGCCGGCGCCACGCCAGAAAGATGCTGCCATGTCGCACCTCCTCGACGCTTGATGTGTATTGGGACGTCGCTGTGGGGAGGCACCGTGTGCTCCCCGCTAGCAGTATTCCGATGCAATGGAAGTGCCCGCCTGAGGGGGCTGCACATTTTGCAGCCGAGCCATTTGCGCCCTACGCGTTTCGAACGAAATGGTGACGGTGCCAAGGCATCGCAGCAGCGACAACAGCGTCAGGGGTTGACCAAGTGCCGCTTCACGCGATCGTTCCCGTGGCGGCCGGCCGGGTGGCGCGGGGTGCGAACCGCAAGCCGGGCACGGCTTCAATTCCGTTCCCGGCGCGGAGGGACGGCATTAAACGACGGCGGGGCCGGGCATTTCGCCCGGCCCCGCCGCGTGACAGTCACTTTGCTCTCGCGTCGTCACCGCCGCCGGTCAATTGCCCCGGCGGCGGATTCGGCTCCGTCCATTACGCCAGCACCTCGTCGCTGACCGACGGCGTCAGGTCGTCGAAGATGCCCGTGCCGTCAATGGTGACCGAGAAGCCCGAGGTGCTCGAGTCCCCGTCGCCGTCGGTGACCTTGGCGACGAAGTTCAGCAACTGGTCGGGCGTCGGGGCGCCCTGGAGGATCGCGAAGGCGCCGATGTCGAACTTGCCGGCGACGCCCTCGATCAGCACCCGGTCGTGGGGCGCGCTCGTCGTCCACTCGACGTTGTCGCCGGACTGGAGGCCGCTCACGATCACCCCGTTACCGTCCGGCGTGAAGGCGACCGCGACGCCGTTGACCTTCACCGAGGTGATGGTGACCGGCGTCCCGCCGCCCAGCCCGCTGACAAAGTCCCTGGCCTGCGGGGAGTCGGCGACGTCGAACGCGGTGATCTTCATGCTCGCCGCGGCGTTGCCCTGGGTCTGCGAGATGGTCGTGGAGGCGGTCGTCGCCTCCAGCGTGCCGCCGCCGTACTGGATGTTGTCGGCGTCGTCCGCCTCGTTCTGGTCGAGGCCGCCGGGGGCGCCGGAGAGGAAGTTCGCGACGGGGCTCTTGACGTAGGTGAAGTACGCGCCGTCGCCGGGGTCGAACATCTGGTTGTTGATGCCGATCGTGACCCCGCCGCCGCCCTGCGACGTGTTGATCGTGTTGCTGGCGTTGGTGAACGTGCCGTCCCCGTTGAGCACCGGCGTCTTGCCGATCACCACGAGCGCGTTACTGGTGTCGCCGACGGTGCCGAACAGGTTCTGGCCCGACGGCAGGTCGTCGAAGTCGAACTCGATGAAGGCCGGCGGCGGGCTCGCGAGCACTTCGAACGTGTAGGTGCCCGCGCCCGCCTGGTTCAGGGTCAGGCGGTAGAACGCGGTGTCCCCGGCGTTGCCGAACGTGCCGTCGCCGCTGGTGTCCGCGAAGTACGTGACGACCTGACTGTTGGCCGAGAGCACGCCGTGAAGTTCGACGCCGTTCACGGTGACGCTGGCGGTGAAGCTGTCGATCGTGTACGGGGCGCCGTTGGGGTCCGCCCCGACCGCGCCGTTCAGCGTCTTCGTGACGGTCGCGCCGGTGACGAAGTCCACGACGCTGTTGGCGATCGGGCCGATCGCGGGGCCGTCGTCCTCGAACACGAGCAACTGCCCGATGTTCAGCGGGGCCGACGCGGTGTCGGCGTCGCCGTCGTGGGCCGTGCCGGTCAGCACCACCTGGTTGGCGGCGGCCAGCGTGACCGAGTCGTCGGGGTTGGCCGTGTTCGGGTGCACGACCGACCGGACCTGGTCGAGCGTGACGTTGCCGCTGGCGTCCACGCTCACCGTGAACACCAGGGCGTTGCCGGTCGCTGTACGGCCCTGCACCTGGCCGCTGACCAGTGACAGGACGACCGCCTGGCCGCTAGCCGTGTCCACCAGGCCGGAGTTGCCGCCGGGTGTCGAGAGGGCGTAAGTGCGCGGCGTGGCGCCGGGGCCGTCGGCGCCGAACGTGGGTGTGAATTGCGCGGCGAAGGCGCCCGTGGCGTCGGTGCCGAGGACCGTTTCGTCCACCGTCAGCGTCGGCGCGCCGACCGCGGTCGCCGTGATCGACGGCCCGTCGTCCTCGAACACCAGCAACTGGCCGATGTTGAGCGGCGCGGCGGCGGTGTCGGCGTCGCCGTCCTGGGCCGTCGCCGTCAGCACCACCTGGTTGGCGGCGGCCAGCGTGACTGCCTCGTCGTGGCTGGTCGTGTCGGGGTGGACGACGGCGCGGACCTGGTCGAGGGTGACGTTTCCGCTGCCGTCCACACTGACCGTGAAGACGAGCACATTACTCGTCGCGGTGCGGCCCTGGACCTGCCCGCCGACCAGTGACAGCACCACGGCCTGGCCCGTTGCCGTGTCCACCAGGCCGGAGTTGCCGCCCGGCGTTGAGAGGGCGTAGGTCACCGACGTCGCGCCCGGCCCGTCACTGCCGAACACCGGCGTGAACTGCGCGGCGAAGGCACCAGTCGCGTCGGTGCCGAGGACCGTTTCGTCCACGGTCAGCGTCGGCGCGCCCACCGCGGTCGCGGTGATGGACGGGCCGTCGTCCTCGAATCGGACGCCGCTCAGCGGAGCGAGATGGCTGTTCGGCTCATTCACCCCGAAGGCGCCGACGTCGAACTTGCCGGCGACGCCTTTGATCAGCACCCGGTCATGCAGCGCGGCCGTTGTCCATTCGATCTTATCGCCGCTGCCCAGGCCGCTGACGGTTGCGACGCCGCCCGCGAAGCTGATGTTCGCGGAGGTGTCCGGGCCGGCCGCGGCTTCGGTCACGGTCGTCCCGTTCGCTTTGAAGATCGTCACGCTGGTGATGCCCACCGCCGCCCCGATCCCCGTTCCGTTGGTGATGCCGTCGACGAAGGGCCTCTGCTGCGGACTGCCGGCGACGTCGAACGTGGAGATCTGCATCGTTCCCGGGGTGGGACCCTGGGTCTGCGAGATCGTCACCGACGCGCTCGTCGCCGCCAGAGTGCCGCCGCTGTACCGGATGGCGGCCGAGTCGTTCGCCTCCGTCTGGTCGAGGTTCGCGGCGAGGACAGTCGGGTCGGACCCCTTGACGTAGGTGAAGAACGCGCCCTCGCCGGGGTCGATCATCTGGCTGTCGATGCCGATGGTCGCCCCGGTGCCGCCCTGCGAGGTCTTGACCGCCTGGCCGGCGGAGTCGAGCGTGCCGTTGGCCTTCAGGAGCGGGTGCTCGGCGATCACGATGAGCGAGTTGGTGGTATCCCCGACGGTGCCGAACAGGTTCGATCCCGAGTGCAGCTGGTCGAAGGTGAACACGATCGTCGAACCGGCGGCAACGCCAAGTCCGCCCATGGTGACGGGGTCGTCGGGATTCGTCGCGTCGGGGTTGTTCAGCGCCTCGAGCTGGACCGTCCAGACCTTTGCGCTGGTCAGCGACGCGTTGGGCTCCATGAACATGGCGAGAGCGATTTGATTGTCCCCATCAACGCCAATCACCATGCGATTGCCGAGCGAAGCGTCAGCAAACAGATTGATGGCTCCGCCGGTCAACGCGCTGAGGGTAGAGGAGACCCCACCCGTCGCGACGCCGGCGTAAACCGGCAGTGCCGTTCCGTCGGTTTTCGTGAAGCCCAGGCTGGTGATTGTGCTGCCCGGAGCCGAGACGGTGATGTAATCGTCCGCGCTCTTGCCGACCCCGACCTGGGTCGGAACCGCGTTGCTCAGCCCCAGGCCCGCGGTCGGGCTCCCGAAGAGCCGGCTCGAAAAGCCCGAGGGCAGCGAACCCACCGCGACGTCGCTGTCGTTGTTGTCCTCACCGGTGACCGCGATGCCACTCGTCTGCAGGCCGGCGGTCTCGTCCAGGGTGACGGTGCCGGTGACCGTGACCGACAACAGCCGCCGATCCTCGAGGCGCTCGGTAGCGCACCCCCAGACGGCTGAACAAGCACGGTCCGCGGCGGCACTCACGCGGTGGAAGGCGGCGCGCCCCCCGCGCGCGGTTCCGCGTGGCCGAACGAACCGAGAGAACGGCTGCGTTAGAAAACCCAGGCGCATAGGACCTCCATCGGGAGGCGCCAGGGCCCTTGCCCGCACGTGCACTGCCAACAAATCTCGCCCGAATCAGCGCGAAGCCCCCGGCCCGTACGAACCCCTGCCCCGACGCTCCGAAAATTGAGAGAAGACGCAACCCGAGCGGGCGCCGGAGCACCAGCTCCCGCGTACGGCCCGCGCCGGGTTGTTACGAAAACACCTAGCCCATCCGCGGGAGGCAAGAAATGGACAAACCCTCGGATGCGGAACGGTCAGATAAAATCCGCAAATGAGAGAATCGTGAGAGCCGCCCGGATTTTCGCGATTTCTTGCTGCACGATTCATCAGTGACACGCCGGCGATCGCGACGGAGGTCGAACGGCCCACCAGGCATGCGTTCTCATTGATAACAGTCAGTAGCGCTGGGCAAGAACTCTGCAGATCGCGGTGTTGCCGCCCCGTGGCTGGAAGGCATGAAATGTGGGTGACGAAACGCGGGCGAGGCCGCGGGCTCAGGCGCCGACGCCGGTGGGACAAGAAATCATTCCCCTCGGGCTGTCCCCAGCGCCCGGAGCGCCTCCAGTTGCATGCGGGCGCGGTTCAGGCGCGCGCGCCACCTGCTCCTGCGGTCGTCGCTGTGGTCCGGACGCGCGAGCAAGGCCTGCAGGATTGCGATCGCACTCAGCAGGTCCCGCTCCGCGTACGGCGGCGGCTGCACGGAAACTTCGGGTGACATTCACTTCTCCTGCGGCCAGCGGAGCCGCGACAGCGGCGCTTTTCGGCGCACTTCCCTGCTTTCCAATTCCGTCGGTTCCGGCGTCTTCGCCGCAGGTGTGGGGGAGGCCGTCGTGGCCACCGGTCCGAGGTGATCGCGGCAGGATAGCGAGACATTGCTATGCGTTCAAGTACGTGCGCTGCACCACACGTTCATCAATGGCGGATGGTGAGGCGTCAACATACGGGTCACCTGCTCACGACGGACCGAGACGCCTACACTCCACGTTACGCCGAGCCCGCGTATGCCCTTCGCCCCCGTCGCCTTCCCTTCCCACCTCCTGTTCCCGCTGGCCAGCAGCCTGCTGTACGTGGCGGCGGCGCTGTCGCTGAAGCGGGCGAGTGAGCACGGGACGGGCGTGTGGCGGGCGACGTTCGTCATGAACTTCGTCGTCGCGGCGTGCTTCAGCGTCATGCTGCTGGGGCCGGCGGGGCCGGGGCCCAGGCCCTTGTGGCAGCCGGCCGTCATCGGGGCGCTGTTCATGGCGGGCCAGGCGCTGACGATGGTCGCGCTGAACCGCGGGGACGTGTCCGTCGCCACGCCGGTCATGGGGACGAAGGTGGTGTTCGTGGCGCTGTTCGTGACGCTCGTCGCCGGCGACCGGATGACCGCCGACTACTGGCTCTCCGCCGCCGCCAGCGCCGCGGGCGTCGGGCTGCTCCACGTCGGCGGCGCGGGCAAGGGCCATCACCACGTGTTGCTGACGGTGGCCGCGTCGCTGGCGGCCGCGATGTGCTACGCGCTCTTCGACGTGCTCGTCCGCAAGTGGGCCGGCGCCTGGGGCGTCGGGCGGCTGCTGCCGGCGATCATGGGTTGCGCGGCGGTCATGTCGCTGGCGCTGCGGCCGCTGTTCGAGGGGCCGATCACCACGATCCCGCGGCCGGCGCGGGGGCCGCTGCTGCTCGGTTCGGTGTTCCTGGGGCTGCAGGCGCTCTTCCTGGTGCGTACGCTCGGGCTGTACCCGGACACCACCCGGATCAACGTCGTCTACAACAGCCGGGGGCTCTGGAGCGTGCTGGCGGTGTGGCTGGTGGGCCACTGGTGGGGCAACACCGAGCGTCACGCCGGCCGCTCGGCGTTCGGCTGGCGGCTGGCGGGGGCGGCGCTGCTGCTGGCCGCCATCGTCGTCGCGGTCGTGCGGCCCATCGAGGGCGCCGCCGAGTAAAAATAGGGGGGCTGGCCGGCGTGGCGCGGGAGGTGGTCGCCGCGGGGGGTATGGCGGCCGGCGAGAACTTGCGGATTTCACTTTGTGAACCGCCGCCGCTGCCGCTACCATGGCGGCGCCACGTCGCGTTACGCCCGGCAACAGGAGGGTCTGTGGCCGGGCCAGCGGCACCTCCGGAAGGGGAGAGCACCCGTATGAAGCGAGAGATCCGTCTTGCCGCGTGGGCGGCCGCCGGCGTTCTGATGTCACTGCCCGCCGCCGCCGTCCCGGTCGGGTCCGACTCCTTTAACTACCCCGACGGCCCCATCGCCGACCGCGCCGGCGGGACCGGCTGGGCCGCCGAGCGCACGAACGAGGACGGCGCGCCGCCGTCCGCCCCCTCCGACTGGGACCCGGCCGGCGGCACCGCCAACGTCGTCGGCGGCGCGCTGGTGACGAGCGGCGGCGGCGCGAGGCGCGAGTTCAACGGCCCCTCCGAGGGCGTCACCGCGCCGTCCAACGAGCGGGAGGGCGCCTTCCGCGGCGCCGGCTCGGTCTTCTTCGGCTTCGACATGACCCGCCAGGCCGGCGCCGACTGGAGCGGCGCCAGCTCCTTCGACTTCGGCGCCGAGCGCATCTTCTACGGCGTGCCGAGCGGGCAGAGTTTCTTCGGCATCGAGGAGAGCGGCGTCGGCCGCTCGATGACCACGATCGAGGCCGTAGCCGGCCAGACTTACCGGGTGGTGGCGGAACTGGACTTCGACGCCGACCAGCTCAACCTCTGGGTCAACCCGACCGCCGGCGACGAGCTGACCCCCGACGCGACCCGCGCCTACACGAATTCCAACTGGAGCTCCGCCGTCCGCCTCGCGTCCGGCGGCACCGGGCCCACGGCGTGGGACAACCTCGTCGTCGCCACCGACTGGAACGACCCGGGACTCGTCCCGGAGCCGGGCTCCCTCGCCCTGCTGGGCGTGGGCGCCCTCGGCCTGTTGTGGCGCCGCCGGTGACGCGGGCCGCTCCGCAGTCGGCCTTTTAGACGAATCACTCGAGCCCGCGGGGCATCGCCCGCGGGCTCGACTCGTCTGCGGCCGGTGTTAACCCATGTCGGACCGAATCACGAAAGTCATCGTCCTCGGCGGCGGCAGCGCCGGGTTCATGGCGGCGCTGGCGCTGAAGACGCGCCTGCCGCACCTCGACGTCACCGTCATCCGCTCCA
>Ga0075420_100005809_pt1 | contig 10874 bp, 8 predicted proteins | sample SoiMetdeltSBSDD4_FD_75296 | JGI IMG/M metagenome (GOLD analysis project Ga0075420, IMG submission 75296) | Bulk soil microbial communities from a Populus tree surrounding site in Tennessee, USA - Soil MetaG P. deltoides SBSDD4 | ecosystem: Environmental > Terrestrial > Soil > Tree plantation... | reverse complement strand
TAAGCCAGATATGCACGCTCAAATCCGTTCGATGATGCGCTTGCCGAACATGCCGTAGGGGCGAATCATGAGGGCGAGGATCATGAGCACGTAAGGCGCAAAGTCCTTGGTGCCGCCGCCGACGTAGGGATCGACGTAACCGGCCGCGATGTTCTCGACGACGCCCACGATGAGGCCGCCGATGATCGCGCCCGGGATCGAGTCGAGCCCGCCCAGGATCACGACCGGAAACACCTTGAAGCCGACCAGCGCCAGGTTCACGTCGACGCCGAGCAGGTTGCCCCAGAGGATCCCGCCGAGCGCGGAGACGATGCCGGTCATGGCCCACGCGACGCCGAAGTAGCGCTCGACGTCGATGCCCATCGCCATCGCGACCTGCTGGTTATCGGCCACGGCGCGCATCGCGATGCCCTTGCGCGATTTCAGGAAGAACCATCCAAAACCGGTCAGGAACCCGAGGCTCACGAGAGCGCCGAGCAGCTGGATCGGCGGGATGAAGATCGGGCCCAGCATGAAGGGCTCGTCGCGGATCGGCAGCGGGAGCGGCTTGGTTCCGGAGAAGATCGTGAACGGCCCGACGCCTCGCAGGATCGACGCCAGGCCGATCGTGGCCATGACGACCGCGATCACCGGCCGGCCGATGAGCTTGCGCAGCATCACCCGCTCCAGGACGAAGCCGAACACGACCAGGCTGGCGATCGCCACGAGCACGGCGAGCCAGAGCGGCGCGCCCCATACCATGAGCCCGCCTGCCGCCACGAAGCCCGCGATCATCACGAACTCGCCCTGAGCGAAGTTGATCGCGTCGGTCGCCTTGTAGACCAGCACGAAGCCGAGCGCGATCAGCGAGTACATCAGGCCGGTGAGGAGCCCGTTCGACACGAGCAAGAGCATGAATCCCAGATCGTCAGACATTGGCCACCGCCAGGGCGTCGACGTCCTCGACCCGCACCCGCGACCTCATGACCGCCTGCCGCCCGTCCTCGTACGTGATCGTGGTCTCGAGCTCGACCGTCTTGCCGCCCGAGTAGAACGCGTCGATGACCGCCACGTATTTCTCGGCCACGAAGCGGCGCCGCACCTTGCGCGTGCGCGTCATCTCGGCGTCGTCCGCCTCCAGGTCCTTCGTGAGGAGCAGGAAGCGGCGGATCCGCGTCGATTCCGGCAAGGTCTCGTTGCCCTTGCGGATCTCCTCGCGGATCAGCTCGCTCACCTCGGGCTTCTGGCTGAGATCGGCGTAGCTCGTGTATGCAAGCCCGTGGCGCTCGGCCCAGTTCCCGACCGTGTTCAGGTCGATCGCGACCATCGCGGTCACGAACGCGCGGTCGTTGCCGAAGGCCACCGCCTCGCGGACGAACGGGCTGAACTTCAGCTTGTTCTCGATGAACTGCGGCGCGAACGGCGTGCCGTCGTGCAGGGCGCCGACGTCCTTGGCCCGGTCGATGATGACCAGGTGCCCGCGCGGATCGACGAAGCCGGCGTCGCCGGTGCGGAACCAGCCGTCGTCGTCGATCACCTCGCGCGTCGCCTCTTCATTCTTCAGATAGCCCTTGAAGACGACCGGCCCGCGCACGAGCACCTCGCCGCGGTCGGCGATCTTGATCTCGATGCCGGGGCACGGCCGCCCGGCCGTCGTCGGATTGGCCTCCGAGCTCGGCTGGAGCGACACCAGGCCCGTGGTCTCGGTCGAGCCGTACACCTGCTTGAGATTGACGCCGATCGAGCGGAAGAACCGGAAGGTGTCAGGGCCGAGCGGCGCGCCGCCGGTCAGCGCCCACTTCGCGCGGCGCAGGCCGAGCTGATCGCGGATCGGCGTGTAGACGAGCACGTTGCCGACCATGCAGGCCAGGCGCAGCGAGAGCGGAATCGGCTTGCCGTCGGCGCGCAGGATCTCGGCCCGCTCGGCGGCGGCGCAGAAGCGCTCGTACACCCACCGCTTCAGCGCGGGCGCGTCGGCGGCCTTCACCTGCACCGCCGTCAGCATGTTTTCCCAGATGCGCGGCGGCGCCAGCACGGTGGTCGGGCCGAGCTCTCGCAGGTCGCGCTGGACGGTCTCGGGGCTCTCGGGGCAGTTGGCGCAGAAGCCTACCACCAGGCTCAAAAACAGCGTGTACGCGGCATCGCCCGCCCACGCCATCGGCAGGTACGCGAGCGCGTCGTCCTCCGGGCGGACGTCGTCGGCCTGGCGGAACGCCTCGGCGAGCGCGATCGCGTTCGCGTGCGTCAGCATGACGCCCTTGGGATTGCCGGTGGTGCCCGACGTGTAGCAAATGATTGCGACGTCCTCGGGCTTGCCCTTCTCGATCTCGGCCTCGAAGAAGCCGGGATGCTTGGCGGCGAACTCGCGCCCGAGCTCCTGGACCGATTGATAGGAGCGGAGCCAGTCGTGCTTGTAGTGCGACATACCGCGCGGGTCGTCGTAGATCACGAGCCGGAGCGCCGAGAGCTGATCGCGAAGCGCCAGCACCTTGTCGACCTGCTCCTGGTCCTCGGCCACGATCACCGAGCACTCGGCGTGGTTCCAGACGAAGGCGAGTTCTTTCGCGATCGAGTCCTGGTAGACGGGTACCGGCACGCCGCCCAGGCACTGCGCCGCGACCTGCGCCCAGTAGAGGCGCGGGCGGTTGTCGCCGATGATCGAGAGCCGCTCGCCCCGCTTGAAGCCGAGCGCCGCCAGCCCGAGCGCGAAATCGCGGGTCTCGTCGTGGTACTGGCGCCACGTCCACGTCTGCCAGATGCCGCGGTCCTTCTCGCGGATCGCCGGCCGGTTGCTGAGGTCGCGCGCGTTCCGCTGTAGCAGTCGTGCGAGCGTGCTTTCAGCCACGGGCCCCTCCAGAGGCGTGCGTCTTGGTCTCGCCGAGATAGGCCTTGATCACGCGCGGATTGGCGCGGACCTCGTCGGGCGTGCCCTCGGCGATCTTCTGTCCCATGTCGAGCACCGCGACGCGGTCCGAGATATCCATGACCACGCCCATGTCGTGCTCGATCAGGATCACGGTGACGCCCCACTCCTCGTTGACGTCGAGGATGAAGCGCGCCATGTCTTCCTTCTCTTCGTGATTGCAGCCGCCCATCGGCTCGTCGAGCAGCAGGATCTTCGGGTCGAGCGCGAGCGCGCGGCCGAGCTCGACGCGCTTCTGCAGGCCGTATGCGAGCGAGCCGGTCGGCCGCCGGCGCAGGTCCTGGATTCGCAGGAAGTCGATGATGTCCTCGACCCGCTTTCTGTGGACGACCTCTTCCTTCTGCGCCAGCCCCCAGTAGAGGAAGGCGCTCAGGACTCCCGTCTTCATGTGGACGTGGCGGCCCAGCAACAGGTTGTCGAGCACGGTCATGCCGCGGAAGAGGGCGATGTTCTGGAAGGTGCGCGCGATGCCGAGCTCGGCGATCTTGCTCGGGGCCAGCTCGGTGACGTCGCGTCCCTCGAGGGCGATGCGCCCGGTGTCCGGGTGGTAGAAGCCGCTGATCATGTTGAGGACCGTCGTCTTGCCGGCGCCGTTGGGCCCGATGACGGAGAGGATCTCGCCCTTCTGGGCCTCGAGCGAGACGCGGGTCACGGCCTGAACGCCGCCGAATGCCTTGGACGCCTCGCGAATCTCCAGAAGTGCGCTCACGAGAGCCACCGCTTTCGTCGTCGGTAATGCTTCACGTCCCTATAGCTCTTCCGCTGTCCCACCCCGGTCAGGCCCAGATAGAACTCCTTGATGTCCTCATTTTGGCTGATCGTCTTGGCGTCCCCGTCCAGCACGATCCGGCCATTCTCCATAACATAGCCATGCTGGGCAACCTGTAATGCCATGGTCGCGTTTTGCTCGGCCAAAAGCACCGCGACCCGCTCGTCGCGATTGAGCCGCGCCACGATCTCGTAGATTTCCGCCACGAGCTTGGGCGCCAGGCCCATGGACGGCTCGTCCAGGAGCATCAACGTCGGGCGCGCCATCAGCGCGCGGCCGATCGCCACCATCTGCTGCTCGCCGCCCGAGACGTAACCGGCCCTGAAGCCGCGCCGCTCGGTCAGGCGCGGGAAGTAGTGGTAGACCATCTCGAGGTCCCGGCGCGTCGCCTGTCCGTTGCGCCGGGTGTAGGCGCCGGTCAGGAGATTCTCCTCGACGGTCAGGTGCTCGAAGACGTGCCGCCCCTCCATCACCTGCACGATGCCGTGCTTGACCACGTCGGCAGGGTCCTGCCGGTGGATGGCCTTGCCCTGAAACTCGATCGTGCCCTTCGTGACCTCGCCGCGCTCGGTGCGCAAGAGGCCGGAGACCGCCTTGAGCGTGGTGGATTTGCCGGCGCCGTTAGCGCCGAGGAGGGCGACGATGCCCCCCTCGGCAACCGCGAGCGACACGCCTTTCAACACGAGGATCACGTGATCGTAGATCACCTCGATGTTGCTCACCGCCAGCAGCGGCCGCGGCGCGTCGCCCACCACGGGCGCGCCTATTTTTCCTTCGAGCAGTCGCGCATCGTGTAGCTGAGCTTCTTGCCTTCCTCGACCGCCGCCGCCTCGATCTTCGGCCGGACCACGTCGCGCATGGGCGCGATCCAGTCGGAGACCACGTTCCACTTCTTGCCGTCCCACTGCTGGATCAGGACCGGACCGCTACCCTCGTGGTCTTCGCACGAGACCTTCACCGCGTGGGTGAAGCTCTTCATGCCGACCTGCTCGAGCCGCTGCTCGGTCAGGTTGAGGTTCTCGAAGCCCCACCGGATCTGCTCGCCGGTGACCGGCTTGTTGCCGTATTTCGCCATCGCCGTGCGAATAGCCTCGGCGGTGAACATCGCGTTGACGATGCCGCGGTTGTAGAGCGGCGCGCCCAGGTCTTCCTTCTTGGCCGAGCCCTTGCCCTTGTCGTAGACGAACTTCAAGAGGTCAGCGTGCACCTTGAAGCTGGTGCCCGGGGCGTGGAACGTGGCGCCCTTGTAGCCCTTGGCGCCGTCGCCCGCGGGCACAACGTCGGAGTCGTTGGCTGACCACCAGTTGCCGATGAAGCGATCCATCTTGAAGCCGACCGACGCGGCCTCCTTGACGGCGACCTGGTTCATGACGCCCCAGCCCGACATGAAGATCCAGTCGGGGTTCAGCCGACGCACCTGGAGCCACGTGGCCTTCTGCTCCTGGCCCGGGTGGTCGACCGCGAGCAAGGTGAGCTCGAACTGGTATTTCTTCGAGAGCTCGTCGAGAGTCGGATTGGCTTCCTTGCCGTAGGCGCTGTTGTGGAAGATGTGGACGACCTTCTTGCCCTTGAGCTTCTCGAGCCCGCCCTCTTGCTGGCCGATGTAGCGGATGACGGCCGAGGCCTGGCTCCAGTAGTTCGTCGGGAAGTTGAAGACCCACGGGAACCATCGGCCGTCGGAGGCCGCGCTCATCCCGTAGCCCATCGAGAACACCACGATCTTGTCGACCGACGCCTTGGGGATCAGCGAGTACGTGATCGCAGTCGAGTACGGATTCACGAGCACGGGGGCTTTGCCCTTGAGGCGCTCGTAGCACTCGACGCCCTGCTTCGTGTCGTACTGCGTCTCGCACTCTTCCCAGACGAGCTTGAGCCCGTTGATCCCGCCATCTCGCTCGTTCAGGAGCGTGAAGTAATCCACGAAGCCGTCCGCGATCGGAATGCCACTCGGCGCGTACGGGCCGGTCCGATAGACGAGCAGCGGGATGAAGATCTCCTTGGGTTGGGCGGTGGCCGCCATCGGCGCCACGATCACCAGCGCCGCCAGCACCGCGATCCAGATCCTTCGTACGGTCATGACACTCTCCTTTCGACTCACACTCAGTGAGGAAACGGCCACAGTCGTAGCTTCTCTTTCGAGATCTGCCAGAGCCGCGCCAGCCCTCGCGGCTCGACGATCAGGAAGAAGATGATCAGCCCGCCGAACACCATCAGCTCGATCTGCTTCTGGAGCGCGACCGGAAGCCCGAGTCCGACCGCGTGCGGCGCGTTGCTGAGGACGATCGGGACCAGCACGATGAACGCCGCGCCCAGGAACGAGCCCAGGATGCTGCCCAGGCCGCCGATGATCACCATGAACAAGACCAGAAACGAAATGTTGATGTCGAAGGCCAGGGTCTCGGCGGTGCCGAGATAGAGGAACACGAGCTCGGCCCCCGCCACCCCGCAGTAGAACGAGCTGATGCCGAACGCGAGCAGCTTCGTGCGCAGCGGCCGCACGCCGATGATTTCGGCGGCGATGTCGCGATCGCGGATCGCCATCCACGAGCGGCCGACGCGCCCGCGCACGAGATTCTTGGCGACGACCGCGAACAGCGCGACCAGCCCGAGCGCGGTCAGGTAGCGCGCCGACGCGCTCGAGTTGGGGCCGGTGACGAGCACGCCGAAGAGCGCCCGGTCCGGCGCCGTGATCGTGCCCGACGACGCGTAGTTGGTGAACCACGCAACCTTGTTGAAGAGCCAGATCAGGAAGAACTGCGAGGCGAGCGTGGCGACCGCGAGGTAGAAGCCCTTGATCCGAAGGCTCGGGATGCCGAAGAGGAGCCCGACGCCGGCCGCGATGAGCCCCGAGAGCACAAACACCGCGACGATGCTGAGCTGGGGCAACGCGGTCGTCAGCTTGAAGGCCGCGTAGGCGCCGACCGCCATGAAGCCGCCGGTGCCGAGCGAGAGCTGCCCGGCGTAGCCGGTCAGCAGATTGAGCCCGATGGCCGCCAGCGCGTAGATCAGGAACGGGATCAGCACCGCCTGCAGCCAGTACTCGCTCGCGACCAGCGGCGGTACCAGGAACGCCGCCACTACCGCCGCCGCGACGACGACGCGATCCTGCGCGATCGGGAACACCGCCTGATCGCTCGCATACGACGTCTTGAACTGCCCCGCCTCCCGATAAATCACGAATCCACCGATTCCCGGTCGACGCGGCAGGGAACCGGCGACGCCGGCGGAAATGCCGATGTCCCCGGTGCAGCCGCCGATGAGCCCCGTGACATCACGGACGCGCCCTGCGAAACCGCCGACGCGCCCCACGGGGTGGGGTGGGCGGGGGTGCTCCCGGCAACCCGTGTTGTCAGGGTTGTGCTCACCGTCGCACGCTGGACATTGGCATCGCGGGTGTCAGCTAGCGTGGTTGCCGGGGGCACCGCCGCCCACCCCACCCCGTGGGGCGAATCGCGACGACCGCGCAACGTGTTCATGACGGTCATACGCGCTCGATGATTTTTTCGCCGAAGAGTCCCTGCGGCCGCGCCAGCAGAAACGCCAGCGCCAGGACGTAGGCGAACCAGTTCTCGATGGCGCCGCCGACGAGCGGTCCCCAGTAGACTTCGCCGAGCTTCTCGCCCACGCCGATGATGAGCCCGCCCACGATGGCGCCGGGCACGGATTCGAAGCCGCCCAGGATCAGCACCGGGAGCGCCTTGAGCGCGATGAGCGAGAGGCTGAACTGCACGCCGCTCTTGGCGCCCCACATGAGCCCGGCCACCATCGCCACGACGCCGGCGACGGACCAGACGACGATCCAGATCGTCTTGAGCGGCACGCCGATCGAGAGCGCCGCCTCGTGGTCGTCGGCGACCGCGCGCAGCGCGCGGCCGATGCGCGTGCGCTGGAAGAACAGCGCGAGCACGGTGACCAGGATGGCGGCGGTGATCGCCGCCGTCAGCTCGAGCTGGTTGATCTGCACACCGCGCACGATGAACGACCGATCCGGGATCCCGATGTCGAGCTTCTTGACGTTGGCGCCCCACAGCATCTCGCCGAAGCCCTCGAGGAAGAAGTTGAGACCGATCGTCGCCATGAACAGGATGATGTGCGCCTGATTGACGAGCGGACGGAGCACCAGCCGCTCGATCGCGAAGGCCAGCGCGACCATGACCGCCGTCGTCAGCGCGAGCGCCACCACGACAGGCGCGCCGCGCTCGAGCAGCCCCACCAGCGTGAGCGCGGCGAAGAGGACCATGACGCCCTGGGCGAAGTTGAAGACGCCGGAGGCCTTGAAGATCAGCACGAAACCGAGCGCGACCAGTGAATACATGAGCCCCGCGAACAAGCCGCCGATCAGCACCTCGACGAGAAACGCGGGCGCCCCCACCATGTCCTTGAACGGCGCCACCAGCACCGCGTACAGGACGTCCAGCATCAGCCTCGGCCCCGTTCGAGCGCCGGCTTTGCCGGCGCAATCCTGATCTGGGGGAGGCTCGGAGGGGGCCGTCGAGGCCCCCTTCGATTGTTATTCATGGGCGACGCCCAGGTACGCGTCCAGGACCGCCTGATCGCGGCGCACCTCGGACGGCGGACCATCGGCGATCTTCCGGCCGTAGTCGAGCACGACGACGCGGTCGGAGATGTCCATCACGACGCCCATGTCGTGCTCGATCAGCGCGATGGTCGTGCCGAACTCTTGATTGACGTCGAGGATGAAGCGGCACATGTCTTCCTTCTCCTCGACGTTCATGCCGGCCATCGGCTCGTCGAGCAGCAGGAGCTTGGGCTCCGCGGCCAGCGCCCGGGCGAGCTCGACGCGCTTCTGAAGGCCGTACGGCAGGCGGCCCGCCGGCGTCTTGCGGATCGCCTGGATCTCGAGGAAATCGATGATCCGCTCGACGAACGCCCGGTGCTCGAGCTCCTGGCGCCGCGCCGGCCCCCAGTAGAGCGCTTCCGTCAGAAAGCTGCCGCCCATCTTCAGGAGCCGGCCCGTCATGATGTTGTCGAGCACGCTCATGCCCTTGAACAGCGCGACGTTCTGAAAGGTGCGCGCGATGCCGAGCGCCGCGACGTCCGGCGGCGACAGGTGCGTGCGGTCTCGGCCCTCGAACGCGATGCGGCCCTCGAAGGGGTGGTAGAAGCCGCTGACGGCGTTGAGCAAGGTCGTCTTGCCGGCGCCGTTGGGGCCGATGATCGCCACGATCTCGCGCTGTCCGATGCTCACGCTGACCCGGTTGACCGCGATGAGCGCGCCGAAGCGCACGCTCACGCCGTCGACCACGAGCAGCGGCCCCCCGCCGGTCACGGCGTCACCGGAGCGGACGCGCCGACGTCGCGGATCACCACGTCCGCGCGCATCGTGCCGGTGCGGCCGTCCTCGTAGGTCACCTTCGCCTCGACCTGCACGCGGTCCTGCCCCGAGTAGAGCGCGTCGATGAGCGTCGCGTACTTCTGGGCGATGTAGCCGCGCCGCACCTTGCGCGTGCGCGTGATCTCCTCGTCGTCCGGGTCGAGCTCCTTGTGGAGGATCAGGAAGCGCTTGACCTGCGCGCCCCGCAGCGCCTCGTCCTGCGCGAGGCTCGCGTTCACGCGCTCGACCTCGCCGCGGATGAGGTCGTAGACCTCGGGCTTCTGCGCCAGGTCGCCGTAGCTCGTGTAGGCGATGTTGCGCCGCTCGGCCCAGTTGCCGACCGCCGCCAGGTCGATGTTGACGAACGCCGTCACGCAGGGCCGCGCCTGGCCGATGCAGACGGCCTCGCGCACGTAGGGCGAGAACTTCAGCTTGTTCTCGATGAGCTTGGGCGCGAACATCGTGCCGTCCGCCAGCCGGCTCACGTCCTTCGCGCGATCGATGATCACCAGGTGCCCGTCGTGGTCGAGGAATCCCGCGTCGCCCGAGCGGATCCAGCCGCCGTCGAGCGTCTGCTGCGTCGCCTCCGGGTTCTTCGCGTAGCCCTGGAAGACACCCGGGCTCCGGAACAGCACCTCGCCCGAATCCGAGATGCGGATCTCGACGCCGGGAATCGGCGTGCCGACGGTGTCCAGGCGCACGTCGCCGTCCCGCTGGATCGTCACGAACACGCTGGCCTCGGTCATGCCGTAGAGCTGCTTGACGTTGATGCCGAGCCCGCGGAAGAAGAGAAAGATCTCGGGGCCGATGGCCTCGCCCGCGGTGTACGCGCGGCGGACGCGCGAGAGCCCCAGGTTGTCCTTGATCGGTCCGTAGACGAGCGCGTGGCCGAACGGATAGAGCAGACGCTGCCAGAGCAAGACCGGCCGGCGGCCCAGACGCCGGCGCTCGATGTCCTGGGCCAGTCGCAGGAAGAAGTGGACCAGCGCGCGCTTGGGCCGCGCCGCGTCCTCGACCCGGAGCATCACGCTGGTCAGGATGCTCTCCCAGATCCGCGGCGGTCCAAAGAAGTAGGTCGGCGCGATCTCCTTCAGGTCGGCGAGGACGGTGGCCGCGCTCTCCGGGCAGTTGATCGTGAACCCCGCGACGATCGCCTGAGCGTAGGAGAAGACGTGGTCGCCGACCCACGCCATCGGCAGATACGACAGCACCTCCTCGTCGGCGCCGAGCCCCTCGAAGCCGGCCGCGTTGCGGGCCGTCGTGATCAAGTTGCGATGGGACAGCATCGCCCCCTTGGGCGCGCCCGTCGTGCCCGAGGTGTAGCAGACGATCGCGATGTCGTCGGCGGCGCCACGCGCGAGCTCGGTGTCGAAGTGTGTCGGGTGGCTCACCTCGAACTTCTTGCCGAGCTCCGCGAGCTCGCCGAGGCTCAAGAGCCCGGTCCGGCCATAGCCGCGCAGCCCGCGCGGATCGTCGTAGACGATCTGCTCGAGGTGCCGGCAGCGCGGGCGCAGGGCCACCAGCTTGTCGACCTGCTCCTGGTCCTCGACGATCGCGAATCGCGCCTCGGAGTGGTCGACGATGTACTCCATCTCACGTTCGATGGAGTCCTGGTAAATCGGCACCGGCACGCCGCCCAGCGACTGGACCGCCATCAGCGCCCAGTAGAGCTGGGGACGGTTGTCGCCGACGATCGCGACGCGGTCGCCGCGCGCGAAGCCGAGCGAGGCCAGCCCGAGCGCGATCAATCGGGCGTGCTCGAAATACTGCGACCAGGTGTAGGCCTGCCAGATCCCGAAGTCTTTCTCGCGGATCGCGACCTTGTCCCCGAGACGGCGCGCGTTGTCCCTGACGAGCTTGGGAAACGT
>Ga0075420_100005808_pt1 | contig 10882 bp, 13 predicted proteins | sample SoiMetdeltSBSDD4_FD_75296 | JGI IMG/M metagenome (GOLD analysis project Ga0075420, IMG submission 75296) | Bulk soil microbial communities from a Populus tree surrounding site in Tennessee, USA - Soil MetaG P. deltoides SBSDD4 | ecosystem: Environmental > Terrestrial > Soil > Tree plantation... | reverse complement strand
AGCCTGACGGTGGAGAAGCTGGCCGACCATCTGTCCGAGCTCGCCGACCGCGTGCTCGGCGCGACGCTGGCGCTGTGCTGGGCGCAGCTGCGCACCCGTCACCGGGAGGCGCCGCGCTTCGCGGTGGTGGCCTACGGCAAGCTCGGCGGCAAGGAGCTCGGCTATGCCTCGGACCTCGACCTGATCTTCCTCTACGACGACGCCGACGAGCGCGCGCCGGAGAACTACGCGCGCCTGGCGCAGCGGCTGAACCACTGGCTCACCGCGCGCACCTCGAGCGGCGCGCTGTTCGACACCGACCTGCGCCTGCGGCCCTCGGGCGAGTCCGGCCTGCTGGTGTCCTCGCTGGAGGCGTTTGCCCGCTATCAGCGGGAAGCCGCCTGGGTATGGGAGCACCAGGCGCTGACGCGCGCGCGCTTCTGCGCCGGCGACGCCGCGCTCGGCGCGCGCTTCGAGGCGCTGCGCGTGCAGGTGCTGCAGCAGCCGCGCGAGCCGCGCGCGCTGGCGCGGGAGGTGCGCGCGATGCGCGAGCGCCTGCACGCGGCGCACCCGAACCCCTCGCGCCTGTTCGACGTCAAGCACGACGGCGGCGGCATGATCGACCTCGAGTTCATCGTGCAGTTCCTGGTGCTGGCGCACGCCGCGCGCCATGCCGAGCTTGCCGGCAACCTGGGCAACATCGCGCTGCTCGGCATCGCGTCGCGGCTCGGACTGATCCCCGCGGACCTGGCGGAACGCTGCCGCGAGGCCTACCGCGAGCTGCGCCGCGTGCAGCATGCGCTGCGCCTCGACGGCGCGCAGTTCGCGCGCGTGCCGCAGGCGCAGGTGGCGGCGCACGCGAGCGCGGTGCGCGCGCTCTGGGCCCTGCTGCCCGGCTAGGGCGCGCGCAGGGTGATGTCGCCGTAGTAGCTGCGCGCCACCTGCTGCGTGTTGTCGGAATCGGTGAGCATGCCGACCGCGACGATGTCGCCGGGCTCGTCGCCGAACACGCGCCGGTAATCCTCGAGGATGTTGCGCCGGTACTTGCGCCATTTGCCCACCTGTGCCGCGCCGCTCTCCACCACCACCATGCGGATGCGGTCGATCTGCGGGCTGGGCAGCGCCGTCTCCACCGGAATCTGGTTCGACCACACGTAGATCAGCATGGCGTAAGGCAGCGGCTCGCCGGCGAACAGCTTGGCCAAGCGCAGCTTGGCGCGGTCCTCGAAGTCGAGCTTCTTCGGGTCGCCGTGGAAGGACACCACCAGGCGCGCCATGGAATCCTCGCGCGCGCCGACGCGCAGGTCGGCGCCCGGGATCATGCGCTCGATGCGCCAGCTCCATTCCAGCAGCGGCTGGCGCAGCGGGTCGACGCGCACGCGCCGGTAGAACCCGGAGGCCGCCGCGTTGGCGTAGGCCTCGAGCACCGTGGCGCCGCCGTTGTCCACCAGCCGGTACTCGGTCGGCCGCTTGCCCGAGCGCAGCCCCCAGCCCAGCCAGTCGGCGGGCAGCGGCGCGCCCACCCGCATGCGCGAGAAGCGCGCCACTTCGACGAGGTCGCCGGACTCGCGCGCCAGCGCGCGCACGATCGGCGTCGAGGCGAGCAGGCCGTCGTCCTCCGGCGACGTGGCGCAGCCGCCGAGCAGCAGCAGCCCCGCCAGCAGTGGCAGCAAGTGGAACCGGATCTTCACCAGGACTCCCAGTCGGCGAAGCCTAGCACTAGATCGCCTCGCGCGGCGTGCGCGGCAGCTGCGTGGCGCGCCGCAGCGGCCCGTCGATCAGCGACGCGAATCCGGCCAGCGCGTCGAGCAGGACGTCGCGGTTCAGGCGGTACAGCACGCGCTGGCCCTGGCGCTCTGCCGACACCAGCCCGGCGCGCTGCAGCACCGCCAGGTGGCGCGACACCGCCGGCGGGCTCATGCCGAAGCGCGCCGCCAGGTCGGAGGTGGACAGCGCCGTCTGCGCGAGGAAGGCGAGCACCCGGCGCCGCGGCGGCGAGGCGAGCGCGGCGAACACGCGCTCCTGAGGATTAACAGACATGTTAATAGTATGGCGCAGTTTTCGCGCCTGTGGTTAGAATGGCGCCTCACTCAGGGAGACCCCGCTCCATGGCAAAAGCAAAGGCGGCGCCCAAGGCGCCGCTCTCGATGGCGGACCGCGACGGCTGGATCTGGCACGACGGCAAGCTGGTGCCCTGGCGCTCCGCCACCACCCACGTCCTGACGCACTCGCTGCACTACGGCCTCGCCGTGTTCGAAGGCGTGCGCGCCTACAAGACGCTGCAGGGCACGGCGATCTACCGCCTGGCGGAGCACACGCAGCGCCTGATCAATTCCGCGCACATCTACCTGATGAAGATCCCGTATTCGAAGGCGCAGCTGATGCAGGCGCAGATCGACGTGGTGCGCGCCAACGGCCACGAGGCCTGCTACGTGCGGCCGATCGCGTTCTACGGCTCGGAGAAGATGGGCGTGTCGCCGGTGGGCGCCAAGGTGCACGTGGCGATCGCCGCCTGGCCCTGGGGCGCCTACCTGGGCCCCGAGGCGCTGGAAAAGGGCATCCGCGTGAAGACCTCGTCCTATGCGCGCCACCACGTCAACGTCACCATGGCGCGCTCCAAGATGTCGGGCACCTACCCGAATTCGGTGCTGGCGACCCTCGAAGCCACCATGCACGGCTACGACGAGGGGCTGCTGCTCGACGTCGACGGCTTCGTCGCCGAGGGCGCGGGCGAGAACATCTTCATCGTCAAGGACGGCGTGATCGTCGAACCCGAGCTCACCTCCGCGCTCACCGGCATCACGCGCGCTTCGGTGATCGAGCTGGCCGCGGGCCTGGGCTACCGGGTCGAGGCGCGGCGCCTGACGCGCGACGACATCTACATCGCCGACGAGTGCTTCTTCACCGGCACCGCGGCGGAAGTGACGCCGATCCGCGAGCTCGACGGCCGCGTGATCGGGGCCGGCAAGGCCGGCCCGGTGACCAAGAAGCTGCAGAAGGCCTTCTTCGACGTGGTCACCGGCAAGGACCGCAAGCACCTCCACTGGCTGACCCCGGTGCCGATGAAAAAGGGCAAGGCGTGAGCACCGATGCCGCGCGGCTGGTCGACGTGACGGAGAAAGACCTGCCGCTGCACTGCCCGGTCCCGGGCGCGCCGCTGTGGGCGCGGCACCCGCGCGTGTTCCTCGACGTGGTGCACGAAGGCGAGGCGCTGTGCCCGTACTGCGGCACCAGGTACGTCTACAAGGGCGCGGCGCCGAGAGGGCACTGACGCTTGGCGCGCCTTCTCGTCGTCGCGCCCAACTGGATCGGCGACGCCCTGATGGCGCAGCCCCTGCTCGCCCGGCTGCGCGCCAGGCTGCCGCAGGCGCGCATCGACGTGCTGGCCCCCGCCTGGGTGGCGGCGGTGCTGCGCCGCATGCCCGAAGTGGCCGGCGTGATCGAGACCCCGTTCGCGCACGGCCGCCTCGCCCTGCGCGAGCGCTGGCGCCTCGGGCGCACGCTCAAGGCGCTCGGCTACCAGCAGGCCATCGTGCTCGCCAACACCTGGAAGTCGGCGCTGCTGCCGTTCTTCGCCGACATCCCGATCCGCAGCGGCTACGTCGGCGAGTCGCGCTACGGCCTGCTCAACCTGCTGTACCGCAAGCAGCCGGGCCGCGAACCGATGGCGCTGCACTATGCGCGCCTCGCCGAGGCGCCGGGCGCGGAGATCGCGCTGCCCCTGCCCGAGCCGCGGCTGGCGGTGGACGCGCAGTCGGCGCAGGCGGCGCGCGCGCGCTTCGGCATCGAGGGAAGCTACGCCGTGCTGTGCCCGGGCGCGGAGTACGGGCCGGCCAAGCGCTGGCCCTATTTCGCCGAGCTCGCGCAGCGCCTCGCGCTGCCCGTGGTGGTGCTCGGCTCGGCGCAGGAGCGCGCGCTGGGCGCGGGGATCAAGGGGCGCAACCTCGCCGGCGAGACCACGCTCGACGAGGCGATCGAGCTGATGGCGGGCGCGGCGCTCGTGGTGTCGAACGACTCGGGCCTGATGCACGTGGCGGCGGCGCTGGGCCGCCCGCAGGTCGCGCTGTTCGGCTCCTCCAGCCCGCGGCACACGCCGCCGCTCTCGGCGCAGGCGCGCGTCGTCTGGCTCGGCATCGAGTGCAGCCCCTGCTACGCGCGCGTCTGCCCGCTGGGGCATTTCCGCTGCATGCAGGAGCTGAGCGTGGAACGCGTGCTGCAGGAAGCGCAGGCGCTGGCGTGAGCGCGCGCATCTTCCCCACCGCGCAGGACGCCGAGGCCGCCTTCTACGAGGCGCTGGAGCGCGCCGATCTCGAGCTGATGATGGCGGTGTGGTCGGAGGACGAGGAGATCGTCTGCGTGCATCCGGGCGGCGCGCGCCTGGTCGGGCAGGACCAGGTGCGCGACAGCTGGCGCCAGATCTTCGCCGCCGGCGCTCGCGCGCGGCTGCACGTCGCGCAGCAGGTGGCGATCGCGGGGCCGATGTTCGCGGTGCACAGCGTGCACGAGAACTTCTCGGTTCCCGGCGAGAAGCGCGCGCTGCAGCCGGTGCTCGCCACCAACGTCTACGTGCGCACCGCGGCGGGCTGGCGCATGGCCGTGCACCACGGCTCGCCGGCGCCCGGCGCGGCCGAGCCGGCGCCGGCGCCGGCGCCGCCGAAGACCCTGCATTGAGCCCCTACCAGGCGCCCTGGTGGCTGCCCGGCGGCCACCTGCAGACGGTCTACGCCGCGCTCTCGCCGGCCCCGCGCATCGCCTGGCGCCGCGAGCGCTGGGACACGCCCGACGGGGACTTCATCGACCTGGACTGGGCCGGCGGCGGCGACGGCCCGCTGCTCGCGCTGTTCCACGGGCTGGAGGGCGGCTCCTCCAGCCACTACGCGCGCAGGATCGCCGCCGAGGCGCAGCGCCTCGGCTGGCGCGTGGTGGTGCCGCACTTCCGCGGCTGCTCGGGCGTGATCAACCGCCTGCCGCGCGCCTACCACTCCGGCGACAGCGCGGAGCTCGACTGGATCCTGCGCCGCCTGCGGCCCGCGTACGCGGCGGGCGTGTCGCTGGGCGGCAACGTGCTGCTGAAATGGCTCGGCGAGCAGGGCGCCGGCGCGGCGCAGCTGCTGCGACGCGCCGCCGCCGTGTCCGCGCCGCTCGACCTGGCGGCCTCGGGCGGCGCGCTGGACCGCGGCGTCAACCGGCGGCTCTACACCCGCGTGTTCCTCACCACGATGAAGGCCAAGACCTACGCGCGCATCACCCTGTACCGCACGCCGATCGACGAGCGGCGGCTGGCGCGCGCGCGCACCCTGCACGAGTTCGACGACATCGTCACTGCTCCCCTGCACGGCTTCCGCGACGCCGACGACTACTGGGCGCGGGCCTCGAGCGGCCCCTGGCTGGAGCACATCCGCGTGCCGACGCTGCTGCTCAACGCGCGCAACGACCCGTTCCTGCCCGCCCGCGCGCTCGAGGCGGCGGCGCGCAGGGCCGCGCCGGCGGTACAGCGCGAATTCCCCGCCGGCGGCGGGCACGCCGGCTTTCCGGGCAGGGGACATTGGCTCGCCCGGCGTATTCTTGCGTTCCTCGACGCGCCATGAACCTGCCCGCCGAAATCTTCCGCGCCTACGACATCCGCGGCATCGCCGGGCGCACGCTCACGCCCGAGGTGGTGCGCGCGGTCGGCCGCGCGCTGGGCGCCATGGCGCCGCGCTACGCCATCGGGCGCGACGGGCGGCACTCCGGCCCCGCGCTGGCGGGCGCTCTGGCCCAGGGCATCAACGAATCCGGCGCCGACGTCATCGACATCGGCATGGCGCCGACGCCCCTGACCTATTTCGCCGCGCACCACCTGGGCTGCGGCAGCTGCGTGTCGGTGACCGGCAGCCACAATCCGCCCGACTACAACGGCCTCAAGATGGTGGTCGAGGGGCACACGCTGTCGGGCGAGGAGATCCAGGACCTGCGCCGGCGCATCGAGCGCGGCGGCGCCCCGGCCGGGAGCGGTCGGCGCACGAGCGCGAGCGTCCTCGATGCCTACGTGGCGCGCATCGTCGGCGACGTGAAGCTCGCGCGCCCGATGCGCATCGCGGTGGACTGCGGCAACGGCGTCGCCGGCATGGTCGCCGCGCGGCTGTACCGCGCGCTGGGCTGCGAAGTCGAGGAGCTCTACTGCGAGGTCGACGGCGACTTCCCCAACCACCATCCAGACCCTTCCCACCCGGAGAACCTCGCCGACCTCATCACCCGCGTGAAATCAGGCGGCAGCGAGCTGGGCTTCGCCTTCGACGGGGACGGCGACCGGCTCGGCGTGGTCACCAAGCGCGGCGCAATCATCTTTCCCGACCGCCAATTGATGCTGTTCGCGGCGGACGTGCTGACGCGCAATGCCGGGGCGCAGATCATCTACGACGTGAAGTGCACGCGCCTGCTGGCGCCCTGGATCGAGCGCCATGGCGGCCGGCCCCTCATCTGGAAGACCGGGCATTCGCTCATCAAAGCCAAGCTGGCCGAGACCGGCGCGCCGCTCGCCGGCGAGATGTCCGGCCACACCTTCTTCAAGGAGCGCTGGTACGGCTTCGACGACGCGCTGTATGCCGGCGCGCGCCTGCTGGAGATCCTGTCGCGCAACGCGAACGCCTGCGCCCCGCTCGAGGCGCTGCCCGACGCCCCGTCCACGCCGGAACTCAACTGGCGGCTCGCCGAAGGCGAGCCGCACGCGCTGGTGGCGAAGCTGCAGGCGGCGCAGCCCTTCCCCGGCGCGCGGAGCATCCTCGCCATCGACGGCGTGCGCGTCGAGTACGCCGACGGCTTCGGCCTGGCGCGCGCCTCCAATACCACGCCTGTGATCGTGCTACGCTTCGAGGGCGACACGCAGGCGGCGCTGGCGCGCATCCAAGGCGAGTTCCGCGCCGCCCTGCAACCGCTCAAGCCCGATGCGCCGCTGCCTTTCTAGCTTCCTCCTCCTCGCGAGCTGCGCCATGCCCGCTGCCGCCGCCTGCCCCGCCCTGCTCGACCGCAGCATGGACACGATCCTGGAGAAGCCGCAGTCGCTGTGCGAGTACGCCGGCAAGGTGCTGCTGGTGGTGAACACCGCCAGCCAGTGCGGCTACACGCCGCAGTACGAGGGGCTGGAGGCGCTGTACCGCAGGTACCGCGCCCGCGGCCTGGTGGTGCTCGGCTTCCCGTCCAACGACTTCGGCGGCCAGGAGCCCGGCAGCAACAAGGAAATCGCCGCGTTCTGCGTCAACCAGTACGCGGTCGAGTTCCCGATGTTCGCCAAGACCGCGGTGCGCGGCGCGCAGGCCAACCCGCTGTTCGCGGACCTCGCGCGCGCGAGCGGCGCCGCGCCGCGCTGGAACTTCCACAAGTACCTGGTGGATCGCAGCGGCCGGCAGGTGGCGAGCTTCGACACCAAGGTCGCGCCCACCGACCCGACGCTGGTCGGCGCCATCGAGAAGCTGCTCGAGGCGCGCTAGGCGATCCGGGGGTCGATGCGCTTCAGCGCGTCGGTCACCAGGCAGTCCACGCCCCAGCCGAGCAGTTTGCGCGCGCTGCGCAGGTCGTTCACCGTCCAGGCCAGCACCGCGGCCCCGGCGCGGTGCGCCTCGTCGACCACGCGCGCATTGAGCACCCGGTAGTTCGCGTGCAGCGCGACGCACTCCAGGTCGCGCAGCATCTCGCGCCAGCGCAGGGGCAGGCGCCCGACCAGCAGCCCGCGCGGCAATTGCGGCTCCGCCTGGCGCGCCGCCAGCAGCGCCACCGGGGAAAACGACGACAGCACCGGCTGCAGCGGCGCGCCGCGCCAGAATTCGGCCGCCATGCGCGCCACCGCCTCGCCGGTGCGCCGCTCGTAGCCCTGCGCGGGCTTGATCTCGACGTTGGCCCACAGGCCGAGCGCGCGGCACAGCCGCGCCGCATCCTCGAAGCGCGGGATTTTCTCGCCCGCCCCCGCATCGAGGGCCGCCAGCTGCGCATAGGCCAGTTCCGGCACGCGGCCGCGGCCGCTGGTGGTGCGCTCCAGCGTCTCGTCGTGCATCAGCACCGGCGTGCCGTCGCCCGCCAGCATGACGTCGAACTCCACCCCCTGGAAGCCGAGCTGCGCGCCCAGGCGCATGGCGCCGAGCGTGTTCTCCGGCGCATGCTTGCCGCCGCCGCGGTGCGCAAGGACCTTCGGGTAGGGCCAGCGCGTCACGCGGGCCGGTGCCGCGGCTTGAGACGGACGTAGAGCGTCTTGCGCACCAGGGCGACCACCGAATCGTCCTCGGCATGCCGCACCTCGACCTGGAATTCGGGCAGCACCTTCTCGCCGCCCGCCGCCTGGCTGCGGATCTCGGCCAGGCGCTGCTCGGTCAGCACGAAGCGGGCGCGCACCGTGCCGCGCCCCGGCGCCACGTACTCGATCGAGCCGGACTTGTCCCACACCAGGTACTCGCCGCCGAGGTTGCGCATCAGCATGATCGCGAAGAACGGGTCCGTCATGGAGTACAGGCTGCCGCCGAAATGCGTCCCCACGTAGTTGCGGTTGAGGCGGCCGAACCTGAGCTCCACCACCGCTTCGCGAAAGTCCTCCGTCAGGCCGCGCACGCGGATGCCGGCGCCGAGGAACGGCGGCCACCAGCCCATGCCCCGGCGCAGCAGACGGGCATTCAGCTTCATGGCGGAAACCTCACTGCTCGATGCGCTTGCCGGTGCCCGGATCGAACCAGTGCGCGTTCTGCGGCGCGTAGCGCACCGCGAGCTTGCCCGCCTGCGCCTTCGCGTCCGCCGGCAGGCGCGCCGCCACCCGCGCGCTTTCGCCGTCGCCGATGCGGCCATAGACGATGATGTCGGCGCCCAGCGGCTCGATCAGGTCCACGTCGATCGTCAGCAGGGCCTCCGACGCGGCGCAGGGCTCGAGATGCTCCGGACGCACGCCGAGCAGCCTGCCGTCCTTCGGGATCAGGTTCATCGGCGGCGAGCCGATGAAGCCGGCGACGAAGGTGGTGGCGGGCCTGGCGTACACCTCGAGCGGCGCGCCGATCTGCTCGGCGCGGCCGGCGTTCATCACGATCATGCGCTGGGCGAGCGTCATCGCCTCGACCTGGTCGTGGGTCACGAACAGGCTGGTGGTGCCCAGGCGCCGGTGCAGGGCCTGCAGTTCGCCGCGCATCTGCACGCGCAGCTTGGCGTCCAGGTTCGACAAGGGCTCGTCGAACAGGAACACCTTCGGCTCGCGCACGATGGCGCGTCCCATCGCGACGCGCTGGCGCTGGCCGCCCGAGAGCGCGCGCGGCTTGCGGTCGAGGAATTTTTTCAGCTCGAGGATGCCGGCGGCCTTCTGCACGCGGGTATCGATCTCGTCTTTCGCCAGGCCCCGGATGCGCAGCCCATAGGCCATGTTGTCGTACACGCTCATGTGCGGATAGAGCGCGTAGTTCTGGAACACCATGGCGATGTCGCGGTCCTTGGGCTCGAGCTGGTTCACCACGCGTCCGCCGATCGCGATCTCGCCCGCGGTGATGGTCTCCAGGCCCGCCACCATGCGCAGCAGCGTGGACTTGCCGCAGCCCGAGGGGCCGAGGATGACGATGAACTCGCCGTCCTTGATCTCCATCGACACGCCGTGGATCACCTGCAGCTCCGGCGTGTAGCTCTTGCGCACGTCCCTCAGCGATACGGCGGCCATTATGCTGTTCTCACTTTTCCGTCTCCACGAGTCCCTTCACGAACCACTTCTGCATCAGCATCACCACCAGCGCCGGCGGCAGCATCGCGAGGATCGCGGTGGCCATGATCAGGTTCCACTCGTTGGCCGAGTCGCTGCCGACGATCATGCGCTTGATGCCGATCACCGTGGTGTACATGGATTCGTCGGTGGTGATGAGCAGCGGCCACAGGTACTGGTTCCAGCCGTAGATGAACTGGATCACGAACAGGGCCGCCATGGTGGTCTTCGACAGCGGCAGCAGCACGTCCCAGAAGAAGCGCATCGGCGAGGCGCCGTCCACGCGCGCGGCCTCCGCCAGTTCGTCCGGGATGGTCATGAAGAACTGGCGGAACAGGAAGGTCGCGGTGGCCGAGGCGATCAGCGGCACCGTCAGTCCGGCGTAGGTGTTGAGCAGCCCCAGGTCGGCGATCACCTTGAAGGTCGGGATGATGCGCACTTCCACCGGCAGCATCAGCGTCACGAAGATCATCCAGAAGAAGAACATGCGCAGCGGAAAGCGGAAGTAGACGATGGCGAACGCGGAAATGACCGAGATCGCCATCTTGCCCAGCGGGATCACCAGCGCCATCACCAGGCTGTTGAACAGCATCGAGGAGGCCGCCGCCTTGGATCCCTTGGTCGAGCCGGCCGTCAGAACCTGCGAATAGTTCTCGACGAACTGGTCGCCCGGGGTGAGCTGCATCGGCACCTGCATGATCTGCTCCAGCGTCAGCGTCGAGGCGATGAAAGTGACGTAGAGCGGGAATGCGACCGCCAGCACGCCGAGGATCAGCACGCCGTGCGAGAAGGCCGTCAGCCAGGGGCGATTCTCGACCATCAGTACTGCACCTTGCGCTCGACGAAGCGGAACTGCACCACCGTCAGCGCGATGACGATGAACATCAGGATCACCGACTGCGCCGAGGAGCTTCCCAGATCGGCCGCCTTGACCCCGTCGTGGTAGACCTTGTAGACCAGGATCTGGGTCGACTGCCCCGGTCCCCCCTGGGTGGTGGCGTCGATCACGCCGAAGGTGTCGAAGAAGGCGTAGACGATGTTCACCACCAGCAGGAAAAAGGTGGTGGGCGAGAGGAGCGGAAAGACGATGGTCCAGAAGCGCCGCAGCGGGCTGGCGCCGTCGATCGCCGCCGCCTCGATGAGCGAGCGCGGCACCGATTGCAGGCCGGCGAGGAAGAACAGGAAGTTGTAGCTGATCTGCTTCCAGGT
>Ga0075420_100005806_pt1 | contig 10884 bp, 9 predicted proteins | sample SoiMetdeltSBSDD4_FD_75296 | JGI IMG/M metagenome (GOLD analysis project Ga0075420, IMG submission 75296) | Bulk soil microbial communities from a Populus tree surrounding site in Tennessee, USA - Soil MetaG P. deltoides SBSDD4 | ecosystem: Environmental > Terrestrial > Soil > Tree plantation... | reverse complement strand
CGCCTTGGGCGCAGGGGGTCGCTGGTTCGAATCCAGTCGCCCCGACCATCCGCTCACTTTCGTTCGCGTCTGGTCGGCGCGACCGTTTCGGTCATCTCCCAACTCGCGGCATCCGCCGCTCGTTGGGAATCGGAACGAATCCAGTCGCCCCGACCAAAATTCCTCGCTCCGCTCGGCCTTTTTGTTCGGAGCGTCTGCCAGGAAACATGCCTCCATTCAAAACTTAAAACCGAAATCAGTCTCCGGTCGTTCCGTAAGCTCCCAGGTGTCGCCTACAACCGCCCCGGCAATCTCTCCTCCGAAAAGCATCACCCGTTGACGGACCGTATCGAATACGACTGCGTGACCGCTCCGTCCCGGTGGACCGATATCCTGACGCTGAGTCCACACCTTTCCGTCCCACACCCACGTGTCGCCTCGCGGAGCCGCGCTTCCCAGACTGTCGCGCCCCCCAAACACGAACTATGTGCTTATCGTTACCCGCGATTGCGGTGTTCAGTCGACCATTTGGACCAAACGCCGTGAGCTGCGCCCATCGCGTACCGTTCCATCCCCAGGTCGCCGCGTCGGCCGACCCGTCCAACGCGACGCCTCCAAAAAAGATCGTTTGAGCGGAGACCTCGTTAAAGCACATGGCGTGACCTGATCGAGCGGGAGGACCGACGTCCTCCTGCTGCGTCCACGAACTGCCCAGCGTGCGCATTGTCGTGCTTCCGCCAGGACAACCACCCTAGAGACATCAGTGCCGTGGCCGCGCTATGTCAGACCAGCCGTCATGTTTACTCCAAGACTACGCCGCGCACGTCCGTGCGTCGCCCGCCGCGCCACCTGTTGGCATAGGGCAGCACGAACATGTAGAGGCCGGTGATCAGAAGCGACGCGAGCGGGAAGAGCGGCACGTAGCTCACCCAGACGATAGGCTTTTCCTGCGCAAGCGCGACGAAGGTGACGATGACGGACACCGTAAAGGCAATGGACAGCCAGCGGTGCGTTTGTCGAATCCATGTGTTCCAGTTCATGGGACCTCCTCTCCGGTCCGGCTAAAGCCGGACACTACGTCCACCCTACCACCGCATCAACTGCGTGACCTGAATGAGATTGCCGCAAGTGTCGTTCAATCTGGCGATCTTGGAGCCGGTCACGTCCGTTGGTGCCATGGTGAACTCAGCGCCGCGCGCTTTCATGCGCTCGTAATCGGCCTGCACATCGTCGGTGAAGAACATGGCCGCGGGCTGGCCTTGCTGGAACATCGCCTGCTGGAACGCTTTTGCCGCTGGGTTGTCGTTGAGCGCGAGCTGCAGCTCCGTACCGTCCGGTTCCTCTGGTGAGGCCACCGTGAGCCAGCGAAACGGCCCGTTGCTGAAGTCCGCCTTCTTCACGAATCCCATCACTTCGGTATAAAAGCGCAGGGCCTTCTCCTGGTCGTCAACATACTGGCTGGTCAGTTTGATCTTCATGGCTTCCCCGTACTGTCACATCATCGACGCTTGGTCCGTCACTACGATGACGGGACCGCGGCGCAATCCGTTACCACCATGACGGATTGCGACGGAGGAATGTGACCGATGCCGACACCTGAAGAGCTCGCCGAAGAGTTCGAGCAGCTCCGCGCGCACTTGCGCGCCGTGGCCTATCGAATGCTCGGATCGGCGAGCGAAGCAGAAGACGCAGTCCAGGAAAGCTGGATTCGACTCGGCCGCACCGATGTCACCGACGTTGAGAACCTGCGCGCCTGGCTCACGACCGTCGTCGCGCGTGTGTGCCTGGACATGTTGCGGACGCGGACATCGCGCCGGGAGGATCCCTTGGATACGCACGTACCCGATCCGGTGATCACCAGCGCCGACAGGGGTCCAGAGTCCGATGCCATGGTCGCGGACTCGGTCGGACTTGCGCTGCTCGTCGTGCTCGAGACCCTCGAGCCAGCCGAGCGACTCGCGTTCGTGCTGCACGACGTGTTCGGCATGTCGTTCGACGAGATTGCGCCGATCGTGGACCGCTCCGCCGTGGCGGCGCGCCAACTCGCGAGCCGCGCGCGGCGTCGCGTGCAGAACAGAGCTCCGAACGCCGATCACGACGTGCGTCAGCAGCGGCGCGTCATCGATGCGTTCCTGGCCGCCGCCCAGGAGGGCGACTTCCAGCGTCTGGTCGCGGTTCTCGATCCCGATATCGTGCTGCGGGCCGATGGCGGAGCCGTGAAGGGCATGTCGCGCTTCGTGCGTGGAGCTCAAGCGGTTCTGGCACAAGCCGCGACGTTCTCGAAGATCGGCTTGTCCAATCAGGTCGTTCTGGTGAATGGCAACATCGGCCTGGTGTGCCGCCTTCCGGACGGGCGCCTGTTCTCCGTGATCGGTTTCACGATTGCCAACGGAAAGATCGTCGAGATGGACATCCTGGCGGATCAAGAACGTCTCAGCCGGCTCGATTTGTCGGCCATAGAGCGCTGAGGCTTGGCAAATGGCTGAGCTCATGTTGCGAGAGATGAGCGGGCGGCTTCCTAAGAGTGCGATGATGACCCCCTTTCAATTGATGTCGCAGTCAAGGAATTCCGCATGAGCACCGTCCTCTCGCAACCGAAAGGCTTCGCGTTCAAAAGGAACCTTCCCCTCCTTCATTCAGCGGGGTCGCTCGGATTCGACGTCACGTCGGCGTCGCCGAAGGTGCTCACGGCGCTCTTATCAGACGAGGGCGAATTTGCCCCGGGCGATATCGATCTGGGCGACGTCAAGCTGACCGCCAGCACCGCGAAGCCGATTCAGTTCGGGCTCGCCGACGCGAAGGTCAGCTTCACGGCGCAGGGGTCGGTCTTTGCCGGGTTCGGTCTGTATGAAAGGGGCGGCGCGCTGCTGAAGAAGCTTGGCGCGCAGTCCGAAGATTTCTCGCTCGATGCGCTGGAGTTCAACATCGGCGCGAAAGAGCGGCTGGCCGTTCTTCGCTGGGGATACGACGCTGCGACAAAAGCGAGCGGCGCCGTTGCGCTGGGTGCGCTTGGCACCGCGACGTTCAAGGCCGCCGGATCCCGCGATGGCTTGTTCGCCGTGATTCGACGTGTGCCGACCACGATGAAAGCGCGTCAGACGATACAGACAGTTACCGACAGCTGGATCACGCCACGGCAAATCGCGTCGATCGATCAGCTCGAACCGGGGACCTGGATCATCGCGGAAGTCGCCGGTGCGCTGAGTGTCTCACTCGGGGCCCAGGTCGGCTACGACTTCAACTGGGTGCGCGAGGCAAAGCTCGGTGGACTGACGGGCGACATCGGTCTGCGGCTGCAGATGCGTATCAACGCCGCAATCGGCTACTCGAGCAGCGGGCGTTGCGCGGTGGTGGTGAGCCGCGATTCCGACGCGAAGGCCCTTCGCCTGCGTTTCTTCCGGCTGAAGACGAGGCAGCTGGACCTGTCCTTTAACGCCAGCCTCTCGGTGCAGGCGAAGGACAAGCTGCTGCCTGGAAAGGTGGACGACTTCATCGCCGCCGTCTTCGACGTGCACGGTCAACAGATCGTGCGCGACCTGAAGGTCCTGGAGAAATGGACCAACCCGTCGAACAAGCTCTCGGATCTGCTGGCCGAGGCCGGCGTGAACGGCGCCGAAAATCTCATCGCACACCTCGCCGGCGTCTCACCCGACGAGCTCCAGGAGCGCTTCGACGAGGTGCACAAGAAGGCAGTCAGCTTCGTGAAGCGGTGGAACGACCTGCCGCACACGGTGTCGTCCACGCTGATGAAGCTTGTCGAAGACAAAGTCGATCTGACCGAGGTTCGCGCGATCGCCAAGGACTTGAGCTCGATTGACGAGCAGGGTTTGAAGAAGCTGCTCGACCGCCAGCTCGATCGCGTGGATTTCTTTCATTCACCGGTCGGAAAAGTCCTCGAGTCGGTTGCTGACGGTCCGGTACTCAAGCTGCTCTCCAAGCCGCTGGCCGAAGTGAACGACGTTGCAAAGAAAGTGCTCGGTATCCTCGACGGAAGCACGCTCGAGAACACCCTCGCCTCGTTCCAGGATTACATCGAGAAGGAACTGCACCTCGACAAGGTGCTCAACGCGGTGACGCAAACGGACTTCAAGTCTCTCGACGCGCTGTTGAAGCGAAAGCTCTCCAACTTCCTGGGCAAGGAGCTCAAAGGCCTGGAAGAACTCGAAGAGGTCCGAAGAACGATTCACCTGCTGCTCGGGAAACGTGAGGAGTACTACAAGAAGGCGCTCGAGGCGCTTCACCGCAAGTACACCTTTTCGCTGACGGCGTCCTCGCAAACGACGACCACCGATCAGGCCCTCTTCGACGGCACGTTTGACTTCAGCCACGATCCCGCTGCCGTCTCGAGCTTCTTTCAGCAAGCGATCGAGGGACGTCTCGATGAACTGCTGCAGGTGCAACCGAAGCAGGTCACGATTGCGCAAGGACTGCTCACACACGGCGTCAGGCGCCAGACGCAGGTCGACGTCACGCTCCCATTCCTCAAAACGACGAAGACGCACATCAACGAATCAGTGGCGACGATGAACGCGGTCGCACGAGAGGGAGGGCTGCTGTTTACGTTGAAGGCGTCAGATGCCGTGATCACGAGCAACCGCCGCAAGAGCGTGCTCTCGCTGGCCATGGCGTTGTCGCGCACGACGGGAACGTCGATCCGCGTGCACCAGGAGTCGCTGGAGTTGAATTACAGCTTGCTGTACGTAAAGCGAAACATGAAAGTAGACGATGTCCGCGCGCAGATCACGCCAGCATTGACGACGTTCTTCAGACACAAGATCGAGAGTCCTGACGAGTTCCTGTCGGTCCTCGACGAGCAGGCCGAGGCCGCCATCCCCGACCGGCCCGAGCTGGGCAACGGTCTGATCTCGCTTGACGTCTCCGTCTCGCCGACCGCCGCGCCGGCAATCGGCCGCGCGTGGCTCGCGCTCCCGCCGAAACGCAGTCACGAAATGTACGGAACGCTGTCCACAGCGCTGCAGGCGTCGCTCAAGGAGCACATGCACGATGCCGCGTTCACGACGCGCCAGAATTACGACACCGTTGGCGTCGAGCGAACGCAGCTTTTTCTCGGCTACTGCGCGCTGGTCCCGAGAGCGGAAAAGGCGCCGAAATGGTTTTGGGATTGGCCAAGCGTCGACGAGCGAAAAGTGATGCTGCGGAACCCCCGGACTGTTGCGCGAATGCGGACGTTTCTCGAGCATGCCCAGGACGTGCTGCGCGGAGGTTCGCTCGCTGGCAAGTTCAAGCCGGGAAACGCGTCCGCGATCCTCCAGAGCATCGATGCCGACGATCCATTCCTGAACTCGTTGCTCGCGGCGGAGAACGAGGTGATTCAAGACGCCATCGGCGCCGGCGTGGCGATGGCCAAGGCGCAGAAAAGTCCGCCAACCGAGGCGGTCGAGGCGCTCGAGGAATTCGGATCGAAGTTGACCGAGGCGTTCCACGGCGACATCTCCACGATGCTCGGACCAGGAATGCAGTCGTTGGGCACGCTGGTGCTGCTCGACACGGCTCGGAGCATCGGTGTCGGCGCTCAGGAAACGAACGCCATTCTCAACCTCGAATTCCTGAAGCCCGCGGCCGAGTTCAACCCGGAGGCCCTGCTGTCGGCAGGGCGCGTCCCGCAGCCATTGCTGGCGTTCGCTGACCGTCTTGTAAATATTGCGTGAGCGAGCGTTGACGATTGGCCATCTCGTCACCAACATCGGTAGTCGCGTGGCAACTCAGCGACCCCACGAGCCGGTCCTGCGCTTGCATTGATCGAGTCAACGACACAATCGTTGAGCACCAGATGTGAAGACCTGTTCGGATGCGAACAGCCGACGTTGGAGAGAGGATCACCATGCCGCAACAGACTGCACCTCGAGTTGACCCACACACGTTCGTCAAGAACGTTCATGGCATCCGCTACCAGGTGAAAGACGTCGCTCGCTCGGTGGCGTTCTACACGCAGCATCTCGGTTTCACATTGGAGCATCAGCAGCTTCCGGCCTTTGCGAGCGTCTCGCTGGGCGATGCCAACATCCTCCTCAGTGGCCCGGGAGCGTCCGGATCGCGACCGCTGCCGAACGGACAGAGTCAGGAGCCGGGTGGATGGAACCGTGTCGTGCTGAGAGTCGCGGACCTTCCTGGATTCATCGCCGCGCTCAAGAGCGCCGGCCTTCGTTTCCGAAACGAGATGGAAACCGGTCCCGGCGGACGTCAGATTCAGATTGAAGATCCGGACGGCAACCCGGTCGAGCTGTTTGAGCCTGCTGCGCGATAGGAACGTCGTTTCCTGGACCGTCGCCGTCCCCGTTGTGGCGGTCGTCGTCCTGGCTCTGGGGTGGGGCAGGACGCTTCCGCCGTCAGTCGTCGCCGTCCTCACCCTCCTGCTCGCGGGCGCGGTGCTCGCCGCGGTCCATCATGCCGAAGTCGTCGCGCACCGGGTCGGCGAGCCGTACGGCTCACTGGTGCTCGCCGTGGCCGTGACCGTGATCGAGGTGGCGCTCATCATCACGCTGATGATCGCCGGCGCCCGCGGCATCGAAACCCTCGCGCGCGACACTGTTTTTGCCGCGGTCATCATTACGTGCAACGGCATCGTTGGACTGTCGATCCTGGCGGGGACTCGGCGGGAATCAGTCGTGTCGTTCAATGCCGAGGGATCCGGTGCGGCGCTGGCGACGGTCGCGACGCTGTCAACACTCGGTCTGGTGGTTCCGGCGTTCACGACGAGCAGCCCCGGTCCGGTGTTCTCGCCGCCACAACTTGCGTTCGCGGCCATCACCGCGCTCGCGCTCTACGGACTGTTCGTGGCGCTGCAAACCGGCCGGCATAGCGACTACTTTCTGTCCGTGACCGCCGACGGTGTGGTGATCGATGATCAGCATGCGACGGCGCCATCGACACGAGCGTCGTTGATCAGTCTGGCGCTGCTGCTGGTCGCGTTGGTCGCCGTCGTTGGCCATGCGAAGTTGGTGTCGCCAACCATCGAGCGAGCCGTGGTGGCGGCCGGGTTTCCCGTGTCGCTCGTCGGTGTGATCATCGCGATGCTCATCCTCCTGCCGGAGACGCTCGCCGCCTGGCGCGCCGCGCGTCGCGGTCGAATGCAGATCAGTCTCAACCTGGCCTTCGGTTCAGCCATGGCCAGCATCGGACTCACCATTCCGACGATTGCCGTGGCCTCGATCTGGTTGCCTGGCGCTCTGCATCTCGGGCTCGATGGCATTCACATCGTGCTGCTGGTGCTGACGTTCATCGTGACGGTCCTTACCGTGGTCCCGGGGCGCGCCACGCTGCTGCAGGCCGGTGTGCATCTCGCGCTGCTTGCCGCCTATCTGTTCCTCGCGATCAGTCCATGAGAGAGCCGTCATGACGAAGAAAGGCTTCGACATCCTTCACGACAAATCGCGCTACAAGTCCATCGCCTTCACGCGCAAGGAGTGCCTGCATCTTGGACTGCAGGGCCTGCTTCCGTATGTCGTCGCGACGCAGGCGGAGCTCGTCGATCGCGTGATGACCGGGCTCAGAAATCTGCCCCGCGACCTGGACCGCTACATGGCCCTCTCCTCGATGCAGGAGCGGAACGAGCAGCTCTTTTACCGAACGGTTATCGACCACGTCGAAGAACTCCTGCCGTTGATCTACACGCCGACGGTTGGGGAGGCGTGCCTGCACTTTTCGCACATCGCGCGCGAACCGAAAGGCTTCTTCATTACTCCGAACGATAAAGGACGCATCGCGAAGATTCTCGGAAACTGGCGGGAGAAGGACGTTCGGATCGTTGTGGTGACCGACGGCCAGCGCATCCTCGGGCTCGGCGACCTGGGTGCGAACGGCCTGGGCATTCCGGTGGGGAAGCTCGCCCTCTACACGGCCTGCGCGGGAATTCCACCGAAACACTGTTTGCCAGTGCTGATCGATGTCGGCACCAACAACACCACGCTGCTCGACGACCCGCTCTATATCGGGTATCCGAAGCGACGGGTGAGGGGTCGCGCGTATCTCGAGCTCGTCGACGAATTCGTGCGCGCCGTGCAGAAGAAATATCCCGGCGCTCTCATCCAGTTCGAAGACTTTCTCACACCAGATGCGTACAGCCTGTTGAACACGTATCGGGACCGCGTGCTCTGTTTCAACGACGATATTCAGGGCACCGTAGCCGTGGCGCTCGCCGGCGTCTATGCGTCCACGCGCATCACAGGGCATCACTTCCGCGATCTGCGCATCATGTTTCTGGGCGCGGGCTCGGCGGCCACAGGCATCGCCGACTTGATGGCGTCGGCGTTCGTGGATGAAGGCCTCAGCGTCGCCGAGGCGCGGAAGCGTCTCTGGTTCGTCGACGTCAACGGCCTCGTGACGAAGGACCGGAAGGATCTGCTGCCGCACAATCGTCCGTATGCGCACGAGCATCCGTCTCTCCCGTTCATTGCGGCGATCGACGCCGTCAAGCCGCACGTTCTAATCGGCGCCACTGGTGCCCCGGGCACGTTCACGCAGGAGGTCGTCGAGCGGATTTGCGCGCTCAACGAACGACGGTGCTGTTCGCATTGTCGAATCCCACGTCTCGCGCGGAATGCACGGCCAAACAGGCGTACCAGTGGAGCCGTGGTCACGCGATCTTTGCCAGCGGCAGCCCGTTCGGATTGGTGACGTATGACGGCCGCGAGTACCGCCCGGGCCAGGGCAACAACGCGTATGTGTTTCCCGGCATCGGCCTCGGTGCGGTGGTCTGCCGCGCGCGTCGGATCCCGGATGAATTCTTTCTGACCGCCGCCTGCACGCTTGCGGGCCTGGTCACCGCGAAGGATTTGGAGATCGGCGCGCTCTATCGGCCGCTTCGCGACATCCGGCTGATCTCGCTCGCGATCGCCACCAGCGTTGCCGACTGCGCCTACACGATGAATCTCGCGCGCGCGAAGCGGCCCCGCAACCTGCGACAAGCCATCGCCCGCTCCATGTACGAACCGTGATCGACGACAGTTAGGCGACCGCCCACCACCTTTCGTGAGGCATGACGACATCCGGCGATCTGGCTGCCGCCAGCCGCACGACATCCACGGCAAACATCAACATTTGGCGATTTGTGCCCTCGTCTAAGTCGGCATGCATCCTGCCTCGTCGGCGGTGTGAAAACCGAATGGCTGATCGTTCTCGCGCTCGCCGCGAGCTCCATCGTCCCGCGAGCGGCTGACGCGCAGACGTTCTTCTATAACGAGGTTGCGAAGAACGGCCGAATCTACGTGTTCGCGCTGGCGTCACGATTTGATGCGTTCATCAAGAGCGACGGTGCGGACCTCGGTCCGGTCATCGAGCGGCCAGGTTACGGCCCGGGTGGGGAGACCGTCGTGTTCGACAGCGCGAACGCAATCAATCTGTACAACTTCAAGCACGGATTGCCGGGAGAGCTCATTTCTCGGCCCGAAGTTCCGTCATCCGAGTTTCCTTCGCACAAAATCAGCGGGTTGATGTTTGGCGACTATTACTGGTACTACCAGCGACATCAGGATGACGTCAGCGCCACCAATCCGACCCCAGTCGAAGGACAGCACGGGCTCTGGTTTCGACGGCTGTACTTCACCTACGACTTCTCGCATAGCGAAAAGCTCGCCGTGCGGCTGCGCCTCGAGGCCAATAGCAATGGCGACTTCGAAGGCGGAGAGATCACTCCGTACGTCAAGGACGCGTACGTCAAGTGGACGTACACGGGCAAGCAACAACTGACGCTTGGGATCCATCCGACACTTACGTTTGACTGGCTGGAAACCTTCTGGGGGCTGCGGCATATCGAAAAGACACCGGCCGACCTCTATCGACTGGACTCGTCACGCGACTTCGGATTCACGTTCTACGGGCCGGCGCGGATAAACGGCCTGAGCTACGCAGCGCAGTTCGGGAACGAGTCGGGAAGCGGATCGGAAACCCGCGAGGGCAAGATCGTCCGCTTCCAGACACGTTATGAGCGTGATTCGTCGATGGCCTTCGAGGGCTTCTATAGTTTCGGGAGGGGGCCGTCCGGCCAGAATCGTCAGACGGGGCAGGGCTTTGCCGGATTCAGGAGCAATACCGCGCGTGTCGGCTTGCAGTACTTATGGCAAGAGCGCATGTCGGGTGAGGACACTCTTCCTGACCAGACCATTGCGGTATGGTCGGGATTCTTCGTCTGGGACGTCGTTCCCAAGAAAGCCGACCTGTTCATCCGGGTCGATTCGGTCAAAGGCCACCTCGGCGATGCTGAAACCGGTCTGCCGGGAGCCGAAGACATCGACTACTGGCTCTTGAGCAGTCAATCGCCGTTCGTGACGTGGATTGCCGGCGGCGAGTGGCACCTGCATCCGGCGGTTCGATTCAGTCCGAATCTCGAGATCGTGAGATACGCGAACGACCCTGACCCGACGCAATTTCCGGGGAGACGGCAAGACTCGATCCTGCGATTCACGTTCTTCTGGACGTTCTGAAAGGGCTGACTTGCAAACGAATCCGTGGAGTCGCTGGGTTCCTGGGTTGCAGACGCTCAGTCAGTACAACCCCTCCTGGCTGCGCCACGACATCGTCGCCGGCCTCGTCATGACGACGATGCTCGTGCCGGTCGGGATCGCGTATGCGGAAGCTTCAGGGTTGCCGGGTATCAGTGGTCTCTACGCGACGATCGTGCCGCTGCTCGCGTACGCCGTGTTCGGTCCCAGCCGCATTCTCGTCCTCGGGCCGGATTCCTCGCTTGCAGCGGTGATCCTGGCGGTTGTTTTGCCAGTATCTGCAGGCGACCCGCAGCGCGCGCTCGATGTCGGCGGTACTTTGGCTATCGTGTCCGGAATCGTGTGCATTGCGGCGGGCCTGGCGCGTCTCGGATTCGTCACCGAGCTGCTGTCGAAGCCGATCCGTTATGGCTACATGAACGGCATCGCGCTGACCGTGATCCTGAGC
>Ga0075420_100005805_pt1 | contig 10885 bp, 21 predicted proteins | sample SoiMetdeltSBSDD4_FD_75296 | JGI IMG/M metagenome (GOLD analysis project Ga0075420, IMG submission 75296) | Bulk soil microbial communities from a Populus tree surrounding site in Tennessee, USA - Soil MetaG P. deltoides SBSDD4 | ecosystem: Environmental > Terrestrial > Soil > Tree plantation... | reverse complement strand
GGAGCTTACAGTGAGAGCGCTTTCGGAACGGAGTGAGTAAGCATGAATACAACTTGTATCGTCGAAGCGGCTTACTGTCATAGTCCGGATAGATGGAGAGAGTATGCCGCTTATGTTTTCCCTTCGCAAATTGCTGCCGAGCAATTCATTGAAGGACAACAGCAAAAGTGGCACGGTTTCTATCTATTTCGAATCAAGGTAGTTTAGTAATGGCTAACGATCCTAACGATCGCTGGAAGTTCATCCAGACCATTTACGAGAACCCAGACGACGATGTGTGTCGTTTGGTGTTTTGTGATTGGCTCGAAGAAAACAATCCAGACAGTGTGCAAGCGCAGTATATTCGGCTGGCGTTGGCATACGCCGAGGCAAAGAAAGAGTGGGCTGCGAAGAATAAACGGAAGAAAGGTCGGAGGAAACACTCTACCGAAGTGATGACAACAGGAGCGGAAATCGAGGAATTTGAACGCTGTCATTTTGATGACTCGTTGGCTGGTCACGATATGGCTTTTTACTCACTGAACGGGAACGTAAAGTTTCATCTTGGGTTGGTTTCCGACTTAAAGATCCGTTGCACAGATTGGGCTAAGTTTGGAACTGGTTTAGTTGAACAGCATCCGATTCAACGTTTGGATTTGAGTGAGAAATACCCTTATCAATTTCGAAGGGAAGAACAACTAACACGGAGATCTACGCGACAGCATAATTATTGGAGTTGGTGGAACTATCGAGCGCCACACGGCATCAGTGGTACAGCTTTAGTAACCGAAGACATTTTGGACATACTTCAAGGGCATCTCGATCGTGTAACGCCGTTGAGAAGTGTTAGCTTTCTTCTACATAGTCACGCGGAAGACGACGATATGGTTGCATTCAAAACGAGAGACGAAGCAATGTTTGCTTTGTCCGACGCATACCTCATTCAAGCTAGGAGACATTTAGAATGTCAAAAAAAGAAACAATCTACCATCCTGAGTTGAATCAGGAAGAGTACGACTTATTAGTTGAACTGGTTAATAGACGAATCAGTAAGTTAAGTAGCACCATTGCCGGAGACGGTCCTAATTGTGTCTATACCAAAGAAAACAAAGTTGAAATGAAGAAATTCAAGACGTTAAAAAAGAAACTGAAACAGGTGCAACCGGAGTAACGGTAATGACGCAAGACGAACGGGATCTGATGGAAGAGATTCTCAAAGATCCACTGAACGATACTCGTCGCAGTGTTTTGGCTGATTGGTACAAAGATAACAATCAGTGGGATCGCGGCGAGTTCATTATGACCCAGTTGGAGCTAGCTAGGCTGTCCGAGAAAACCAAAGTGATACCGGCAGATTTTCATAGCAACATTCCTAGAGAGAATCCGCTGGTAGGTGGTATGGTTTCAGTCTACGTACCGAGAGATTCAGTGCGAACGGGTGAAAAGGTTGTTCTGCATTTGGGTGGAAAGCGGTTACTACCGGTACTTGTTAAAACGGTTTTACCGGACGATTTCACGCGCGGACCGACTTTGATGTGTTGTCTTTGTGATCGACACGACGCATGGCTGTATTACGCAAAGGACGCACAAGACATTATTAGGCTTCGCGAAGAAGCAACGAAGTACATCACGGATCACGCAGAGCAATGGAAATCAGAAGATCCTTACTTTTGTCTTCACACGGACAACGAGAAAGGTCACTTAGATCCGCTATACGCGATTGCGTGGTTTCGAGGATTGGTTCACCTTGTTAGCTGTTCACAGGATCACTGGATTCGAGATGGTCGTTACATCTGTATGCGTCATCCAGTTGAGCATGTGTTCTTGAAGAACAAACTACCGAGCGTTCGTCAACATGACGGTAGGAATTTTTACCGTTGGTACGTGAACGGTAGCCAAAGATTCCAGTATCCACAATCAGAAGCAGATTATGTGCCGATGCCTTATACCGACATGATTGATAGTCGAATCTTTCGCCACCTTTACGATCCAAGCACTCGTTTACCGGTAGGCGAGCGAGCAGATCAAGCTGGAGCGGTTAATCTTTACGTCCAATACGACGATCCAGAACAAGCGAACGAGTTACTTTCCTGTGCTTGTTTGAAATATGCAAAGAGTTGATTACTTTTTAAAGGAGATGCGTCAATGGCCAAAGTAGTCGTTAATGTTGTTGGTCCTACAGACGAAGTGTTGGGTTGTCTTGCGGCAAACATTGCACGGTTTGCTCTATGGCAAAGAAGTCCATTTGGTTGTGAAGCAGAGTTGTATCGAATCAACACTAAAGAGTTGAGTATACGCATCGTTTCACAAGAGTTCGCCGGTAGGATGATCATCGAAAGAAACGAAATGATTTGGAAAGAGTTCTGTGACGTACCGGAACAGTACTTGGGTGAGATTTCTTCGTTGATCTTGGTAGAGACATCTGAGAAGAACAAGTATGGTCCAAGTATTTCGTTTTCCGCAGCTATTCAGAAGATACTGAACCCGAAAATCAAAGTGGCTTTCTATGATCTACGTCTAGAAGAAGATCGGATGCACTGGCTAAAGGCAGTTTTGTCTAGTTCGAGAAACCGTATCGAGGCCACGCTACATCCTGGTAACTGGGTTCCATACGATGATCCTTTCTTTAAAGATTCGAAAGTAGCGTTAGAGAATATCAAGATTCTCGAACGTGAAGTGAACAACTGCGAATCGACGGGATGGACCTACAAGTAGTTGGGGTTTGCTTGTGTAGCTTTATCGATCGCCGCTCTTCGCTTTGCAACAGGAAAGGACATTCGACCATGATTAGGATCTACGGATCAAGCGATGTTAAGATGAATAACATTGCCGGTGTTTTGTATGCATTTGGTTACGATTACTTCAGACGCAACAATTCATCGTTTGAAGTTGAGTTGTACCGAATTGATGAGTGGACGATTCGCATGAGAATCGTCTCGGCTGTTTTCGAGACAATGAATCTTTACGAACGTCATCGAAAAGTATGGGATGTCTTAGCTGATGTAACCGAAGATGCCGTCATCGATCTTACTTCAACAGTGTTAGTGACACCCGCCGAGAAATTAGAGCGTGGAAGTAGTTTGAAGTTTGATAAAGATAAACCGGAAGGAGTAACTGTTGAATTATACCGACAATGAATTAAATGATTTCACGGCGTTCGTGAGAGAGATCGTTGCCAATCCGAAAGATAAAGACGATGTAAATCGTTTGGTATTTGCGGACTGGTTAGACGATCACGACGATCCGTGGGGAGAGTTCATCCGCTTGCAGATCGAGATCGATCGTGAACAGCTTTTGACTCCCGCCTGGAGAAGAGTTCGAACCGGTGTTCAAAAGGAAATGACGGAAGAAGAAAAGAAACAGTTTGCTCTGGGACAAGAACGATTGATTCGAGAGAGACAGATTTGGCAAGAGAGAATTAAGCCGACGTGGGATTTGCACGTTCTGAATGATGCGATGTTCTTTCGACTAGATCAGGAGATTACGCTACCGTACTACAATTCTCCTGCTTGTATTTCGTATCGAGGATTTCCAGGTTACGTAGAGTGCCCTTTTGGGTTTTGGGAAAACTTATCTCCACTCATTCTAAGTTACTTACCCATTGTCGGTGTTAGCATAAACGACAAACGACCGGCAAAAAGTGATCGCGGATCGTGGTTTTTCCAATTGAGCGACGATTGGAAGTTTTCGTCGTTTGATTCGTTTGACGGAATGTTCTCTAGCAATGTTCTCCCGAATTACTATCGAAGGTGGACGAAGAATTGGTATATGTCGGTAAGAAACGAGTTGCACTACCACTCCGAAGTAGAGGCAACTTCAGACTTACTTAAAGCTTGTATGTTGGAGGCGGAAAACAGGAAGCCGCTTGGTACTTGGAAACAAGCTGCCTTGGATTATCTAAAGGTTTTGACCAAAACGGAGGTCAAGGTATTTTTGGAGGGTGCACCGAACTTTCTCGGTAGATCAGACATCGGAGAAACTGAAACGACGGTTATAGGAGATTCGAATGGCTGAGAAGAAAGAGGTTCGCCCGCGTTGTGAACTGTTTAAGTGTTGCGAAACGGTGGAGGCTTCATTTGAAGATGTGCGACCGATTTATCTCCTTCGTGGTGGTTGGGGAAGAGCGTTTACGGGTTGGATGCCAAACTCGAAACTTGCCTGCAAGAAATGTCGTCGCCGTTTGTTAGGTAAATGGCGATATAGATTATTCTAGGAGTGCGTGATGCACAACGAATTCAATGCGTTCTACGATGCAATCATGAACAACCCGGATGACGACGTGGTTCGATTGGTGTTTTGCGACTGGTTAGACGAACGTAATCATCCGTTGGGTTCGTTCATTCGTGCCCAGTACGACATCCAAAAGATCGAAGAAGAGGAAGATTGCTCGGAACTGATCGCTGCCGTAGAAGCAATTGCTAAAGGAAAGAGGAAACGATTATCGACTAAGATGCAGAAGAAGTTCGCCAAGCTACTTGCGTTGTACGGGATCGAGAATGCATCTTGGCGAAAGATTCATAAGCATTGGAGAACACACTCCAATCTGCATATATGGTTCTCTAAAAACCGTTACTCCCGTAGAGCGGAGTTGGGACATTACACTTACTCATATGGTTTGTGTTACTGCGTTGGCGGTTTTCCGAGCGTTGTTGTTTGTCATCTAGATCGATGGTTAAATACTTGCGGAGAGCTTTGTCATTTCTGTCCGATTCGTCGAGTAGAGATTACCGATCGATGTCCTATGGAAACGATGTTGTACGGTAAGCAGGTGTACGCTTATGTGTTTCGTGATGCTGACATGGTCCCTACTGGTATGTCTCATCTCGAAGCAATTTTACCGATGGAGTTAAAACCGTATCTGACGCAAGGTAAGCATCTGACCGTAGACGACGTGAACCGTGTATTCGGTCATGGTGATATTGTCGTTTACAACGAAGGAGTACAAGCGATTGATGATCTTTCTGACGCCGTTCTTCAACACGGTAGGAAGAAAGCGGAAGAGTTCGGAGAACTGACCGTATTATTTAAATCAAAGGTTTGAGAGGTTTACTAATGGCAAAGTTTACCCAGCCGACTCCTGAACAGGAGCAAATGTGGAAAGAGTGGTTGGACAGCAAAGAACCACGTATTCGAGAAGTTGCACAGCGATTCAATCCGTGGACACTGTATCGGTTAAAGTCTTCCGGTCATCGTGTGACGATATACGGTGTAAACGAGTTTTCCGATGGGTCGATTCGAATCGGTGTCAATGTTACAGGTGAATTCAATGCAGTGGCGTTTGATCGATCCGTGTTCGATGCTAAACCGGAAGATTTGGAAGAGTGCGATTTGCCGAAGGAAGGCGAGTTATTGGGGACTTTAGCAACCGAGCCAGAACAAGTAGCGGCGATGATTGAGTTCGTTAAACTAGTAGAACTAGATCCAGAAACCAAATGAGGTTACGATGGGAAGAGTTTGGCGACCAAAAATGAATGTGCTTTGTTCGAACTGTGGTTGGAAAGGTGTACGTGGTGTTGAAGCAAAGAAGTGTCCCCAGTGTGCTTTTTGGTATCCACGCGCAACAACCTGGGTCGCGTCGGGTCTACCAGTGGAACGTTATGAAAGGAAAAAGAAATGATTAATGAAAATGTACCTGTGGGTAGGATCTTGACCGACGAGAAAGTGGGTCGAGATGCAATTCACATTCCAGTGATACCGATGCTTGTCGGGCATACAGTTAAACCGGGTGATCATGTTGGTATTTTGGATAGTGAAGCTAGTGCGTTAGCGGAGGAAAAGGTGGGGATCATTGATCCGTTTATTACGGCTCCCCATATTTTCAAAGGTCAAAAAGTGCTCGTGTTTCTCTATCCGGGTAGTGTTACCAGTTTACGACACATTTGGACTCATCCTGCTTTTGCTGTCAAAGTTCCACCCAAACCGAACTCGGAGAAACAAGATGAATAGACTACATCCGGATCACAAAGCCTTTGTGGATTTGCTCAAAGAAGATCCGACCAACTTCGATCTGCATCAGCAGTTTGCCGAGTGGTGCGATCAAAACGATCAGCCAGAATTAGCTCAGCGTCAACGACGGTGGTCAGTGAGTGACTACTGTGCAGCGTTGGATTTCTTTACCAGAGTTTTTAAGCTTTTGTTGAAAAGTGCGGAAGAGTAAGAACGATCGGTGCCTTTTCACCATTTGGATGTGCTTCTCGACAGAATCACAGAGGAGATTGCGGAAGGAGATAAGGTCCATCTCAGTTTCATGTACGACGACATTTACGAGATGCAGGACTGGGATTGGACCAAGTTTTGGGAATCCTTCCAGGTGTTAACCAATTGCTACCTGGAAGATAGTGAAGATCGAGGTAGCTGTTTTACTTGTGCTTGCTAAAGGAAAACTATGGAACTCATACTAGATCGCTCTGCATTAGAAAGACTCATTGGCGGTGACACGGAAGTCGAGATCTCAATTCGAAATGGAGTTATTCAGGACTTTGCCAAGAAGAAAATCAAAGCCTTCTATAACGACAAACTGTTACAGGAAACAATTCAAGGTTACTGTGATCAATTAGCTGCGGAGATTAAGAATCAGGTCGGTCTCGTTGTCAGTCAGCGCTACGGTGACGCGGGTGGACAGCTTCTCGATCAGATTAAAACTCGTATCGAAGAATTCGTCCAGAAAACACTAGATACTAGAATCAAAAAGATGATCGACGAGAAGGTGGAATCTTACAAACAGTGGATAGGAAGTGAAATCAATCGAAGAACGAGAGGATTTATTGATGCGACGATTGAGAAGCGGATTCAAGAAGGAATCGAAGAACGTTGGAAACGATTTCAGCAGCAGCAAGGTCCGTTCTATTCGAAAGAACCCAGAAATTTCATCATCAATGGTAAGAGTTTTAAGACAGATCCCAAATCCGGTAATCCGGTGATTAGTTGGGTAAATATCATTCTGTGGTTGTATCCTGACGACGATATTATGGATCGAAAGCATTGGACGATCACTTACAGTAACGGTCCGGACTTTAAACCGAGCGGCGTCCTGGATCTAGGTTCTACAGTTGAGATTGTCGAGAATATGATCTTCAACGCAGCCGACACGTCGCAAGCGTAAGGAAAATCATGAAAAAAGATGCCAAAAGTTATATGAAGGCGGTTGCTCACAGTAAGTTTGTTAAGCTTCGGGATCGAATGATTTGGTTACTTGCTTTTCCGCAGAATACCGATGAATACTGGCGCGATCTCGAAGCAATCGAAACGGAATTGAACGTAGCTAAGAAATCGGTATCGGTCAAACTGGCTCGCACGGCTTATAAGCAGGCTTTGCAAGCATCCGTTAAAAAGCTACGCGAAGAAAAGGGTCAATGAAATGTTCAAGAATTGTATGCTTGCGTTTATGGGTGTTTTGGTTTTATTTCTTGCGATTGAAGTGCTATTCGGTAAGGAGTCGCCGAAGAAACCTTCTTTGAATGATGTCATTCAGCAGTTGCAGAAAATGGATGAGCGCATCGAGCAAGTCAGGTACGAAACGCACGTCATCTATCAAAACGTAGGGGAGATCTCAGAACTTGCAGCGGAGTATATGCCTCGAATAACAAAGGGCATCGAGAAGATGGTAAACAAGTAGGATTTAATTTTCAAAAATTAAGTTGGGAGAGTGCGATGCCGAGTGGAATGTACGTGCAGTTTTTCCGTATCGGAGCGAGCCATTGCTCAAAGAAATTCGGTCCGTTTGTTTGTATCAATTGTGACCGTAGTTCGATCTCGCTGGCTTTAAATGATCCGTTAATACCAGAATTCGTGGCTGAGTTTGGTATCGACGGCCATTACGACGTAGTTGAAGCTTTCGATGCTATGTTTGGGAAAGGAGAAGCGGCGATATTAAACCACGATCGTTACAATCAGATCTATGTGACTTGCGAAGAAATACCGGAGATGTGATTATGGCGGATCAAGACAACAACTTAGTGGGCGGAGAAGGCGAAGACCTTTTAGCGCATTTAGATGATGCCGATATTGCATCGGTGCTTACGCAGGCTGGAGTTGAATTTGAGGATTTAACTTCAGCGGTTGACGATGAGCCTAGACCGGATGATTTAACTCCGGGTATTCTCGGTAGGTCTGACGAAGAAAAAGAAAAGCGTCTTTGTACTCGTGTTCTAGCTCACGAATGGACGGCAGACGGTTCTGCGATGCGAGTGAAGCTTCCCTTTGAAGGATTCATGGCCGGTTTCACCGTTTCGCCACTGAACTGTATGCATACGAAGTGTGACTCTTCTTTTGAAAAGCGATTAGCAATTCATCTGGTGGATGCTCACAATTTCCTTCTCGGTCTCGACTTGGAGAATCCAGACAAAGTAGTATCAGCGATCATGTGGTTCTTGGATGCAAGACGCGCAGGGGATGAAGATCGAGAGCAGCGAGCTATTGACAACTTGTTTGAAGCGACAAGGATGCCGACTGAGTCGAAGAAGGTTGCCGATGTGTACCGGATTTGGCATCGCAATCCGAGCGATCCTCATCACTCCCATTGGCAAGTTGGTAAGCAGTCGAACGATTACGATTCGATCGCCAAAAGACTGGAAGAGATTCGTAGTCATGGTCCGAGCGATTGGGAATACGTTTTGACACACAACGTCAATTACGAATCCGAACTAGACCATATACATCCGAAAGGAAAAGAAGATGTTGAAGAATCTGTATGATCAGGTGTGGGTGAGAGTTCAGGAGGAGACTCGGATCATTGAGGGAGTGGTTTTGTCGGAACTGTTTCGACAAAATGTGCGTTACGATTGGACATCGTCATTCAACATTCGCCGTGTCGGTTTCGAATACCAGTTCGTTTTGTTCCCTGAAGTACGCGAAGAACTATTTACTTTTCCATCCCTTATGCCCGCATTTCCGAAGGGAGTTGGCGGAAAGCTACCCGAAGATCACTTTTCCAATCGAAAGAGAGTTCAGACCGATATTTGGGTGGATATGAGCTATTCGTTTATCGACGACGAGAAGCATGGTATTTTCTACCAAAACAGTTCTTCCTTTGTGCCCGGTACGAAACCGTTCAAGTATCCACTACGTTCCTACCAACCCGATACGAGACTTTTGGGTAGTATTTTGCAGGTGTTCTGGCAGATGACCGAGGTCGGTTATATTGACCATTGTCGCCGATATTTACATTCTTTGTCTCAGACTGAGGAATCAAATGGTTAAAGTTCTTGGTCAGTCCGATGAGTGTTTGGAACAGATTCGCAGCTTGTTTGAACATTCGTTGCACGGAGACAAGCGAGTGGAGTGTGAGATTTTTCGCAACGGACCGAATGACGTGTGGATCAGAGTTCTCGATCCCAACTACGCAGATATTTCTTTGTTTGCTCGCTACATCACTTTTTGGATACACATTAAGCAATTGAGTGAGCAGTATGGTATGCAGATTAGTCGTTTAATTCTTCTTCCTCCTAGTCAAGTGAGTGACTGGCCGACGAGTGAAGAGTTTGACGCTAAAAAACCGAAGGAGGGTTTCTAGTGATGCCGGGTATCAAGAATGTCGAATTGTTACCACCTTTACGTGCGATGGTGAAGCATACTGCGTTCGATTTGGTTCGACGTAGAATGATCGAGTCGGGCGATTGTGTCGTGTCCGTTTTAAACTTTACACAACAGGACGCACCCAAAGTTAAAACTAACACAGCGGAAATCTTGCTAGTTCAGACTCAGAAGAAACGCGAGTTTCCCAAACAGTTGTTTGCGGATCGTTTTGGTATGAAAGGAGGTGTTGGAGCTATTTGGAGCGATAAGGTATTTGACCCCGGAGTTAAACTGAACGTTGCTGTTGTGCAAAAGTCAGAAGGGATCGAGGTAAGCTACTGGCACGGTGTCGTTTGGAAAACTTCGCCGGATAAGATCGATTACGATCAATCGTTGGTAACACCGCGATACGCAGATCAGGTATTTTACGCCTCAAGAGGAGCCGACGTTTTTGGTGCTGTCTTGTTGTTGGTGGGTCGAGCTTTAAATCGATTTGCGAACGACCGCGACATTTACGATTTGATGGAAATGTTCGATAGTAGAGCACATTTAGTTGCTGAAACGAAGTAAAGAGATCATAATAACAGAGGTAGTCAAACGGTGTCTCCGGTCTGACTACATCATGGAGATGAACAGAGAAGGGGCAAATGAAGAGAGTCAGTAAATTCACCTCCTCTTGCCAAGAGGGAGATGGATGCTACGCCAACCCAAGCCGCTGACTCTCTTCTACTTTTTCGAGATGTAAAGAGTTGGATGGATTACAGTTCGCAACCTGTTAACTCGTGGTTTCAGGTCTATCCTTTTACTCCATTGTGAAAAGATAAATGGGAGAGCAGTTATATCCGTCCAACTCTTTATGTTTCGAATTGAGATCGGGTAAGGGATTAACTGGGTTGCTCGTCGTAACTCGGTATACGGGGAAAGAGCGAGTCACTTGCCCGATCTTTTAACGCATGGAGGTGTGAGAAGATGATGCCCTATTTTGGTGCCAGTTCGATGAGCTTTCCTGGAATGGGATTTCGATTCGGCGGCGGATCTTCTCTAGCCCACGCTCATCAAGTCGCGTCACAGAATCCAAACAAAGTAACACAATTCTCTGGACAGAATCTTGGTCGAGCCGATGTAACCGGTGTCCAGAAACTTCTGCAAAAGTCTCAGAGCCAAACTCCACTTCAAACGGCTCCGTCTCAAACTTTAACTCCCAATCAAGTTGGTCCCGCAAAGATGGCGGTAGATGAATGCGTCATTGAAGCATTAATTGGGCTAGGTGACTTTTTGAAACGAGGAATGCTCGGTCAGCTAAACATTCAGTCTCCACAGCAGCAACAGCAAATGGCCGCAGCGACTAGTGGCGGGATGCCTCCTCCGTCACCGCAGCAGATTCAACCACCAA
>Ga0075420_100005803_pt1 | contig 10886 bp, 8 predicted proteins | sample SoiMetdeltSBSDD4_FD_75296 | JGI IMG/M metagenome (GOLD analysis project Ga0075420, IMG submission 75296) | Bulk soil microbial communities from a Populus tree surrounding site in Tennessee, USA - Soil MetaG P. deltoides SBSDD4 | ecosystem: Environmental > Terrestrial > Soil > Tree plantation... | reverse complement strand
CCGCGACGGCAAGGTCACACTCGAGCGCGTCGACGTCGCGCACGAAACCGGCTTCGGCCTGGTCAATCCGCTGTCGGTGAAGAAACAGCTCGAAGGCCAGATCACCTGGTTCTACAACGATGCGATGCACCAGGCCTGCACCATCAAAGACGGACGCATTGTCGAGAACAACTTCCACGCGTTCCCGCTGTCGCGCATCAACGAGGACCCGCCGGTGATCAACATTCGCTTCTTCCCGACAAAGCACTGGCTGCTCGGCATGGGCCACGACCGGGCGACGTCGGTGCAGTCAGCCATCGGCGACGCCATCTTCCAGATCACCGGCAAGCGTTACCGCGACTTACCGTACGGTAAACAGGACCTGCGCTGGACGTAGGCCTCGGGGGCCTCGGGGTCAGATCTTGATTCTTGCTCGGCTCGGCTCAGGCTCCTCTTAGAGTGCAAGAATCAAGATCTGACCCCTCACTGCGACTCGGCTTCCCGTACGGTCGCATGAGGAAGGATGTGTGTCGGTTCCAGCTGCGCGAAGATCGCCGCTGACGTCACCGTCACCACGCCGACGCAGACGAACGTCCAGCGGAAGGCGCCGAGCGTATTCAGATGTCCATGGTCGGCGGTGACGCCGCCGAACGCGCCTAGCAGGCCGCCCGCCACGGCCACGCCGAGGCTCATCGACAGCATCATCACCATCGACAGCAGACTGTTGCCGCCGCTGGCGAGTTCGCCGTCGAGATCGCGCAGCGTCAACGTGTTCATCGCAGTGAATTGCAGCGAGTTGACCGCGCCGAAGGCGGCGAACTGTATGGCGTGCACCCACACCGGCAGGCCTGGCCGCACGAGCGCGAAGCTGGTCATCGCCGTACCCACCAGCAGCGTATTGGCGACGAGCACACGTCGGTAGCCGAGCCGGTGCACCAACGGCACGACCACCCGCTTGGAGAACATGCCGGCGAGAGCCGCGGGAATCATCATCATGCCGGCATGCATCGGCGAGTAGCCCAGTGACACTTGCATCAGCAGCGGAATCAGATACGGCATCCCGCCGCTGCCGACTCGTGAGAACAAGTTGCCGAGGATGCCAACGCTGAAGGTGTCCACTTTGAACAGCGCGAGCGAGAACAGCGGCCGCTCCGCTCGAGCCGCATGCAGCCAATACGCCACCAGACTCGCCAGACCCGACACCACCAGAATAACCACCGTCGCGTGATGCGGCTGCTGATCGGACAGCGCGTTGAGGGCCAGCGACACCGCAACCATCGCGTAGGCGAGCAGCGCATAGCCGAGCGCGTCGAAGCGTCCAACGGTCTGCCGAAGATCTGGCATGATGCGCAACGCCGCGACACCGCCGGCGACGCCGAGCGGGAGGTTGATCAGGAAGATCCAGTGCCATGAGGCGATTTGCACGAGCCAGCCGCCCAGCGTCGGACCGATCAGCGGTCCAATCAGACCCGGCAACGTCACGAAGCTCATCGCCGCGAGGAACTCCGCGCGCGGCACGACACGCATCACGACGAGCCGGCCGACAGGCAGCAGCATGGCGCCGCCGATCCCCTGCAGCACGCGCGACGCCACAATCTGCGTCAGTCCTCGCGACAGCGCACACGCGAGCGAGCCCGCCGAGAACAGCACGACTGCTGCGACGAACACTTTCCGTGTACCGAATCGATCGGCCAGCCAGCCTGATGCTGGTATCAGCATGGCCACGGCCAGCGCATACGAGGCAACGACCGCCTGCATGCGAAGCGGCGATTCGCCAAGACTCGCGGCCATCGACGGCAGCGCGGTGTTGACGATGGTCGTGTCGAGCATCTGCATGAACGCAGCGGTGGCGACCAGCCACAGCATGGGGCGTGAGGTACCCATCGGTTGTTTGAGCCATCATAGACACAAGACGTGGCGATCTCGCGCAGCGCATGGCTCGACAGGCTCGTCATCGACGAGCGATTCGTACGCGGCTCAGGGCCCGGCGGTCAGAATGTCAACAAGGTCGCCACGGCTGTTGAACTGCGCGTCGATGTGAACGCGTCGGCACTACCTGAGGACGTGAAAGTGCGTCTGATCGCGGCCGCGGGACGGCGCATGACCAGCGATGGGATGCTGCTCATCGACGCGCGCGAACATCGCACGCAAAGTCAGAACCGAGACGCCGCGCGCGCCAGGCTGATGGCGTTGGTCGAACAGGCTTCACACCGGCCAAAGAAGAGAACCAGAACGCGGCCGACCCAGGCGGCGAAGGAACGCCGCCTGGAATCGAAAAAGAAGCGAGCGGTGGCCAAAGCCCGCCGAAGGGCGGTGAGCGAAGACTAAAGGCTGAACGCTACTGCTGCTCCTGCGCGCGTGCGCCGGCGAGGATGCCCCGAAGGCCGATGTTGCCCTCGTGGCAGCCAACCTCGTAGATGCCGTCTTCGGCACGGTGCAGACCATTCACGAGCGTCCACGGGCGTGAGAAGGTCACAGGGTCGCTGACCGTCAGGCGGTACTCGATCGTATTGGCGTCGAGCTTCGTGAACCGCTCGACCGTGCGCATGTGCTCGCTCGCTCCGCGAAACAGCTTTTTGTCGTTGAAGTTCGTGGTTTCAACGACCAGTGTCTCGCCTTCCCACCACCCACGCGCATCGCCCGTCCACATTCGCACGCCCTCCCCGGCGTGTGGACGACCGTCAAGCGAGATGACGCGCGTCTCGTGCATCATCTCGGTGACGATCGCCACAAAGCCGGGGGCCTGCACGATCTCGAAATAGTTGTTGTAGAACGGATTCGGTATCAGCAGACCGTCGGTCGTCAGACATCGCTCCACCTGATTGCGATCTTCCGGGACGTTGGCGAGCAGCGGCTTGCCCATCTTTGGTACCGCGTCCCACCGCTTCTGCCCCTCGGGCGTGTAGGGGACCTTGCCGTCCGGCGGGTCGATGATGAGCGAGGTACTCCGGCCCGGCGGAACCTTCCCCTTGCTGGTCTCCAGCCAGATCTCGTTGAATTCGCCGCTGGTCGGCACTAATGGGGCGAAGGTCGTGAGCAGTCGCTCGAGCGACGTCTTCTCGAAGTCCGCCGCTTCCTCTTCGGTCAGCGTCTGTTTCCCGGCGAGCCCGTCCGGCCGCTCGAGCGGCGTGGGTGTCTGGTTGCTCCAGATCCCTTGAAGATCCGGATCACCCCATGGGGTCCTGTGCGGCGAGCCGAAGAGCGTCGCCGTGCCCAGCAGCACGGACGCAACGAAGAATCCCAGTCGGCGCATGTGTGTTCCTCGCTTGGCTAGGGTCGATGCAGCGCGTAAATGGCGAGACTCGTGCCAGCACAAACCCACTGGGAATCATCGGAAAAGCGCTCGTGTCCGTATGACCGTGCCGACATCTCGGCACGCGCGCTGAAGTATCGACAAGGGTGCTAGCATGCGCCGCATGCGACACGTCTTTGCCCCGTTGCTGGTGGCAACCTGCTTGCTCCTGCGGATCAACGCTCAGGAGTCGACCGGTCATCTCAACCCTGTCATCGCAAAGCTCGCGGCCAGTAAGACGGTGTACGGCCTCATCAACACCGGCGATCTCTCGCTGGCCAACGCGCGGGAGACGGCGCGGGCCCCGGTGGACTTCGTCTACGCCGACATGGAGCACAGCCCGCTCGACTTTCCCGGACTGGCGATCTTCCTCGCCGGGCTCACCGACAAAGCGGCGATCCTGGCCAAGAAGAGCGTCCAGCCCAACGTCGCGCTGCTCGCGCGATTTCCTCCCGAGGCCGATCAGTCGAACTGGGTAGTGAAGCAGGCGCTCGACATCGGACTGATGGGCGTCATCTTCAACGGCGTGGACACGAAGGATCAGGCGCTGACGGCCGTCCGCACCATGCGATATCCACCGCTTCGCGGCGCCGCGCGGCGCGAGCCAGTCGGCATTCGAGGCTATTCGACGGCGGCGGCCAGCTTCGCGTGGGGTGTGACCGTCGCTGAATACGAGCGTCGTGCGGACGTGTGGCCGCTCAACCCCGACGGCGATCTGCTGGCCGTGATCATGATCGAGTCGGTCGAGGGTCTCGAGAACCTCGATCAGATTGCCGCGGTTCCCGGTGTCGGCGCGCTGTTCCTCGGTGCCGGTTCAGATCTGTCGCGCTCGATGGGTGTCGCGGCGAGCTCACCGGAAGTCGAGACAGCCTTTCAGCAGGTGCTGAAAGCGTGCAAGACGCACAAGGTCGCGTGCGGCATCACCGCCGGCAACGCCAACGACATCGTGCGGCGTGTGAAAGAGGGGTGGAACATCATTCGGTCGACAGTGCCGGCCATCACGCAGGCGAGAACGCAACTCGGCGATCGCTGATCCACAGCAACGATTGTTTTGAAACTAGCCGAGGCGGACGGCAACCTCTCGCATCAGTGTGTCGGCGGCTTCGCCCGCATCCTGAGAGGAGAATCCTGCTGGCAAGACGACCAGGCCGTTCGGCGGCAGGCGACGATGAAACTCCTCCGCCGAGGAGGGCCCGCGCAGCGCATGCAGCGCTGAGCCCATGACGACCACGCGTGGCTGCATGGTCTTCAGCAGAATCAGGCCGTCGTGCAGGTTCTCTGCGGTCACAACACGATGGCCGGCCTCTTTCAGGAGTCCACGGAGATACGCGAGCAGGTCAGCCGACGTATCCGCGCAGAGGATTAGTGCGCTCGCGGTCTTCTCACCAGTCGTCGCCTGCGTATCAGCGTGGGCCGAGGCAATCGCGTCGGCCTCGGCGTAGTACGGCTTGAGCACCGCGTCGAGCCGCGTCACCCTCAGTACGTCGCTGACTTTTGGTGACAGCGCGCAGATGCTCAACTGCCCGGCCGCATTCTGGACGCGTGTCAGGCACCGCACGAGCAGCCCGAGACCACCGCTGTCGATGAAATCGACCTCGCCCAGATGGAGCAGGATGCGCGAGTTGATGGGAAGCTGTTCGTCGATTTCCTTGAGGAGCGCGTCGGCTTCCTCGCCCAGGACAATCCGGCCCCGGCAGGTAATGACCGTGACGTAGCCAACGTGGCGATGCTGCAATGAGAGCTGCACGATACGCGCGGTGATTATACGGTCCCGGTTCTAATTCCAGGCGCTTCCTCATCACGTCTCGCCAGTCACCCGCGCGGGACCCGAAACTATAGTGTTTACAACTATAGTGAACGTCCAGCCAACCTGGTGACGGAACGCCTCGTCTAACCAGCCACAATGAAAGACGACGCCCCGAGTCAGGCGCTGCCGGACCTGGTGTTTCACGTGCTCCTGGCGCTGGGTCACGGCCCAACGCACGGCTATGCGATTGGCAAGGATGTCGAGGAGCAGTCCGATGGACGGCTCGACCCGACGACCGGAGCCCTCTATCAAGTGCTGCGACGGCTGACCGACGAGGGCCTGGTCGCACCGGTCTCCGGCCCGGACGATGTCGATCCGCGCCGCAAGTACTTCGCGCTGACGAGAGCCGGACGCCGCGCCGCCGCGCAGGAAGCCGAACGTCTCGCGGCGCTGGTGCGCGCCGCACGCCAGCGCAAGCTCTACCCGCAGCGGGCGTGACGATGCGGATCTACCGCTGGCTGCTTTGTCTGTCTCCTCACTCGCTTCGCCGCGACTACGGCGCCGCGATGGAGGAGATGTTCGCGCGGCGCATGACGGAAGCGAAGCAGTCGGGCTTCACGCGACAGGCCTACGTGTGCACACGCGAAATGATGGGCCTTGTCGCGCTGGCGATGTCGGAACAATTCGGCGCCGCCGCGCGGATGCGGCAGCGGCGTCAACGGTCACTCTCTGGTCCGAAAGCAGGAATGATGGACGTCACGGTACAAGAGTTCAGGCACGCCGCACGACGGCTCGTTCGAACGCCGCTTTTCACGGCGACGGCAGCACTCACATTGGCACTGGCGATTGGAGCGAATGCGTCACTCTTCACCGTCGTGCACCGTGTCGTGCGGAATCCGCTGCCGTATCCAGAGTCGAGCCGGCTGATCGCTCTCGACTACGGCTTTCCGTCGCGCAACATTCCTTCCGGCATCACCTCGATGGCGTGGCAGCTGTACTTCCAGCTGCTCGATCAGGCCCGCACGCTCGAAGGCGTGGCCGTCTACAACTCGAGTCCCATGACCTTGACGGGGCGTGGCGAGCCCCAGCAAATCCTCGTGACGCACGCGACGCCTTCGCTCGCGTCGGTCTTGCGCGTTTCGCCGGCGCTCGGCCGATGGTTTACCGAATCGGAAGGCGTCACCGGCGCGGCGTCCGTCGCCGTGCTGTCGCATGGACTCTGGATGCGGCAATTCGGCGGCGATCGCAGCGTCGTCGGTCGATCGATCACGCTGGACGGCGAGCCGACTGAAGTCGTCGGTGTGATGCCGGCCACATTCAACTTTCCTGATGCCCGGAGCGAGGTGTGGACAGCGGCGCAATCGACGCGCGCGACGGCATCCTTCCTCTTCAACCTGTTCGGCGTCGCCCGGTTGCGCGAAGGCGCAACCGTCGAAACAGCGCGCACGGAGATCACTGCCCTCATCCACGACCTCTCACGGCGTGTGCCGAACCAGAGCGGTATGGCCTCTTCGGCCGTGCCACTTCAGGAGTCCATCGTCGGGCGCATCGCCAGCACGCTTTGGATTCTGTTGGCATCAGCCGGTCTCGTGTTGCTCGTTGCGTGTGCCAACGTCGCCAATCTGTTCCTCGTGCGATCGGAAACCAGGCAACGCGAGGTGGCCGTGCGCCGCGCGCTCGGCGCAGGCGGTCGCAGCATCGCGCGCTACCTCTTCTCCGAAAGCGTACTGCTCGCGGCAGTCGGCGGGGCGTTGGGCGTCGCGCTCGCGTGGGGCGGGGTCCAACTGCTCATCGACTTCGGACCCGCGACGCTGCCGCGGCTCAATGAAGTCCGCATCGACGGTGTCGTGCTGGCGTTCTCGTTCGCGCTCAGCCTCATCTCGGCGGCGGCGTTCGGCCTCATTCCACTCATGCGTCTCGCGCCTGTGGCGACGACGCTGCAGGAACACGGGCGCGGCCAGACCGCCACACGAGGCAGTCACCGCGCACGCCAACTCCTCATGGGCGCGCAGGTCGCCCTGGCGTTGATCCTGCTCATCGCATCGGGGCTCATGGTGCGGAGTTTTCAGAAGCTGCGCGCGATCGACCCCGGGTTTGATTCCTCGTCAACGCTCACGTTCGCCATTGTCCTGCCACAGGTTCAGTACCCGAGCCGCCAGATGGCGACCGACGCGCACCTGCGCATTCTCGATCGCCTGTCCGCTATTCCCGGCGTCACCGGCGCCTCGACGTCGAGCTGCCTGCCGTTAACGGGCTTCTGCTACGGCAATGGGCTCATCGTGGAGGGCGAACTTTTCGACCCGAAAAGGGCCAGGCCATTTGTTGCCTTCCGTGCTGTCGCGGGCGGCTACACCGACGTCATACGCACACCGCTACTCCGGGGGCGGAGCCTCACCCGCGCCGACGTCGATCGCCGGGAGCTGAACGTCGTCGTGAACAAGGCCATTGCCGATGGTTACTTCCCGGGCCAGGACCCGATTGGCCGGCGCATTCGCTCGAGCGTGCCACCAAACTCCAATTTGCCCACTCCACCCTGGTGGACGATCGTCGGCGTCGTCGCGAACACGCCGACGATGGCGCTTGCCGAACCCACACCTGTAGGGCTGATGTTCCTGCCGATGTCGATCGCCGGAGGGCCGGACGTTCCACGCGAGGCGTTGCTGGGGCCTGATGTCATCGGCATGGCCTACGTCGTGCGATCGACGGTCCCCGCGTCGTCTCTCGTCGGTGCAGTGCGCCGCGCAGTTGATGAAGTCGATCCGAATCTCGCTATTGCTCAAGTCCGCATGCTCCAGGACATCGTCGATCGGGCCTCGGATCAGACGTCATTCACGATGATCCTGCTGGCGATCGCGGCGGCGGTGGCACTGCTGCTCGGCGCGATCGGCATCTACGGCGTCATCTCATACATCGTGGCGCAGCGCACAGGCGAGATCGGCGTGCGGCTCGCGATGGGCGCGGAGCCGCGCAGCGTGGCGCGCATGATTCTTCGGCAGGGCGGGCTGGTGACGCTGCTCGGGATCGTCGCTGGGCTGATCGCGGCGCTGGCAGGCAGCCAGATGATTCGATCGCTGCTCTACGGCGTGAGCCCGCGCGATCCGGTCATCTTCTCGCTGACTACGCTGCTCCTGTTGGCGATCGCGCTGCTGGCGTGCTGGCTGCCGGCGCGACGAGCGGCGCGACTCAGTCCGTTGCAGGCGTTGCGTACCGAATGACCGGCGTTACGTAGGTCCGGATTCATCCGGACTCCCAAGGTCCGGCTTCAGCCGACTCCAAGGTCCGCCTAAAGGCGGACACTACACCAGCACTACGGGACGGCGCCGAAATCCGCAGGCGGCTTGCGATGCTTCGTGGCGGCCTCGTAGGCCGACGCGATTCTGAACAGCAACGGCTCGTCGAAGGGCCGCGCGATGAAATCGACACCCACCGGCAGTGCCGCTGCGACAGGGCCGATGAGACGCGTGCCGTTGCCCTCGGCGACGCGATCCCACACGTTCTTCGTGAATCCGGCCGGGACAGTGAGCACCGGGAATCCCTGTTGACCGATCAACGACCAGCCGATCGGCGTGCGGCCGTTCGAGGCCGGCTCGCGCGGCGACGTCAGCTTGCGAGGAGGCACCGTGGACATCGGCGACACCAGCGCATCGAGACGTTGTTCCTGCATGCACTGCAGCAAAATCGTCTGCAGTGCAAACCGGCCCTGTAGGCGAACGGCCGTGTCGAGCACCGTCGCACGCTCGGCCTGCTCGCGCGCCTGCTTGCGATCGGGGAAGTTCGGATCCTGATAGAACCGCGCCTTGGTGATCAGATCGGCGTTGGTCTTTATGTTGGCGTCGCCTCGCTCGCGCAGATACCGATTGAGCATGTACTTGCCTTCGCCGGCGGCACCCAGTCCGCCGCCGTTCAGCGTGCGCAGTGAGAGTTGCGGCGGAACGCGTGACGGATCCTGCTGGAGCTGAAGCAGCGCAGAGAGCTGATCGTTGCCGGCCGACGCCTCCGTCGGAAAGAGCTGCGGGTATTGCCGCGCGAAAGCGGCATTCAGCAGTTCAGGCGCGTAACGGCCGATGCAGCGGGTGAACAACTCACCTTCGGCGCCGGGGTCCACCATCACCGCACCAAGCGAGCGCAGGTCGGCGATGGCGCGGTCGACGAGAGCGATGCTTTCCTGATCAGCCATCGTGAGCAGCGATGGCCGCATGTATTCGCGAAGGACACCGATGCGCACACCGTCCAGACGCCGTGCAGCTGTAAAGCTCGCATACGGCTGCGAAGGCTTGCGGCCGACGCTGAACACCGTCATCTCATCCTTCGGGTCGTAGCCGGCGTACGCATCGAGGATCTTCGCCGTGTCCGCCACCGTGCGGCAGATCGGCCCAACCCGCATGACGAGACCGGCCCCCATCATCCCGTCGCGGCTCACCAGCTCCTGCGTGGGAGCCAGGCCAACCGTACTGTTCACCGAGGCCGGCCAGCGCACCGAGACGACGGTCTCTTCGGCGATGCCGCAGGTCACGAGGTTGGCGGCCACGGCGCTCGCCGAGCCCGCCGACGACATCCCCGGCTCACGCTCGGTGTCGTACGGGTTGCAGAACGTGCCGCCGAAGGAGCTGCGTGCGCCGTCGACCGCATACTCCGCAAGATTCGCCTTGGCCAGGATGATTGCGCCCGCGTCGCGCAATCGCTTCACGAACGTCGCATCGTCAGGAGGCCGGTCGTTGGCGTAGTCGGCGTCGGCGCCGGACGTCGTGCGCATGTCGAACGTGTCGTACTGGTCCTTGATTGCCAGGACGACGCCATGGAGCGGCCCGACGAGGCGGCCGGTTCGGGCGAACTGCTGGTCCTGCGCTGCCGCGGTCTCGAGCGCATCCGGCATGTTCGCGGCGCTGTCGGCCTTGTCAGTGAGACTGCGCGCTTTGCGGGCATCGAATTTCCACGCGGCCCGAGTCGCGGGGCGCAGGTTCAGCGTGGAGAGCGCGTTGATCTGCCGCGCATGAGCGATCGTCGTGACCGGACCGAGAACGCCCTGCGGCTCGTTGACACACGTGCCGTTGTACGCCTGAATGCGCTTGAGATAGGCTTCGACCACGCCGCTCGTGGTGATCTGCTTCTTGAGAATCGCCTGCTGAATCTGCGCGATCGTCGCTTCCTGAATCTCGAATCGCGGAGCGGCGCGCTGCGAAAGCGCCGGCACACCGCTCATCGCCACGATTACCAGGACAGCTCCGGTTGTCACGTGTCGTCGGTTCATCGTGTGGTCTTATACGCTCTCGATGCGAGCCGGGTCAACGGTCGCGGCGGAAATAAGAACGACTCCGCAGCTTGTATGCTGTCCCGAATGGCCACACGCATTGGATTCATCGGACTGGGGACCATGGGAACACCGATGGTCCGGAATCTCTTGAAGCGCGACTACCCGGTCACCGTCTGGGCACGGCGACCCGAGGCGATCGCGCCGCTCGCCGCCGCGGGCGCGGCCGTGGGCGACTCGCCGGGCGACGTCGCGGCACAGAGCGACATCGTCATGACGATGGTCACCGACACGAAGGCCGTGGAAGAGGTGGTGCTTGGCGAGCGTGGGATCGCCAGCGGCGCGCGACCGGGTTCGCTGGTGGTCGATCACAGCACGATCGCGCCCGACGGCGCACGTCGCATTGCGAGCGCGCTCCAGATGCAACGCGTCGAAATGGTCGATGCGCCGGTGTCGGGCGGCAGCATAGCCGCCGCGGCTGGGACGTTGGCCATCATGGTGGGCGGTTCGAAAGCCGCTGTCGACACAGTGAGGCCCGTGTTGTCCTCGTACGCCGCACATGTCGTTCACGTCGGCGCGAGCGGCGCCGGTCAGGTCGCGAAGGCGTGCAATCAGATCTG
>Ga0075420_100005802_pt1 | contig 10887 bp, 10 predicted proteins | sample SoiMetdeltSBSDD4_FD_75296 | JGI IMG/M metagenome (GOLD analysis project Ga0075420, IMG submission 75296) | Bulk soil microbial communities from a Populus tree surrounding site in Tennessee, USA - Soil MetaG P. deltoides SBSDD4 | ecosystem: Environmental > Terrestrial > Soil > Tree plantation... | reverse complement strand
TTGTTCGGATCCTGATACACCATGATGTGAGCGTAAGGGCTGCCCTCAAACATGACGTACATTCCGGAGGGATTGGGCGTGGTCGGCAGCTTCGAGGCTGATGCATCAAACGGCCACATGATCATCCAATGCGGCGGTTCCTTCACCACTTTGGCGCCATCACCGGACATCACGACTTTGCCGCCTTTTTCCAAGTGCGATCCTCCCCGCGCCATATAGGCGATTCCAGGGACGGTATTAGAGGGTTTAGGAGCGTTGTTCATGATGTCAGTCATCCATTGGTTGCTGGCTGCGTCCATGCAAATGGGATCGGGGATGGGCAGGTTCATGACAGTGGGGATACACGTAAAGCCATTCGTGCCCTTTCTCACTTCTGTGAGTTTGCCGTCAGCGCCGTAGATCATCACGCTGGCATCCTTGGAAATGTGCGCCGGTGCTGCACTCACAGCGAGAGCAGTCTGGTCCTTTTCCGACATCGTTTTGACTTCTTTGACTGTCGATCCCTTCTGGGGCGGTTTGTCGGCTGAGAACGCCAGGGCAGGAATCATGATCGAACAGCCTATGAAGAAACTGAGACGGTTCGGACGGGTCATGGCTATCCTCCTTGATGAAAGTGAACTTCCGTTAATGGACCTGACTGAGAGGAGCCGCGAATCATAGACCATACTTTTTCAGTTTCGCAAGAAGCGTTTTGTAGTCAATGTCCAACGTCTTGGCGGCTTGTGTCTTGTTGCCGCCGCTCGCTTCCAACACCCGCTGAATGTGCAAGCGTTCGATGTCCTCCAGTGAGCATTGTGAGAGATGTGGGAGCTGCCAGCCTGGTTGTGATGATGGCAAGACGGCTAAGACTTCTTCTCCAGAAATCGCGTCTGTGCCTTGCCCAGACATGACCAACCGCTCGATGACATTGTGCAATTCCCGGACATTGCCCGGCCAAGGATAATTTAAGAGTGCGGCTTTTGCAGCCGAGGAGAGGGGTCGAGGAGACAATCCCGCTGCGCGGACGATGTGCAGGAAATGATCTGCCAGCATGATCACATCGTCCTGGCGTTCACGAAGCGCAGGAACATGCAATGTCACCGCGTTGATACGATATAGCAGATCCTCTCGGAAGCGGCGTTCAGTCACCAGCGCATTGATGTCCTGGTTGGTCGCTCCCACAAGACGAACGTCCGCTTGCAAGGTTCTGGTGCTGCCGACCGGTCGATATTCGCCTCGATCCAGAAATCGGAGAAGGCTGACCTGCATCTGGGTTGGCATCTCTCCCAATTCATCAAGAAAGAGGGTGCCTCCTTCCGCCGTCGTGACCAATCCGGTCTTTGCGCCGACTGCACCGGTGAACGCGCCCTTTTCATGACCGAACAGTTCGCTCTCGAGGAGTTCGCGGTTCATGGCTCCGCAATTGATGGCAAGAAATGGCCCCCTCGCTCTATTGCTCAGATCATGAAGTAGCCGGGCCACCACTTCCTTGCCGGAGCCGGTTTCTCCCCGGATGAGGACCGGGGCTCTCGATGAGGCGGCTTGTGCAATCTGGGCTCGCAGCTTCTTCCAAGCCGGGCTTGATCCTTCAATGATGACGTCCCGTGTATACCCGCCGCGGCGCGCAGCGAGGTTTTCGCGCCTCAAAGCGCGTACGGTTCTCAGTTTGGCCAACGCCGCTTTGACGGCAGTGCCGTCGAACGGCGTGTCCTTGATGAGAAAATCCCATGCGCCTTGCTTCATCGCCTCAACGGCATCCTTCACGTCTCCGTGACCTGTCAACAACATGACGTCGACACCGGGTTGGTGATCGGCGACCCACTTCAAGACGGCCAGTCCGTCAATACCCGGCATCCGTAGATCGGTAATCACGCAGTCAAAGGGTTGAGCTTGAAGCAACTGGATGCCCGCCTCACCGTGCGCAGCGACCAGAACGTCACATCCCTCCTCCCGAAGCGTCTGTCCCAAGACCAACCGCACATATTCTTCGTCGTCGATTATCAGCGCATGCATGTTCGCGGCGTGTCTCCGTCTGTGTGTAGCGGTATCTGTCCTGTGCTTACGACATTCCGGAATCAGCGGGATCAATTGGGATCATGAGCCTAAAGGTGCTTCCGTTGCCCGGTGCAGATTCTACCGTCACCCGGCCCCCATGTTTGTCCATGACGAGTCGGACGATCGCCAAACCGACTCCGGTTCCCTCATAGTCTTCTGGACCGTGCAAGCGTTCGAACAACCCGAAAATCTTGTCCGTCCGAGCTAGGTCGAAGCCGATGCCGTTATCCTGTACAGACAAGATGTACTCGTTTTCGGTTCTGCTGCCGCTGATTCGTATCTCCGGATGGGGTCGGAGACGTGAGAACTTGATGGCATTATCCAGCAGGTTCGCGAGTGCCTGGCGGAGGCTGACCGGCTCCCCATACAGGGTGTCCAGCTGGAGGTTAAGTTCGACTTTTGGTTTCGGGCTCTGCGTGAAGCTTACTCGCTCGTTCAGCAGGTTCGTAATCATGTCGCGAACGTTAAACTGTTGCTTCGGCAACTCTTGTTGTTCTAGACGTGAATACTTGAGGAGGGCATCGATCATGTGTGTGAGGCGGAGCGCTGATTGTCTGATGACCCTGATATGGTGCCTCACTTGCTGATCGCCGCCTTCGGCAAAGTGTTTTTCCAGTAGAGAAGAAAAACCTTCAATTTCACGCAACGGTCCCTTTAGATCGTGGGCGATTGAATAGGTGAAGGCTTCCAATTCTTTGGTTTTGCGCAGGAGCGATGTGCTGTGTTCCCGTAGACTGGTCAGCATCGTCGTGAGAGAGGCTGCGAGAGTGCCGACTTCGTCGCGGCTCGGCCATGCGGGAAATCGGGCCGAGAAATCGTGGTGGGCCACCCGGTCTGCCGTGGCGGCCAGCGCCATCAGCGGTCGAACGACGTGTCTTGCTGCGAGGACATAGGTGATGGCGATGACAAGGCCGAGCAAGAGAGTCAGAGAGAGAGCAATCAAACGGGCGCGGCCGACCAGCCGATCGCCTTCATGCTTCATCTCCACATCAATCTGTGTGTGAGCGTCCATCAATTGATCGAGACCATCGGTGACACGCATGATCAGACCGTCGGCTTCCGACCTGTCAAGGCGGGGCAAATGTGCGGTCAATGCTGCGAGAGACTGGGCAATGACTTCGATCGCCCGATCTTCCTGCTCAGCCAGATCGAGGCGGTGATGCTCCGCAAGCATGCCATACAAAATGGGATGGGTACGGGCGGCGTGTGTGCCTTTATAGAGATTAAGCGCGCCCGTAAGCTGGGAAACATGTTGTGCAAGCCGGCCGGCGATCTCGGTATGGTTAGGCGAGTGCAAAGCCAGCTTCACATCGTAGGCCTCCCGTCGCATGTTCGCGGCCGTGACGATGGCGGGGACGGTGATTCGTTTGTGCCGGTCCACATAACTATTGATACGGGCTAGATAGATGAGCAACGCCGTAAGGCTTAACGCCAGGAGGCTCAGGACTAATCCGAACGAGATGAGAAGTTTGTGACCGATCGAAAGGTGGTGAAACCACCCCGTCAGAGAGCGGTTCATGGCGCTACGGTACCATAGGAACCATGCGGGTGCCAGAGAGAGAAAGCACGCGTCCGTTACGCGCGCTCGGTCCCCCATCGTCGGTACATGAATCGTTCGGTGGGGGCGAACAGTGACTTGTCGACTGCGAGGCCGATCAGAACGATGACGATAATCACGCCGATGACCTGGTCCATGGCATGCAGTTCCCGGCCATAATGGAGCAGTTGACCGAGACCGAAGCCGCTCAGAATGGTCACGTAGATTTCTGCCGCCATCAGTGAACGCCAGGCAAACGCCCAGCCTTGTTTCATGCCGCTGATCAAGAAGGGAAGTGCTGCCGGAAGGATCACGTGCGTCCACGTGTGCAGGCCGGTAGACCCCATGGTGCGTGCGGCTCTGCGGTAGATGGGAGGAATAGTCCGGACACCGTTGTCTGTCGCGATGATTAATGACCAGAGTGTGCCCATCACCACGACAAACAGCATGGCGGCCTCGCTCTGCCCAAACCAGAGCAGGGCCAGCGGGACCCAACACACGCTGGGGAGCGTTTGGAGCCCAAGCGCGAGAATGCCGATCGTGTCATGGCACCATCGCGATGAGGCGGTCAGCAGCCCGAGCGGGAGTCCTATGACAATGCCCAAGCCATAGCCGATGAGCAGCCGTCGTACGGTAACCAACGTGGCCTCCCAGAGTGTGCCGTCTTCTGCAGCACTTCGCAGATAGTCGAGAACGCTCAGAGGAGAAGGCAGTAACAGCGGTGACCAGATCTGAGCCTTGACGACGAGATGCCAGACAACGATCAAGCCCACAAAAAACAACGATGCAGCCAGCCATCGTGTGATCAATCGGCCACCTCCGACTGGACGTAGCCTTTCAAGACTCCCATGATCTCGGTCGCGAACCGTGCCAGATCCACACTGTTGATGTCGCGCGGCCTGGGTAGCGGGATGGCAAATTCCTCACGAATGCGCCCGGGATGTGGAGAGAAGAGGATCACGCGGTCTCCCAGACAGACCGCTTCGCGGACATTATGGGTGACGAACACGATGGTTTTGCGGTGTTGACTCCAGATCCGTTGAATGTCGCCATAGAGTTGTTCCCGCGTCAGGGCATCCAATGCACCGAACGGTTCGTCCATCAGGAGGACGCTCGGATTTGGTGCGAGGGCCCGTGCCAAGGCCACGCGTTGCTTCATGCCGCCCGAGAGTTCATGAACATTCGAATGCATGAATCGCTTGAGTCCAACAAGTTCTAGGAAATACTCCGCTTTCTCCCGGCGCTCGTCTGTGCTCATGCCGTTGCGAAGCTTCAATCCAAACAGGACGTTGCCCAGCACGGTGAGCCATGGAAACAGGGCCGACTCTTGAAACATCATCAGGCGATGAGGTCCGGGTTCGTTGACGGCCTGGCCGTCGGCCTTTACGGTCCCACGATCAGGATGTTCTAAGCCGGCAATGATGTTGAGCAAGGTCGATTTTCCACACCCGCTGGGGCCGACGAGACAGACAAACTCGCCCTCTGCAATCCGCAGCGACACGTCATCAAGGGCATGCACATGCAGCGAGCTGGTTTGAAACCACTTCGAGACACGTTCAATGACGAGCTTCGATGCTTGGGAGCGCGCCTGGGACTGCTCGGTCGTGAACATGTCAGTTGACTCTTTCGATGAGCCGCGACAAATCAGGGACGGACCGGATAAAACCCGCACGTTGCGCATTAGCCACGAAATGTTGATATTCGTCCAGAGACGCGTCGTTTTTGAGCACGATGCGTTTCCATGACTGCGCAATCAACTCTGATGACACCTCCGCCTTGGTTTCGGCGGCGAGCTCCTGTCGTACCATCTGTTTGGCTTCTGCAGGATGCGAGACAATCCAATCCGTTAACTCGCGGTGCGCACGAATGAACTTGGCAGCCAGATCATGCTTCGTCTTCAAGAACTTCACACTTGAAACCAGGACCGTAATGCTCTCATGTGATTGTTCGACGAGCACCTTGCCTCCCGCGTCCCGCTCCAAACGCGAGACCCATGGTTCGACCGTCCAGACCGCGTCAAGCTTTCTATTCTTGAATAACGCGAGTTGATCCGGGTTCGGCGTCGGAATGATGGAGGCATCCCCGCCCGTCTGAGTGATCTTCAAGCCTCCGTTGCCGAGCCAGGCTCGGGCGGCAATATCCTGCGTATTGCCGAGCTGCGGAGTCGCGATTGTCTTTCCACGAAAATCGGACGGCTGTTTCAGCTCCGAGTCTGCTTGTATAACAAGCGCCGCACCTCCGGCCGCAGCGGCGGCCACTATTCTAATCTCTTCACCATTGGATTTTGTATAGGCATTCAAGGCAGGGCTCGGTCCCACATAAGTGAGGTCGATTGAATCCGCCAGGATGGCTTCCATGGCGCTTGGGCCGGCGTTGTAGACATACCATTCGATTTTCACATCCGGTCCGAGCCGCTGTTCGAACCAGCCCCGTCCGGTTCGCGATAAATGATGCGCAACCAGGCCCTGGATATGTGTGACGTTAGGGAAATGGCCCACCCGAATGGTATCACCGGCGTTAGCGAGGGACGGAGCAGTGGCCATGAAGAAACTGAATATGACTATCCACATCATCATGTACATGGGTTCACCTTATTGTGAGATAGAGACATGAGGAGCGGCGGAAACTGTCTTCACCAGCGCTGATCGGGATGTCGCAGCCGACGCGCAGCGCTGCAAGGCCGCTTTTGCGAGCAGGCGCGTTGAATCCAGCAGAGGAAGAGCCGACTGCTCTCCGGCAAGCAACAGTGGAAGTTCGGTACAACCCAGGATGACCGCTTCGGTCCCTTTCGCGGCTAGTCTTCCAATGATCTCGTGCACGTAGGTGCGAGAAGCGAATGTGTACTGCCCCTGAATGAGCTCGGTTTGTATGATGTGATGCAAGCGAACGCGCTCCTGCTCCTCAGGAAGAACCACCTCAATTGCCGCTTGCATGAGTTGAGGATGATAGATGCGCCCTTCCATCACCGCCGGTGTGCCGAGCAGTCCGATACGTTGCAGTCTCATCCGTCTGATCTCTGCCATTACCGGCTCGGCAATGTGCAGCCAGGGGACCGCCGATACCACATGGTCGAACGCGCGATGCAACGTATTGTTCGGGCAAATGATCAGCTCAGCTCCTGCTTGGACCAATTTCCCAGCCGATCGAGACATCAGCGCTGCCACGCCGACCCAATCATCCCGCTCGATGAGATGCAGATACCACTCCAGCGGGAAGGTGTGCATCGTGATTTCAGGCTGAGCAGGGAGGCCGGTACGCACTGCCTCATAACAGAGACTGCGGTAGCAGAGCGAAGCACCGTCGGCGGTTCCTGCGACGATACCGATATGAGGTCCGGTCGACTCGAATAGGTCCACGTCGTATCTCCTTTAACCTACACAGCGAAAAGCGGGAGGCCCGCATTCAAGGCTGGGAGGGCTTACCTGGCTGACGCGGTTCCAACCCCGGATAGGTCGGAAGCGCAGCAAGCGCTTCCCGATATTTGATCTGGAGTTCCTCCCGCTGGTCCGGAGCAAACAGTTTTCCCGCGGACTTCACCTTGACCAGGTATTCTTCCGGCTCGAATGTCACGTCAAACTCCGCCGATCGTTCCCGGACGTTCGGCATTTGACGATCATACTTGCTGATGTCCGGTTCTGGCCCGTGGCGATCGTGCACCTCGCTCAAAGAAAGGTGTAACGTTCCATTTTGAATCGACAGCCATCCCGTCGTGCTCTCTTCGTCGCCCTGGTCAGTGGCATGGCTGAGGTGAAAATAGGCGCGTTCGTCGGGTGCGGCTTGCGCGAGTGCCTTTGACAGTGCCGGCGCCAGGACCGTTATCTCCTCATTGCGAAACGCTCGAGTTTTGTCAGCTTCTCCAGAAAATAGGCGGTGAACAAAATTGCGCCGCTCCCAACTTCGGACACTTCGGAGCAACGTCCCAACTTCCGCGGCAGAAAGTGCGGCAGGATGCGCGTTCGAGCTTGAATCGGGATCCTTGACCAGACGCACTTGGTTTCGACCAGACTCATAGATCGTTTTTGGCGGTGAGTCGGACGTGCTGGCGCAACCGGTTCCGATCATCGATGCGACCAGTACAAAAAACAGCGGAGCGGACCATTGTGGTCTTTGAGTGTCGATTGGCGCCCGGCTTGTCATGGTTTTACCTCCTGTCGTCGGACGAGACCGGCATCGGATACCGCCTGGTCGAATCCATACTGCTTGAGTTGAGCCTGGATGGGAGGGGACAACATAAATTCGATGAAATCACCGGCCCCAGAAATGTTTTTAGCCGTCCACACGACTGCGATGCCATAACGAACGGGGCTGTGGCTTTCAGCTGGCGCGGTATCCACAATGCGCACATGGTCGTCAGCCACGGCATCTGTGCGATAGACGACGCCAATTTCGGCTTCTCCTTTAGATACGAGATCGAGAACCGCACGTGAGTGTTCCCCAAACACGTATTGAGATTTGAGTGCTGGTTCAAGCCTGGTGTACTTCAGAAACTGAGCTGCCACTTTTCCTACTGAGGAGGTTTTGGGATCGCCGACGGCGATGTGGTGGACAGGAACCGTGTGCAAGTCCTCAATCGATCTGATGGGAGCGGGGAGAACGGTGCCTGTGATCAACACGAGTGAGGTCCCGGCATACACCCGTTTCGTGCCTTGAATGACGAGCCCCTTCTTCTCGAGCTGTTCGATCTCATCAAACAAAGAGGGAAGGAAGACATCCACGGGAGCGCCTTCTTCAATTTGCTTACGAAGCGTCTGAGAAGGTCCATAGATTACACGAATGTTAATGTGAGGGTGTTCCGCCTCAAAGAGCGGCAGCATTTTACGCAGGGCGTCTTTAACGCTGTTGGCGGCGGCAATGGTCAAGGTCTCCGGCTGTGCTAACGCATAATGGGGTGCCAGAAGGATCAGGGTTAGAAAGCTGAGCAGGAATCGTAGCCCTTTCATAGGAGTCCTCATCTCATGTAGGTGTGACTGAATGACCATGTGATCCTTAGAAGTAAAACTGGTACTGCACGTTGATTCGATTCTCGATCAAGTCGCGACCAAACCCGGGCTGGCTTTCAAAAGGGAATCGATCCGGAGCCCGGCCGCCGCTCCCCATCGTGATATTGGAGTAATCTACGACAAGTCGGTTGTTATAGGTACCGTCAAAGCTATAGTTGATCGCCACTCCGAACTCTTTCGTCAAATCGTCCTGCTGCTTGGTGGACGGATCCATCATGCCATATCTGAACGCCACCTCGAGTTTGCGGGGGATGAGATATTTTCCCGCCTGGACATACCATCCCCAGGCCTGGCCTAGATCCACCGGTGGGCCGAGGAACTGTGGAGCCGGGATCGTATTCAGATCGAAGGGAGTTGTTCCGCTATCACTATTCCTGACACGCTGATGCCGATAAAAGCCTTCTGATTGAAGCGACCAGCCCTGATACTTGGCGATGAGATCGACTTCGTACGTTTGGAAATCGTAAATACCGCCTGCGAGCAGCCTGCCGTTGCCGTTTTTCGCCACCCCTTGACGGTAGGCCCGATCGACAATGTCGGAACGAATCGAACTTAAATAATTCTGCCCGGGGTTGTACGCATACCCGAAGGCGATGGCCGCTTGCGGGTTGCGCGAATTCAAGATGTCGCCTTGGCCATACCCAGGGTTTCCTGCGATTTTGTACAACAGCCTGGCTGTATACATCATCTCGCCGTTCATGAAGCGGGTATTGTAGTTGTACGTACGAGTGGTTGCCGCAGGTGGTCCACCGCCGCCTGTGGGAGGCAGCACGGTCTGACTGACCGATGTCCCGTCTCGTGTAAGATTGGGGCCGGCGCCATTCCAAATGCCGATCGCATAATTGACGCGATACTGATCCTCGTCACTGAGGATGCTGATTCCCACGTCACGGTTGCTGATCAGGTTTGCCGCAAACGCGTTTTGCACTCTCATATTGTCCGCAAACGTAGAGGTCGCGATCGAACTGATCTGGGAACGGTTGAACCACACGCGCTGTTGGCCCAGTTGAATGGTCGCCCAGGGGATATGCCAGGAGGCGATGTAGGCGTCCAGTAAGCGCGCGCGCCCGCTGCCACCTTCTTGATCCCAGGCAGTCTGATCGAAGGCCCAGGAAACGTTGTAGCGAAAATCCGGGTCCCACGCGTATCCCATGAATTGGAGCCGGGCACGAGGAACGGTGAAGGCGCTGGAGTTGTTTTGATACCGGACGGCGCGATATTCAACCTGTCCGCCGAGAATTTCTGGATTTCGCGAATCGCCGACGGTGCCCCAGGCTGAATTGTATGTGGCATAACTATATCGGGCCTGAGCAAGGAGGCGAAGCTTGAGCAAGAACCTGTCTCCGACTCGGACGTTGAGGCCATTGTTGACGTCAACGTTGAAATTCGGTCGAGAAAGCCGCTCTTTGGTTTCAATGACTCGGAGACCCTTGTCATATTCTTCCTGTGTAATAAGGCCCTTGAGATAGAGATATTTGAGGCCAGGATCTTCGCCCGAGTAGTACTCCCACTTCCCCTCTTTTTTGACAAACTGTCCTTCTTCAACCGCCGCTGCCGGCCTGGCATGGTTCAACAGAATCATGCCCGCGATGGCAAGAATGAACCCACCGGAAATTCTCATGTCGCAGCTCCTTGATGACATGGGAACTTCCGGTGGTCCGGTCAGTCCGCAGCTGTAATTTACTAAGACTCAACACCTTCAGTCGTCTGATAGGCGATAGTGTTACCTATGAAGACGAGAGGTCCGTCAGCTCGACGCTTATGCGACAAAGGAGGCTCGCCTGGATGGTTCGGGTTCGACGCGCACCTTCTCTCTGCGCTCGATCTGCACGACCTTTGAATCGTGCACGATGATTTCGACCGACCCGAAACGCAGGTCCTTCAATGCCTGCAAGATCGTCTCTTCAATGCGCGAACCGGAATGGGAATACATAAGGCCTCCTTGCGTCCTCTCTCCGCGTAATGCTATCCAGGCTCAATCTACAGTAATACGCTCGAATTACCGTTAAATTGTTTATATATTATTATGATCAATCTTGTCAACAATTATATTAAGCGGCCATGGGGGAAAATTCCTTCCGGATTCATATGTGATAAGCCTAAATAAGTGTGTCCAGTATACTTGACGTATAGCCATTATACATGCTATTCACGGATCATCGTGAGCCAAAACAATCAGGCCGAACCTGCTCAGTTATTTCAAAACCGTCTGAAGAACGTCCGGATTGGTAAAGGACTTTCTCAAGGCGAGCTTGCCAAGAAATCAGGAATCACGAGACAAGCCGTTTCTGCGATTGAGTCTGACGTCTATCTCCC
>Ga0075420_100005800_pt1 | contig 10888 bp, 8 predicted proteins | sample SoiMetdeltSBSDD4_FD_75296 | JGI IMG/M metagenome (GOLD analysis project Ga0075420, IMG submission 75296) | Bulk soil microbial communities from a Populus tree surrounding site in Tennessee, USA - Soil MetaG P. deltoides SBSDD4 | ecosystem: Environmental > Terrestrial > Soil > Tree plantation... | reverse complement strand
TGGGCAGGTGTCATGACGGATAAGCCGAGCAATCCTAGCAACTCGTCCGCGGCGCGCTCGACGGAGTCGTTCACGACACTGACATCGAACTCGGACTGCATGGCCATTTCCTCGCGGGCGTGCTCGAGCCGGCGGCGGATCGTCTCCGGATCGTCGGTCCCCCGGCCGATCAGCCGCCGCTTCAGCTCGTCCCAGCTCGGCGGGGCGAGGAAGACCAGGAGCGCGGCCGGAATGGCGGCCCGCACCTGCCGTGCCCCTTGCAGATCGATCTTGAGTAGGACCGGGATGCCCTCCCGCAAGCGGGCCTCGACCGCTCCCCGCGGCGTGCCGTAGAGGTTTCCGGCGAACTCGGCCCACTCCAGCAGCTCACCGGCGGCGACCATCCGCTCGAACTGCGGCCGGCTGACGAAGTAGTAGTGGACGCCGTCGACCTCGTACTCACGCATGCGCCGCGTGGTCACCGAGACCGACAGCCACACCCATGGCGAGCGCGCCCGGATCAGCTCGATCACGCTGTCCTTGCCGACCCCAGAGGGGCCGGAGAGGACCGTGAGACGAGCCGCCGGGCGCGCGTCGTCATAGTTGCTCACTGCTTGTTTCTACCCTGCCACCAGGCCTCGGGGACTCACTTGGTGGCAGAGAACTCCCCAAGCAGCGCCTTTCGCTGCTGATCCCCGAGCCCGCGCAGGCGGCGACTGTCGGCGATCTTCAGTTTTTCCATGATCTGCATTGCCCGGATTTTCCCGATTCCGGGCATTGCCTGGAGCACGGCCGACACCTTGAGCTTGCCGACGACATCATCGGCTTCGGCGCGGCCGAGCACCTCGGCGAGAGTGACCTTGCCCTGCTTGAGCTGTTCCTTCAGCTCCGCACGAGCCTTACGGATCTCCGCGGCCTTCTCCAGCGCGGCGGCACGCTGTTCGGGGCTCAAAGACGGGAGCGGCACCAGTTCTCCTCGCATCTGACTACGTTGTGTGCGTGCGCCGGGAAAACTAGCGGTCGCGGGCGGTTTCGGCAACGTCACGACACGCCGAAGAACCCGATCGTGACCATGATCAGACCTTCAGAACCGTCGCGCAGGCATCGCGGGCCCGTTGCGTTGCGTCGCGCAGTGCGGGTCCGCCGGGCCCCGCGCGAAGGACCTGGCGGGAGTACGAAGGCAGCACCGCACCTGCATTCGCATGCGCAAGCACGTGCAGATGCTCAGGTCGTCCGCCTTGTTCACCCATGCCCGGTACGAGCACCGGACCGTTGATCCGACCGGTCTCGTGGCCGGTGCCGGCGGCCTCCGGGCCGATCACGACACCGATGCTCCCGAGCGGCTGCACACCCGCGTTGACCTGCGAAACCTCGTCCAGAATCGTCTGCGCGACGGTCCGCCCGTCGTGGGAGCGTGCCCGCTGGACGGCCGCCCCTTCCGGGTTCGACGTGAGGGCCAGAACGAACACGCCGCTACCCGTCGAGAGAGCCATGTCGATCATCGGAAATAAAGATCCAAAACCCAGAAACGGGCTCGCCGTGATCGCATCGACGGCCAGCGAACTGGCCGGATCCAGGTACGCCTGCGCGTACGCGACGGCCGTCGATCCAATATCACCTCGCTTGACGTCGAGCAGCACAAGTGCCCCCGTGTCTCGCAACTGTCGGATAGTTGACTCGAGCACTTCTACGCCGCCCGATCCGTGCCTTTCGAAGAATGCCGATTGCGGCTTGACCACCGCCGCCACGTCGCCGATCGCCTCGACGACGGTCCCGCAGAACCGCCGCAGCCCGTCGACGTCGTCGCCCAGCTCCCAGCTCCGCAACAACTCGGCGTGCGGGTCGAGGCCCACGCAGAGCGGTCCCCGCGTATCGATCGCGTGCCGCAGCCGCGCCCCGAAGCCCTCCACCGTTACCCCTTTCGAGCCGCTGCGACCATTGCGTCCGTGATGCGTGCGATGTCGCTCTCGTCCGCTGGATACGGCGGCATCGCGTACACCAGATCCCGGAACGGGCGCAACCAGACACCGCGCTCGACGGCCGCGTTCGTGGCCTCGCGCAGGTCGACGTCGTGGTCCAGTTGGATGACCCCGATCGCACCGAGCACCCGTACGTCCGCCACGCCTTTCGTGTCGCGGGCAGGTTCGAGCCCGTGGTTCAGCCCGGCCTCGATCCGTTCTATGTCGGCGCGCCAGCCGCCGTCGCGGAGCAGGCCGATCGACGCCAGGGCGACCGCACAGGCCAGCGGGTTGCCCATGAACGTAGGCCCGTGCGCGAGCACCGGCACCTCGCCGGCCGAGATGCCCCGGGCGACCTCGGTCGTGCACAGCGCCGCCGCCAGCGACAGGTAGCCACCGGTCAAGGCCTTGCCCACGCACATGACGTCCGGGCGTACGCCGGCGTGGTCGGCGGCGAAGAACGCTCCGGTACGCCCGAACCCGGTGGCGATCTCGTCGAAGACCAGCAGCACGTCGTGCCGCTCCGTCAGTCCGCGCAGTGCTCGGAGGTATCCAGGGCTGTGGAAGCGCATCCCGCCGGCGCCCTGGACGACCGGCTCGACGATGACCGCGGCGGTCTCGTGCGCGTGCTTCTCCAGCGCCTTGTCGAGACCGTCCACATAGGACTGATCGACGGGCGCGGCGAAGCCGTCCGGCGGCGCGTCCACGAACACCTGCCGCGGTAGGACGTCGGTCCACAGGTGGTGCATCCCGCCGTCGGGATCGCAGACGCTCATCGGGTGGAAGGTGTCGCCGTGGTACCCGCCCCGCCACGTCAGCAGCCGGTGCTTGGCCGGGCGGCCGCGCGAGCGCCAGTACTGCAGGCACATCTTGATCGCGACCTCGACGCTGACCGAGCCGGAGTCGCACAGGAACACGTGGTCGAGGCCGGTCAGGTCGACCAGGGTCGTCGCCAGCCGTACCGCCGGCTCGTGGGTCAGCCCCCCGAACATCACGTGGCTCATGTTGGTGAGTTGCCGTTGCACGGCCGCGTCGAGCGTCGGGTGCCGGTACCCGTGGATCGCCGCCCACCACGACGACATCCCGTCGACCAGCTCCCGCCCGTCGGCCAGGTGGATCCTGGTCCCCGCGGCCCCGGCCACCACCAGCGGCTCGTACCGCCCCGGCATGCCCGCGTACGGGTGCCAGACGTGCGCCCGGTCGAGTCTGAGGACCTCCTCCGGTGTCACCGTTGCTCCCGGGCTATCCGGCGGACCAGCCCCGGTCCCCCGTACACGAAACCCGTCAGCAGCTGAACGAGGCTCGCGCCCGCGTCGAACATCCGCGCCGCGTCGTCGGGTGACATGATCCCGCCGACCCCGACGATCGGGAGCCGTCCGCCGGTCTCGCGGTGGATGAACGCGACGACCTCGCGAGCGCGGACGGTCAGCGGGGCGCCGGAGAGCCCGCCGTCCGGGGTCAGCGCGGTGTTGGTCGCGATGATCCCGGCGGCGCCGCGGTCCAGGCAGACCTCCACCGCCTCGGCCAACGCGTGGTCGGTGAGGTCCGGCGCGATCTTGACGAGGATCGGTTTGTCCCCGACCAACGCGTCGAGCAGTTCCCCCAGCGACGCCTTGTCCTGCAGGCTGCGCAGGCCCGGCGTGTTGGGTGAGGAGACGTTGACCGCGAAGTAGTCCCCGTGGTCGCGGAGCACCTTGTACGACGCGAGGTAGTCGTCGACCGCCGAGTCGAGAGGGGTGACCTTGGACTTGCCGAGGCTGATGCCGAGCGGCGCGGCTGATCGCCCACCGGCGGCGAGCCGCTGCGCCAGGGCCTCAGCGCCCGCGTTGTTGAAGCCCATGCGGTTGACGATCGCCCGCCGGTCGGGATCCCGGAACAGCCGTGGCCGGTCGTTGCCCGGCTGGGCGTGCCAGGTGACCGTACCGACCTCGACGAACCCGAAGCCGAGCGCTGGCCACGCGCGCAGCGCCAGGCCGTCCTTGTCCATGCCGGCCGCGAGCCCGACGGGGTTCGGGAAGTCCACGCCGAACACCCGCCGAGGCGCACGCGTTCTATAACGCGTACCCATGACGACGAGCGCCGTCGGTCCCAACCTGGCCAGCGCCCGCAGCGTCCGCTCGTGTACCTCCTCCGGGTCTCGCCGGAACAGCACCGGCCGGACCAACCGCTCGTACATCGCGATCTACTCCCTGCGCAGGGCGGCGTGGAGGTCCTGCAGGGGGCGGACGGACATCTCGCCGCGGATCAGCGCCTCGATGCCCATGACGGCCGCGGCGGCGCCCGGCACGGTCGTGATGCACGGGATGTCGGCGGTGACCGCGGCGCTGCGGATCTCGTACCCGTCCATCCGGGCGGCCGGCCCCTGCGGCGTATTGATCACCAACTGCACCTCGCCCGAGGCGATCAGCGACACCGCGTCCCGTCCGGCCTCGCCGACCTCGAAGTGCTTGCCGACGATCTCGCAGGCGACGCCGTGGCGGCGCAGCACCGAGCCGGTACCGGCCGTGGCGACGATGTCGAAGCCGAGGTCGGCCAGCCGCTTCACCGGGAAGATCATGCCGCGCTTGTCGCGGTTGGCGACGGAGACGAAGATCGTGCCGGAGGTGGGCAGCGACCCGTACGCCGCCGCCTGCGACTTGGCGAACGCGTGGCCGAAGCTCACGTCGATGCCCATCACCTCGCCGGTCGACTTCATCTCCGGTCCGAGGAGGTTGTCCACGCCCTTGCCGGCGGGAGTGCGGAACCGCTTGAACGGCAGCACCGCCTCCTTCACCGCTACCGGCGCGTCGGGCGGCAGCGCCCCGCCGTCCCCGGTAGCCGGCAGCAGCCCTTCGGCGCGCAGCTCCGCCAGGGTCGCGCCGAGCATGATGCGCGCCGCCGCCTTCGCCAGCGGTACGCCGGTCGCCTTCGAGACGAACGGCACGGTACGCGAGGCGCGCGGGTTCGCCTCCAGCACGTAGAGCACGTCGTCCCTGAGTGCGTACTGCACGTTGAGCAGGCCGCGTACGCCGATCCCCCGCGCGATCGCCTCGGTGTGCGCGCGGACCGTGGTCAGATCGGCCACGCCCAGCGTGATCGGCGGCAGCGCGCAGGCCGAGTCTCCACTGTGGATACCGGCCTCCTCGATGTGCTCCATCACCCCGCCGATGTACACCTCGCCGGCCGCGTCACACAACGCGTCCACGTCGACCTCGATGGCGTCGTCGAGGAACCGGTCGACCAGCACGGGGTGCTCCGGCGAGATGTCGGTGGCCCGGCGGATGTAGTCGCGCAGGGTGGCGTCGTCGTACACGATCTCCATGCCCCGGCCACCGAGCACATAGGACGGTCGGACCAGGACCGGGTACCCGATCTGGTCGGCGATCTGCTTCGCCTCGTCGAACGACGTCGCGGTACCGTACGCCGGCGCCGGCAGTCCGGCGTTGGTGAGCAGCGCGCCGAACGCCCCCCGGTCCTCGGCGAGGTGGATCGACCCCGGGGAGGTACCGACGATCGGCACTCCGGCCTCCTCCAGCCGGCGGGCGAGGCCGAGCGGGGTCTGCCCGCCCAGCTGGACGATCACGCCGACCACGCCCGGTCCGCCGGCCGCGAGCCCGGACGAGTGCTCCGCGTGCCACACCTCGACGACGTCCTCGAACGTGAGCGGCTCGAAGTACAGCCGGTCCGCGGTGTCGTAGTCGGTCGACACGGTCTCCGGGTTGCAGTTGACCATCACGGTCTCGTAGCCGGCCTCGCGGAGCGCCATCACCGCGTGCACGCACGAGTAGTCGAACTCGATCCCCTGCCCGATCCGGTTCGGTCCGGACCCGAGGATCAGTACCTTGGGCCGGTCACTCGGGAGGACCTCGGTCTCTTCGTCGTAGGACGAGTAGTGGTACGGGGTGGCCGCGGCGAACTCGGCCGCGCAGGTGTCCACCGTCTTGTACACCGGCCGCAGCTCGAGCCGGTGCCGCAGGGTACGCACACCGTCCTCACCGGCCAGCTCCGGCCGCAGTTGCGCGAGCTGCCGGTCGGACAGCCCCGCCCGCTTCGCCCGGCGCAGCAGTTCCCGGTCGAGTACCGGCGCCGCCACGAGTTTGGCGCGCAGGTCCACGAGCGAGGCGATCTGGTCGACGAACCACGGGTCGTAGCCGGACGCGCCGGCCACCTCAGCGACGCTGGCTCCGGCCCGCAACGCACGCTCCACTGCGTACAGTCGACCGTCGTGCGGCGTACGCAACGCCTCGAGCGCGTCGCCCGATGGATCATCCACCGTCCAGAAGCCCGCGGCCTTCGTCTCCATCGAGCGCATCGCCTTGTTCAACGCCTCGGTGAAGTTGCGGCCCAGTGACATCGCCTCGCCGACGGACTTCATCGTGGTGGTCAGCTCGCGGTCGGCCGCGGGGAACTTCTCGAACGCGAACCGCGGAATCTTCACGACCACGTAGTCGAGCGTCGGCTCGAACGCGGCCGGCGTCTCGAGGGTGATGTCGTTGGGGATCTCGTCGAGCGTGTACCCAATCGCGAGCTTCGCGGCGATCTTCGCGATCGGGAAGCCCGTGGCCTTGGAGGCGAGCGCGGACGAGCGGGAGACCCGCGGGTTCATCTCGATGACCACGAGCCGGCCGGTCCCGGGATGTACCGCGAACTGGATGTTGCAGCCGCCGGTGTCCACGCCGACCTCGCGCAGCACCGCGATGCCGAGGTCGCGCATCGCCTGGTACTCCCGGTCGGTCAGCGTCATGGCCGGCGCGACCGTCACTGAGTCTCCAGTGTGGACACCCATCGGGTCGACGTTCTCGATCGAGCAGACGACGACCACGTTGTCGTGCTTGTCGCGCATCAGCTCGAGCTCGTACTCCTTCCAGCCGAGCACGCTCTCCTCGACGAGCACCTCGTGCACGGGCGAGGCGGCCAGGCCGGTGCCGGCCATCCGGTCCAGCTCCCCGGCGGTGTGGGCCATCCCGGACCCGAGGCCCCCCATCGTGTACGACGGCCGCAGCACGACGGGCAGGCCTAGGTCGGCCGCTGCCGCGTGCACCTCCTCCAACGACCGGCATACGGCCGACCGGGGCACGGCACCACCGACCCGGGTGACAATTTCCTTGAACAGCTGCCGGTCCTCGCCGCGGCGGATCGCGTCGATGTTCGCCCCGATCAGCTCGACGCCGTGCTTGTCGAGCACTCCGGCGTTGTGCAGCGCCACCGCGGTGTTGAGCGCGGTCTGCCCGCCGAGGGTGGGCAACAGCGCGTCCGGCCGCTGGATCGCGATGACCTGCTCGACGAACTCCGGCGTGATCGGCTCGACGAACGTCGCATCGGCGAACTCCGGGTCGGTCATGATGGTCGCCGGGTTCGAGTTCACCAGCGACACCCGGAGCCCTTCAGCGCGCAGCACGCGGCACGCCTGGGTACCGGAGTAGTCGAACTCGCACGCCTGCCCGATGACGATCGGCCCGGACCCGATGACGAGCACGTGCTTCAGGTCATCCCTACGTGGCATGCAGCATCCCCACCAGCCGGTCGAAGAGGTAGTCGGCGTCGTGCGGCCCGGCGGCCGCCTCCGGGTGGTACTGCACCGAGAACGCCGGAGCGTCCAGGCACCGCAGCCCCTCGACCACACCGTCGTTGAGGCAGACGTGCGAGACCTCCACGCGCCCGAAGGGCGTATCGGTCGCGTCGGCGGCACGAACCGCGAAGCCATGGTTGTGCGCCGTCACCTCCACCCGGCCCGTCGTGCGGTCCTGGACCGGCTGGTTGATGCCGCGGTGCCCGTACCCGAGCTTGTACGTGTCGAAGCCCAATGCCCGGCCGAGCACCTGGTGGCCGAAGCAGATGCCGAACAGCGGCAGTCCTCGTTCGAGCACCGCCCGCGTGAGCGCGACCGCCGTGTCGGCCGTGGCCGGGTCGCCGGGGCCGTTGGCCAGGAACACCGCGTCCGGCCGTACGGCGAGTACGTCGTCCATGGTGGACGTCGCCGGCAGCACGTGCGTGGTGACGCCGCGGGCCGCCAGCCGGCGCGGCGTGTTCCGCTTGATGCCGAGGTCCAGCGCGGCGACGGTGAACCGGTGCTCCCCCACCGCGTCGACCGCGTACGGCTTCCGGGTGGTCACCTCGGCGGTCAGGTCGGCACCGGCCATCGGCGGCGTGGCGAGCACCCGCTCCCGGAGGGCATCGACCGAATCGTCCACACTGGACACCCCGACCCGCATCGCCCCGCGCTCCCGCAGGTGCCGGGTCAGCGCCCGGGTGTCGATGCCGCAGATGCCGACCACCCCCTCGGCGGCCAGCCGGTCCTCCAGCTCACCGGTGGCCCGCCAGTTGGAGCCGAGCCGGGCCGGATCCCGGACGGCGTAGCCCGCCACCCAGATCCTGCCCGACTCGTCGTCCTCGCCGTTGACACCGGTATTGCCGATGTGGGGCGCGGTCATCACCACGACTTGGCGGTGGTACGACGGATCCGTCAGCGTCTCCTGGTAACCGGTCATGCCGGTCGCGAACACCGCTTCGCCGAACGTCTCACCGACGCTGCCGTACGACTCCCCGCGGAAGGACCGTCCGTCCTCCAGTACCAAGATCGCGGGCCGCCTCACCGGAGCGCCTTCCCGTCGAGCACCGTCGGTACCCCGCGCAGGAACGTCGCCACCACCCGCCCCGGCAGGGTCATGCCGGCGTACGGCGTGTTGCGGCTACGGCTGGCCAGCTCCGACGGGTCCACGGTCCACCGGGCCGCCGGGTCGACGAGCGTGAGGTTGGCCGGGGTACCAGGCCCCGGGTCCCGCCCATGGTCGCGGAGACCGGCGATGCGCGCCGGCGTCCGCGACATCCGTTCGGCGATCAGGTTCCAGTCCTGCCCCAGCACCTCGAGCACGATGGACAGCGCGGTCTGCAGGCCGAGCATGCCCGGCCGGGCGTACCCCCACTCGCACTCCTTGTCCTCGACCGCGTGCGGCGCATGGTCGGTGGCGACCACGTCGACGATGCCGTCGGCGAGCGCGGCCCGCAGAGCGTCCACATCGGACGCCGTACGCAGCGGCGGGTTCACCTTGAACACCGGGTCGTAGCTGGCCGCGCGCTCGTCGGTGAGCAACAGGTGGTGCGGGCACACCTCGGCGGTGACCCGCGTACCCCGAGCCTTGGCCTGGCGCAGGATCTCCACCGAGCCGGCGGTCGACACGTGGCAGATATGCAGCCGCGAGCCGACGTGCTCGGCGAGCAGCACGTCCCGCGCGATGATCGCCTCCTCGGCGACGGCGGGCCAGCCGGCCAGACCCAGCCGCCCGGACACCTCGCCCTCGTGCATCTGGGCGCCGGCGGTCAGCCGCGGCTCCTCGGCGTGCTGGGCGATGACCCCGTCGAACGCCTTCACGTATTCCAGCGCCCGCCGCATCAGCCGGGCGTCCCACACGCAGTTGCCGTCGTCGGAGAACATCGTGACCTGTGCGGCCGAGGTTGCCATGGCTCCCAGCTCGGCCAACTGCTCGCCGCGGATACCGACCGTAACCGCTCCAACCGGTTGCACGTCGACGAGCCCGGCCTCGCGGCCGAGCCGCCAGACCTGCTCGACCACGCCGGCGGTGTCGGCCACCGGGTCGGTATTGGCCATCGCGCAGACGGCGGTGAACCCGCCCAGCGCGGCCGCCCGCGAACCGGTCTCGACGGTCTCCGCGTCCTCCCGGCCCGGCTCCCTCAGGTGCGTGTGCAGGTCGACCAGCCCCGGCAGCGCTACCAGGCCGTCGGCGTCCACGACGTCGGCGCCGGCCGCGGACAGCCCGCCGCCGACCTCCGCCACCACGCCGTCGCGCACCAGCACATCGGTCGGCTCGCCGCCGACGATCGAGACGCCCTTCAGCAGGTACGTGGTCACTTGCCACCTCCGAGGAGCAGGTAGAGGACCGCCATCCGGATGCTCACGCCGTTGGCGACCTGTTCGACGATGGTGGAGCGGGCCGAGTCGGCCACCTCCGGCGCGATCTCCATGCCCCGGTTCATCGGTCCAGGGTGCATCACCACCGCGTGCTCCGGCAGCAACCGCATTCGGGCGACATCGAGGCCGTAGCGGCGGGCGTACTCGCGCGCCGACGGGAAGAACGAGTCGGTCATCCGCTCTCGCTGTACCCGCAGCATCATCACCACGTCGGCGCCGGGCAGTACAGCGTCCAGGTCGTAGCTCGTCTTCGCCGGCCACGCCTCGACCCCGACCGGCAGCAGGGTCGGCGGGCCGACCAGCGTGACGTCCGCGCCGAGCGTGTGCAGCAGCAGCACGTTGGACCGGGCCACCCGGCTGTGCAGCACGTCGCCCACGATCGCGACGTTCAGCCCGGCCAGCCGGCCGAGCCGGGACCGCATCGTGTACGCGTCCAGCAGCGCCTGGGTCGGGTGCTCGTGGGTGCCGTCGCCGGCGTTGAGCACGCTCCCGTCGACCCAGGTCGCCAGGCGGTGCGGGGCGCCCGACGCCGGGTGCCGGATCACCACCGCGTCGGCGCCCATCGCCTGCAGGGTCAGCGCGGTGTCCTTCAGGCTCTCCCCTTTGGACACGCTCGAGCCCTTGGCGGAGAAGTTGATGACATCGGCGGACAGCCGCTTGGCGGCCGCCTCGAACGAGATGCGGGTCCGCGTCGAGTCCTCGTAGAAGAGGTTCACCACGGTCCGGCCGCGCAGGGTCGGCAGCTTCTTCACCTCACGGCCGGCCACGCTGGCCATCTCCGCCGCGGTGTCGAGGACGAGTGTCGCGGTACCGGCGTCCAGGTCCGCCGCCGAGAGCAGATGCCGAATCACGCCGCGCCTCCGATCAGCCGTACCTCGTCGATCCCGTCGGTTTCGGTGAGCTGGACCTTGACGCTCTCGGTGAACGCCGTGGGGATGTTCTTGCCGACGTAGTCGGCGCGGATGGGCAGCTCGCGGTGGCCGCGGTCGACGAGCACGGCGAGCTGGACGGCGCGCGGCCGGCCGAGATCGCCCAGCGCGTCGAG
>Ga0075420_100005799_pt1 | contig 10888 bp, 7 predicted proteins | sample SoiMetdeltSBSDD4_FD_75296 | JGI IMG/M metagenome (GOLD analysis project Ga0075420, IMG submission 75296) | Bulk soil microbial communities from a Populus tree surrounding site in Tennessee, USA - Soil MetaG P. deltoides SBSDD4 | ecosystem: Environmental > Terrestrial > Soil > Tree plantation... | reverse complement strand
CGAGGTATCGAGCCGGTCGATCATCTGCATGTGGCCGAGGATCTGGGAGAGCTGCTGCTGGAGCCGATTGATCTCGTCGTCGGAGAGCCCCAGCCTCGCCAGATGCGCCACGTGCTCGACCTGCTCACGGCTGATCGCCATCGCCACCTCCACGACCCGCTTCCGGGACGGTCTGGCTCGAAGTATAGCAACGGCGCCGGCCTCCCCCGGCCGGCGCAAGGCGTGCGCCCGTCCCGCGTCCCGCGCCGCGCGCCGATCATCCCTCGCCCTGGTACAGGACTTGCCCTGCCTACCCGGCCGAGGGGAGGCGAGATGGTCATGATTCGAGCCAGTGGACTGTACGGCCGGGCGGTCATCGACCTGGACACGGCCGAGCGCGTCGGCGAGGTCGACGAGATCATCGTCGATCCGTACGCGCCGGGCATCGCCGGCTACGTCGTGGCGTGCGAGCGCTCGATGTTCGGCAGCAGGAGGCGCATCATCATCCCGATCGAGGCGATCCACGCGACCGGCCCGGACGCGCTGACGATGCGGAGCGCCGGCGCACCGGAGTACCAGACGGCGCACCTGGACTCGCTGCCCCGCCTCTCCGAGCTGACCGGCCGGCGGATGGTGAGCTTCGGCGGGCGGCTGCTCGGCTCGGTCGAGGACGCGCTGGTCTCCGAGAAGGACGGTCGGATCATCGGCTATCCGCTGGAGAAGGCCGGCGCGGGCAGCTGGCTCGACACGATGTTTGGCCTGGGCTGGAAGTCGGAGCGCCCGGATTACGTCCGCGCGGACGCGGCGCTGCGGATCGGTGCGCGACTGATCGTGGTGCCCGACGACGCGATTGCATCGAGCAACGACCTTGAGGACGTGGCGCTCGAAGCCAGGGACGGCCGCGCGGAGCCGGCCCTCGCGCCAGCGGCTTCGGACGAGCGAGCCGGCGCCCTGTCCAGCGAGGACGAGGATCGGGCACTCACCGCCGCATCGATCCGCGACTCGCAGGCGAAGACCTCGCCGTTCGCGATGCACGAGCTCGAGGTCACGGACGAGGGCCTGGGACTCGAGCCCTCGACCGAGCGCGACCGCGACGACCACGACGGCATCGCCCCGAGCTACGACCGGCCGCCCGTCGATCCGGAGCAGGACACGGGCGTGATCTCGGTGGCCGGCGTCGGGCGCAGTCGCCCGAGGCGCCGCCCCCAGGCCGAGAAGATGCGCTGAGGCGCGAAGGGGGCGTCCACATCCTCATTCGACATTGCATCGAGACATGGCTATCATGACACCAGAGCGTGCGCACCGTAGCGCCGCCAGAATCGGGGTGTTGGGCCGTGTCCTCCGTCGCGCCGGCGCTCGTGACGAAGGTCGACCGCATCTGGATGCTCGCGCCCTTCAAGAAGGTGTGGGAGCGGCGGTCGCGTGAGATAACCCTGTTGGCCGCTCTCGGCGAGTGTATCGACCGGCTGTTCGAGAATCCACGGAGCCCCGGCCTGAACCTCGAAACCCTGCGAGGCCCGGTCGGACAGTCGGTCCTCTCGGCTCGCATCGACCGATCGTTCCGCCTGATCCTGACGCCGCTGGCGCCACGCGAGATCGGGCTCCTCTATTTCGACAACCACGACGAGGCGTACCGTTGGGTCGACCGCAACCGGGCGCAGATCCCGACGATGCTGACCCGCGTGCGGGAGATCGCGCCGCACGTCCCGATCAGTCGCACGGGCTCGCCGATCCCGGTGGTCCAGGCCGACGAGGACGCGCCGCTGGCGGTGACGTCGGCGGCCCAATGGGAGCGCATGGTCGAGCAGGGGATCGAGCGCTACCTCGCGTACCTGGACGACGAACAGAAGCGGATCGCCGAGCTGCACGCCAGCGGGTTGTTGCTGGTCAAGGGCGGCGCCGGCACCGGCAAGACCGCCGTCGCGATCCATCGCGCACTCTGGCTGGCGCAGCAGCCGAGCCTGGACGGGCTCGGGCCGTCCCGGGTGCTGTACCTCTGCTTCAACCGCGCGCTCGCGACGGCAGTCGAGCAGATCGTGCGTGCGCTCTGCGGGACGTGGCCGGCGAACCTCGAGGTGCGCACGATTCACGGTTGGTGCCTGAACCTGCTCAACGCGGTGACCTCGCAGTTCGCCGTCGGGAGTGAAGCGGTGCGGCAGCGGACCTACCGCGAGTTCGGCCGCCTCTCGGCCGACCAGAGGGCAACACTGGCGCCGCAGCTCGGCCCGTTCGTGTATGAGGAGATCGAGCAGGTCGTCAAGGCGAACGGCCTGACGGACCGCGCGGCCTACCAGAACTTCAACCGGCGCGGACGGAAGATCGGGCTGAAACAGGCGGCGCGCGACGCCGTCTGGGATGTCTTCGAGCGGGTCCAAGCCTGGCAACAGGAGACGGCGAAGCTCACCTGGACCGACGTGCCGATCCGCGCCCTCGCGGCATGGGACGCAGCCGACGAGCCGCCGCGATACCGCGCCGTGGTGATCGATGAGGGACAGGACTGCACGCCCGTCATGATCCGACTCGCGCGTCGTCTGATCAGCTCGAGCGGACAGTTGACGGTCCTCGCGGACCCGGCCCAGGAGATTTACGACTGCGGCTTCCAGTGGACCCAGCGGGAGCTTCGCCCGCGTGGCGGTAACACGCGCTGGCTGCGCAAGACGTATCGAACGACCCGTGAAGTGTTCGACCTCGCCAGGCCGCTCCTGGAGGACGACCCGGACCTGGCCGACGACCTGGCGCAGCTCGCGCCGCCGGAGCGACGTGGCGACCGACCCGTGGCCCTGGCCTGCGCCGACTCGGCGGAGCTGCATCAGGAGATCGTGGATCGGGTCGTCGCGGCGACGGCGAGCCGCCCGGCCAACCAGATCGGGGTCGTCGCCTCCAGCCATCTTCAACTCAGCGCGGTGGCGACCGAGCTCAAAGCACGCGGGGTCCGTCATCAATTGTGCGGGCGCGGAGCCGGCGACATTCGCCTCCACGAGCCGTCCGTCAAGCTGCTGACGATGCACGCCGTGAAGGGCCTCGACTTCCCGGAAGTGTTCGTGCTGGCGCCGTCCGACGGAGAGCGCGGCTGGGACGCGGACCGGGACGCTGAATGCCGACGACGCTTCTACGTCGCGCTGACCCGGTCGAGCGATCGGCTCACAATCGGGCTGGTGTACGGACGCCATCACCCGCTGACAGCGCGCCTTAGCCCGGCCTGCTTCGAGGCCCGGGGCACACGCGGGCGCGAGTTCGCCAACACGGCCGGCTGAGGCCGTTGCGCCCGCCCGTCGTCGGGCCTGTGCCGGGCGGTGTCGCGGTTGACGGGTTACGGGGCGGTGTAGCTAGCGCGCACGACGGTGGTGATGCCGCCTCGCGGCAGGTACTCGCCGACCACGGTCATGCGGCGGGGCGCGCACGCCTCCACCAGGTCGTTCAGGATCCGATTGGTGACATCCTCGTGGAAGGCGCCCTCGTCGCGGTATGACCAGAGATACAGCTTGAGCGACTTCAGCTCCACCAGGCGCGGCCCCGGCGTGTAGGTGATCTTGTAGGTGGCGAAGTCCGGCTGGCCGGTGATCGGGCAGACGCAGGTGAACTCCGGGCAGGTCATCTCGACCTCGTACTCCCGGTCGGGATGCGGGTTCGGGACGGTTTCGAGCGTCCTGGATGGCTGGGTCGGCATTCGAGCTCCAGAGAGTGATGAGCGGCCGCGCTAGGTGTCGGGCGTGGCAGCGGCACGGTCGTCGGGCGTCCCCGAGGGCGGCCAGTGCGCCTGGAAGCGCAGGATGTGGTTGCGCGAGCACTCGCTGAGCACCTCGCGGCTGACCTCGATGGGCAGGCGGCGGCCGTCCGCCAACTGGAGCGAGACCGGCGCGTCCTCGGCGGGCTCCCACCGGCGCAGCGAGACCGTGCCGGTTGCCCGTTGCTCGGCGTCAGCTGCCAGGCGCAGGTGGACGTACGCCATGCCCGTCCCGATCGAACGGTGCTCGGCGTCGTGGACGTCAACGCTGCTCTTGAAGACCGCCATCGTGCTGACCTGCTCCAGGACCGGAGAGCGGGTTCTCGACCCACGACCGGCTTCACTCTCATGGTAGCATCGGGTGCAGACGATCGAGCGCACGTCTTCGAGGCGAAGTCCGACATGGCGTTCATGCCACCGCATCCCAGCCACTGGCGCCCACCGAAGGACTACTGCGACCTGGGCCAGGACGAGAACCCGAAAGTCTGGATTCCCGTTGCCATCGGGATGGCCATGGTCGTGGTGCTGTTGATCGTCGCCACGGTCCTTGGCAAGGTATGACGGCGAGGCGTAGCGGGAGACGTAGCGTGGGACGATTGACGTTCGGCATCAAGACCGCGCCGCAGGATGTGACCTTCGAGGAGATTCGCACGGTCTGGCGCGACGCGGACACGGTCGAGAGTATCGAGCACGCCTGGCTGTTCGACCACTTCGCGCCGATCAACGGCCACCTCGACGGCCCGTGCCTCGAAGGCTGGACGGCGCTGGCCGCGCTCGCCGCCGAGACGACGCGGCTGCGGATCGGGCTGATGGTCACGGGCTACACCTACCGTCACCCGGCCGTGCTCGCGAAGATCGCGGCGACCGTCGACGTCATCAGCAATGGGCGGCTCGACCTGGGTCTCGGCGCCGGCTGGAACGTCTACGAGCACGAAAGCATGGGCATCCCGCTGTATGCGCCCGGCGAGCGGATCAGGCGCCTCGGCGAGGCCTGCGAGATCATCAAGCGCCTCTTCACGCAGCACCTGACGACCTACGAGGGCCGCTACTACCAGTTGAAGGAAGCGCGCTGCGAGCCGAAGCCGGTCCAGCAGCCGCATCCGCCATTCGTGATCGGCGGGAGCGGCGAGCAGCTCACGCTCCGCGTGGTGGCGGAGCACGCCGCCGTCTGGAACTTCGGCGGGTCGGATCCGGCGCAGTTCAAGCAGAAGCAGGACGTGTTGCGACGGCACTGCGAGGCGGTCGGGCGCGACTTTGGGGAGATCGCGCTCTCGATTCAGATCCAGGTCTTCTCGGACGATCTCCAGAAGACGATCGACACGGTGCAGGCCCTGGTGGACGCCGGCGCGAACCACATCATCCTGAACCTGCGCCCGCCGATCCCGAGCGGCATCGTGGCCCGGGTCGCCGAGGGGGTCATCCCGAAGATCTCGGGCTGACTTCCGCGCCCCGCTCGCCAGATACCCTGCGAGTGCGGTCAGTCCTTGGTTGCCGTGCGCGACTTCCGCGTCGAGGCTCTACCGTCGCGGGTCGCATCGCGCACAGCAGCCCCTCCATTCACCGGGTCGCCTGACGGTGGGGACAGTCGGTAGACGTACGCGTTCTCTACTTCTCGTCCCTGGATGAAACGGTCCTCGAATCTATCGCCGAACTTTGGTGGAAACGTGCGAAACAGCGAGCGGAGTTCCTGGACTCGGACGTCATTCACTCCGGCAGCCATGAGGCTGTCGGACCTGAAGCTGATATCACGGTCCGCCTCGTAAACGTCCAGAACTCGACGATACGCTTCCACGGGGCCAAACCGATCGAACAATGGTGTAGAGAGCACCAGCCGCCACTCGTCCCACTCGGATTTGAAGAGCCAGAAGGCTGACTCGATGGTCACGCCTGCAGCATCGAGTTCGGCCAAGAGCCGCGTCCCGTGCTCAATCCTCCGATCTACCAGTGTTGGCGTAGCCATCGCAGTACTCCATGCCGTCGATCGACAATAGCAGTATCGAGGCCGAGTGCGGCCGGGCCTGGCGTCCGGACGTACCGACTCTCCTCAGACCAATCTCGCACGGCATACCAGTGCTCCTTGAAGATGCGACAGTCCTCGATCCGCTCGACAAGATCGTCGCGAAGGTCGGCCAGAGACACTAGATCGCGCAAGTTGTGAGTGTACATATCCCGCACCGTGTTCGGCTTTGGCGGAAAATCGTGAATGCGGGTCCGGCGCGCGATGCACGCTTTCAGCGCGCACTCAACCGCATAGCCAGCCAGGTAGTACGCGCCGTCATATAGCCCGGCGTCGAGCAGCGCCCTCGCTTCGGCGAGGCGAACACGAGTCAAGATTTGTAGATCGCGACGATTCACCCGACGCCATCACCTCGTTCAGAGCAGCGCGCCTTGCGTCGGCACCAGTATCGACGCCTGACGTGCGACCATCAAGCGCTCGGACGAGAACCGCGACGCGCCTGTGACGCGTCGCGGAGGGGCTACCGGCTGGCGGTCGTCGGCGGGCCGACCAGGGCCGGGATCAGGTCGCCCTGGACGATCAAGTCCGAGAGCTCCAGGCGCTCCCGGGCCTCCCGCTGGATCGCTTCGAGCGGCTCGCAGTCGATCCGCTCGGCCGTGGTCGCCTCGTAGCAGCGCGACGCGCCCACCCGCCCGAACCTGTTGACGAAGTAGTGCGAGCCATCGGCGAAGCTGGCGTCCCGGAAGACGGCCAGCGCCTCGCCCGGCCGCGTCAGGTCGTGCCCGAGCATCACCGTCGACCGGTCGTCGATGCCGAGCAGGCTCAAGACGGTCGGGGCGACGTCCAGGTGGCTGCTGGTGCCGGTGTACTCGCCGGCCGCCGCGCCGCCCGGCAGGCGGATCATGACCGGGGTCCGCTTCACCACCCGGAAGTGGTGGTACTCGTTCCACTCGCTGAAACCGAGCAGCTCCGGCAGCTCCGGCTGTCCGCCCAGGAACCCTTGATGATCGCCGTAGACCACCAGCACCGAGCGATCGAGGATGCCGCTCTCGCGAAGCCCGTCGACGAACGCGCCGAGCTCCGCGTCGGCGTAGTGGACGGCGTGCAGGTAGTCGCCGACCATCGTCCCTTCCAGCGCGCCGAGCCTGAGCGTCTTGAGATGGTCCGGGATCGTGTACGGATGGTGGCTGGACGAGGAGAGCATGAACGCCATGTACGGCTCACGCTCGCGCTGCAAGATCGGCTGCATCTGGCCCCAGAACTCGCGATCCGAGATCCAGGCGATGATCCGCTCGTCGACCTGGAAGCTGTCCTCGTAGTAGGAGTGCTCGAAGCCGTAGCGCGGGTGGAGCTGGTTCATGTTCCAGAAGTGCGGCATCGCGCCGACGGCCGAGAACGTGTTGTAGCCGCGCTCGGCCAGCAGCGCCGGCAGCCCGCGATAGTGGTTGCGCGCGTAGCGGGAGGCGACGACCCCGACCGGCAGTGGGTACAACGACTGCATCACCGCGAACTCGGCGTCCGCCGTCGATCCCAGGTGCGTCGGCTCGTAGTTGTTGGCGAGGTAGAGGCTCTCACGGGCCAGGGCCGTCAATCGCGGCGCGATCGGCTGGCCGTCCACCTCCAGGCCGATCACGAACGCCTGCGTCGACTCCGCGCTGATGACGATCAGGTTTTTCCCCTTCGCCACCCCGAACAGGTCCGAGGGCGGAGCCGTCGTCGCGGCGCGGCGCTCCAGGAAGGTGCGCACTCGGGCCAGGTCGGCGTCGCTGACCGGCCGCGGCCCCCAGATCAGGCCCAGGAACAGGTCCGAGACGTGGTACGGCAGCAGCCCGATCGCCGAGGCGACCTCCAGGCGGATCGTCGAGTAGCCGAAGATGCCCTGGGCCTCGGTGGAGGCCAGGCGCGTCGTCGGCAGGGCCAGCAGCACGGCGAGCGCCAACGGCGCCAGGCCGACGCGCAGCCGACCGGTCAGGTTCACGGCCGGCACGCCCCGACACCAGCGGGCGTAGAACAGCAACCCCACCAGGGCGATCGGCAGATCGGCGAAGAAGCCGAGATCGGTCGGATCGAGCAGCGTCAGGATGCTGTCCACGACCCAGTGCAGCATCGACGTCTGGGCCAGCGCCGAGACGGACGTGACGTCGGCGTAGAAGCGGACGTGGATCAGGTCGCCGACCGCCAGCACTGTCAGCGCGAGGTCGAGCGTCCAGGCCGCGAACGCCCGTGCGAGGCGCGGCAGCACGACCAGCAGCGGCAGCGGCAGGAGCAGGCAGGCGAGCGTCGCCGTGAACATGTCGGGGTACGCCCACAGCGCCGCGAACAGGTGCAGGCGCTCGCCACCGGCCCACGAGACGCTGGGCAGCAGCAGCCCGATGTAGATCAGCTTGATCCACAGCACCAGGACGATGGCGATGAGGGGACCGAACTCGACAAGCCAGGGCCAGGGCCGGTCCGGGCGTGTCGATGGAGCCAGGGTGCCAGAGCGCGCCACGAATCCTCAGTCGCGAGCAATTCACGGCACTGGTGGGGGCGGTCCCACCGGGGGCCGGACCAGCGCCGTGTCGGGGTGCCTGACCTGCAGTGAGCAGCGGGAAACGATTCTAGCAGGCAACGGCTCATCACTGGTGGGTCTCGTTATAGAACCTGGTGGTTTCGAGACCGACTCGTGGTGGTCACGCCGCCGGTGGCCGCCTTCCCGCCGCTCGGCCCGCCGGCCCCGTCAGGACCCTCGGCGAGCTTTCCGCGACCCGGACAGGTCGGCGACCATCCCGCGCTCGGAGTGACGCCAGCGGCCGGTCGTGTCGAGCAGCTTCGCCACCAGCGCCGTCCAGCCTGTCTGGTGGCTGGCGCCCACACCGCGCCCGGTATCGCCGTGGAAGTACTCGTAGAACGGGATCGAGTCGCGCCAACGCGGGTCGCGCTGGAACCGCTCGACGTCTCCCAGCACCGGGCGCCGACCGTCCGCGTCGAGGAGGAAGAGGCGGGCGAGCCGCTCCGAGAGCTCGGTGGCGATCTCGTCCAGGGTCAGGAAGCGACCCGACCCCGTCGGGCACTCGACCTTGAAGTCGTCGCCGTAGTAGTGGTGGTACTGCTGGAGCGCCTCGACGATCAGGTAGTTGACCGGGAACCAGATCGGCCCGCGCCAGTTCGAGTTCCCGCCAAACAGGCCGCTGTCCGACTCCGCCGGCAGGTAGCGGACGGTGTACTGCATCCCGCCGACGTCCAGCGTGTACGGGTGATCGAGGTGGTGCCGCGAGAGCGCGCGCACGCCGTACGCCGAGAGCATCTCGGTCTCGTCGAGGATGCGCTTCAGCACCCGCTTCATCCGGTGGCCTCTCGCCAGGGCGAGCAGCCGCCGCTCGCCCATGCCCGGCTCCTGCCAGCGCGAGACCAGCGCCGCCAGCTTCGGCCGGTGCTCCAGGAACCATTCGAGCCGCGCCCGAAACTCCGGCAGCTGCTCGAGCAGGGCCGGCTCGATCGTCGTGACGGCGAACAGCGGGATCACGCCGACCATCGAGCGGATCTTCATCGGCATCGAGCGCCCGCCGTGCGCGTGCAGGACGTCGTAGAAGAACTCGTCCTCGTCGTCCCAGATCGAGATGCCGGTGCTCCCGATCTCGTTCATCGCCTGCGCGATGTAGAGGAAGTGCTCGAAGAACTTGGTGGCGATGTGCTCGTAAATGCCATCCTCGACGGCCAGCTCCAGGGCGATGGTCATCATGTTGAGGCAGAACATGCCCATCCAGGCGGTGCCGTCGCTCTGCTCGATGCGCCCGCCGGTCGGGAGCGGCGCGCTCCGATCGAAGACGCCGATGTTGTCGAGTCCCAGGAAGCCGCCCTCGAAGACGTTGTTCCCCTCGCTGTCCTTGCGGTTCACCCACCAGGTGAAGTTCAGGAGCTGCTTGTGGAAGACGCGCTCCAGGAACTCCCGATCGGCGATGCCGGTGCGCCGCTGGTCGATCTTGTAGACGCGCCAGGCGGCCCAGGCCACGACCGGCGGGTTGACGTCCCCGAACGACCATTCATAGGCCGGCACCTGGCCGTTCGGGTGCTGGTACCACTCGCACCCCAGCAGCAAGATCTGGTGTTTGGCGAAGTCCGGGTCGATCAGGGCGAACGGGATGCAGTGGAACGCCAGATCCCAGGCCGCGAACCAGGGGTACTCCCAGGCGTCCGGCATCGACATGACGTCGATCGCGTTGACGTGCGCCCACTCGCGGTTGCGACCCCGCTTGCGTGACTCCGGTGGGGGCGGCTGGCCCGGATCGCCGTTCAGCCAGCGATCCACGTCGAAACAGAACAACTGCTTGGACCAGACGAGCCCGGCCAGCGCCTGGCGCTGGACCAGCCGCTCGTCGTCGGTCAGGGCCGGCGGCTGGAGCGAGGCGTAGAACGCGTCGGCCTCGGAGCGGCGCGCGGCGAAGACGGCGTCGAAGTCGGCGAAGGCGGCGGCGGGCGCGGCCACGCCTGAGCGGGCGCGTCCATCCTCGGCCACCGCCCCGTTGCGCTGGCCGCCCGACGTCGCCTCGCGGACGTGCTTCGGCACGTGCTTCAGCTCCGGCCTGACCGACGACATGCCGGTGCCGGATGCGGCCAGCGAAAGCCGCAGGCGGATCGTCTCCGTGGCGCCGGGTCGGACGGTCAGGCGGTACCAGGCCGCCGCCTTCGTCCCGGTCTGGGCCGGGTTGACGGCCCCCGAGTGCCCGTGGACGACCTCCTCGTGGATGCCATCCTTGACGTACGGGGTGCGGTTCGGCGCCTCGAACAGCCGCTCGGCGTTGGTCTCGTTCTCGGTGAACAGCAGCGACGGCGCCCCCTCGCAGGCCAGGACGTACCGCCCGAGCTCCGGGTGTTCGGCGACGACGCCGACGGTGCCGGCCGAATCCGCCCGGCGGAGGAGCGGGCGCGCCGACGGCTGTTGCTCGCCGGCCCACGACCAGGTGTTGCGGAACCAGAGGTGCGGCAGCAGGTGGAGGTCGGCGGCGTCCGGGCCGTGATTGGTAGCGCCGATCCGGACGAGTACGTCCTCCGGTCCGGCCTTGGCGTACTCGACGACGACGTCGACGTAGCGATCCCCGTCGAAGACGCCGGTGTCGATCAGCTCGTACTCCGGCTCCGCCTTGCTCCGGCGGCGGTTCGTCTCGACCAGGTCGGCGTACGGGAACGCGGCCTGTGGATACTTGTAGAGCATCTTCAGGTACGAGGCGGTCGGCGTGGCGTCCAGGTAG
>Ga0075420_100005798_pt1 | contig 10890 bp, 8 predicted proteins | sample SoiMetdeltSBSDD4_FD_75296 | JGI IMG/M metagenome (GOLD analysis project Ga0075420, IMG submission 75296) | Bulk soil microbial communities from a Populus tree surrounding site in Tennessee, USA - Soil MetaG P. deltoides SBSDD4 | ecosystem: Environmental > Terrestrial > Soil > Tree plantation... | reverse complement strand
CACCAGGTGCCGCAATGCGGCTATTGCCAGAGCGGCATGCTGATGGCCGCGGCCGCCTTGCTCGAGGCCAGGCCCGACCCGAGCGACGCCGAGATCGACGCGGCCATCACCAACCTGTGCCGCTGCGGCACCTATCCGCGCATCCGCGCGGCCATCCATGCGGCCGCGCGCGAGCTGCGCGAGCCGGCGGCGTCGCGCGCGCACGCGCCGGCGCGCGCCGCCGGCCCGCCCAAGCCATGAAGCGGCGCATGTTCCTGCTCACCGGCCTCGGTGCAGCGGGGACGCTGGTGGTCGGCTGGGCGCTGCTGCCCCCGCGCAGCCGCCTCGGCCGGGCGGACCTGATGCCCGCCGGCGGCGGCGAGGTGGGCCTCAACGGCTGGATCCAGATCGCCCGCGACGGCGGGGTGCGCCTGGCCATGCACCGCAGCGAGATGGGGCAGGGCGTGCACACCGCGCTCGCCATGCTCGCGGCCGAGGAGCTCGACGTGCCGCTCGCGCGCGTGCAGCTCGTGCAGGCCGGCCACGACGCGCTCTACGGCAACGTCGCCTCGTTCGTCGACCAGCTGCCCTTCCATCCGCGCGAGCGCGAAGCCGGCGCCGAGACGCGCACGGTGAAGACCGCGCAATGGGTGGTGAGCAAGCTCGCGCGCGAGCTCGGCATCAACGTGACGGGCGGCTCCTCGTCGGTGGCCGATGCATGGGAGCCGTTGCGCTGGGCGGCGGCCACGGCGCGCGCGCAGCTCGTGGGAGCCGCGTCGCTGCGCTGGCGGCTGCCGGTGGAGGATCTCGTCGTCGAGGGCGGCGTGGTGAGCCATCCGTCGGGGCCGAGCTCGCACTACGGCGAGCTCGCGAAGGCGGCCGCGGCCACGCCGCCGGGCGACGTGAGCGTCAAGGAGCCGTCGCGCTGGCGGCTCGTGGGCAAGCCGGCGCCGCGCATCGACGTGGGTCCGAAGGTCGACGGCAGCGCACGCTTCGGCATCGACGTGCGCCTGCCGGGACAGCTCTTCGCGGTGGTGCGCCACAGCCCGGTGCTGGGCGGCGGTCCCGGCCGCATGAACGTGGACGCCGCGCTGCGGCGCCCCGGCGTGGAGCGGGTGGTGCGGCTGCCCTCCTATGCCGGCTCGGCGCCCGCCGTGGCGGTGGTCGGCCGCACCGTGTGGCATGCGCTGCAGGGGGCGGATGCGCTGGACGTCGAGTGGCGCGCACCGCCGGGGGTCGCCCCCGACAGCGCGCGCATCGCGCGCGCGCTCGAGCAGGCGGCGCGCGAGGCGGCGCAGCGCGAGGGCGGGTTCGCGTTCTACCGCCGCGGCGACTGGCCGCGGGCCGTGCAGTCGGCCGCGCGCACCATCGAGGCGGTGTACCGCGCGCCGTACCTCGCGCACGCGACGATGGAGCCGATGTGCTGCACGGCGCAGGTCGAGCGCGGCCGCGTCGCGGTGTGGGCCGCGACGCAGGTGCCCGGGCTCGCGCGCGCCGTCGCCGCGCAGGCGGCGGGCGTGCCGCAGGCGCAGGTCACGCTGCACGTGACGTACCTCGGCGGCGGCTTCGGCCGGCGCCTGGAGGTGGACGTGGTCGGGCAGGCGGTGCGCGTGGCGCTGGAGACCGCGGGCCGGCCGGTGCAGCTCGTGTGGCCGCGCGAGGAGGACCTCGGGCACGACTTCTACCGTCCCGCGGGCGCGGCCGTGATGCGCGCCGCGATCGACGCCCGGGGCGACGTCGTGGGGCTCGGCATCACGAGCGCGGGCGACGCGGTGACGCCGCGCTGGATGGAACGCACGCTCCCGGCGCTCACGGTGCCGCTCGACACGCCCGACAAGGCCGTGGCCGACGGCCTGTTCGACCTGCCCTACGCGATCCCGCACGAGCGCATCGCGCACGTGGCGACCAAGAGCGGCGTGCCCGTGGGGTACTGGCGCTCGGTGGGCCATTCGCACAACGCCTTCTTCTCCGAGAGCTTCGTCGACGAGCTGGCGCACGCGCTGAAGCAGGACCCCGTCGCCTTCCGCCTGTCGCTGCTCAAGGAGCATTCGCCGCGCCACGCCGCGGTGCTGCAGCTCGCGGCCGACAAGGCGGGATGGGGCCGGCCGCTGCCGCCCGGACGGGCGCGCGGGGTGGCGCTGCACGAGAGCTTCGGCAGCATCGTGGCGCAGGTGGCGGAGGTGTCGCTCGCGGGCGGCCGGCCCAAGGTGCACCGCGTGGTGTGCGCGGCCGACGTGGGCACCGTCGTGAATCCGCAGATCGTCGCGCAGCAGATGGAAAGCGGCATCGTGTTCGGGCTGTCGGCGGCGCTGTACGGGCGCATCGACATCGTGGGCGGCGTCGTGCAGCAGACCAACTTCCCCGCGTACCGGCTTGCGGGCATGGCCGATTCGCCCGCGATCGAGACGCACCTCGTGCCGAGCGCGCGCAAGCCGTCGGGCGTGGGCGAGCCCGGCACGCCGCCGATCGCGCCGGCCGTGGGCAATGCGCTGTTCGCGTTGACGGGGCAGCGGCGGCGCGAATTGCCGCTCTGACGTCAGGGCCGCGCCGCGTTCAGCGCGTCGCGCGCCTGCATCGCCGCCCGCCGGGCCGCCTCGGCGAAGTCGTCCCCCGCGCTGGCATAGAGGATCGCGCGCGACGAGTTGACGATCACCGGACCGACGGTCCGCTCGCCCTGCCGCCGCCACCCCGCGCGCACCGTGGCGCGCGCGTCCCCGCCCTGCGCCCCGATGCCCGGGATCAGCAAGGGCAGCGACGGCGCGAGCTCGCGCACGCGCTCGATCTCCGCCGGGAACGTCGCGCCCACCACCAGCCCGAGCTGCCCCGTGCGGTTCCACGGCCCCGCGGCCAGGCGCGCGATGCGCTCGTAGACGAGCTCGCCGCCCTCCAGCCGCTGCGCCTGCAGGTCGGACCCGCCGGGGTTCGAGGTGCGGCACAGCAGGATCAGCCCCTTGCCGTCGTAGTGCAGGTACGGCTCGATGGAGTCGAAGCCCATGAAGGGCGAGAGCGTGACGGCGTCCGCGCGGTAGCGCTCGAACGCCTCGCGCGCGTACTGCTCGGCGGTGCTGCCGATGTCGCCGCGCTTGGCGTCCAGGATCACCGGCACGTCGGGCGCCACCCGGCGGATGTGGTCGACGAGGCGCTCGAGCGCGTCCTCGCCCCGGTGCGCCCCGAAGTAGGCGATCTGCGGCTTGAACGCGATGGCCAGGTCCTTCGTCGCGTCGACGATCGCCGCGCAGAAGTCGAACAGGCGCCGCGCGTCGCCCTGCCACGCGCCCGGGAAGCGCGACGGCTCGGGGTCCAGCCCCACGCACAGCAGGGAGTCGTTGCGCCGCTCGGCGGCGAGCACGCGCTCGGTGAAGTTCATGGCGTCCCGCCCGGCCGCACGGGCGCGGCGGCAGCCGGCGTCATGCCTTGCCGGCGCGGCTCGCCAGCTCGGCCGCCTTGCCCACGTAGCCGGCCGGCGTGAGCGCCAGCAGGCGCGTCTTCTCCGCCTCGGGGATCTCGAGCGTGCGGATGAACTGGTGCAGCGTCTCGCGCGTGATGCCCTTGCCGCGCGTCAGCTCCTTCAGCCGCTCGTACGGATGCGGCAGCGCATAGCGGCGCATCACCGTCTGGATCGGCTCGGCGAGCACCTCCCACGCGGCGTCCAGGTCGGCGGCGAGCGCGGGCTCGTCGACCTCCAGCTTGCCCAGGCCGCGCAGCAGGCTGTCGTAGCCGAGCAGCGAGTAGCCGAGCGCGACGCCCATGTTGCGCAGCACGGTGCTGTCGGTCAGGTCGCGCTGCCAGCGGCTCACCGGCAGCTTCTGGCTGAGGTGCGCGAGCAGCGCGTTGGCGAGCCCGAAGTTGCCCTCGGCGTTCTCGAAGTCGATGGGGTTGACCTTGTGCGGCATGGTGGACGAGCCCACCTCGCCGGCCACGGTGCGCTGCCTGAAGTAGCCGACGCTGATGTAGCCCCACACGTCGCGCGACCAGTCGACGAGGATGGTGTTGGTGCGCGCGACGGCGTCGAACAGCTCGGCCATGTAGTCGTGCGGCTCGATCTGGATGGTGTACGGGTTGAACGCGAGCCCGAGCTGCTGCTCGACGACGCGGCGGCTGAAGCCCTCCCAGTCGAATTCGGGGTATGCGGCGAGGTGCGCGTTGTAGTTGCCCACCGCGCCGTTCATCTTGCCGAGCAGCTTCACCGACCCGATGCGCTCGATGGCGGTGGCGAGCCGCGCCACCACGTTGGCGATCTCCTTGCCCACGGTGGTCGGCGTGGCCGTCTGGCCGTGCGTGCGCGAGAGCATCGGCAGGTGCGCGTGGCGCTGCGCCATCGCGGCCAGGGCGGCGCGGATGTTCTCGAGCGCGGGCAGCAGCACGTCCGCGCGCGCCGCCTTCAGCATCAGGCCGTGGCTGGTGTTGTTGATGTCCTCGCTGGTGCAGGCGAAGTGCACGAACTCGCCGGCGGCCTTCAGCTCGGCGTTGCTGTCGAAGCGGCCGCGCAGCCAGTACTCCACGGCCTTGACGTCGTGGTTGGTGGTGCGCTCGATCTCCTTGATGGCCTGCGCGTCGGCCTCGCCGAAGCGCGCGACCAGCCCGCGCAGCAGGCCGCGCGCCGCCTCGGTGAGCGGCTTGAACTCGGCGAAGCCCGCGTCGGACAGCGCGATGAACCACTCGACCTCCACCTGCACGCGCCGGTGCATGAGGCCGAACTCGCTGAGCAGCGGGCGCAGCGCCGCCACGCGCGCGGCATAACGGCCGTCGAGCGGCGACAGGGCGGTGAGGGAGGACAGCGTCATGGTGCGCGGCGCGGGCGGCCCGGGAGGAACGGCAGAAGGGCGATTCTAGGTCGTGCGGTGCGCGCGGCCCGCCACCGGCGGCCGCAGGGACATCGCCCGCGGGGGCGCGGCCGCGAGGGCCAAAATCGTCCGGATGTCCTCCCCGCCGTCGCACCGCCACGACCACGACCTGTCGCCGTGGCAGCACAGCCACCGCTTCGACGCCGGCAACCGTCGCGGCGAGGCGCGCACGCGCTGGGTGCTGGCCCTCACGCTGGTCACCATGGCCGCCGAGATCGGGGCAGGCTGGTGGACCGGTTCGATGGCGCTGCTCGCCGACGGCTGGCACATGGGCACGCATGCGCTCGCGTTCGGCGTCGCGGCGGTCGCCTACGCGCTGGCGCGCCGGCACGCCGAGGACGCGCGCTTCGCCTTCGGCACCTGGAAGATCGAGGTGCTGGGCAGCTTCGCCAGTGCGCTGGTGCTCGGCCTCGTGGCGATGGGGATCCTGCTGGAGTCGCTGCTGCGGCTGTGGCGAGCCGAGCCCATCGCGATCGAGAGTGCGCTCGCCGTCGCGACCGTCGGGCTGGCGGTGAACGTCGCCTCGGCCTGGCTGCTGCACGGGGCGGACGGGCACGGGCACGGTCACGGCGATGCGCATGGCGGTCACGCGCACCACGGTCACGCGCACCACGGTCACGAGCGCCACGGTCTCGAGCACCACGAGCACCACGAGCACCACGAACACGACGAACACCACGACGACGCGCACCCTCACGGCCACGTACACCCTCACGACCCCGCTCACCCCGCGCCGGGGCGGACCGGCCACGCCGACCTCAACCTGCGTGCCGCCTACGTGCACGTGCTCGCCGATGCGCTCACCTCGCTGCTCGCGATCGGCGCGCTGCTGAGCGCGCTGTGGCTCGGCTGGGAATGGCTGGACCCCCTGGTGGGCGTGGTGGGCGCGCTGGTGATCGCGGCATGGGCGGCCGGCCTGATGCGCGAATCGGCCGCGGTGCTGCTCGACCGCGAGATGGACCACCCGCTGGCGCGCCGCATCCGCGAGGACATCGAGTCGGACGGCGATGCCAAGGTCGCCGACCTGCACGTCTGGCGCGTCGGCCGCGCGCAGTTCGCGGCCATCGCGTGCGTGGTGGCCGACGCGCCGCTGGAGCCCGGGGTGTACCGCGAGCGGCTCGCGCGGCATGCGGAGCTCGTGCACGTGTCGCTGGAGGTGAACCGCTGCCCGACGGCCGGTCCCCGTTGAGGCGGGTTTCATGGCCAGCGCAACGCCGCCGAGGGGTGAGGGGCTCGCGCCGTGGGCGCCGGGCCTCGGCTCGTCCTGCCGGCCCGCACGCGCAAGGGCCGACCGGCGCGGGCGCCGCCGCGCGGCGCGCCGGGCCGGGGGGCCGGCTCAGCGGTTCAGTGCCGCGAGCTCCTGCGGCGTCCCGACGTTCGCCCACGTCCCCTCGAACACCTCGGCCGTGATGCGCCGCCGGCGCATCCCCGCGTACAGCAGCGGGCCGAGCTTGGCCTGGCGCCCCGGCGCGATGCCGTCCACCAGCGACGCGCGGCAGAGCGCGATATTGGCGTACGTCCAGCGTCGCCCGTCGGGGCCCGGACCGTCGGCGATGCCGAAGCCGTCGGCGTCGAGTCCGAAGTCGCCCGCCGGGTGGTACGGCGGGTTGGGCACGAGCCACAGGTGAGCGAGGCGGTCGCTCGCCGCGAAGTCCGCGGCCTGGCGTGCGTCGTAGGCGAAATCGGGCACGAACACGTCGCCGGACACGACCCAGAAGCAGTCGCCGGGCGCATCCGCCAGCATCGGCAGCGCGGTGGCGATGCCGCCCGCCGTCTCGAGCGCGCCGCCGTGATCGCGGCCTTCCAGCGAATAGCGGATCGACACGCCGAAGCGCGCGCCGTCGCCCAGCACCTCGACGATGCGCTCCTCGAGCCAGGCGGTGTTGATCACGACGTCGCGCACGCCGGCACGCGCGAGCGCGAGCAGGTGCCACTCGAGCAAGGGCCGGCCGCGCACCGCCAGCAGCGGCTTCGGGCAGGTGTCGCTGAGGGGTCGCATGCGCTCGCCGCGCCCGGCCGCCAGGATGATCGCCTTCATCGCCCGCTCCCGCTTCGCTGCCGTCGGTTCATGGCGGCGGATTATCGGGCCCTAGAATCGCCCGTTTCCCTATTGCCCCACGGATTGCCCGCATGGCCGCCGCACTCGCCTCCCCCGACACCCCTTCCCGCACCGCGTCCCCCGGGGACGACGCGCTCATGGCCAACGCGATCCGCGCGCTCGCGATGGACGCCGTGCAGCAGGCGAACTCGGGGCACCCCGGCGCGCCGATGGGCATGGCCGACATCGCGGTGGCGCTCTGGGGCCGGCACCTGCGACACAACCCGCGCAACCCGCACTGGGTCGACCGCGACCGCTTCGTGCTCTCGAACGGCCACGGCTCGATGCTCGTCTATGCGCTGCTGCACCTCACCGGCTACGACCTGCCGATGAGCGAGCTGCGCAACTTCAGGCAGCTGCACAGCAAGACGCCGGGCCACCCCGAAGTGGACGTCACCCCCGGGGTGGAGACCACGACCGGCCCGCTCGGCCAGGGCCTCACGAACGCCGTCGGCATGGCGCTCGCGGAGAAGCTGCTGGCGGCCGAGTTCAACCGCGACGGCCACACGGTGGTCGACCACCGGACCTACGTGTTCCTCGGCGACGGCTGCCTGATGGAAGGCATCAGCCACGAGGCCTGCGCGCTGGCCGGGGCCTGGAAGCTCGAAAAGCTCGTCGCCCTCTACGACGACAACGGGATCTCGATCGACGGCGAGGTGACGCCGTGGTTCATCGACGACACGCCGAAGCGCTTCGAGGCCTACGGCTGGAACGTCGTGCGCGACGTCGACGGCCACGACGTGCAGGCGGTGGACGCCGCGATCGCGCGGGCCAAGGGCGGCGGCGGCCGGCCGACGATCATCTGCTGCAAGACGCGCATCGGCCACGGCTCGCCCAACCGGGCCGGCACCGCCAAGGCGCACGGCGAGGCGCTCGGCCACGAGGAGGTGCGCGCCACGCGCGACGCGCTGGCGTGGCTGCACGAGCCGTTCGTGATTCCGGAGGCGGCGTATGCGCTGTGGGACGCGCGCCGGGCCGGCGCCGCGGCCGAGCAGGACTGGAACGAGCGCTTCGCCGCCTACCAGTCCGCGCATCCCGAGCTGGCGTCCGAGCTGATGCGCCGCATGCACGGCGAGCTGCCGGCGGGCTGGTCGCAATGCGCCGTCGACACCGCGGTGGGCGCGCACGCGAAGGCCGAGACGGTGGCCACGCGCAAGGCGAGCCAGCTCGCGCTCGAGCACTACACGCGGCTGCTGCCCGAGCTGGTCGGCGGCAGCGCCGACCTCACCGGCTCCAACCTCACCAACACCAGCTCGACGCCGCCGCTGCGCTTCGACGACGCGGGCGAGCCCAACGGCGGGCGCCACGTCAACTACGGCGTGCGCGAGTTCGGCATGGCCGCGATCATGAACGGCATCGCGCTGCACGGCGGCTTCATCCCGTACGGCGGCACCTTCCTCACCTTCAGCGACTACAGCCGCAACGCGATCCGCATGGCCGCGCTCATGAAGCGGCGCGTGATCCACGTGTTCACGCACGACAGCATCGGCCTCGGCGAGGACGGGCCGACGCACCAGAGCGTCGAGCACGCGGCGTCGCTGCGGCTGATCCCCAACCTCGACGTCTGGCGTCCGGCCGACACGGCCGAGACCGCCATCGCGTGGGCCTGCGCCATCGAGAGCGCCGACCGGCCGAGCGCGCTGCTGCTGTCGCGCCAGAACCTGCCCTACGCGCCGAAGGCGGGGCTCGACGAGATCGCGCGCGGCGCCTACGTGCTGGCCGAGCCCGCGGAGGTGGGCCTGAAGCGCAAGGCGCAGGCGGTGATCGTCGCCACCGGCTCCGAGGTCCAGCTCGCGCTGCACGCGCAGCAGCAGCTCGCGGTGCAGGGCGTCGCGGTGCGCGTCGTGTCGATGCCCTCGACCACGGTGTTCGACCGCCAGGACGCGGCCTACCAGCGCCGCGTGCTGCCCGCCGCCGTGCCGCGCATCGCGGTGGAGGCGGGCGCCACCGCGGGCTGGTGGAAGTACGGCTGCGCCGCGGTGATCGGCATCGACGGCTACGGCGAGTCCGCGCCGGGCGGCGTGCTGTTCAAGCACTTCCATCTCACGGCGGAGAACGTCGCGGCCACCGTGCTCAAGGTGCTGCGCGGATGAGCCGCGCGGCGGCCCTCGCCGCGCTGGCGGCCGCCGCGACGCTCGGGGGCTGCGCCATGCCCTGGCCGCTGCCGCTGCCCGCTCCCTCGCCGCATGACGCGTGCCGCACGGTGAACGAGACCGTGGCCGCCGCCGTGCCGCCGGGCGAGTCGCTCGCCGAGCTGCAGGCCCGCGGCATCCACCAGCGCACGCCGCTGCGCTTCCTGCCGGGCGCCGCGCCCCGCCCCGCCCAGTCGAGCGGCGCCGCCGTGCGCGTGCTGATCGCGCCGGACGGCACGGTGGTGCCCGGCTCCCCGCGCACCCTGAAGAGCGTGGGCGAGCCGCAGGTGGCCGCGGCGATGGAAGCCGCAGCGCTATCGATGGCCTTCGAGTTCGACGCCGACGCCCGTCCCGCGGCGCCCGTGCCCTTCACCGCCGCCCTCGCGGTTTGTCCGCGATCATGAGCCGTTTCCCTGCTCCGGCCGGGTGGAACGCGGCGCACGCGACAATCACCCCTTTCCCGCATCGACCGACCCGCAACCGAACGGAGAACCGCCCATGACCATCAAAGTCGCCATCAACGGCTACGGCCGCATCGGCCGCAACGTGCTTCGCGCCCTGTACGAAGGCGGCAAGAAGCACGACATCCAGATCGTCGCCATCAACGACCTGGGCAAGCCGGAGACGAACGCGCACCTCACCAAGTACGACACCGCGCACGGCCCGTTCCCCGGCAGCGTGACGGTCGACGGCGACTCCATGGTGGTCAACGGGGACAAGATCCGCGTGCTCGCCATCCGCAACCCGGCCGAGCTGCCGTGGAAGGACCTGGGCGTCGACGTCGTCATGGAGTGCACCGGCCTGTTCACCTCGAAGGAGAAGGCCTCGGCCCACCTGGCGGGCGGCGCGAAGAAGGTCATCATCTCGGCGCCGGGCGGCAAGGACGTGGACGCGACCATCGTCTACGGCGTGAACCACCAGACGCTGAAGGCGAGCCACACGGTCATCTCCAACGCGTCGTGCACCACCAACTGCCTGGCCCCGCTGGTCAAGCCGCTGCACGAGAAGCTGGGCGTCGAGAGCGGGCTGATGACCACCATCCACGCGTACACCAACGACCAGGTGCTGACCGACGTGTACCACGAGGACCTGCGCCGCGCGCGCTCGGCCACGATGTCGATGATTCCCACGAAGACGGGCGCCGCCGCCGCGGTGGGGCTCGTGATGCCGGAGCTGAACGGCAAGCTCGACGGCTTCGCCATGCGCGTGCCGACGATCAACGTGTCGGTGGTCGACCTCAGCTTCGTGTCGAAGAAGCCCACCAAGGCGGACGAGGTGAACGCCATCCTGAAGGCCGCGGCCGAAGGCGAGCTGAAGGGCATCCTCGGCTACAACACCGACCCGCTGGTATCGGTGGACTTCAACCACAACCCGCTGTCGAGCATCTTCGACGCCACGCAGACCCGCGTCTCGCCGGACGGCAAGCTGGTGAAGGTGCTGTCGTGGTACGACAACGAGTGGGGCTTCTCCAACCGCATGCTCGACACCACGCTCGCCCTGATGAACGCGAAGTGACCCGGAGCGCGCCTCGCGCCCGGCAGACGGCCCCCCGCGCGGGGGCCGTTTTTCATGGCGCGGCGGGGCGCAACATTCCTTTACCGCGGACGGGCGCGCGGCTTGCCTCGTCCGGCGAAGTGCCGGACCTACACTGATCCCGGCACCATCCCATCCCTTGCGTAGAGGCTCCGATGCGTCGTTCCCTGCTGACCCTGGCTGCGGCCTGCGTCCTGCTCGTTCCCGCCGCCTGGCATGCGCCGTCGGCGCACGCCCTCGCCGCGCCGGCGGACGGGCAGAGCGCACGCGTGATCGTCAAGCTGCGCCCGGGCGGCGCGCTGAT
>Ga0075420_100005796_pt1 | contig 10890 bp, 7 predicted proteins | sample SoiMetdeltSBSDD4_FD_75296 | JGI IMG/M metagenome (GOLD analysis project Ga0075420, IMG submission 75296) | Bulk soil microbial communities from a Populus tree surrounding site in Tennessee, USA - Soil MetaG P. deltoides SBSDD4 | ecosystem: Environmental > Terrestrial > Soil > Tree plantation... | reverse complement strand
GGCACCGACGCCGGCGCCGCCCCCGACGCCGGCACCGGCCGGCGTCACCGCCGACAGCGACGGTCAACGGCTCCTGGCGGTGGAGGGGATCGAGGTCGGGTACGGCGGCGTCCCGGTCCTGCTCGGTGTCGATCTCGACGTGCGCCAGGGCGAGGCCGTGGCGCTGCTCGGCACCAACGGCGCCGGGAAGTCCACGCTGCTCCGCGCCGTCTCGGGGCTCGTCGCCCCGGATGCCGGTGACATCAGCTTCGCCGGGCGGTCCATCGCGGGGCGGCCACCGCACCGGATCGCGGCCCAGGGGGTGGCACAGATGCCCGGCGGCCGGGGTGTCTTCCCGACCTTGAGCGTGGCCGAGAACCTGCGGGCCGCGGGCTGGCTGCACCGCCACGACCGCCAGGCGGTCGCCGAAGGCATCGAGCGGGTCGCTCGGTTGTTCCCGGTGCTGCGCGACCGCTCGGGTGAGCGGGCCGAGAACCTCTCGGGTGGCCAGCAGCAGATGCTGGCGCTCGCGATGGCGGTCCTGGGCCGCCCCCGGCTGCTGATGGTCGACGAGCTGTCCCTCGGGCTGGCTCCCGCCGTGGTGGGCGAGCTGATGCGGTTCGTCGACCACCTCCGCGACCAGGGGACGACGTTGCTGGTGGTCGAGCAGTCCGTGAACGTCGCCCTCGAGATCGCCGACCGGGCCGTGTTCCTGGAGCGCGGCGAGGTCCGCTTCTCGGGCCCGGCCCGCGACCTGCTGGCCCGGCCCGACCTCCTGCGCTCGGTCTTCCTCAGCGCCGCGACCCGACCGACGCCCACCGCCGTCCAGCCCCTGGCCACCCCTGACGCCCCGCAGGCCGCGGCGACCTCCGCCACCGACGCGGCGCCCCGGGACGAGAACGCCACACCCGTGCTGTCGACGGTCGACCTCACGGTGTCCTTCGGCGGTGTGCGGGCGGTGGACGGGGTGTCCTTCGACGTCGCCCCCGGCGAGATCGTCGGCGTCATCGGCCCCAACGGCGCCGGCAAGACCACCCTCTTCGACCTCCTGAGCGGATTCGTGCCCCGCAGTGCCGGGCGCGTGGTCCTGCGCGGCCGTGACGTGTCGTCGCTGCGAGCGCCGCGCCGGGCCCGGCGTGGCCTGGGCCGCTCCTTCCAGGACGCCCGGCTGTTCTCCTCCCTGACCGTCGACGAGGCCATAGCGGCCGCCCTCGAGCGGTGGGTCGAGGTGGGCGATCCGCTCTCGGCGGCCTTCCACCTGCCGAATGCCTACGACAGCGAGGTCAAGGTCCATCGGCGGGTCTCCGAGCTGGTCGAGCTGCTGGGCCTCGGGCCGTACCGGTCGCTGTTCATCGGCGAGCTGTCGACCGGCACGCGCCGGGTCGTGGACCTGGCCTGCCTGCTGGCCCACCGCCCGAGCGTCGTGCTGCTCGACGAGCCGGCCGCCGGCATCGCACAGCGCGAAGTCGAGGAGCTGGCCCCGCTGATCCGCCGGATCCGTGACGAGATGGGCGCGAGCGTCGTGCTGGTCGAGCACGACATCCCGCTGGTCGAGGAGGTGGCCGATCGGGTGATCGCCATGGACCGGGGCCGGGTCCTCGCCATCGGCGCGCCGGCCCAGGTCCTGTCGGACCCTGCCGTGGTCAGCTCCTACCTGGGCGACAACGGTGCCGCCATCAAGCGGTCCGGCGGCAGAGCCCCGGACCACCCCGAGGGGACCGAGGAGAAGGAAGTCATTCGTGCAACCGAGCAGTGACGAGAACGGCGAGCCGCGGCGCAACAACCTGCGGCGCTACGGGCCGATCGCCGGGATAGTCGTCGTCCTGGCCCTGGTCGTGGGGGCCTCGGTGATCCTCCGCGGCGGCGACGACGACTCCGATGCCACCGCCGCCGAGGGCGAGATCCCGCCCGACGAGCTGCCCGACGGGGTGGTGACGTGGTCCATGGCCCAGGACCAGGGCCTCGACGCCCAGTTCATGGACACCTGTGACGAGTCCGACGGGCACGTGGCGATCCCGTTCTTCTTCCGCACCGAGTGCGTCGCCAACGTCGACGACAACGGGGGAGCGACCGCCCCTGGCGTGACCGGTGACGAGATCACCGTGGTGGTGTGGCTCCCCAACCAGGACGACGCCATCTACGCCTTCCTGAAGCAGGCCCTCGGCTTCACCGACACCGTCGACGACATGCAGGCCACCCAGGAGGGCCTGGCCGAGATCTTCCAGAGCTACTACCAGACCTACGGGCGGACGGTCCGGCTGGAGTTCCTGCAGGCCTCCGGGCAGATCACCGACAGCGTGGCCGCTCGGGCCGATGCCGTGCGCGCCGCCGAGATGGACCCCTTCGCCGTGCTGGGCGGTCCCTTGCTGGCCAACACGTGGACCGAGGAGCTGCACGCCCGCCACCTCCCGTGCCTGGCGTGCCCGGGCATCAGCGACCCGGCGCCCGACGCCTACGGCCTGATCCCCACCGACCGGCAGTCGCGGCTGCAGATCGTCAACTACGTCACCGAGAAGCTGGCCGGGAACCCGGTCGAGTTCGCGGGCGACGACCTGGTGGGCCAGGACCGGGTCTTCGGGCTGCTCAAGCTCGCGACCAACGAGCGCGACCGCAACGACGCCCAGGACCTCAGCGACGACCTGGCGGATCAGGGCGTCGACCTGGCGGCCACCAGCGTGTTCGAGCTGTCGTTGGGGTCGACCCAGGAGAACGCCGTCACGGCTGTCACCCAGATGCGTGACGCGGGGGTGACGACGGTCCTGGTCGATGCCGATCCGATCAACCTCGGCGACATCACCCGTGAGGCCACCAAGCAGGGCTGGTTCCCCGAGTGGGTGATCGCCGGCCCGTCGCTGCTCGACACCACCGTCGGCGGCGGACTCCAGGATCCCGAGCAGTGGCGGCACGCCTTCGGCATCAGCTGGCTGCCTCCGGCGGCGGCGCCGGAGATCAATCCGGCCTACCAGCTCTACCAGTGGTACCACGGCACGCCGCCTCCGGCGCCGGGCAGCCTCCTGCTCACCTACCCCCAGATCGCGCTGTTCTTCACCGCCCTGGAGTTCGCCGGTCCCGACCTGACGCCGGAGACCCTCCAGCAGGGTCTGTTCGCCTATCCGCCCACGCCGCGGGCTCGGACCCAACCGAGCCTGGACTACGGGACCGCGCTCTACGGTCCCGAGCACCCGGACTATGGCGGCATCGACGACTTCGTCGAGATCTGGTGGGACCCCGACGTCGACGTCGAGGACGAGTTCGGCAACCAGCACCACGGCGCCTACCGCTACGTCGACGACGGCAAGCGCTACTACTACAACGAGTGGCCCCACGAGCTGGACGTCTTCCAGCCCGATCGCTCCGTGACCGAGATCACCGATCCGCCGCCGGAGGAGATCCCACCCGACTACCCGTCGCCGGCCGGCCAGCCCGGATAGAGGGTGGCGACGTGCAGTCGCCGCCGCACAGGGAGGCAGGGCGGGGTCGGGCGGAGGGTAGGGTGGCTGGCGCCCATGAGCGCCAGGACGTACACCGTTCGCACCTTCGGGTGCCAGATGAACGAGCACGATTCCGAGCGGATCGCCGGGCTGCTCGAAGCCGACGGTCTCCGTCCCGCCGAGCGGCCCGACCAGGCCGACGTGATCGTGCTCAACACGTGCTGCATCCGCGAGAACGCCGACAACAAGCTCTACGGCCACCTCGGCCACCTGAAGGCCCTCAAGCAGCGCAACCCCGACCTCCAGATCGTGGTCGGCGGCTGCCTGGCCCAGAAGGACCGGGAGCAGATCGTGGCCCGAGCGCCCCACGTCGATGTGGTCCTGGGCACCCACAACGTCGGCCGGGCCGCCGAGCTGGTGCGCGACCAGCGCGATCGGCGGTCGGCGGGTGGTGGCCCCGTCGTCGAGATCCTCGACGAGGTGGTCGCCGACGACCACGCCGCCTTCCCCAGCGCGCTCCCGGTCCGGCGCGAGGTGCCCTACGCCAGCTGGGTGACCATCCAGATCGGCTGCGACAACTCCTGCGCGTTCTGCATCGTCCCCGCGGTGCGGGGCCGTGAGATCAGCCGTCCGCTGGAGGAGATCGTCGAGGAGGTCCGACTGCAGGCCGAGGACGGCGTCAGCCAGGTCACGCTGCTGGGGCAGAACGTCAACAGCTACGGCCGTGACCTGATGCTCGAGCGCCGCCGAGCGGGCGACAGCGGTGTCCGGGTCCGCCCGCAGTTCGCCGAGCTGTTGCGGGCCGTCGGCGCCATCGACGGCGTTCGCCGGGTCCGCTACACCAGCCCCCACCCCAAGGACCTGCGGCCCGAGACCATCGCGGCGATGGCCGAGACACCCGCCGTCTGCGAGCACCTCCACCTGCCGCTGCAGGCGGGCAGCGATCGGATCCTGGCCGCCATGCACCGGGGCTACACGGCCCGTCGCTACCTGGACCGGCTGGAAGCTGCCCGCGCCGCGGTGCCAGACCTGGCGGTGACCACCGACATCATCGTCGGCTTCCCCGGCGAGACGGAGGCTGACTTCGAGCGCACCCTCGAGGTGGCCGCCGAGGCCCGGTACGACAGTGCGTACACCTTCATCTTCAGTCCCCGACCCGGCACCGAGGCGGCCGAACGCAGGGACCAGTTCGTCGCCGCCGAGGTGTGCGCCGAGCGGTTCGAACGGCTGCGGGTGGTGGTCGAGCGATCGGCCCTCGCCGCCCACCGGGCCCGGGTGGACCGGGTGGAGGAGGTCCTGGTCGAGGGGCCGTCCCGCCGGGATCCGGCGGTCACCACCGGCCGGACCCGGCAGAACAAGCTGGTCCACTTCCCCAGCGCTGCGCCGCTCCGCCCGGGGACCTACGCCCGGGTGCGGGTGACCAGCGCCGCTCCCCACCACCTCGGTGGCGAGCTGGTCGAGGTCACGGTCCCGGCCCGCCACCGCACCCGCATCCCGGTGGCGGCCTCGTGAACCGGAGCTGAGCACCGCCGCTGATGGTCCACGTCGCTCTGGTCGGCACCACTGCCTCCGGGAAGTCGGCCCTGGCCCTGGCGCTGGCCCGCCGGGATCCGTCGGTCGAGCTGGTCTCGGTCGACTCCATGCAGGTGTACCGGGGGATGGACATCGGCACCGCCAAGGCCTCGCCCGCCGAGCGGGCCGAGGTGCCGCACCACCTGCTCGATCTGGCCGACCCGTGGGAGCGGTTCACGGTCACCCGCTTCCAGCACCACTTCCATGCGGCGCTGGCCGCGATCGAGGCCCGGGGTGGGCGGGCGGTGCTGGTCGGTGGCACCGGCCTCTACCTGCGGGCGGTGGTCGACGACCTCGCGATCCCCGAGGAGTTCCCCGAGGTCCGGGCCGAGCTCGACACCGAGCCCGACACGGTGGCGCTCCACCGGCGGCTCGGTCGGCTGGATCCCGTCGCCGCCACCCGCATGGAGCCCACCAACCGTCGCCGGGTGGTCCGGGCCCTGGAGGTGACCATCGGCAGCGGGCGACGGTTCTCGTCCTACGGCCCGGGCCTGGAGACCTACCCGCCCAGCCGCTTCCGGCTGCTCGGCGTCGACCTGCCGGCCGAGGTCGTCGCCGAGCGCATCGCTCTCCGCTACCGGGACCAGCTCGCGCAGGGGTTCGTCGCCGAGGTGACCCGCCTCGCGGACGATCCCCGGGGTCTGTCGCCGACCGCCCGCCAGGCCCTCGGCTACCGCGAGCTGCTGGCGCACCGGGCCGGCGACCTCGCCCTCGACGACGCGGTCGAGCTGGCCATCAGCCGCACCCGCCGCTTCGCGCGGCGCCAGCGGGCCTGGTTCCGCCGGGATCCCCGCATCGAGTGGTTCTCGGCCGACGACCCGGCCGGGATACTCGAACCGCTGGCCGAGACCGTCCTGGCAGACTGACGAGGCGATGACGGTCCGCTTCACGAAGCACCACGGTCTGGGGAACGACTTCCTGGTCCTGCTCGATCCGGCCGGCGATGCGGCGCTCACTCCGGCCCAGGTGGTGCGGTTGTGCGACCGCCGCCGGGGCATCGGCGCCGACGGCGTCCTCCGGGCCACCCGACCCGCGGTCGAGGCCGCGGGGGAACCCGTCGCGGCGATGGAGCTGTTCAACGCGGACGGGAGCCGTGCCGAGATGAGCGGCAACGGCATCCGCTGCCTCGCCCAGGCGCTGCTGCGCGCGGGGTGGGCGACGCCGCCCGAGGTGATGATCGCCACCGATGCCGGCGTGCGCACGGTGTCGCTGCGCCGGGCCGTCGATCCGGTGACCGATGTCCTGGCGGTCGACATGGGGACGCCGCGCCTGGGCGACGAGGCCCCCGAATGGACCGGTGGGCCGCTGCGCCGGGCGGCCTGGGCCGACCTGGGCAACCCCCATCTCGTGATCGAGGCCGACGCCGAGGCGCGGGTCGAGGGCGAGCCAGCCGGCCGGCCAGCGTTCACCGCTGCCGACCTGGTCATGCTGGGCGAGAAGGTCAACGCGTCGGTCCCGACCGGCGCCAACGTCCATGTGATCGTGGCTGGCGCCGACGCGGGCTCTCTGACGATGCGTCCTTACGAGCGGGGGGTCGGGCCGACCGCGGCCTGTGGCACCGGTGCCTGTGCCGCCGCGGCGGTCGCGCACCGGTGGGGCCTGGTGGGGGACCGCGTCGAGGTGCGCATGCCGGGCGGGACGGCCGAGGTCGTCCTCGGTCCCACCGTGCAGTTGGTGGGGCCGGCGACCTTCGTCGCCGTGGTCGAGACGGAGCCCGCTGCATGGCGCTGATCGAACGGGCCTTCCGGGAGAAGATCGTGCTGGTCGGGGTCACCATCCCGCCGGAGACCGTCGAGCAGACCGAGGAGTCCCTCGACGAGCTGGGCCTGCTGGTCGACACGGCCGGGGCGGACGAGGTGGCACGGGTGTCCCAGCGGCGCGACGCGCCCGACCCGCCGACCTACGTCGGCAAGGGCAAGGCTGCCGAGCTGCGCGAGCTCGCGGTGGCCACCGACTGCGACACCGTGGTGTTCGACAACGAGCTGTCCCCCGCCCAGCAGTTCAACCTGGAGAAGCTCCTCGGGCGGACGGCGATCGATCGCACGGCCGTGATCCTCGACATCTTCGCCCAGAACGCGCACAGCCAGGAGGGCAAGGCCCAGGTCGAGCTGGCCCAGCTGCGCTACCGCCTGCCGCGGCTGCGGGGGCGGGGCCGGGCGCTGTCCCAGCAGGCTGGCGGCATGTCGGCCTCCGGCGGGGCCCGCATCGGGTCCCGCGGTCCCGGTGAGACCCAGCTCGAGGTGGACCGGCGCCGTCTCGTCCGCCGGGTCCACAAGCTGGAGGCGGAGCTGCGCGAGATCGAACGGCACCGGCGCACCCAGCGCAAGGCACAGCAGCGAGGCGCTGTACCCCGGGTGGCCATCGTCGGCTACACCAACGCCGGGAAGTCGAGCCTGCTGAACCGGCTGACCGACTCCGGCGTCCTGGTGGAGGACCGGCTCTTCGCGACCCTCGACGCCACCACCCGGCGCCTCGAGCTACCCGGCGGCGAGCGGGTCCTGCTGTCCGACACCGTCGGCTTCATCCGCAAGCTCCCGCACCAGCTGGTCGAGGCCTTCCGTTCGACGCTGGCCGTCGCCGTCGACGCCGATCTCCTGATCCACGTGGTCGATGCCGTGGCGGCGGATCCCGTGGGGAACGTCGAGGCCGTGCGGACCGTGCTCGGCGAGATCGGCGCGGCGGACGTCCCCGAGCTGTTGGTGCTCAACAAGGCCGACGTCGATCCCGCGGCCGCATCCCGGTGGGCCGAACGCTGGCCGGAGGCCGTGGTCATCAGCGCCCACACCGGCGAGGGCCTGGACGACCTGCTGGTGGCGGTCGGCGACCGTCTGCGGGCCTCCACCCACGTCGTCGAGCTGCTGATCCCCTACGACCGCGGTGACCTGCTCGCCGCAGCACACCGGGCGGGTGAGGTGGTGCTCGAGCAGCCCGGTGAGGGCGGGATCCTGGTCCGGGGCCGGTTCGACGAAGCCACCGTCGGCCGATTCCGGGAATTCCTCACCCCTGGTTGAGGGCCTCCGGCGGTACGGTCGGCCCTCGTGACACGAGGATTCGAGCCGCCGCCGTACCCCTACGACCGTCTCGACGCGCTGCGCGAAGCGGCCGACCGGCTCCCCGGTGGTGTGGTGGACCTCTCCATCGGCACGCCTTGTGACCCACCGCCGGACAGCGTCATCGCCGCGCTGGCCGGCTCGGGTGCCGAGCGCGGCTACCCGCCGTCGGTGGGCAGTCCCGCCTTCCGGGAAGCCGCCGCCCGGTGGTTGAAGCGCCGCTTCGGGGCCGAGGTCCAGCCCGTGCAGGTCGCGGCGTGCGTCGGTACCAAGGAGCTGGTGGCCGGGCTGCCGCACTGGCTGCGGCTCCGGCAGCCCGACCGCGACACCGTCCTCTACCCCGAGGTCAGCTACCCCACCTACGCGATGGGGGCGACGCTGGCCGGGTGCCGGGCCGTTCCCTACGGGGCCGTCGACCAGATCGCCGAGGACGACGCGGCGCGGGCCCTGTGCCTGTGGGTCAACACACCCGCCAACCCGACCGGGGCGCTGGCCGACCTGGGCGCCGCGGCCGAATGGAGCAGCGCGCGCGGTGTGCCCGTGCTGTCCGACGAGTGCTACATCGAGTTCAGCTGGGACCGCCCGGGTGAGACGATCCTGCACCACCGGTCGGACGGGGTGCTCGCTCTGCACTCGCTGTCCAAGCGCTCCAACCTCGCCGGCGCGCGGGTCGGCTTCTACGCCGGGGACGGGGAGCTCGTGCGGTACCTGTCCGAGGTCCGGAAGCACGCGGGGTTCATGGTGCCCGGGCCGGTCCAGGCCGCGGCGGTCGTGGCGCTCGACGACGACGAGCACGTCGACGAGCAGCGGGGGCGCTACCGCCGCCGGCTCGAGGCGATGGCGGAGGCGCTGCGGTCGTTCGGCCTGCCCGTCGAGCTGCCGGCGGGCGCCTTCTACCTGTGGGTCCCGGCCCCCGACGGCGATGCCTGGGGCCTGGCCGCCGAGCTCGCGGCCCGGGGTGGCGTCCTCGTGGCGCCGGGTGATCTCTACGGGCCGGCCGGCGCCGGCCATGTGCGGGTGGCGGTGGTGCAGCCCGACGACCGGTTGGCGTTGGTCGCCGACCGGCTGGCTGGTGCGGTCGGCTGACGGCGGACTTCGTTCACGACCGCCGGCTCGCGGATCACGGTCGGCCTGGCCGCCCGGGAGCGGCAACACTGTAAGGGTGCAACCGGGATACCTCCCGCCCCCGCCGGGCTACATGCCGTCACCCCCGCCCGGGGCGACCAGGGCGCCGATCCGGCCCAGCGCCTGGTGGTTCGGCGCCGCAGGAGCGGTCGCCGTCGTGGGCATCGGGCTGGCGATCTTCATCTTCGTGCGGACCTTCGTCGGGTGGGTCGACCGCATCAACGACCTCCAGCGGGTCAACGTCCCCGGCCAGGGCACGGTGGCGCTGGCGGAGACGGGCGGCTACACGATCTACCACGAGTTCCCCGGAGCGGACGACCGCTTCTTCGGCCCCGACGTCATCCAGGTGACGTTGACCGGACCCGATGGATCCGACGTCCCGCTACGGGACTACGACTCGACCGTGACCTACAGCAACGGCACCCACGATGGCGTCGCGCTGTTCTCCTTCACCGCTGACCAGCCCGGGCAGTACGTGCTCTCGGCCAGCGGCGACCGCAGCACGCTGGCCGTCGGGCGCAGTGTCGGGGGAGGGCTCGTCGCGGGCATCGTCGGCGGCATCGCCGTCGGGCTGCTCGGCGTGCTCGCCGCGATCGTGATCGCGATCGTCGTCGGGGTGGCCCGCGGCCGGTCGCGGCGGCGCCAGGTCTACGGGATGGGCCCTCCGGGCGCCATGGGGCCGCCACAGTCGCAGGGCCCCGGGTGGACGCCCCCGGTCCCCGCCGGTACCCCTTGGGCGCCGAGCCCGTCGCCACAGGACCAGCTGCCACCCCAAGCGCCGCCGCCGCCTCCTCCTCCACCACCTCCACCATCCGCGCCGCCGGCGTCCGATCCGTGGGTCCCGCCCACGGCCTGACGGCCGAGCGTGGGCGCGGCACGCCGCCCGCGCCGGTCAGGTCTGGTGGAGCGCCGCGTTGAGCTCGACGTCGCTGCGACCGGCCCGGGGCAGGACCTCGACCGCGCCGGTGGTGCTGTTGCGTCGGAACAGCAGGGCGTCGGCGCCGCTGAGCTCCCGGGCCTTCACCACCTGGCCGTCGGGCAGGGTCACCCGGGTGCCGGCCGTGACGTAGAGGCCGGCTTCGACGACGCAGTCGTCGCCCAGGGAGATCCCGATGCCACCGTTGGCCCCGACCAGGCATCGCTGCCCGACCCGGACCACCTCCTTGCCCCCACCCGACAGCGTGCCCATGAGCGACGATCCGCCGCCTAGGTCGGAGCCGTCGCCGACGACGACACCGGCGCTGATGCGGCCCTCGATCATGGCCGCGCCCAACGTGCCGGCGTTGAAGTTGACGAAGCCTTCGTGCATCACGACCGTGCCCTCGGCGAGGTGCGCGCCGAGCCGTACCCGGGACGCATCCGCGACTCGCACGCCGCTCGGGACGACGTAGTCGGTCATGCGGGGGAACTTGTCGACCCCGAGGATCTCGACCGGCCTCCCCGAGGACCGGGCGCGGAGCTGGACCCGGTCGAACCCCTCGGGCGGGTAGGGACCGGTGCTGGTCCAGACCACGGTGTTCAGCAGCCCGAACAGGTCGGTGAGGTTGGCCTGGTTGGGAGCGATGCAGCGGTGCGACAGCAGGTGCAGGCGCAGCCAGGCGTCGTGGGTGTCCACCGGCGGATCGGCCAGCGACTCGATGTAGGTCCCCACGGCGATCCGCTCGACCTCGCCCAGCTCGTCCCGGCCGAGCGCGCCGGAGACGTCCGAGCCGAGCAGATCGGCGGCGGTCGCC
>Ga0075420_100005795_pt1 | contig 10892 bp, 13 predicted proteins | sample SoiMetdeltSBSDD4_FD_75296 | JGI IMG/M metagenome (GOLD analysis project Ga0075420, IMG submission 75296) | Bulk soil microbial communities from a Populus tree surrounding site in Tennessee, USA - Soil MetaG P. deltoides SBSDD4 | ecosystem: Environmental > Terrestrial > Soil > Tree plantation... | reverse complement strand
GGCACCAGTCAACTGCATCAGCGCGAACGCCTGGAGCGCCGCGTCGTGGTGCGCCACGATCGCCGCTGGGTTCACACCATCCCGATGGATGATCTCGGTCTCTGCCGCCATGCCCGTCAGGAAGGCCGGCAGCGTCAGCAGCGCGACGACGAAGAAGACCTCCAGGCTCGCGTGCTTCAGGTGGTCGTTGCGCCGGACCAGCGACAGCAGCAACAGCCCGATGCCGATCACGGTACCGATTGTCGGCACGTGATTAAGCAGCAGGTGGTCGTGCGACATGTTCAGGAGATCCATGTGTATCTCTCCATCAGCGCACGACGTAAGCGAGGAGCCGCCCCGCGGAGATCGCGGCGGTCCACGATACGATCGACACAACTGCCAGCACCTTCGCCGTGCCACTGACGGCCTCAGGTGCCGAGTCCGGGCCGTAGACGTGCCTACGGAGCAGTACCACCGTAACGGCGCCGGTGAGGACGAAGCCCATCTTCAGTAGAAAGGGCACTGAGGCCCCCTTGCGAACGGCATCGGCGCAGAACAGCATGACGCCGGTGATCACGTTGATCCAGAGCCCCATCCACATCACCCTGAACAGCGTCCGCGAAGGGGCGAGCGGAATGCCACGAGCCATACCGAGCACGCGCAGGTCGAATACCCAGGCGGGGCCCACCAGCACGGCGAGGCCTATCGTATGAAGCGTGAGGATGGTGGGAAGCGCCAGGACGGACTCGGATTCGCGCAGCCACGTCGAAAACGCGCTCTCCTGGAGCGCAGTCAGGAACTGGGTCATCGGGAATCGGCGCCGGCGGGTCAGGGGCGCGTGGCAGCGCCAGGTGGCGGCTTCACGACTGGAAAGTCATGGGGTTGCTGATAACCACCCGCGATGCCGACCTGGTTGTTCTCCTGGCAGATGAACTCCATGATCTCGTCTTGAGGGTTGCTCAGTTGCGCCGCGAATTTAACGGTGAAGGGCTTTAGATACGCATCCGGATCGTCGATGGTGACGACAATCTCGAGCGTGCCCATGTTCACGCGTGTGTAGCGCTCGATGGTGTGCGCCTTCTCCGTCTGCGGGAATCCGCGGCGATCCATCCAGACCTTGCCGTTGAACCCGACCGTGTCGATGACCAGCGTGTCGCCTTCCCACCAGGCGATCGAGTGGCCATTCCAGGAGGGTTCAGGTTCAGCGGGGTGCTTGCGCCCGTCCATGAAGATCTGGCGATAGCTGTGGATGCCTCCCTCTTCGAGCATGTACATCCGCTTGGCGCCCTTGCCGGGGACCGGCTCCTGGATCATGCGCCACGGATAAGCCCACTTGCGCGGGATGCCCATCGGCAGACAGTGCACCGATGGTTCCATGTTCGGGTCCAGCTTCGCCATGTACTCTTTGACCCAGGGCAGCACCGGGATGTCGCCTCGCTTCAGGCCGCCTTGCGCCTCGAGATCCCCGATGGCGCCGCCCCCGAGCCAGAGGCCGCCCAGATCAATCGTGCCGTCGGCGAGTCGCGGCGCCGGACCGGATGGCGGCGGCGGACGGCGAACCGTGCGGCCGAGCGCCTCCGGTCGCACCTGCGCATCACCCCGTCCCTGCGCGAGAAGCGGTGCAGCAAACGCGGCGAGGACGAGAGCAATGACGAGTCTCTTCATGGCACTGTGGCTCATCGACTTCATTCCCTATCGCTCCGGACGATCATCACCGCCGCTCGCGAAGAGCGACCGGCCGTCCGGGGTCAGGACAACGGTGGCATTGACGCGATAGGTGTTGGTGCCGCGGCCCTCGAAGCCTTCGACCTTGACGCGTTCACCCGGCTTGACCGATGTGCGCGTCCAGCCGTTCCGCACGAGCAGGCTCAGCGCTGCGAGCTCGAGGTTCCAGTTGGTCACCTTGCCGCCGGCGTCGGTGACGTCAACATAGATGCGCGCGTGCGGGTTCGACCATTCGACCTTCGTCACCACGCCCTCGAACTTCACCACTTTGTTTGCGTCGTATTCAGCGGCAAACGAATGATGGGCGACGGCATCAGGTACAGCAGAGACGAAGACGGCGACGACCGCCGCAACGGCAATAACACTTCTCATCGAAGACACCTCTGAGGCGATAAGTTTCTGGCGAGAACGATAGCTGGACTCCGCACATAGTGTCAACCGTTGGTGGCATTTCCGCCTTGACCGTCACCTGGGGTCGTGATAACTAAGCCCGGCGTCTACGAATTTCAAGCGAGCGAGCATGAACAACAAGAAGCTGCAGGTCACGCTGTATATCCTCGGTACGTATCAAACGGTCTTCGCCATCATGGTGATCGTCGCACCCGACCTGTTCCAGCGCATCACGCGGACCACGCTCAGCGACGATCGGATCACGCTGCTGTACGCGTCTTACCTGCTGATCTTCGGCCTGGTGTCGTACATGGCCGCGAGAGAAAAGGAAGCGGCAAGCAAGCTGTCGCTGACGACCCTGCTCGTGTCGATCGCGAACATACTCGTCTTCGGCTTTCTTCTGATCGCAGGGAGAGTGACGTTCGGTGAGGTCGCCGGGGCGATGATCGCGAACGTCATCCTGGCGCCCGCGATCTTTTTCTTCAGACGCCAGCCTCGGATCGTCGGCTAACCCTTTCAAAAGAGGCCTCAATGGTCAACCTGCTTGTGACATGGATTCCGGCGCTGCTGATCGCGGTGTCGGCTGTGATGAAGATCGCAAAGAATCCACGAATCGTCCAGGAGATGACGCCGCTCGGCGTCGGCAAGTATCTTCAACTGCTCGGCGTGATGGAACTCGTGTTCGCAGCGATGTTCGTCATACCCGCGACCTCGAAGCTGGGATTTATCCTCCTGTCCAGTTACTTTGGCGGGGCGATTGCCACCGAGCTCTCGCACGGCGTTCCGAAGATCAATCCCTACGTTCCGCTGGTGCTGCTCTGGGTCTGCGCCTTTATCAAAGATCGCTCGATCTTCTTCTGATGATTCGACGCTTCGCCCGCGTGATCGTCGGCGTCCTTGTGGTTGCCGGTTCCAGCCTGTCGGCACAGCGCGGCGCCGCACCGCAGGTCCCGACACCGACAGATATCAAGCCTGGCAGCATCAACTCCGAAGATGCGCCGTACCCATACCCGAGCGCCTCCTTCCCGTTCACGTTTCAAGGGGAGGATCTGCGGATGTCGTACATGGACGTGACGCCCATCGGTCCGGCGAACGGCCATACGGTGGTGCTTCTCCACGGCAACAACTTCGGCGGCTTCTACTTTGGTGGTCCTGCCGAGGTGCTACGCAAGGAAGGCTTCCGCGTCATCATCCCCGATCAGATTGGCTACGGTCGCTCATCGAAGCCAACGACGATCCCGTACGGCTTCAGCCAATGGGCGCGTAACACCAAATTGCTGCTCGACAGCCTGAAGATCGAGAAGGCGATGATCGTCGGCCACTCGATGGGTGGCATGCTGGCGGCGCGCTTTGCGACGCAGTATCCGGCGATGACGGAGCGGCTCGTCCTCTATAACCCGATTGGCCTCACCGACGCCCGCTTCGATCGGCCCCTCGCTGACGCCGATGACGCCTACAAGAACAACCTGAACCAGACGTATCAGTCGGTGCGGGCCGGTCTGATGCGTTACGTGGCCCACAATCCCGCGGCGTGGAACGACGTGTTCGAAACCTACGCCAGGGTCCGCTACTCTTGGACGCTCAGCGCGGAGTGGCCACGGCTTGCGAAGGTGCAGACGCTCATCGCTCAGGTGCAGTATCTGGATCCCGTCGTTTACGACTGGGCCCACATCACGTCGCCGACGCTCGTGTTCGGGGGAGCCGAGGACTTTCTCCCCGGCACACCGGCCATTTTTCAGGCGCGCATGAAATACATCGCAGATACCATCCCGAATGGACGTGCGAAGCTGCACTTGATCGCCGGTCTGGGCCACGTTCCGCATCTCGAGTCGCCAGACAAGACCTACCCCCCGCTGATTGCGTTCTTGAAGGAAGGCCTCGGCGCACCGACGCGGTGAGCCCCACGAAAACGGTGAAGAATACCTACCTCGTAACTGCCCTACTTGTGTTCCTCTGCGCCGTGGGCGCCGCGCCTGAGAGCGAGGCCCAGGATATTTTCGTCGTGCGTGGACTTGGAGTTGGAACGTGGGGCTCGGCAATGACACCACTGTTCGGCGTTGGCGTCGGAGTGAACCTCACGTCGATCGTCCAAGTCACCTTCGAGGCCTCGCGGGAATTCGGGCGCCGCGATCCTACAGTTGCACCAAAGCCGCGGGCGAACGCCGTGCCGGCGCCCCCCGGGTTTGCCTATTTTGTATTTGTGGACAGCAAGCGCGTCGATCGTCGGCTTGCGGTCGGCGCACGGTTCCGCGTTCCTGATCGACGACTGGCGCCGTTTGCCGAGGTCAACCTCGGGCGTGCACGCTTGACCACCCGATACGTGCCTGGCTCAGTGCCTGGCTCGGTCCCCGAGGAGGGGAGCATTGAGACGCGGCCGTTCGTGGACGTTGGAGGAGGACTGTCGTTGTCTCTTAGTGACCGCACCGCAGTCGAAGCCTCATACCGCGTGGGCCGGGTCATCGCCAATCACAACCAAGACACCCTGCAAGCTGTCGCCATCGGCGTGGCGGTCGGTTTCTGAGGGGCGTTCGGATTAACTCTCGCCTGCGCCTCCGGCCCTGGGAGTCCTTGCTGGCTACGGCCGGCAAGGGTACAGTAGCCGCGTCAAAGCGGACGTCTCAGGGGAGACGGCCAAGAAGCTGAAGGATCTCCCGGCGGGCGGTGGCCCGCGGAGTTGCATACATGAGACAAACAGCACGAATCGCAATGTTCCTGGGTCTTGTGACCTGGCCGTTGGTGGCGAGCGCGCAACAGGGCGGAGCGCCTGCGCCCATCGTTTGCGCCGGGACGCCGCAAGCTGCGGCGGCCGCTCAGAATCCAGGGCGGGGCGGCGGCCGAGGCCCGGCACAGCCTCCACCGACCGGCATCGCGCCACCATCGCCGGACGTGACGACCACGGAAATCGCTGGCGTCATCAAGGGTGGCTTGAAGTGGACGCAGATCATGTGGGAGGCCATCGGTAACAACGGCGATGGCATCGTCTCTGACAAGGATGGCAACGTCTACTTCGCGCAGGAAGTCAATAGCGCCGCCTTGAAGATCGACAAGAACGACAAGGTGACCGTCTTCGCTGAGTCTCCGGGCATCGGATCGTTGGCCATCGACGAGAAGGGACGGATGTTTTCCGTTCGACGGATGCTGCTACCCGGGAACCCGGCATTCGCCGGACCGAATCCGCCGCCGACGGGCGGGGTCGTGCAGCTAACGCCTGAGAAGAAGATTCTGGCGGACACCGCCGCAGATGGAACCAAATGGGTAGGCGGGCCGAGCGACCTCGCCGCGGATAAGAGAGGCGGCGCGTACTTCACCCAGGGCTGTCTTTACTACGCATCTCCGGATGGCAAGATCACGCTCGCTGCCGAGATGCGCACCAACGGCATCACGTTCAGCCCCGACTACAAGGTCCTCTATCTCACGCAGAACCCCGGTGCGCCAGACGAGGCGCCGACGATGGTGGCCTTCGACGTTCAGCCGGACGCAACCTTGACGAACCGTCGGACGTTCGTGACGCTGAAGCAGGACCCGGCCGATCGAGCGAACGGCGACGGAAGCATGGTGGATGCGGCCGGCCGCCTCTATGTGTCCGTAGGCTCGACGATCCAGGTGTTCGACAAGAGCGGCAAGTCCCTCGGCTCTATTCCCACGCCTGGCCGGGCGATCAGCATCGCGCTTGGTGGACCGGAGCACAAAACACTCTATGTGGTCGTGAATGCATCAATCGGCCTCCAGGGAGCCCTTCCGGGCGTCCAGCGGACGATGCGGGTCTTCCGGATTCCGGCGGTCGCGCAGGGCCTGAAGAATCGCGGCAAGTAGGGCGGTTTGGTCGCTGAGGTGGTGAGACCCCGGTCTCGCCACCTCAAAGATGATGAGCAAGGGTGACGCGCTCATCGCTCCTGTTATACCCTTCACACCACTATGCAGACACGACCTCTCCTTTTGATCGGTTTAGTGTTCGCGTGTGTCTCGATCGCCACCTTCGCTCAGCAGCGTGAGTACTCCCCGACCTGCGTCAAGTGTCCGGGAACCTACGTGCCGAAGGCCGAGATCGACGCATACGCAAAACGCGCGGTTGCCAACCAGCTCATCGATCAGCAAGTCCGCCAGGTTGACGCGGGCAAGTTGAACATCGGAGTTGCCGTAGTGCACAGAGGGCGACTGAATAATCCGGATGCCACGGTCGCCGAGCACGATCTGGTCAGCGAGGTGTACCACGTCATCGACGGATCCGGAACGCTCGTGCTTGGACCCGACATCGTCGGCGCGGAGCGCCGCCCGGCAACGGAAACCACCGTGCGTCTGCTCAATGGTCCTGGCAACAACGGCAAGGCGATTCGTAACGGCACAACCCATCAACTGTCGGCCGGAGATGTCGTGATCATTCCGGCCGGAACCGGCCACCAGTTCACGAAGATCGACGATCACATCACGTACTTGATGGTGCGGCTCGATCCCGACAAGGTCACGCCGCACAAGAGCGAGGCGGACTCGAAGGCCGACTTGCTGACGGATGGACGAGCGACGGCCGGAGGGGGCGCGGGCGCCACGCCGTCTCCACGTTAGCGTGGAGAACGGCCGACGTATCTGGTCGCCCAGAGCTTCTCAGCGCCAGGCTGACGGGGCGAGAGTGTTGACAAGGTTTGCGGGCGTTCGGTATGGTTCGGCCGGCCGTCCAGGCATCGAGGTATTCGGTCGATGAAGAGAATTTTCGCTGTTGCAATCGCTCTCATTGTGGCGCTGCCGTCGTTCCCGGCTGCCCATCATTCGTTCGCGGCGGAATACGACGACAGCAAGCGGGTGCAGTTCGAAGGGGTCGTGACGAAGCTGGAGTGGACCAACCCGCACGCGCGCCTCTATGTAGACGTGACCGACGCGAGCGGCAAGGTCGTCAACTGGAACCTCGAGCTCGCGGGGTTGGGCCTGCTGTTGCGCAACGGCTGGACGCGGAACTCGGTGAAGGCGGGCGACAAGATCAAGGTGGAAGGGTTCGCGGCTCGCGTCGCCAACAGTTACCGCGCGGCTCCGAGCGTCATCACGACGACGGATGGCCGGTCGCTGTTTGCGGGTGGTGCTCCGGCGCCCTAGGAGCGTTGAGACATGCGAACACTTGGATCGGACGCGAAGGGCATTGCTATGAAGAGACTCATTCTTGTCCTGGCGCTCGCCGGCGGCACCGCGCCACTCCTGGGGCAGCAGCCGCAGCAGCCGCAAGGGCCGGCGGCGCTCGGCGCGGGCGTCCGTCGCCCGCCGCCACCAACGGGCCCGTCGCCGCGGCTTCCTGACGGCACAATCGATCTGCGCGGACTCTGGGTCGGAGGCGGTCCGAGCGGTGAGCGCGCCAATCTCGAGGTGCAGGGCGGCCTCAAATCGGGAGATATCTCTCCGTTGCCGTGGGTCAAGGACTACCTCGCGAAGGTGGATCTGCAAAAGGATCCCTACATCTGGTGCATGCCCATGGGCGTCGTGAGGAAGTCGCCGCTGCCATGGCGTTTCGTCGCGGAACCGGCGGTTGGAAAAGCGGCGAAGATCCTGTACCTCATCGAAGAGGGAGGCACGCACAGCTATCGGCAGATCTTCGTGGACGGGCGCAAACATCCGGACGATCCGTCCCCGACCTGGATGGGTGACTCAATCGGCTGGTGGGAAGGTGACACGCTGGTCGTTGAAACCGTCGGGTTCAACGGCAGAACGTGGATGGATCGGCGGGCTTTGCCGCTGACCGAAAAGGGGAAGGTCACCGAGCGCTACACCCGGCTGAACATGGGCACGCTCGAGAGAGTCGTGACCGTGGACGATCCGGACGCCTATGCGCGGCCATTCACGGCGCGCTTCACCGCACGGCTGAGCAATCCGGAAGACGACATCCTGGAATTCATCTGCAACGAAAACAACCAGGCCGGTCTGGGTGCCGGGACCGAGCCGCCGCGCGAGTTTCCTGTCGTCGCACCGCCTCCAGGCGCGGCCACACGGCCCTGAGTTCGTACCGTCCTTCCGAGAAATCCGACGCGAGGATCCATGCTGAAGCATAGTGTTGCCGTTGTTCTTCTCGTGGTTGGCGCTTCGGCTGCCTCGGCGGACGAGCTCAAGGTGTTCAGTGGAGGTGCGCCGCAACAGGTGCTGCGAGCCGTGATTCCGATGTTTGAGCAGGCGAGCGGCCACAAGGTGAACATCACCTTTCAGGTCGTCAGTCAGATCCAGCGCCGGCTCGCCGCTGGCGAGCAGGTCGATCTGATCGTCCTGCCGGAACAGTTGATCGCTGAGGTCGAGAAGAGCATGCCGCTGCGTGGGGAAGGTCGCGGCGCATTGGCGCGCGTCGGCACCGGCGTCATCGTACGCGAGGGTGCTGCGCGGCCGGACATTTCCAACGAAGACGCGGTGCGCAGAAGCCTGCGCGCCGCCAAGGCGATTACGCTCAGCCCGGCCGAAAATCCGAATGGGCAGTACCTTGACAGCTTGCTGGTCAGAATGGGACTCGCCGAGGAGTTGAAGCCACGTCTCATTCGCAAGGCGGCGATTGACGGCGGGGGCGAGCTGGTGGCTAAGGGCGAGGCCGATATCGGGCTCTATCTTGCCAGCGAGGCGCAGCACATCCCGGGCACGACCATGATCGGCTTCCTGCCGCCCGCGTTGCAGAATTACGTGGTCTACGGCACCGCAATCCCAGCCTCCAATCACATGCCGGAGGCGGCGCTGGCGTTCATCCGCTTCTTGACCGCGCCGGCGAATGCCGACCGTTGGCGGCAAGGCGGTCTCGAACCGACCGCAAAACCCTAGCGACTCGGTTATCGCTCCAGTTCGACCTCGGCGACCAGCGAGGGGGCGGCGTGGATCGCCCTGGCGTCGCGGGCACGGGCGGGCAGGAAGACAAGCGCGACGACGGCTCCGAGCAGCGCGACTCCCGCGGCAATCAGCACCGCGTGGCCCATGCCGATGACGAAGGCTCCGCGCGCAGCCTGCAGCAGCGCGCGACCGTCCGGACCACCCATCCTGGCGGCGACAAAGGACGCCCCTCCGATCGAATCCCGGGCGGCCGCGGCGGCGGACGCCGGCAGTCCGCGCAGCGCCGGCGCGATTGCCGAGCCGAACGATGACGAGAGCACGCTGCCAAGAATCGCGACGCCGAGGGCGCCGCCGACCTGGCGGGTCGTGTCGTTCATCGCCGATCCCACGCCCGCCTTTGCAAGCGGAAGCGCTCCCATGATCGACTCCGTCGCCGGCGCCATGGTGAGGCCCATGCCTACTCCGAGCGTGGCGATTGAGGCCGCGAGCAACCCGTACCCGCTCGCAAGGCTCACGGTGGAGAGCAGCGCCAGCGCCGCCGACACGACCAACAGGCCCGAGGCGACGACAACTTTCGTGCCCAGCCGCTCGACCAGCCGCGCGCTGAGGGGTGCGGCGATCACCATCGTAGCGACCGGCATGACGCGGATCCCGGCCTGCAGCGGCGTGAAGCCCAACACGAACTGGAGGTACTGGGTCTGCAGGAACACCGAGCCGAACATCGCAAAGAACACGAGCGTGATCGACAGGCTCGCCGCCGAGAAGCGCGGGTTCTCAAAAAACGACAGTTGCAGCATCGGATGCTCGGACTGGATCTCCCACCACAGGAACAGGCCGATGAAAACGGCGGCGATCGCGAGCGAGCCGAGCGTAGTGGAGGAGCCCCACCCGTGCGAGGGCGCCTCGATGATGCCGTAGACCAGCGCGACCAGGCCGGCGACGGAGAGGCTCGCCCCCACCGGATCAAGTGGCGTCGCGGCCGGGTCCTTCGACTCGGGCACAACTCGCCATCCGTAGAGCATGGCAAACAGAACGATCGGGACGTTGACGAAGAACACCGAGCCCCACCAGAAGTGCTCGAGCAGCCAGCCGCCGCAGACCGGGCCGAGGATGATGCCGAGCCCGGAAACCCCCGCCCACATGCCGATCGCCCGGCCGCGCTCGCGCGGCGGGAAGATATTGGTGATGATCGATAGCGTCGACGGCATGATCAGCGCGCCACCGACGCCCATCAGGGCGCGCGCCGTGATCAGCATGTTGGGCGTTCCGGAGAACGCCGACGCCACCGACCCGACGGCGAAGATTATCAGTCCGACGTTCAGGGCCAGCTTGCGTCCGAACCGGTCTCCCAGCGCTCCCATCGTCAGCAGGAGTCCGGCGAACACCAGGATGTAGGCGTCGACCATCCACTGCAACTGGCTGGCGGTGGCCGCCAGATCGCGGGCGAGCGTGGGGAGCGCCACGTTGAGAATCGTGTTGTCCATGCCGATCACGACGAGGCTCAGGCAGAGCGCGCCCAGCGCCAACCACCGCTTCGCGTACAGCTCTGTCTCCATGGCGCTATTGCTACTTTCCGTAGTTGTCGTCCCAGCGGATGTTCAGCCAGGTGACAACGCCGTCTACCGCGCTGAACCCGTGACTCACATTGGACGGCATGAAGAACATGTCTCCGGCCTGTGCGCGAAACGTCTGGCCCGTGCCGGCAACACGTTTTCCGTCCTTCATCTCGAACCCGGTGTTCACCGTGCCGCTGCCTTCCAGCACTACCCACTGATCAATCGTGGCCTTGTGCAGCTCGACCGACGGCTCCGTAATCCGACGCAGGTTCACGTTGAAGTGCCCGCCCTCGATCATGCGCAGCGTGCCGACCTTCTTGGCGCCCATCTCCCGTCGATACGCGTCCATCTTCTCGAGCGGAATGGCGACCGATCGGTCGGTCGACGCGTACTCGATTGGCGGGCGCGCTGGGCCGCCGCCGGAACCGGCGCGTCCGGGCAGTTCACCGGCGCCCAGCTCCGCCG
>Ga0075420_100005792_pt1 | contig 10897 bp, 12 predicted proteins | sample SoiMetdeltSBSDD4_FD_75296 | JGI IMG/M metagenome (GOLD analysis project Ga0075420, IMG submission 75296) | Bulk soil microbial communities from a Populus tree surrounding site in Tennessee, USA - Soil MetaG P. deltoides SBSDD4 | ecosystem: Environmental > Terrestrial > Soil > Tree plantation... | reverse complement strand
GGGGGCTCGAACCTGAAGCCTTGAAAGCCCTTGGCTTTCGATTGGACAGCCGCGACTTTCTGTTCCCAAGCCCGGTATTGCTCTTCAACGCCGGGCTTGAGCTTCGTCGCAATAAGTGCGGACACCGGCGAAGGTAGAACGCCGACTCCATCATCATGCACGATGTGGACGTCATCCTGACCAACCAGCATCGGCAACGCCTGCTCGATCATCTCGAGCCGCTCGTTCGAATTCAGCCAGGAGGCAGCGGCTTCGGGACTCACAAAGCGCTGCAGAATGATCCAGTCGATCTGCGCCGGCGCGTTCGGCGGCATGACCGTTTGGTCGATGAAGCCGGGGGCTCCGGATGCCACAGCGCTGATGCGCTTCTGCCACGCGGAGAATTCATCGTCCCGGCCAGCACGCACGCGTGTCTGGGTGACGATTGTTACCCCGCCGGGCGTTGCAGTCTGCGTCACGCGCTGTCGCTTGCCGATCCGGCAACGGTCATTGGGGTATCTTCCTTCTGATGCGCCCGCGATGACGCTGCTTTGACTTACACAGCGGTGGACGATGCGCACACAAGGGCTAATTCGCGACGAGCTCTTCCGAACGCTGGATCGTGCCGGTGATACCGCTCGCGTCCTGCTGCGCCAGCAGCACCGCGGCGTAGGCCATGGCTTCCGGGGGCTCGACCATCTCGGGCGGGATCTCCATACCGCCGCCACCGGCCTGCCAGCCCTCGGTGAGCACCACGCGCGACGGGCTGAGGCAATTGACCGCGATGTTGTCGGGCTTCAGATCGGAGGCCAGGCCGAGGTACAAGCGCTCGGCGCCGGCCTTGGACACCCAATAGGCGTTGGACCCGTGCTCGATCATGCCGACGCCGGTGGTGGTGATCGCGATCAGCGACCCGCCACCGCGCGCCTTCACGTGCGGGATGACGGCCTTCGTCACCAGAAAGACACCGGTGAGGTTGACGTTCATGCACAGCTGCCACCGCTTCAGCGGCGTGGATTCAATCGGCCCGAGCCACAGCACGCCTGCGTTGGCGATCAGGATGTCGATTCCGCCGAATTCCGAAACGGTCTGAGCGACAGCCGCTTCCACCGACTCCTCGCTCGTGACGTCGCACGACACGGCGAGCGCCCGCCCTCCCGCAGTTGTGATGCGATCGGCGACGGCGTGGATCGTGCCGGGCACCTTGCCCTCCTGCTCGGAGCGCGCGGCGACCGTGACCGCCGCGCCTTCGCGGGCCAGCGCCTCGGCGACCGTCGCCCCGATGCCGCGGCTTGCACCGGCGACGAAGGCGACTCGTCCTTCTAGCGCGCCTCGCGCCTTCATTTCGGCGGGAACCGCAGCGCGCCGTCGAGGCGGATGATTTCTCCATTCAGATAGTCGTTTTCGATGATGCTCTGTGCCAGTTGCGCGTACTCCGTCGATCGGCCCATCCGCTTGGGGAACGGCACCTGCGGCGCCCAGTACTGCTCGAGCTGGTCGGCTGCCTTGCCGTACGCCGGGGTGTTGATTGTGCCCGGCGCGATGGTGACGACGCGGATGCCCAGCGGAGAGAGGTCACGGGCCGCGACAAGCGTCATGCCCAGCACGCCGCCCTTGGCGGCGGAGTAGGGGAGCTGACCGATCTGTCCTTCGTAGCCGGCGATCGACGCGGTGTTGACGATGACGCCGCGGCCACCCTCTTCCAGCGGCTCCGACTTGGCGATCTCGGCCGCAGTCAGGCGCATGACGTTGAAGACAGCGGTCAGGTAGAACTCGATCGTCTTCTTGAAGCCGTCGAGATCGAGCGGCGATCCGTCCTTGCCTATCAGCCGCCCGCCGCTCGCGGGACCGCCGTGGGTGTCGACGGAGATCCGCAGGGGAGCCAGCGACGCCGCCTCGGCGACCGCCGCGTTGACCGACTCCTCGGAGGTGGCGTCGGTGGGCACATAGCGCACACCGAGCTCCTTCTCCAGCGCCTTGCCCTTGTCATCAGCCAGGTCTGCGACGACCACCTTGGCTCCCGCGCCATGCAGGCGCCGGACGGTCGCTTCACCCAGGCCACCTGCACCCCCGACGACAATCGCCGAGCTACCTGCGATTTGCATATGGTTCCCCTTCTTGCAACTGGCACTCTCGAACTGAGAGAATATCATTCTCATACGAAACGGAGAGACCCATGCCAGACGCCGTCATTGTGTCCGCCCTGCGTACGCCCATCGGCACTGCGATGAAGGGCACGCTGCGGGACACCGACGCCTACCGCCTCGCGGAGCATGTGGTCGGCGCAGCGGCGGCGGATCTTGATTCGGCCGCCATCGACGACGTAATCCTCGGCGAGGGTCTCTACGGCGGCGGTGTCGTCGCCCGGCACGCCGCGATCACTGCGGGCCTCACCACAGTTCCGGGCCTCGCAGTGAATCGGCACTGCGCCGCAGGCCAGGCCGCTGTGCAGGGCGCCGCGGCCAGCATTCGGGCGGGCATGGACCAGCTCATCCTGGCGGGCGGAGTGAACTCCGCGTCGACGTCGCCGCGGTTCAAGCGCCGTGTCGGCGACGAGATGGTCGACTGGTTCCCGCCCACGCACCCGGACCGGCCGGACGCACCCAACATGGACATGTCGATCACCGTCGGCTGGAACGCGGCGGTCAAGGCAGGCGTGTCCCGCGAGGAGATGGACGAGTGGGCGCTGGGGTCGCACCGCAAGGCCATCCAGGCAATTGACGAGGGGCGCTTCAAGCACGAGATCGTGCCCATCGAGACCCCGCATGGCTTGTTCGAGGTCGACGAGCATCCGCGCCGCGACACCACCATCGAGAAGCTGGCTTCGCTCAAGCCGCTTCATCCTGAGATAGAAGGTTTTTCGATCACCGCGGGCAATGCCTGTGGTGCAAACGACGGTGCCGCAATCCTCGCCGTCGCGAGCGATCGCCTCGGGCTGCCGGCGTTGGCCACCATTCGGTCGTGGACTTCTGTCGGTGTCGACCCGGCGTCCACCGGTCTCGCACCGGTTGAGGCGATCCCGAAAGCGCTTACACGCGCTCGGCTTTCGCTGGCCGACGTCGATCTCTTCGAGATCAACGAGGCGTTCGCGTCGATGTGTGTGGCGACTATCAAGCTGCTCGACCTCGATCGGGACAAGGTGAACGTCAGCGGCAGCGGCTGCTCGCTCGGTCACCCGGTCGCTGCGACAGGCGCCCGGTTGCTCGTCACGCTTGTTCACGAACTCCGCAGGCGCGGCGGCGGAATCGGGGTGGCGGCGATGTGTGCCGGCGGCGGAATGGGCTCTGCCACCGTCATCGAGGTCCCGGCTCCGTAAACTTCGAATCGATGACCATCGACGATCTCATCGAGGCGGCGCGCAACGGATCCACCCGAGCGGCCGGAAAGCTGCTGAGCCTAGTCGAAAGTCCCCGCCGCAATGAGGTTCTCGACGCGCTCGGGCCGACAACGCCGCCCCGCATTGTCGGCGTGACGGGCCCACCGGGCGCGGGCAAGTCGACGACCGTAGGTGCGTTGGTGAGTGCTTACCGCGAGCGCGACATGCGGGTCGCGGTGCTTGCCGTCGACCCTTCGTCGCCGTACAGCGGCGGAGCGCTGCTGGGTGACCGGATTCGAATGGCGGCGCATATCAACGACGTCGATGTGCTCATCCGGTCAGTCGCTACCCGTGGGCACCTTGGCGGCCTGGCGGCCGCAGTGCCTGCCGCCATCCGACTGCTGGCCGCATTGTCGTACGACTTGATCGTGTTGGAGACGGTTGGCGTCGGGCAGTCGGAGATCGAGATCGCGGCGGTCGCAGACCCGACGGTATTGATTCTGAATCCCGGTGCGGGCGACGCGGTTCAGGCGGCCAAGGCGGGGCTGCTCGAAGTCGCGGACATCGTCGTCGTCAACAAGGCCGATCGAGACGGGGCTGACCAGACGGTTCGTGACCTGCGCGCCGAGACCAAGGCGCCGATCCTGAAACTCGTTGCCGCACAAGGTGAAGGAATTGCAGAACTGGTCGAAGCGATCGACGCCCATCACCGAGCCGACAGTCCGGAGCGACGTGCCGCGCGTGCCCATGCACAGATTCTGTCGCTGGCGCAGACCCAGCTGCGCAACCATCCTGAAGTCGACCGCCTGGCCGAGGCGGTCGCGGAGGGCCGATGCGATCCCTACACCGCCGCCGAGCAGCTCTTCGCGGTACCCGCCGAAGAATGAACCGACGCCACCACCTCGAGAAGAAAGCAGAGAAGTTTGTCTAGTCAACGGGAAGTATTGGTAATTGTTGGCGCCGGCGGTATGGGCGTCTCGGTGGCGCGCCGCAGCGGCGGAGGGCGTGTCATCGTGCTGGCCGATGTCAGTGGGGCTCAATTGGAAAGGGCCGCTGAGCAGTTAGCGGTTGACGGTCACAACGTCGTCACCAGGCGGGTGGACGTCACGTCGCAGAGTTCCGTTGCTGAGCTGGCGGATTTCGCGGGCTCGTGTGGCCGGCTCACCCACGTCGTCCACACGGCGGGACTCTCGCCACTGCAGGGATCGGTGGAAGCCGTCCTGGCTGTCGACCTGCTCGGTGTCGCGTTGACTCTGGACGAATTCGGCAAGGTCATCGAGCCCGGCGGAGCGGGCGTCATCATCTCGAGCATGGCGGCCCATTTCTACCCGCCGATGGATCCAGGCGTCGAGCTGCAGCTGGCCACCGCTCCCGTCGATGAGCTGCTGAACCTGGACGCCTGTGCGCCTGCCGTCATCGCCAGCAGCCAGCAGGCGTACCCATTCGCCAAGCGAGCCAATCAACTTCGCGTGGCTGCCGCCGCCGGTATATGGGGGCGACGCGGCGCCCGAATCAACTCCATTAGCCCGGGCATCATTTCCACCGCAATGGGACGGCAGGAACTGGACGGGGATTCGGGTCAGATGATGCGGGCCATGGTCGACAGCTCCGCGACGGGACGGGTCGGCACGCCCGACGACATCGCCGCCGCCGCCGACTTCTTGTTGAGCCCCGCAGCGTCATTCATCACCGGGATCGACCTACTCGTCGACGGCGGCGTCGTCGCATCGGTTCGAACCGGCAGCCTCGCGCTCACCGGCGCGAACAGCTCGCAATGACCTCATCCGGTCGTGGGAACATCCGTGGGAAACGGCAAAACGGTCACGGCCCCGTCGGCGCTTCGCAGCAGCGGATCGTACCGGCGGCGCATGATGAGCCACACTCCGGCTTCGCGCCTGTACTCGTCGTGGTAGACGCCGGCGATGGTCAGGCTGTTGCCTTCGGAGCGCTGCCCGACCTCCTGAACGAACCACCGGCCCGTCGCGCGATCGGCATCCGCCGCGTTTAGTACGACGACGCCCGACTGCAGACCCTGGAGAAATACATTCCAGCCGTCGAGCATGGAGGTGAAGAAGGCGATCATCGCATCGCGGCCCTTGTGACGGCCCAATTCGGGAGCGTGCCACTCACCGTCGTTCGTGAAAGTGCTTGCGACGCCTAGTGGATCGCGTCGGGATGCAGCGTCCGCGTACCGGTGCACGAGACTGCGGATCTCGAGTTCGTCGGCGATGGACAGGGTCACCATCGTGGCCTCCTCGCTATTCGGGAAGTCCGAGCATCCGGCGGGTCATCTTCTTCAACTGCGCGCGCAGGGTCTCGCCGTCGACGTCGGCGAGCAGCGGATGCATGACGGCGACGCTGATCGCGCTCGACAGCATGGCTGCGTGAAGGCGCGCCTCAACCCCGGCCTCCGTGCCGAGCAGGGCTGCATAGAGGCGTTCGATGAACTGCTGAAACGGCTCATACTCGGCCTGCAGACGAATGATGACGGGATCGAACATCGGAACGCTGAATGCGCCGCGGCGATCGATGGCTTGCTCGATCATCCGGTCGAGGAGTACCTCTCGGGCCCGCAGGGGGTGTCCCTCTGCTTCGGCCGCCTCGAGCGCATCCTCAAGCCTGCTCATCTCCCGTTCGGTGATGGCGATGACGATCTCTTCCTTCGTCTTGAACTGGCGGTACACGGCCGCCTTCGTCACGCCCATCGCGTCGGCGATCATCTGCAGGGATGTCCCGCTGACTCCGCGCTCTGCGATCAGTTTCAGCGCCGCGTCCAGCACGCGGGTTTGAGCGGCGGTGCGCGTGATCGCGCTGAACCTGCGGTCCGCGTGGGTGGACGTCACAGCGACGAGGGTAGCCGAGGATTGACCGCTTGGTTGCCGATCGGCTACCGTCCAAGTTGCCGATCGGCAACCACCGCTATATATGAAGAGGGCTCGACGATGAGACGCACTGATGGTGAGTTGATCCTTTTCTGGACACTGCCCGTACTGGCGATCATTTGGGCGTCCGCCTTCTTCCTGTTTCCTGGCTTCCTTCACCCGATGTCGCCAACCATGTCCGCGGACGAGGTCGCAGCCTTCTATCGCGATGAAACCGCGCGCATTCGCTACAGCATGATCTTGTTCAACTGGTTCGGCGTGGGTCTGATCCCCGTCGTGATCCTTTTGGCGATGCAGATACGCCGGATGGCTCACCGCACGCCGATCCTGTCCTACAGCCTGATTGCGTGCGCCGGCGGCCCGCCCACGCTATTTCTCGTCGCCAACATGTTCTGGCTGCTCGGCTCCTTCCGCCCGGAACGCGCCCCCGAGCTGACCCAGTTGCTCAATGATCTCGCGTGGATCACCTTCACCATTCTCGTTCCCTATCTGATCGCGCAGTGCCTGCTGCTGGCGCTGGCGATCTACTGGGATCGGCAGGATCGACCGGTCTTCAAAACTTGGGTGGCACACTTCAACCTGTTGATCGCGGCCGCGCTGGCACCTGCCGCCTTCACCGCGCTGGCGTCCACCGGGCCACTTGCCTGGGACGGCCTGTTGTCGTTCTGGGTCAAGAACGTTGCGATCTTCGTATGGATCATCGTCATGGGAGTCGTTCTCGGCCAGACGATTCGGCAGCAGCGGGCGCGGGACCTAGTCATAGCATGAATGCGTCGACAACAGAGCCGTTGACGATGCCGGACCCGCCAGCCGGCTCACGGGTGAGCAGGCTCGCCTGGAACTTCCGTCACCATCCCAAACGCGAGTTGTGGTTCGCGTGGTGGGTGATGGTGATCTTCTACAACCTGTACGGCGTGCTGTTCTTCTTCGTCACCCACGTCCAGCCTCCGCCAAGCCCTGCATGGGATACCCCGACGGTCGTGCGGTGGTTCAGCGATCATCACCACGGCCTCCTCACCGGGTTCGCAGTCGTGTTTCTCGTCGCGGGCATGTGCGCGCCAATGAACGCACTGATCGCCTACTCGATGCGGCGAATGTCTGTCAGCCCGATCTTCGGCTATTCGTACCTGGTCATGTATGCGCTCGCCGCAGTCCCCGGCATGCTGGTGATGGCCATTGCGATGACTGTTGGAGCACTGCGGCCAGACCGCGACCCCGAGCTGATCCAATGGCTCTACGATTTCGCGTTCCTGTCGTTCAGCGGAACCATGGGAGTGTTCCTGATCGGCTCGTTGGTGTGGATGCTGGCGATTCTGCTCGACAAGAACCGCGTGTTTCCGAAGTGGTTCGGTTATCTCAACCTCTGCAACGCGTTGACCGAAGTTGTCGTCGCGCCGGCGTGGATATTCCAGCGGGGCGCCTTCGCGTGGAACGGTGCGATAGCTTGGTGGATCAACATGGTTGTGTTCGTTCTCTACACAGGCGTCTTCATTGTGTTGTTGCGGAAGATGATTGAGCGCGAAGACTTCGGCACCCGTCCGCTACCCGACCTTCCGGGCAAGGGTGAAGCTGTGCACTCGGATTCGGTCGAGGCGGTTCGATGACGAACCTTGCCGGCTCACGGCCGCAGCTCGAGGAGAAGCCGACGAAGTTCGTGCCCGGGCAGCCGGACATGTGGATGTTCGTGCTCTTCGAGTCGCTTCTTTTCACTGGGTACTTCTCGGTGTACCTGATCTCCCGCACCCAGAACGAGGCTCTGTACCTACAGTCGCAGGGCGATCTGGATCTGCGCATCGGGGTGTTCAACACGATCGCCTTGCTGCTGAGCTCGTGGGCGATTGCCCGATGTGTCAAGGCGTCCCGGGAGGGTGCGTATCGGTCGGCATTGATCAACGCTTTCTTGACGATCCTCTTCGGCGTCGTGTTTCTGGTCTCCAAGGTGCTCGAGTGGGTCAAGGAGATCCACACGGGGAACACGTTCACCAGCGACGAATTCTTTCAGCACTACTTCTTCCTGACTTCGATCCATTGCATACACGTGTTGATCGGCTTCATCGTGTTGGGCGTTGTCGTCTATCAGTTGTGGAGTCCGGGCCGGCGTTCCCAGCAGCTCGTCGAAACGGGCGCGACGTACTGGCACACCGTCGACTTCCTCTGGGTCCTGATCTTTGCGTTGCTCTACGTCGTGAGGTGATCTGTGAGCGCCACTTTCAATAAAAGATTGCTGATCGTCTGGTTGACCCTGACGTCGTTGACGCTCGCATACGTCTGGATCGATCACACGGTCGATCAGAACGGGACGCTAAGGGCCAGCACCGTGGTCACCGTGAGTGCGATCGTGATCGCGCTCATCAAGGTGCGCATCATTTTCCGGGAGTTCATGGAGGTACGCCATGCCCCCGCATGGCTGTGTCGCCTCACGGACGCATGGGTAGTTCTCATTGCCGTGTGCCTGTTGGGCAGCTATTTCGTCGGCTCAGCCATCGCCGGCTAGGACCGAGCCGGCTCGACGATAGCGAGTGTGCGGTTTCGTACGCGACATGCCGGCCCAGGCGTATGAAACCGCACACTCGACGCGGTTTCGTTAGGAACGCGCTGATACGGCCAGGCCCGCGCGGTAGCCGAACACCATTGCGGGGCCGAGCGTCCCGCCTGCGCCGCCGTACGCCTTCCCGGTCGCGCCAGCCATGGCATTGCCTGCCGCGTACAGACCCGTGATCGGCGAACCGCTGACGTGCAGGACGCGGCCGTCGCGGTCTGTGCGCGGGCCGCCCTTGGTGCCCATGGCGCCGATCGACACCGGCACCGCGTAGTACGGGGCAGTGTCTATGGGACCCAGGGTCTTGCCCGCAGGGGTCGCCGCCTTGTCGTCGCCCCAATATCCGTCGTAAGCGCTTGAGCCGCGGCCGAAGTCGGGGTCGGACTTGTGGCCGACGTTGTCGTTCCACGCAGCAAGCGTGCGCGCAAGGCCGTCGGCGTCGATGCCGGTCTTGGTACCAAGTTCGGCGAGATCGGCCGACGGCGAGAACCATTCCGGGGCCGGCTCACCGGCCGCCACCCCGAGAAAGCCGTAACGTTTGAGATGAAGCGAGTCGAAGACGATCCACGCCGGGTCATTCGCGTACCCGTGGCGTGGGTCGAGGTACTGGAACGGGCCTGCCATCGAGTTGTATTCGCCCGCCTCGTTGAGGAACCGCTTGCCTGCCCGGTTGACGATGATGCTTCGCGGACGGGTCCGTTCGAGTCGAACGCTGCGGCTGCGAGGATGGCCCTGGAAGGTGTCGCCAGGGAGTTGCACGATCGGCACCCACCAGGCTTCGCCCATGTTCGCCAGGTCGGCGCCATGTGCCATCGCCATCCGCAACCCGTCGCCGGTGTTGTTCGGCGGTGACACCGCGCCGCGCATGGGCCCGCGCAGGTAGGCCTCGACCAGCTTAGAGTCCCACTCGAATCCACCCGTCGCCAAAACGACACCACGCTTGGCCCGCACGCGGAAGTCCTTGCCTTCGTGGGTGATACGAACGCCGGTGATTCCCAGAGGATCGGCGACGAGCTCCACGGCGCGGGCATTCGTTCGCGGAATCACACCGACGTCGAGAAGTCCCTTCAGCAGCCCGGCGATCAGCGCTGTGCCTGCCACGCAGAAGTCACCGGACTCGTTGTCGACCGACGCGTGAATCCTGGCCCGGGTCTCTGCGTCGATGCCGACATTGCTGAAGTCCGCTGGGAATGAGGTGATCCGGTCCCGCCATTGGCCCAGCTGCGACAGTTCGAACGGCTTGGCATTCAGTGACCGTCCGCCGGAGGGTCTGCCGCCGGGTAATTCCGGTTTGTAATCCGGAAACCCCTCAGCGATCTCGAACTGCAGGTCACTATGCGCCTCAACGAAATCCAGCATCTCCGCGCCGGTGCGAACGAACGTCTCCATCAAGTCGTCGTCCATGAACCCGAGTGACTGCGCGCGCAGATAGTCCATCGCGTCCTCGACCGGCAACTCAGCGTCGGGGGAGCGCGGATGCGCGGGAATCCAGACGATGCCACCGGAAACCGCCGTCGTGCCGCCGACGGTCGCCGCCTTTTCGTAGACCTCCACAGAGGCGCCGTTGGTCGCTGCGGTCAGCGCTGCCGTCAATCCTGCACCGCCGCTTCCGAGCACGACCACGTCGACGTCGTTGTCCCAGTCGGTCACGGTTTCATCCCTTCAGCTGAGGATCGCGGATAATTCGTCGGCCGCCTTGATGACGGCGTCCCTGCCGTCCATGACCACGTCCTCCCGGTGGGAGATGAGGTTGATGCATGTCGGCGGAAACGGCGGTCGTCGCCGGACCGGCACGGCAAGGCCGAACGTGTTCGGCTCGACCTCGCCGTGGGTAATGACCCAACCTTGTTGCCGCGCTTGCGGAACGAGGTCGCGTTCTCCTGGGCGCGGCGGCATGCTGGCGAGCAGGGCGATCCCGGCTGCTCCCCGCTCCAGCGGATACCGGCTGCCCTCGTGGAAGGACAGTTGATAGAAGACATTGGTCGGCACGATCACGGCGATCGCCACCTGCTGATCGCCCTCGGCGACAAGTAGTGACACCGTGGAGCCGAGCTCGTCGGCCAATACGCGCAGTGTGGGCACGCTCAGCTGCCGGACGTTGTTGTCGAACGAAGCTCCCAACACGGCGAGTGCGGCGGCCGACCGGTATCGGCCGTCCTCGCCCTTGGCGACCATCCGGAA
>Ga0075420_100005788_pt1 | contig 10898 bp, 5 predicted proteins | sample SoiMetdeltSBSDD4_FD_75296 | JGI IMG/M metagenome (GOLD analysis project Ga0075420, IMG submission 75296) | Bulk soil microbial communities from a Populus tree surrounding site in Tennessee, USA - Soil MetaG P. deltoides SBSDD4 | ecosystem: Environmental > Terrestrial > Soil > Tree plantation... | reverse complement strand
CAAGCAGTCCCAGTCGCTGACGCAGGAGCTTCAGCACCAGCAGTCCGAGCTGCAGGAAACGAACCGCCGGCTGGAGCAGCAGGCGCAGTCGCTGCGCGAGTCGGAGCGGCTGCTGAAGGAGCAGCAGGAGAAGCTCACGCGCACCAACGCCGAGCTGGAGGACAAGGCCCGGTTGCTGGCCGAGCAGAACGCGGAGGTGGCGCGCAAGAACAACGAGATCGAGCTGGCCCGCCAGGAGCTGGAGGAGAAGGCCGAGCAGCTCGCCCTCACGAGCAAGTACAAGAGCGAGTTCCTGGCGAACATGAGCCACGAGCTGCGCACGCCGCTCAACTCGCTGCTGATCCTGTCGCGCCTGCTGAGCCAGAACCCCGAAGGCAACCTCACGGAACAGCAGGTCAACTACGCCGCCACCATCCACTCCGCCGGCTCCGACCTGCTGGCGCTGATCAACGAGATCCTCGACCTGGCGAAGATCGAGTCGGGGACGATGGAAGTGGACGTGCGGAACGTCAGCTTCGACAGCCTGCGCGAGTACGTCGAGCGCAACTTCCGCCCGCTGGCCGAGCAGAAGGGGCTGGACTTCGTGATCGAGGGGGCCGACGACCTGCCGGAGTGGGTGGCGACCGACCCGCAGCGCCTCCAGCAGGTGCTGCGGAACCTGCTGTCCAACGCCATGAAGTTCACCGACAGCGGCTTCGTGCGGCTGGAGATGGGGCTGGCCGAGCGCGGCTGGAGCCCCGAGCAGCACGCGCTCAACAGTGCCGACGGCGTGGTCGCGTTCTCCGTCACCGACACCGGCATCGGCATCCCGCCGGAGAAGCACCGGGTGATCTTCGAGGCCTTCCAGCAGGCCGACGGCAGTACCGCCCGCAAGTACGGCGGCACGGGCCTGGGGCTGTCGATCAGCCGGGAGATCGCGGCGTTGCTCGGCGGGGAGATCCGCGTCGACAGCGCCCCCGGCAAGGGGAGCACGTTCACGCTGTACCTGCCGCTGACCTACCGCCCCCCGGGCGACGCCGAGAGCGGCGAGCGCGCGTCGGCCGCGGCACCGTTCCGGCGTCGGCAGCACACCGCCGCCCTGGCGCGGTCGGCGTCGGCGGGGCGCGCTTCCGCGGCGGAAGCCGCCGCCGCGGACGCGCCGGAGCCGGCCGCCCCAGCGGCCCGCGGCGGCGACGCGCCGGCCGCCCCGCGGTCGCGCGGGCGCTCCAACGGGGACTACCCCGGCCACCGCTACGAGCCGCCGATGGCCGACGCGCCCGCCGCCGGCCAGGGCGGCGCCCCGCCGAAGCCGGGCGCCCGCCCCGCCGCCCCCGCGCGCCCCGCGCCGGCCGACGACCGCGCCACCATCCGCCCGGGGGACCACGTGCTGCTCGTCATCGACGACGACGCCGTCTTCTCCTCCATGCTCCGCGACCGCGCCCGGTCGCACGGCTTCAAGGTGGTCATCGCCACCGGCGGCGAGGTTGGGCTGGCGCTGGCGCGCGACCTCAAGCCGAGCGCCGTCACCCTCGACATCAACCTCCCCGGGATGAACGGCTGGGCGGTCCTCGACCGGCTCAAGCACGACCCGCAGGTCCGGCACATCCCGGTGCACATCGTCTCCGTCGCCGACGACTCGCACTGCGCCCTCAAGCAGGGCGCCCGCGGCTTCCTCCAGAAGCCGTCGGGGGAGGCGGGGCTGGACGCCCTGCTGGGCGACCTCATGGACTTCCTCCGGCGCCCCCGCCGCAACCTCCTCGTCGTCGAGGACGACGACACGCAGCTCGCCAGCGTGGTCGAGCTGCTCGGCGGCGACGACGTGGACACCACCGCCGCGAAGACCGCCGAGGGCGCGCTGGAGGCGATGAAGCAAAAGAGGATGGACTGCGTCGTGCTCGACCTCGGGCTGCCGGAGATGAACGGCACCGAACTCCTCGACCGCATCCGCGACGACCCGTCGCTGGCCGGGACCCCCGTCGTGGTCTACACCGCCCGCGACGTCACGAAGGCCGAGCGCGAGCGGCTCACGCCGCTGGCCGAGTCGATCATCCTCAAGGACGCGACCAGCCCCGAGCGGCTGCTGGAGGAGACGGCCCTGTTCCTGCACCGCGACGAGACGAAGCTGCCGCCTCAGAAGCGGCAGATGATCGAGCAGGCCCGCCGCAACGACCCGGCCCTGCTGGGCACCAAGGTGCTGATCGTGGACGACGACGTCCGCAACGTCTTCGCCCTCACCGCGGCGCTGGAGCAGCGGTTCGGGATGAGCGTCGTGTACGCCGACAACGGCGAGGAGGGCATCGAGACGCTCCGCAACGCGCCGCGGATCGACGTGGTGCTCATGGACATCATGATGCCCGGCGTGGACGGCTACGAGACGATCCGGCGGATCCGCAAGCTCCCGGGCCACGAGGACATCCCCATCATCGCCGTCACGGCCAAGGCCATGAAGGGCGACCGGGAGAAGTGCCTGGAGGCGGGGGCCAGCGACTACATCGCCAAGCCCGTGGACACCGACCAGCTCGCGTCGCTGATCCGAGTCTGGGTCGGCGACCCCGCCCGGCGGCAGGCGCCCCAGTGCACGCCGGAGGGCGCGGTGAAGTAAGGAAGACGAACGGCTCAGGCACGCATTTCGATGAACCCGACCACCCCAACCGCGCCGGCCCACGTCGCCGCCGACATCCTGATGGTGGACGACCGGCCGCAGAACCTTCTGGCGCTGGAGGCGATCCTTTCGCCCCTGGGGCAGAAGCTCGTCAAGGCGCACTCGGGCCCCGACGCCCTGAAGAAGCTGCTGCACCAGGACTTCGCCGTCATCCTGCTGGACGTGCAGATGCCCGGCATGGACGGGTACGAGACGGCCAAGCTCGTCCGCGAGCGGGAGCGTACCCGCTACACGCCGATCATCTTCCTCACCGCCTACGACCGCTCCGAGTCTGCCGTCACCAAGGGGTACGGCGTCGGGGCCGTCGACTTCCTGTTCAAGCCGCTGGTGCCGGAGATCCTGCGGGCGAAGGTGGCGGCGTTCATCGAGCTGTACAAGAAGAACGACGAGGTCAAGCGCCAGGCCGAGCAGATCCGCCTCCAGACGCTGGCGGCCGAGCGGCAGCGGTGGGAGTCGGACCGGCTGCGCAAGGAGATGGAGCGGGACCGCCACTACACGGTCGAGCTTTCCCGACGGGCCGAGGAGCTGGCGGCGGCCAAGCAGCAGGCGGAGGTGGCCAACCGGGCCAAGAGCCAGTTCCTGGCCAACATGAGCCACGAGCTGCGCACGCCGCTCAACGCGATCATCGGCTACAGCGAGATGCTCCAGGAGGAGTGCGAGGACCTGGGCATCTCGCAGCTCATCCCCGACCTCAAGCAGATCCACGCGTCGGGCAAGCACCTGCTGGCCCTCGTCAACGACATCCTCGACCTGTCGAAGATCGAGTCGGGTCGGATGGACCTGTACCTGGAGGCGGTGGACGTCTGCACCGTCGTGGGCGACGTGGCGACGACGGTGCAGCCGCTGATGGAAAAGAACGGCAACCGCCTGGAGGTGCGCTGCCCGGTCAACACGGGCGCGATGTACGCCGACCTCACCAAGCTCCGCCAGAGCCTGTTCAACCTGCTCAGCAACGCGGCCAAGTTCACGAAGAACGGCAGGGTCATCCTCGAGGGGTGGCGGGAGAAGATCGGCACGAGCGACTGGATCACGTTCCGCGTGATGGACAGCGGCATCGGCATGACCCGCCAGCAGATCGAGCGGCTGTTCAAGCCGTTCACGCAGGCCGACGCCTCGACGACGCGGCAGTACGGCGGGACGGGGCTGGGGCTGACGATCACCCGCCGGTTCTGCCAGATGATGGGCGGCGACGTGACGGTAGAAAGCCAGCCGGGCACCGGCTCGACGTTCACCATCCACGTGCCGGCGGAGGTGAAGCCGCTGGAGCGGCAGTCCGACGACGCGACGCGGGTGGTGCAGCGCGAGCCGACCATGCTGACGCCCGCGTCGCTGGAGGAGGCAATCTCCCGCTACCCCTCCGGGGCGCGAGAGACGGAGCCCGGCGCCGTGCTGGTGGTGGACGACGATCCCGACGCGCGCGAGCTGATGCGGCGCATCCTCAGCCGCGAGGGCTACCGCGTCGTCGTCGCGCCCGACGGCAAGGAGGGGCTGCGGCTGGCCAAGGAGGTGCGGCCGTGCGCCATCACGCTCGACGTGCTGATGCCCACCATGGACGGCTGGGCGGTGCTGACGGCACTGAAGGGCGACCCGGAACTGGCCGGCATTCCGGTGATCATGGTCACCATCACCAGCGACAAGACGCTGGCGTACGCGCTCGGCGCCAAGGACTTTCTCACCAAGCCGCTGGAGCGCGACCGGCTGCTGTCGGTGCTGCGCAAGCTCGACTTCGACTGCCGCCTGGTCCCCTGCCGCGCCCTGGTCGTGGACGACGACGAGGACACCCGCCGCCTGCTCCGCTCCGTGCTGGAGAAGGAGGAGTGGATCGTCGCCGAGGCCGGGGACGGCGTAGCCGCCCTGCAGGCCCTGGAGGAGAAGACGCCGGACCTCGTCCTGCTGGACCTCATGATGCCCAAGATGGACGGCTTCGAGTTCTGCGAGCGGCTGCGCGGCGACCCGAAGTGGCGCTCGATCCCGGTCGTCGTCCTCACCGCCAAGGACCTGACCGAGGAAGACCGCAGCCGGCTGAACGGCTCCGTGGAGCGGGTCGTGAAAAAGGCCGGCGGCCCGGAGGGCGTGCTGCAGGCGCTGCGCGGGCTGACGATGTGCCCCACGCTCGAAGAGCCGGTCGAGTCCGAAGAACCGCGGGAAGAGGCGGCCTCGTGAGATCTGAGATTTGAAATCTCAAATTTCAGGTTTGAGATCTCCCACATGGCCAAGATCCTGCTGGTCGAGGACGACGAGGTGAACCGGGACATGCTGGCCCGGCGGCTGCGGCGCAAGGGCCACCTCGTGGTGACGGCCGGCGACGGGGAGCGCGCCGTGGCGATGGCGGGTAAAGAGTCGCCCGACGTCATCCTCATGGACCTCAACCTGCCGGTCCTCGACGGCTGGATGGCAACCCGCCGGCTGAAGAACGCCCCCCAGACCCAGGCCATCCCCGTCATCGCCCTCACCGCCCACGCGATGTCCGGCGACCGGCAGAAGGCGCTGAACGCCGGCTGCGACGACTACGACACCAAGCCGGTGGAATTCGAACGGCTGATGGACAAGATCCACGCGCTGCTGGGCGCGCGGGTGGTGTCGGAGGAGGCGGCGCCGGCCGCGGCGCCGGTTGAACAGGCCCGGCCCGTTGCGCCGAAACCCGCCGAACCCGCCCCGCGGAAGTCCGCGCGGCTGCTCGTCGTGGACGACACGCCCGCCAACCGGGAGATGCTGTCGCGCCGCCTCCAGCGGCACGGTTACGAGGTGGAGGTCGCGCCGGAGGGGCAGGCGGCGCTGCGGATGCTCCAGGCGTCGCCGTTCGACCTCGTGCTGCTCGACGTGATGATGCCCGGCATCAACGGGCTGGACGTCCTGCGACAACTGCGCCAGACGCGGCCGGCGACGGACCTGCCCGTCATCATGGCCACCGCCAGGGACGAGAGCCACGACATCGTCGAGGCGCTGGAGCTTGGGGCGAATGACTACGTCACCAAGCCGCTCGACTTCCCGGTGGTGCTGGCGCGGGTGAAGACGCAGCTCTCGCTGAAGAAAGCCGTCGAGCAGATCCGCGAGTTGGAAAAGGGGCTGGAGCAGCGCAACGCCGCACTGCAGGCGGCGAACGCGCGGATGCGGGAGGACCTGGACGCCGCCGCGCGGGTGCAGGAGGCGCTGCTGCCGGTCGGCGAGCCGGACGCGCCGGGCTACCACTTCGGCTGGCGGTTCAAGCCGTCGGCGTGGCTGGCGGGCGACATTCTCAACGTCTTCCGCCTCGACGACCGTCACGTCGGGCTGTACCTGCTCGACGTGAGCGGCCACGGCGTCGCCGCCGCGCTGCTGTCCGTCACCGTCAGCCGCTTCCTCTCCGCCGCGCGCGACCCGGCGTCGCTGCTGTGGCAGCGCGACGAGGCGACGGGCGAGTACCGCGTGAACCCCCCCGCCCGCGTCGCCGCCCGCCTGGCCGACCGCTTCCCCTTCGACGAACGCACCGGCCAGTACTTCACGCTCGTGTACGGCCTGCTCGACGTGCGGACCCACGCCTTCCGCTACATCTCCGCCGGCCACCCGCCGGTCGCGCTCGTCCCCCGCGGGGGCGGCGCCGCGATGCGCGAAGTCACCGGCTACCCCATCGGCGTCAGCCCGGAGCCCTACGACGAGCACGAGGTCACCCTCGCCCCCGGCGACCGGCTGTACGTCTACTCCGACGGCGTCCCCGAATCGATGGACGACGGCGAGGAACAGTTCGGCGCCGAGCGCCTGCTGCAACAACTCCTCGAGAGCCGCGGCGACACGCTCGACGGGAGCCTCACCACCCTCCTCGACCGCATCGACCACTGGCGCGGCGCCGCGCGGGTGCATGACGACCTGTCGGTGCTGGCGCTGGAACGGATTCCTTGATCCGTCTCACGGGTTTTCAACCCGTGCACCCAACTGTTGAGACGGAGGGTCCGGGGCACGGGTTAAAAACCCGTGATACGGATGGGTATTAAAGGTTCGGCCGGCGCTTGTGCCACTCGGTCGCCGCCTCGAACATCCGGGCGACGCGCAGGAGTTTCTCTTCGCCGAAGGCAGGCCCCAGAAGTTGCAGCCCGATCGGCAGCGGCGTCTCGCCCGCTGTGAACCCGCACGGCAGGCTGATGCCGGGGATGGCGGCGATGTTGGCAGTCACGGTAAACACGTCCGTCAGGTACATCGCCAGCGGGTCGTCGGCCTTCTCGCCGATGCGGAAGGCGGGGGTGGGGCTCGTGGGGCAGAGGATCACGTCGCACTTCGTGAAGGCGTTGTCGAAGTCCTGGCGGATCAGCCGCCGGACTTTCAGGGCGCGGACGTAATAGGCGTCGTAGTAGCCGCTGGACAGCGCGTACGTGCCGATCATGATGCGGCGCTGCACCTCCGGGCCGAAGCCCTCGGCGCGGCTGCGGCTGAACAGCTCGATGATGTCGCGGACCGGCGCCTGGGTGCGGTGGCCGAAGTGGACGCCGTCGTAGCGGGCCAGGTTGCTGCTCGCCTCGCTGGGGGCGATGACGTAGTAGGCGGCAATGCCGTAGTCGGTGTGCGGCAGCGAGACGTCAACAATTTCCGCGCCCATCGAGCCGAACTGCTTCACCGCCGCTTCAACCGCACTCTTCACCTGCGCGTCCACGCCCGTCGCGTGGTCGTACTCGCGGGCGATGCCGATCCGCAGCTTCTCCACCGGGCGGTCCAGGTCCTTCAGGTAGTCCGGCACCGGACGCGGGGTGCTGGTGCTGTCCTTCGGGTCGTGGCCGGCGATGACGTTCAGCATCAGCGCGGCGTCGGCGACGGTGCGGCCGAAGGGGCCGACCTGGTCGAGCGACGACGCGAAGGCGACGAGGCCGTATCGGCTGACGCGGCCGTAGGTGGGCTTGAGGCCGACGACGCCGCACATCGCCGCGGGCTGCCGCACCGAGCCGCCGGTGTCGGAGCCGAGGGAGGCGGCGCACATGCCGGCCGCCAGCGCCGCGGCGCTGCCCCCGCTGCTGCCGCCGGGCACGCGCGAGACGTCCCACGGGTTGGCGGTGGGGCCGAAGGCGCTGTTCTCGGTCGAGCTGCCCATGGCGAACTCGTCGAGGTTCGTCTTGCCGACGACGACGGCGCCCGCCTCCTCCAATTTGCGTACGACGGTGGCGTCGTAGGGGGAGTGAAAGTTCTGCAGCATCCGGCTGGAGCAGGTGGTGGCGCCGAACGTGGTGCAGAGGTTGTCCTTGATCGCCACCGGCACGCCGGCGAGCGGGCCGGTGAGGCGGCCGTCGTCCACCGCCTTCGCCCGCGCCAGTGCGCGTTCCGGGAAGGTCGAGACGAAGGCGTTGAGCCGCCCGTTCAGGCGCTCGATCCGCTCGAGCGACCGGCGCGTGAGCTCCACGGCGCCGACGCGCCCGGAACGGACGGCGTCGCGCGCCGCCACGAGGGTGTCGAGTGCGGGGTCCAAGGCGCGGCGGAAGGTACGGAATGCGGCCGGGAAAGTAAAACCGCTTGCCTCAGGCTGTCGGGCGTTGTCACAATGAACCCGTCATGCCGTACGAAGCACTGGAGCGTCGCTGCCTGTTCGCCGGCACGTGGGCCGCCGGCGCGGCGGCGCCGCTGTCGCTGGGGGAGGTGGCGGGCGGCGTCATCGGGAACAACCTGTACCTCGTCGGCGAGGGCGACCCCGCGACGCTCGTCTACAACGTGCCCGCGAACACCTGGTCCACCGCCGCCGCCCGTCCCTTCGTCGGCAACCACCACGCCGCCGAGGTCGTCAACGGGCGGCTCTACCTGTTCGGCGGGTTGACGGCCGGCAGCGACGGCAAGGTGCAGATCTTCGACCCGATCACCAGCTCGTGGACGCTGGGCGCCGACATGCCTTTCGCCGCCGGGTCCAGCTCGACGGCGCTGATCGGCGGACAGGTGTACGTGGCCGGCGGGATCGTCGGAATGCACACGACGGACCGCCTCGCGCGCTACGACCCGGCGGCCAACACGTGGGCGGAGCTGGCGCCCATGCCGCAGGGCCGCAACCACACCGCCGCCGCCACCGACGGGCAGAAGTTTTACGTGTTCGGCGGCCGCGGGCCGGGGAGCGGCGACCACAACGTCACGACCAACGGCTTCGACACGACGCAGGTGTACGACCCGGCCACGAACATCTGGCGGTCGAGCCTCACGCCCGGCGAGACCTTGACCCCACTCCCGCAGGCGCGCGGCGGAATGGGAAAAGCGGTCTACCTCAACGGCGAGTTCTACGTCATCGGCGGCGAGACCCTCACCGGCCCCGGCGCCACCGCCGACCGCGTCTACTCCCGGGTGGACGTGTACAACGCGACGACCAACACCTGGCGGCTCGACGCGCCGATGCCGACGGCGCGGCACGGCATTTTCCCGCTGCTGGCCGGCGGCAAGATCGTGGTCGCAGCGGGCGGCGTGAGGTGGGGCGGGTCCCATTCGACGGTGAACGAAATCTTCACGCCCCAGGCGCCGCCGGAGCCCGAGCCCGAGCCGGAGCCCGGCCCCGACCCGGCGCCGTCGTCCGTCGCGGGCCGGTGGGTCTTCTACAACAACAGCGCCTTCGACGGGAACGACCCCGTCGCCGACGCGCGCGACGATGCCGCGATCGCGAGCGACAAGCAGGCGCTGCTGCCGGGGCAGGGGGCCGGATTCCCCAACTACACGAGCTACGCCAAGGGCATCAACGGAATCATGATCGACGTGGCGCGGTTGCCGCAGGGTGCAACGCTGACGGCGGAGGATTTCGTGATCCGCGCCGGCACCAACGCGCCTACGCGCTGGGATGACCTGTCTCCCGGCGGCTGGGCACTGGCGCCCGCGCCGTCGTCCGTCACCGTGCGCCGCGGCGCCGGCGTCAACGGCTCCGACCGCGTCACCCTCGTTTGGCCGGACGGGCAGATCCAGAAACAGTGGCTCCAGGTCACGATGCGGCCAACCGCCAACACCCGCCTCGGCGGCGCGGACACGTTCTACTTCGGCAATGCCATCGGCGAGACCGGGAATCACCCGCGCAACACGATCGTCAACAAGGTTGACGCGAGGCGCGCCTGGCGCAATCGCCCCCGCGGCCGCGGTCCCGTGACGCCGGTCGACGTGACGTCCGTCTACGACTTCGACCGCGACGGCTTCGTCACGGCGACAGACCGGCTGCTGGCCCGCCAACACCGCACGACCAAACGCACCGCGCTGCTGCTGATCACCGGCGCCTAGCGCGATCACCCCGCCGAGTCCTCGTCCCCGCCGATCACCTTCGGCACTTTGAAAAACGCGCCGTCCGTCTCCGGCGCATTCTGCAAAACTTTCTCCACCGGCAGCGACGGCCGCACCTCGTCGTCGCGCAGCACGTTGTGCAACGGCACCGCGTGCGCCATCGGCTCGACGCCCTCGACGTCCGCCTCGCCAATCTTGGCGACGTACCCCAAAATCGACTCCAACTGCGCCGTCAGCTTCGGAACCGCCGACTCCTCCAGCGCCAGTCGCGACAATTTTGCGACATGCCGCACCATTTCCGGCGACACGACATTAACCCGCACTTTTTCCGACATATCTGCCATCGAACCCCCTTTTACCCCACCACAAACCGCCACTCAACGCCGCCCATCGTTGCACACCCGCCTAAACCTTGAAACCATACACACATGCGCCCCACCCCCCGCGCCTTCACCCCAGCCCTCGCCCTCGCTCTTTCGACACTGCTCCTCCCGGCCCCACCCGCCAAAGCCGCCCAGGCCGCCGCCAGCAAGCCCCTCAACGTCCTCTTCATCGCCTCCGACGACTTGAACAACGACCTCGGCTGCTACGGCCACCCCTTCGTCAAGTCGCCCAACATCGACCGCCTCGCCGCGCGCGGCGTCCGCTTCGACCGCGCCTACAACCAGTTCCCCCTCTGCAGCCCCAGCCGCGTCTCCCTCATGACCGGCCTCCGCCCCGACACCACCCGCATCTACGACCTCCAGACCAATTTCCGCGACACCCTCGGCCCCGACGTCGTCACCCTCCCCCAGGCCTTCCGCCGCCACGGCTACGTCGCCGCGCGCGTCGGCAAGATCTACCACTACGGCGTGCCCACGCAGATCGGCACCAGCGGCCTGGACGACCCGGCGTCGTGGGACAAGGTCGTCAACCCCATCGGCCGCGACAAGACCGAGGAGCACCTCGTCGTCAACCACACCCCCAAGCGCGGCCTCGGCTCCGCCCTGGCGCTGCACGCGGCCGACGGCACCGACGAAGAGCAGACCGACGGCATCGCCGCGACGGAGGCGATCAAGCTGCTGGA
>Ga0075420_100005785_pt1 | contig 10899 bp, 9 predicted proteins | sample SoiMetdeltSBSDD4_FD_75296 | JGI IMG/M metagenome (GOLD analysis project Ga0075420, IMG submission 75296) | Bulk soil microbial communities from a Populus tree surrounding site in Tennessee, USA - Soil MetaG P. deltoides SBSDD4 | ecosystem: Environmental > Terrestrial > Soil > Tree plantation... | reverse complement strand
GCGCAGCCACACCCGCCTGCGCCTCAGCTCGGTCATGCTGGGGGCGCTGCTCCAGGCCCGGCGCGGGCAGTCGGCGGCGAACTCGCCGGTCTACTGCCTCTACTCGGTGGTGACGCACGACCCGGCGACCGGCAAGATGGACTACTGCAACGAGGGCGTCGGGTCAGGACTCGGGGCACGCCCGAACGCCGACGGCGTGGACGTGATCTACTTCGTGGCGCAGCAGAACTTCCCGATCGAGTTCCTGGAGCGCGAGCACGCCCTGCGCGTCGAGAAGTACGTGATCGAGCCCGACTCCGGCGGTCCCGGTTACTACCGTGGCGGCACCGGCGTACGGCGCGAGGTCCGCGTGCTCCAGCCGGGCGTCCTGAACACGCGGCTGGACAGTGTGGTCTTCCCCTGCTGGGGCGCGAACGGCGGCTTAGCGGGGCGGGGCGGCTCGATCTACGTGAATCGCGACAGCGAGACGGAGCGCTGGATCCCGCCGATCGGCGACGGCTTCGCCATCGAGGCCGGCGACGTGATCCAGGTCATCACGCCGGGCGGGGGCGGCTGGGGTGACCCGTTCACGCGGCCCGTCGAGCGGGTCCGCGAGGATGTCCTGCGGCGGTTCGTGAGCCTGGAGGGCGCGCGCCGGGACTACGGGGTGGTCCTCGATCCGGAGACGTTCGAGGTGGACGAGGCGGAGACGGCGCGCCTGCGCTCGGCGCCGCGCCCGCCCCGCCCGATGACGGATCGGGGCATCGCCGAGGCGTGGCTGCGCGAGCGGGGCGAGCCGCTGGACCTGGGCGGGCTGGCGATCCCGTAGGTGGATCGGGCGGGCGCGACCTTTCTGGACGCCCGGTCACGGGTGTCTCACGAAGCGGAGCGGGCCTCCTCGCTCTTTGCCGGTCGGATCGCTAGACTATCCGCGGCGCTCGCCATGCCGTACGGGCGACGCTAGCAGGAGGACGTGTATGAAAGCGGCATTCGGCCTCGCGGCCGGCGCCTTGTTGCTCGCCAGCTCGGCGACGACGTTCGCCCAGGGCCCCGGTGCGTCTGCCGACGTGACGATGCCGAACGGCGAGATGGTCGGCACGGCGACGTTCACCCCGGAGTCGGGCGGGATCCGCCTCAAGGGGCAGTTCAAGGGACTTCCGCCCGGGCCGCACGGCATCCACGTGCACGCCGTGGGCAAGTGCGACGCGCCGGACTTCATGTCGGCTGGCGGCCACTTCAACCCGACGAACAAGATGCACGGCCTGAACAACCCGCAGGGTGCCCACGCCGGCGACATGCCCAACCTGACGATCGGGAGTGATGGCACCGGGACCGTCGACGCCATGCTGAAGGACGTCTCGCTCGCCAGCGGGACCGGCAGCCTGTTCGGGCCGGACGGCACGGCGCTGGTGGTCCATGCGATGGCCGACGACGAGATGACCGACCCGAGCGGCAATAGCGGCGGGCGGATCGCCTGCGGGGTGATCAACCGGGTCGGGACGACGGCGCAGGCCGCCCCGGCGGCACAGCCGTCGCCGGCCGCGCAGCCGTCACCGGCCGCCAAGCCGGCGGCTCCAGCGGCTGCTCCGGCGGCCCAGCCGGCCGCCCCGGCCCAGGCCCCGGCGAAGCCGGCCGCCGCCGCGGCTCCGGCCCAGGCGCCGAAGCCGGTCGCGTCGCCAGCCGCGCTGCCGCGTACGGGCTCGGCGGCGCTGCCGTTCGACGCGTCGCTGCCGGCCGCGCTGACGGGTCTCGGTGCGATGGCGGCGGGCCTGCTGGTCTGGCGCCGACGGAAGTAGCGAGTTTCGAGCTTCGAGTTGCGAGTGGGTCTCTACTCGCAACTCGCTACTCATAACTCTCTGCTCGGACGGTACAATTCGGGGCAGAGCGTCTGTTCGAGGGTCCGCCACCATGCCCGTCTACGAGTACCGCTGCTCAGACTGCACCAACCTCTTCGAGAAGCTTGTCTCGTTCTCCGATGCCGCCCGCGACGTGAACTGCCCGACGTGCGGCGCCCAGTCGAGCAAGCTGCTCTCGACGTTTGCGGCGATCGGCGTGGCCGGCGGATCGGCGCCGAGCGCCCAGGCCGCCCCAACTGGAGGCGGCGGGTGCTGTGGCGGCGGCTGCTGCGGTGGTAGCTGACGCCAGGTGAGCCTCGATTTCGCGCGGGTCAGCGCGCTCCTGGCGCGCCTGCCTGATGATCTCCGACCGCGCGGGGGTCTTCAGATCGTGGACCTCGACGCGCCGTTCGAGCCGAACCCGATCGTGCCGACGCTGATCGTCGGGCGACTGGCGGGGGATGGGGATGCGCTGGCGGCGAGCCTGCCGGAGGTGGTGCGGCGGGCGCTCGGGGACCGGCCGACGCTGGTGGCGCTGACTGACGATGGTGCTTCGGTGGGGGCGGCGGTCGAGGCGGTGTTCGTGCCGGCCGTGGAGCCCGAAGCCGCCGAGCGGAGCCTGGCCGGGCTGCGCCAGATCGTCCATCGGCTGCGGGCGCCCGGCGGCTGTCCCTGGGACCGGAAGCAGACCCACCGGTCGCTCGCGAAGTACGTCCTGGAAGAGGCGTACGAGGTGGTGGACGCGATCGAGCACCACGGCCCGGCCGAGCTGTCCGAGGAGCTTGGCGACCTGCTGCTGCAAGTGTTCTTGCAGTCGGAGCTGGCCGAGGAGGCCGGGGACTTCCAGTTGAACGACGTCGTGGAGCGCCTGACGACGAAGCTGATCCGGCGCCATCCGCACGTCTTCGGGGACGTCGAGGTCGGCGGGGCGGCGGACGTCGAGGTGAACTGGGAGGCGCTGAAGCAGGCCGAGAAGGGCGAGCGCGTCTCGGCGCTGGATGGCGTGCCTCGGAGCCTGCCGGCCCTGGCGATGGCGGCCGAGTTTCAGAAGCGGATGCGCAAGACCGGCTTCGAGTGGCCGGACCGCTCGGGCGCCGAGGCGAAGCTGGCCGAGGAGCTGGCGGAGCTCCGGGAAGCGTCCACGCCCGAGGAGGCGGCCGCCGAGCTTGGCGACGTGCTGTTCGTCCTGACCGAGCTGGCGAACTGGTACGGCGCGAACGCGGAGGACGCGCTGCGCCGGACGAACGCCAAGGTCGAGGCGCGGTTCCGGTACGTCGAGGAGCGGGTGCGCGAGCGGGGGTTGAGCGTGTCCGACGTGCCGCTGGCCGAGCTGGAAGCGATCTGGCAGCAGTCGAAGACGCTGGACCGCCAGCCCGCGTGACCGACACCCTCGAAGCGTCCACCGCGCGCAAGCGACAGGCGAGCATCTCGCTGGCGCCGCCGGCCGTGGACGCGGATCGCCTGACGGCCGTCCACGACGCGCTGCTTTCCTGGTACGGGCGGGTCGGGCGCGACCTGCCATGGCGCCGGACGCGCGATCCGTACGCGATCCTGGTCTCGGAGATCATGCTTCAGCAGACCCAGGTCGACCGGGTGATCCCGAAGTACCACCAGTTCCTGGCGGCGTTCCCGACGCTGGAGACGCTGGCGGCGGCGCCGCTCGCCGACGTGATCCGGGTCTGGGCGGGCCTGGGCTACAACCGCCGGGCGGTGCGGCTGCACGCCATCGCGCGGGAGGCCGTCGAGCGACCGGGCGGGCGGCTGCCGGAGACGGCCGAGGAGCTGCGCGAGCTGGAGGGACTGGGGGCGTACACCGCGAACGCCGTCGCCTGCTTCTCCGGCGAGGCCCAGGTCGGGGTGGTCGACACGAACGTGCGGCGGGTGCTCGGTCGGGTGTTCGCGGAGGAGATCGGGCTCGACCCGCCGGCCGGCCCGGTCCTCCAGCGGTTCGCCGAGGCGGTCTTGCCGGAGGGCCGGGCGTACGCCTGGAACCAGGCCTTGATGGACCTCGGGGCGACGATTTGCACATCGCGCGCGCCGAACCACGAGGTCTGCCCGCTGGCGCTCCACTGCACGGGCCGCGCGCTGCTGACGGAGGCGGCCACGGTGCGTCGGGCGGCGGAGCGGGGCGCGGAGTACCGGGTGGCGAAGGCCGTCCAGCCGTTCGAGCAGACGACGCGCTACTTCCGGGGGCGGATCGTGGGCGCCTGCCGCGATCTGGCGCCCGGCGCCACGCTGGGCCTCGACGACCTGGGTCGGATGCTGCGGCCGGAGTACGGCCCGGAGCACGCCGACTGGGTGGCCGGGCTGGTGGAGGGGCTGCGCCGGGACGGGCTGGTGGCGGTGGACGAGAGCACCGGGGAGCCGCGCGTCAGCCTGCCCTGAGGAAGTGTGGCCGCGCCACCGTGGTGTGAAGGCTCATCGGCTGACGGCCTTGGTGATAACCTCCTAATCTGCACTTCGAGAAGCCTCGCCAATAATCATGTCATCCTGAAGCGCTCGTCGACGTCCCATCTCGGGGGATGACGCGCTGAAGGATCTACAAACAGCGGCTGCGGCGACACCTGATGGGGGCCGGGGCAGTCCACACCTACGTTGGGGCTCTCCGGCCCGGTTCGAGTGCGTCCGCGGTTGGAAGGCTCCGCCCCTGTCCACCTGTTCCTCGGCGGCCAGTTTGTGAGTTCCCTCGCGGCGGGATGTCACGGGAATGGGCAACCGATGGCCGCTCGGGATGACAGTGTCTCTTGCGTGCCTTCGCAACGATCCGGGCCTTGAGGCTGCAGATGATGACGTTCGCCTCAAACCACAACTGCGACAGCCACGAAGGCGAGAGGAGATTCCTCAGCGGGCCGGTGCGAGCAGGCCGGAGAGGAACGGGCGGACGACCTCGCGGAGGGCGTTCCAGCCGTTGTCGGTCTGGTTGGACTCCTCGGGCGTCAGGTCGGCGACGACTTTGCCGAAACGCGGGTCCCAGAGCACCGCCGGCAGCCAGAACCCGTCCACGATGTTGGCCGGGTCGTAGCTCTCGACGACGCGCCCGATCTGACCGCCGGCCTCCCAGGCGCCCAGCAGGCGGCCCGGCTGCGCCACGGCCACCGCCTCGCGCTTGAACGCGTCGCGCTCCGCGCCGACCTTGCCCCGCATCAGCGCCACCAGGTGATCCGCGCGGGCGCAGTCGTCCGGCACGTCGCCGGCCGCGCGCCGGGTGTAGAGGCTGTTCCAGTTCGGGCCGAGCGCCGGGATGTCGATGCCGCCGTCGCTGGCGATGGCGAGGCAGCCGGCGGCGTCGGCCCAGGCGAGCGCCTTGGACTCGGCGACGTCCTGGTGCGTCGCCCCGCTCTCGGGCGGATCGAAGCTGAGGTCGAGGTCGCGCGGCGTGGCTGGCTCGAAGCCGAGGCCGTCGATCAGCCAGCGCAGCTTCGCCTGCTTCGCGACGTTCCCCGTCGCCAGGAGGATGGTCGGCATGTGGTCGGCCTCCCAGTGTGAACACAGTCCAGTATGGCGGAGCGAGAGATCCGTGGATGCCCCGCCTGCGCCCGTATACTCAACGAGCGACGTCATGCGCCGGACCCTCACTGATTGACGTCGCGCGCCGGAGGCTCGCCGCCGTGGACTGGCTCGACACGCTCAACCCCGCGCAGCGGCTGGCCGTCACCACCACCGACGGCCCGTTGCTGATCGTGGCCGGGCCGGGCTCGGGGAAGACCCGGGTGATCGTGCACCGCGTGGCGTACCTCGCGGAGGCGCACGGCGTGCCGCCCTGGCGGATCCTGGCCGTGACGTTCACGAACAAGGCCGCCCGCGAGATGCGCGACCGCCTCGACGCGCTGCTCGGCGCCGAGCGTGCCAAGATGTTGACGGTCGGCACGTTCCACGCCACCTGCGCGCGCTGGCTGCGGATCGACGGCGAGGCGATCGGGCTGGACCGGCGGTTCGCGATCCTGGACGACGCCGACCAGATCGAGCTGGTGAAGCGGGCGATCCGCGACCTGGAGATCGACGAGAAGCGGTTCGCGCCGCGCCCGCTGCTCTCGGCGATCTCGGGGGCGAAGAGCGAGCTGATCTCGCCGGAGCGGTACATCGAGCGGGCCGAAGGGCTCTGGCAGCAGGTCGTGGGACGGGTGTTCGTGCGGTACCAGGAGCTGCTGGAGGAGAACCACGCGCTCGACTTCGACGACCTGCTTGGGAAGACGGTCGCGCTGTTCTCGACGGTGCCGGAGGTGCTGGAGCGGTACCAGGACCGGTATCCGTACCTGATGGTCGACGAGTTCCAGGACACCAACGTCGCGCAGTACGAGCTGGTCCGGCTGCTGGGCATGAAGCACCGCAACGTCTGCATCGTCGGCGACGAGGACCAGTCGATCTACGGCTGGCGCAAGGCCGACGTTCGCAACCTCCAGCACTTCGAACGCGACTTTCCGGAGCTGAAGATCGTCCTGCTGGAGCAGAACTACCGGTCGACGCAGATGATCCTGGACGTCGCGAGCGCGGTCATCAGCCCGAACGAGGGGCGCAAGCCGAAGCGGCTCTGGACCGACAACCCGCGAGGCGTCCCGGTGGTGCTGCACGAGGCGTACGACGAGCGCGACGAGGCGCTGTTCGTGGTGCGGCAGGTGGAGGCGCTGCGGCGCGCGGGCGCGCGGTATGGCGACGTGGCGGTGACCTACCGGACGAACGCGCAGTCGCGGGCGCTGGAGGACGCGCTGGTGCGGTACGGCATCCCGTATCGACTGGTGGGCGGGACGCGCTTCTACCAGCGGCGCGAGGTCAAGGACGTCCTGGCGTATCTGCGGCTGCTGGCGAATCCGGCCGACGGCGTCAGCTTCCAGCGGATCGTGAACGTGCCGCCGCGCGGGATCGGGCAGAAGACGGCGAGCGAGCTGCAGCTGTGGTCGGCGCGGCTGGCGCTGCCGGCGTTCCAGGTGGCGAAGCTGGCGGCCGAGGGTACCGAGGAGATCGGGCCGGATGGGCGGATCGCGCCGGTCGTGCCGATGGCGTCGCGCCCGCGCTCGCTGCTCGGCCAGTTCGTGCGGACGATCGAGGATGCCCGCGAGCGGCTCTCGACGGGGATGCTCGGCGAGGCGCTGGACTTCCTGCTGGAGCGGATCGAGCTCAAGGAGCACATCCTCGACGGCACCGAGGACGGCAACGAGCGCTGGCAGAACGTGATGGAGCTGCGCACGAAGCTGCACGACTACGACCAGCTGGGCGGCGAGGACGCGCTGGGGCAGTTCCTCGAAGAGGCGGCGCTGGTGCAGGACGTGGACAGCCTGGAGACCGCCGAATCGGATGGGATCACCCTGATCACGCTGCACGCCGCGAAGGGGCTGGAGTTCCCGTACGTCTTCGTGGTGGGCCTGGAGGAGGGGGTCATCCCGCACAGCCGCTCCGAGACGCGCGAGCAGCTCGAGGAGGAGCGGCGGCTGCTCTACGTCGGGGTGACCCGGGCGATGCGCGGCCTGTTCCTGGTGCACGCGTTCCGGCGGACCACGTACGGGGGGGAGCAGCTCCAGTCGGCCTCCAGGTTCCTCGGGGACATCCCGCTGCAACTGCTGGACACCTCGTTCAGCCGGGCGGCCGGCGGCTCGCCGCGCAGCAGCATGAGCGGGGGGCGAGCCGGATCGAGCACGTGGGGGCGGGGGGCCTCGGCGGGGTACGGGTCGTGGGGCGAGGTGGCGGCCCGCTACGGCGAGCAGCCGTCCCTGTTCCAGCCGTCGAGGATGCCGGGCCGGGGCGGCGGCGCCTGGCCGCAGGTGCCGTCCGGACGGGACGCGGACCCGGACGACGACCCGGACGTGGACGACCTGGGCGTGGACGCCGCGGACGAGCCCGACCTCGGGCTCTCGGCGGCGAGCAGGCCGATGCCGAGCCGGGCGTCGACGTCGGCGCCGCGCCTCGCTGCCTCGAACGGCGGTGCTCGTCAGGAAGCGAAGGCGGCGGCTCGGGAGCCGAGGTTCGCGCGGGGCCAGCGCGTCAAGCACCTGGATTACGGCACGGGCACGGTGATTGCCAGCAGCGTTCTGGGATCGGAGGAGCTGGTGCTCGTGCGATTCGACAGCCGGCCGGACAAGCCGAAGAACCTCTCGCTCTCGATTCACCGGCTCGAACCGGCATGATCTCGGAGAGTCCGGAGCCGCACGCCCACGGCGGCATCCCGCGCCTGGCGGAGGTGCTGCCGGCCCTGAAGGTAGGCCTGGTCCGGTTCATCTGCGCCGGCGCCCTGCCGGTGGTCGCCTTCTACGTGGCGTTTCGGCTGGGCGGGCCGGTCGTCGGGATCGTGACCGGCATGGCGGTCTCGTTGACGGTGCTGGGGGTCCAGGCGTACAGGATCCGGCGGCTGGACCCGATCGTCCTGGTGCCGATGGTCATCATCCTGGTCCAGGGGCTGCTCGCGAGCCTGACCGGCTCGGTGGAGCTGTACCTGGCGGCACCGGCCGTGGAGGCGTGTATCTGGGGCGTGGTGTTGATCGGGTCGGTGCTGCTGAGGCGTCCGCTGGTGCCGCTGATCGCCCGCGAGCTCGGGGTGGTGCCCTCGCGGTTCGCGGCGTCGGTCGGGCTGAAGCGGTCGCTGGAGGTGCTGACGCTGGCCTGGGGCGTCGCGGCGTTCTGCAAGGCGGGGCTGCGGCTCTGGCTGCTCACCTTCTTGCCGCTCGAAGCGTTCCTGGTTACGGTGACGCTGGGGCTCACCGGCATCAACGTCGTGATGCTGGCGATCTCGGTCTGGCTGCCGCTGCTGATGGTCCGCCGGGAGCCGCGAGCGCGGGCGGCGTCGTGAGAGCCGTGGACTGAAGTCCACGTCTACCGTTGTGCCGTCGCTACGCGACTCGGGGGAATGATGTACTCAGGTGCGGAGCGGATCGCGGACGTAGACGTCGGTTGCAGCCGACTGAGCGACCGAGCGGAGAGTCCCCTGAACCGTCCAGATGGGCGCGTGGGCCGATAGAGGTTGCGCGTATACTGGGCCGGCGGTCGAGGCGATCGACGAACGGGGACGGCGCGACGATGCGGTGCTCAGCCTGTGACTCGGAGAATCGGTCCGGGGCCAGGTTCTGCAACGAGTGCGGCGCGGCCCTGGCGGCCAGGTGCGCCGCGTGCGGTCAGGGTAACCCGCCGGGCAGCCGGTTCTGCGATGCGTGCGGCCAGTCGCTGACGGCCCCGACCCGCGCCGCCGAACCGACGCCGGAGCCGACGCTGGCGCCCCCTCAACAGTACACGCCGCACCACCTGGCGAAGAAGATCCTGGCCGGCCGCGAGGCGCTCCAGGGCGAGCGCAAGCAGATCACGGTGCTGTTCGCGGACGTGGTCGGCTCGACGGAGCTGATCCGGGACCGTGATCCCGAGGAGGCCCAGCGCCTGCTGGATGGCGCCGTGGACCGGATGATGGCGGCGGTCCACCGTTACGATGGGACGGTCAGCCGTCTCCAGGGCGATGGCCTGATGGCGATGTTCGGGGCGCCGGTCGCGCACGAGGATCACGCGGTGCGGGCCTGCTACGCCGCCCTGGCGGTGCTGGAGGGCGTCCGCGCGTACGCCGACGAGGTCCGCCGGGCGCACGGCGCGGCGATCCAGGTCCGGGTCGGGCTGAACAGCGGCGAGGTGATCGTGCGGCTGATCGCGGACGACCTGCACATGGACTACACCGCGATGGGCCAGACGGTTCATCTGGCATCGCGGATGGAAGGGGTCGCGAATGCCGGGGCCGTCGTGCTGACCGCGTCGACCCTGGCGCTGGCCGAAGGATTCGTCGACGTGAGGTCACTCGGCCCGACGACGGTGAAGGGGTTGGAGCAGCCGGTCGAAGTCTTCGAGCTACGCGGCGCCGGCACGGCCCGGACGCGACTCCAGGCATCCGCTGCGCGGGGGCTGACGCCGTTCGTCGGGCGGCAGGAGGAGCGGGCGGCGATCGAGCGGGCCCTGGCGCGGGCACGGGCGGGCCACGGCCAGGTCGTGGCGCTGGTGGCCGAGCCGGGCGTCGGCAAGTCGCGCCTGGTCTGGGAGACCACCCAGGCGGACTACGCCGGGGACTTCCTCGTGCTCCAGACCGGCGCACTGTCGTACGGCCAGGCGACGGCCTAGCTACCGGTGAGCGACTTGCTTCGGCACTATTTTCAGATCGAGAGTCGGGACGACCACGGCGGCATGCAGGCACTCGATCCGACGCTCGTACCTGACCTCCCCGCTCTCCTGTCGCTGCTCGACGTGCCCGTCGAGGACGCTGCGTGGGCCACTTTCGACCCGCGCCAGCGGCGGGTGGCGACGCTCGACGCGGTGCGACGGCTGGTGCTCCATGCGAGTCAGGAGCGGCCGTTGCTGCTGGTCTTCGAGGACCTGCACTGGATCGACGCCGAGACCCAGGCGCTGCTCGACAGCCTGGTGGAAGCGCTCCCGTCCGCCCGCATCCTCCTGCTGGTCAACTACCGGCCGGAGTACACCCACGCCTGGGGCAACAAGAGCTACTACACCCTGCTCCGGATCGACCCATTCGAGCAGGCCGGCGCCGAGGAGATGCTCGACGGTGCGCTGGGCGACGATCCGATGGTGCAGCCTTTGAAGGAGCTGCTGGTCTCCAGGATGGAGGGCAACCCCTTCTTCCTGGAGGAGAGCGTCCGGTCACTGGTGGAGAACGGCGCGCTGATCGGCGTTCGCGGGGCGTACCACCTGACCCGCCCGGTGGCGAACATCCACGTCCCGGCCACGGTCCAGGCCGTCCTCGCCGCCCGGATCGACCGCCTGCCGCCCGACGAGAAGCGGCTGCTCCAGACGGCCAGCGTGATCGGCAAGGACGTGCCGTTCGCGCTCCTCCAAGCGGTCTCCGATGTGCCGGATGGCAACCTTCCGCCTCGTCTGTCGCGACTCCAGTCGGCCGAGCTGCTTTATCCCGTCAGCCTCCATCCCGAGCCGGAGTACACGTTCAAGCACGCCTTGACCCACGAGGTCGCGTACGGCGGCCTGCTCCAGGAGCGCCGCTAGCGTCAATACCAGTAAGTTAGGTGGCTGAGGTAGCCTTTCCGGTCAAGTCGATCGGGAGGGCTGCCGATGGCGCTCTGGGGATGGTCGTGGGACGCGGCGACGGGGCCGGCGGGGC
>Ga0075420_100005782_pt1 | contig 10901 bp, 6 predicted proteins | sample SoiMetdeltSBSDD4_FD_75296 | JGI IMG/M metagenome (GOLD analysis project Ga0075420, IMG submission 75296) | Bulk soil microbial communities from a Populus tree surrounding site in Tennessee, USA - Soil MetaG P. deltoides SBSDD4 | ecosystem: Environmental > Terrestrial > Soil > Tree plantation... | reverse complement strand
CCTCATGCTGCAGCGGCGCGCCCACCGGTTGCCCCGTTCGCGCGTCCCACACCCGCGCCGTCTTGTCTGCTGACGCCGTCACCACGCGCGTCCCGTCGGTGTTGAAGGCCGCCGAGAAAACGATACCCTGATGCTGCAGCGGCGCGCCCACCGGTTGCCCCGTTCCTGCGTCCCACACCCGCGCCGTCTTGTCTGCTGATGCCGTCACCAAGCGCGTCCCGTCGGCGCTGAAGGCCGCCGAGGTGACGTCATCCTGATGCTGCAATGAAACGGGTACCCACCGCGTTCTTAGCAGTGTGTCAAGAGCGGCCGCTCGAAACGCCACATTGCTCGGATCGAGTCGGACGGCTGCGGCGAAGAATGGCAAGGCTTCGATTGGTGAGCCTGCACTTAGGCGAACGGTGGCTTCTTTGACGTGACTTGCCGCCAGCATCTTCTCGGCCCGCTGTTCTTCCCGCTGCGCTTCCTGCGTCTGGTACCAAGCCCAGGCGCTCGCGGCCAAGAGAGCAACCACTGCGATGCTCACACCGGCAAGTGCGCGCCGCAGCTTTCTATTTGCGCGTGTCTGCTCGCCAAGTCGCTGCTCTCGTTCTTCGGCGATCTGTCGCTGCGCGTCAGCCAACGCTTGGGCTTGCGCAAGCTCTTGCTCCCGACGCTGACGTTGTTCCTCCAGTTCTCGTGCATGCAGAGCAGCAGATTCGGCGATGTAGTGTCGCTCGCCTTCGGTCAATTCTTCGAGCCGCTCACCACGCCACCGCTCCGCCTCGACCAATAAAGAGCCGTGCAGCAACACCGCGTCGGTTTCAGCGGCTCGCTGCCACTCGACCATGAGCAGACGCAGTCGATGTCGCCACAGCAGAAACTCCCGGTCCCGGTCCAGCCAGTTCCGCAGCCGATCCCAATGACCAATCAGCGCTTCATGCGCGACTTCTACCGTCGTCTCGCCGATTCCGACCATCTGCCCGGTCACGAGGAGCCGCTCGTCAGCAAGTTTCTTGACGACGGACGACGACAAATCGGGAAGTTCCTCCGCGGTCGCGCGACGCCGCGTGTAGTCACGACTCTCGCCCGGACGCACGAGTTGGAGAAAGACCCGCCGCACTGCTGCTCGCTCGAGGTCAGAGAGCGTCGCGAAGACGCTTTCTGCTTTACTGGCGACAGCCCCCTCAAGCTTGCCCATGTGGTCGTATGCCTCATGGAGGAGGAGTGGACCTTTGCGCATTTCCCACAAGCGTTTGAGAACGAACTCGAGCAGCGGTAAATTGCCCGGTTCATTCCCAACGTCGTCGGTAATCCGCTCGACCAGCCCTGATTCGAATTGCAGATCGACGCGACCAGCTGGGGCTTCGATTACCCGCCTCAACTCGCTGCGTGTCATGGGTCCCACATTCACCTGCGCACCCTGCATCGAGTCTGCGAACGGTCGATACCCAAGGGCGTCGCCGACGAAGTCACCGCGCAACGTCAGCACGACCGACAGGGGTGTGTGGGTAATCGCCTCGAGCAGCAAGTCAATGAAGTGCCGCCGAATCGTGCTGTCGGGCGTGAGCGTGTAGAGCTCCTCCCATTGATCGACCACCAACAGAACGCGCTCGGTCCCACGTTGTTTCACAAGCAGACGCTCGGCGACGTCGCGAAGGCTCGTCCGGTGCTCGGAAAATGCCCGCGTAAGTTTGCCCACTTCGGCCAGTAAGTCGACTTCGGAGATCTCCGGCTCAAGCAACGGAACGAACGCCGCGGCAATAGCGCGCAGCGGACGATCGCCCGGGACAATCGTGGTGATCTCCCACACCACATCCGAGCGCTGGCGGAGTGCGGGCACCAGCCCAGCCCTGACAACCGACGACTTGCCACTCCCCGACGGACCGACAACGGCGGTGAGGGAGTTCCGAGCGGCCGATGCGACCAAGTGCTGTACCGTGACCTCACGCCCATGGAAGAACGGTGCGTCTTCCTCTCGGAAGTACAGAAGCCCGCGATAGGGGCATACGGAGTGCCGCGTCGCATACATCGCGGTCCGGATATCAGGCCGAGGGGGTTCTCCACGGGCCGCTGATGCCAATGCCGACAGCAGCGTCTCGTCGTCAGGAGCCTCCCGGAGGTCAATCCATGTGTTCTGATTCAGAAATCCAAGGACCGGATCAGCGCCGGGAAGCAGCACCGGAATCACGGGGAAGCCCGGTTCACGCGCCTGCCGTTCCAGCGCCAGATTCATTTCGCGCATTTGCCACGGGCCGAGGTCGCCGGCCCCGACGCACACGGCGACCGCGTTGCACGAGGACAGTGCCTTTTCGAGCGCCTGCGGCCAAGGCTGGCCGGGAACCAAGTACCAGCGGTCGAGAAACACCGAGACGTTTCGCTCCGTGGATAACCAGTGCGCGATCGCCTCGACACGTACACGGTCGCGCCAGTGATAACTCAGGAAGACGTCCGTCGCTGGTCTCTGTGTCACACCTGATCCCACCCGTGGACCCTGAAGGCTGTGGATTATAGTTCGCTGCTTGTGAACAAATCGGTAAGCTGACAAACACGGTCGGTTTGCGCTAATCAGTCCTGAGTAGTCGTTAGCGTTCATCGGAGGTGTCTCGGCGCTCGAAGCTGGACGAGCACTCCGATGCGGATGCCGAGACACCTTCGATAACGAGACTTGAAGGAAGCCGCTGGCGTGGCGGCCGGCTATGGAGCTGGAAGCGGGATCCGTTGGCTTGGGCGTGTGCGGTTCGACGGGTCGGCGCTGCGTGAGCGGCGTCGGCCGGTGAGTGACGCGGGCCGCGCGTGGCACCGCAGTGCACGGTCAGCGCCTCGCGCGACGGCGACGGACACACGATCCCCGACACGTGGGCGAGCACGTCGACGAGGACGCCGGTCACGACGAGGGCGTGTGACGCTCATGAGGTGTCGAAGCCGAGCGTGAGCGTCGCGAGGTGGAGCGCCGAGAGGACCGGCCCGACGATCATCGCCTCGCCGCATCGGGGACATACCCACGTAGTGCGGAGCGCCGTCTCGGTGGTCGACGTCTCGGTCGCGTCGGTCGATGCGGCCGCCGTTGACGGTGTGGTGAGCAGCGTCCGTGCGAGCGCCACGCGGGCGCGGCGACAGGTGTTGGCGAGAAACCCCGACTGCCGGATGCGCACGAAGCCGCGCGGCAGGATGTGTTGGACGAAGCGCCGCAGAAACTCCATCGCGGAGAGGGTCATCGTGCGCCGCTGATCGCCATGGGCATAATCCTTCCACTGAAACGTGACGTGGTCGCCATCGAAGGCGAGCAGCCGGTGATTGCTGATCGCGACCCGATGGGTGTAGCGCCCGAGATAGCGGAGGACGGCTGAGGCGCCCCCGAAGGCCGGCTTGGCATAGACCACCGAATCGGACTCGAAGAGTGCGTCGACGAAGGGGTGCCACTGTGCCGGGTCACGGAGGTGCTCGCTGCCACCGGCGAGGTCGAGTTCGTGCTGGTCGTACGCGCGTCGTAATACCTCGACAAACTTCCCGCGAAAGACGCGACTGAGCACTTTCACGGGGAGGAAGAAGCTCGCGTACCTCGGATGAATCCAGCGCCGATGATCTGGGGACAAGCCTCCCGCCGGCACGACGCAGTGGACGTGCGGATGGCGGACCAAGGTTTGCCCCCAGGTGTGGAGGATGCTCAGTACGCCAATCTCGGCGCCGAGATGTCGTGGATTGGCCGCGACTTCGCGGAGCGTGGCGGCGCTCGTCTGAAAGAGCCACGCGTACAGGCGCGCGCTATTTCGATAGGTCAGCGACCGCAGCCCATGCGGGAGCGTGAAGACGACGTGCACATATGGCACGTCGAGCAGATCGCGCTCGCGCGCGTGGAGCCAGCGCTCCCGCGCCTGCGCCTGACACTTCGGGCAGTGCCGGTTCCGACACGAGTTATAAGAGATGGCCCGATGGCCGCAGGCGTCACACCGATCGAGGTGCCCGCCGAGCGCGCTGGTGCGACAGCGCGCGATCGCGCGGAGCACGGCGCGTTGCTGCGCGCTCAGCCACGGATGCTGCTCGAAAAAGGTGTCACCCTGCGCGTGGAGGATATCGGCCACCTCCACGGTGGGCCGGCTCACGACGCTGGTGGTTTCCGGAGGAGCCGTGAGCGATGAAGGATCACCGGTTTGGGCACCTGCAGCTGCTCGAGTGGGTTGGGCGCCGCATGGAGGTGCCGTCGCGAGAGATGGAGATACACCGTTGTGTGCGACAGGTCTGCATGACCCAGCAGGAGCTGAATGGTGCGCAGGTCCGCGCCCGCTTCCAGGAGGTGTGTCGCGTACGTGTGCCGGAGTGTGTGCGGCGTGACCCGTTTGTCGATGCCGGCCTTTCGAGCGGCGAGGCGCACCGCCTCCCAGATCACCTTCGTCGTGATCGGCGCATCGGCACGCCAGCCGTGACGCGTCCCAGGAAAGAGATAGGTCTTCGGTCGCATCCACCGGTAGTACTGACGGAGCGCAGAGAGGAGCGTGGGACCCAGGGGAATCTCGCGATCGCGGCCGCCCTTGCCCTGCTCGACGCGCAGCACCATGCGTTGACTATCGATGTCACGGACTCTGAGCTGGCAGGCTTCGGCGCGACGCAAGCCGGCGCCATAGAGCGTCAGGAGCAACGTGCGGTGATAGAGATTCTTCGCGCCCACGATGAGACGCTGGACCTCGTCGGGACTCAGGACGACCGGTAGGCGGAGCCGCTGCTTCGGGTACGGCAAATCCTCGCGCACGTCGCGCCGCTTCAGCACATACCGGCAGAAGAACCGAAGCGCACAGATCTGGGTGACGACCGTACCAACGGCGAGCCGTCGCTCCTCGAGGAGAAACAGATGGTAGCGTCGGAGCTGGGCTGGCGTGATCCGATCGAGGCGCGCACCCGCGTGCTGGCGAAACGCGTCAACGATCTGAACGTAGCTGCGGATGGTGGTCGCGCAGTAGTCGCGACGCACCATCTCGTCGCGCAGACATTGCAGTAGCTTGGTCACAGACACCTCCTGTGACCACGCACCCTATCCTGCTACGAATTACCCGGCTGCCCGTCGGCCGCCGCGCCAGCGGCTTCGTTCTAGTCGGCAGGTGTTTGCCTACGCGCGCCAAATGCTCAACTGACGGATGTGTCGTCCGCCAGATAGTCTTTGATTTTCGTCAGAGTGTCTCCGCTAACTCTTGGACTGGCAGAGGCGACTTGTCTCGTTACCGCGGGCGTCCTTCAACTCGTGCATTGTTGGAGAACCTCAGAAAGGGCGAGGCCGCACTGTCCAAAAACTGCGTCTATTGAGGCGTGGCCCGGTCAACGATCGCAAGTATCCTCAACGCTGAAGGCCTCCCACCGCGTGGTAAGCGCATCGTGAGTATTGGTGAAACTAGGCTGCGAGCCAATCGAGCTACCATTACGCGCCGCCCAGGCGCGCATGCGCGGACGCGGCAGAAGCCTCGACGGCAGTGCGCTGCTCGGCGAGTGCCGGAGAGTTCTTGAGCGACCGGAGAAGCGTATGCGCCAGATGCTGCGTGGTCCCGTTCCTTGGGCTGTCGTACTGTGTCGATTCACGGACATCGACATTCCGCTCGTCCCGAAAAGCATGTTCTTCGACATTGTGTCGGAGTACGGGCGTAACGGATTGCACGACTACTGGAAGGATGTGTCGCTAGGCAATATCAGCACGGCCGGCTCGGAAGTCTTCGGCTGGTACACCATGCGGTACTCATTCGCGCACGACTCCCTCGATCCATTGCACAACCCCGCTGATAAGGAGACACACCGGCGGATCGCCTGGACGGCCGAGGCTCGACGCCTCGCAACTGAGAACGGGATCGATCTGTCGGCGTTTTATGCCGTCATCGCCGTCATAAATGGGCCAGGCGATAGCAGCAGCGATGGGCTCGACCTGGTCATGAATGTCACTGGGCCGTGGGGCCAGGACCAGTGGCGCTGGTGTCGCAAGTGTCAAGGGCTCGCCTATGCCGGCCATCCTGCCACCGGCCGGTGTCCCGCCGGTGGAGCCCACGCGTATGCAGGCAGCTAGAATTACCGCCTCGCCATGAACGACCCGGCGTTTCCAGGTCAGGACGGATGGCGCTGGTGTAGCAAATGCGAGGGCCTCTATTACGCGGGTTTCTCGTTGCACGGAGTGTGTCCAGTCGGTGGGACTCACGACGGGACGAGCAAGCGCATTTTATCGGCTTGGTACAGGAACGGTCGGTTTCATCGGCCAAAATCTTTGGCGCTGGTGCATGAAGTGCCAGGGATTGGCGTTCTCAGGCGATGCCCCGGGAGTATGTCCCACAGGCGGCACTCACGATCACACCGGAAGCGAGGACTACACGCTGCCATGGTTCGACGCGGGGCTCGATCTCACCTACGCAGCACACGAGACAGGTCACGGATTCGGACTCGCGCACGCTTGGTCGGCCAATCCGGATACGCTCTACGGCGATCCCTGGGACATTATGGCGAGTGGCGGTGGATTTGCGAATCCACCCTTTGGGTGCGCGGGTCCCGGTTTGAGTGCTCCGCAACTCCACAGGATCGGTTGGCTTCCCGACATCAGAGTGGCCAGCACCAGATCGCTTGGACCGCTACAGGCGGGAGGGAGGACGGTGCGGCTTACCGCGTTGGAGCGGCCGGAACAGGACGGCATGCTGATGGGACGTGTCATCGCCGCTGACCGTATCTACACGGCCGAATTTCGTCAGCGCCGAGGATGGGACCAGGAAATCGTGGCAGAAGGCGTCGTCCTTCACGAGTTGCGATCTCATTACACCGCGAGCCAGACGAATTGGCGCTTTTGCCCCAAGTGTATGAGTCTCTTCTATGCGGGTTGGGCTGCCTGTTCGGCAGGCGGACTCCATAGTCCCGACGAAGGGTTTAACTACCGTCTCGAGACTGACCCTGCGGCAGCAGGCCAGAACAATTGGCGATGGTGCTGCAAGTGCCAGCAGCTCTGCTTCACAGGACACGGAGTACGCACGCTCTGTCCCGCCGGCGAAAACCACGATCACACGGGAAGCATCGATTATCGCCTCGCGATCGGCGGCGGCGCGATCGGCCAAACCGGCTGGCGGTGGTGCCGGAAATGCGAGGTCCTCACCTACGCTGCCCACGGCAGCGCGGGCGCCTGCTGGACCGGCGGTCGCCACAATCACATGGGTAGCGCGGAGTATCGCTTACGACACGACAGCGGAGCACCCGGCCAAGCCGACTGGCAATCATGCCGGAAGTGCCAGGCGCTGACGTTTTCTGGTGTGGCGCCGTGCGCGGCCGGCGGCTTCCACCAGTGGTGGCGAGGCTACGACTACGGCGTGGTATTTAGCACGGTCGCTTCAGGCGGGGGCCAACACGGCTGGCGCTGGTGCAACAAGTGTCAGCAGCTCGCGTCGAGCGGGGCGGCCATCGCGGGCCGCTGTGCGGGTGGAGACCGACACGATTACACCGGAAGCGCGGAGTACACGGTTCCGACGGACGGCGTTGGCACGAGGGGACAAGGTGGATGGCGCCGGTGCAGAAAGTGTCACACGCTCGGGTACAGTCTCGAATCGACGGCCGGGGCGTGCTCAGAAGGAGGCGTACACGACTATTCGCAGAGCGATCGCTATGTGGCAAACGCCACCGACGACACGACGTACTTGCTCGGGGGTGCGCGTCGCGCGAATGACATGTTCAGCGACGAGTCACGTGGAGTGTACATCTCAGTCAACAGCATCGACTGGACGAACGGCGTTGCAGTCGTGACTCTCGGGGCGCCAGCGAAGGTTCCATTGCCGCACTGAGAGCGAGCTGCGGTTACTGGAAGACCTCGGACGACTTCGGTGCAACTACGTTGGGCACGCGACATGCGGCAGCGAGCAAGCGCTACTACGGTTGGACGAGGAGCGGCGGCTTGCTCGGTTTACGGAACGGCTGATTGCGACGCTCGGCCACGCACACGTTGTGGGGCCGCGCGTCAGCGGCAGCGATTGGGGGCATGCCGAACTACTTGTACCTTGCCGCGTTTGCGGCTGGAAGCTGCAGAATTCTCAGACGAGCGCGAACGCCCACAGGTTCAGATGTCCTTGGTCGACACGAACGGGCCAAAAATCAAATTGACGGTTTCATCGCCGATTCGAAGTAGCTCAGTTTGGCCGCTGGGAAGAATCTTCCAAAGCGGCCACTCGCCTGGAAAGCCATGCCACAGTGTTCGCACGGCTCGATAACCGGCCGGAGCGCCTGCAATGTCTTTCTCGTTTCCCGAGGGAGGTGGAATCCCGGAGAACACCTTACAGGCAATGTGCTGAATCTGCGGGAAACGTCTTCGTACGGCAGGTACCGTCGCTCTCAGCTGATCGAAGGCGTCATCAATATTTGTCCCCTTCACTTCCGCCACGATGGCTCTGTGCGGTGCACTCGAACGATCACGTCCGCCGCTTTCGACGTTGCAGGTAGTTCGAGTAACGCTCTCGTCTGACCGTCATCTTCGCTCAAGACGTCGTAGCCGAGAGAGCGATAGTGTCGAGCCACAAGGTCTTCTCGCATGAGAGCTACGAAGGCAGTTTTGTCGTGGTATGAAAGCGCCATTCCGGCGAGTATACGTCCGTGCCGTAATGCGTGCGTGAGTGCAAGTAGTATGCGCATACCGCACAAGAAGTACTGTCCGACGACTGCACAGATTCGCGACTTACCATAGATCGTAATCTTTCGACCGCGATGCGCCGTGTTGTGCCCGATTGCGACGAGACGACGTCGATCGACGTAAGTCAAAGGTCGTTTTGGCCACGCTATAATCACGACCGTTCTTCGCAATCAGTTACGCTTCGCGACCCTCCCACGGGTCGCCAGGAGCGCCGTCCGATGTTTGAGTCGGGAACGCGTCTGGGCTCCTACGAAATCGTCGATCTACTCGGGACCGGCGGCATGGGCGAGGTGTATCGAGCTCGCGACACCCATTTGAAGCGGGAGGTCGCGATGAAGGTGCTGCCGCCGGCTTTCGCGGCCGATGCCGATCGCCTGGCGCGTTTCGAGCGCGAGGCACAGGTACTTGCCGCACTGAATCATCCAAATATTGCAACGATCTATGGGATCGAGGCTTCGTCGGGCAGCAACGCGCTTGTTTTAGAGCTCGTGGAAGGGGACACGCTGGCCAATGTCCTCGCGCACGGCCCGCTACCCATTGAAGAAGCACTGAGGATCGCCAGGCAGGTCGCGCAGGCGCTGGAAGCCGCCCACGAGCGCGGCATCGTCCATAGAGATTTAAAGCCAGGCAACATCAAGCTCACGCGCAACGGCGATGTGAAGGTTTTGGACTTTGGTCTGGCGAAGTTGACGACGCCGACAGCATCTCAAGAGCCGTCGCTAACACCACTCTCGCTATCCCCGACAATGACAAGCCCGGCGATGCTGACGGGGCACGGCATCATTCTCGGCACTGCGGCCCTACATGAGTCCGGAACAGGCCCGCGGAAAAGATGTCGATCGTCGTGCGGACATCTGGGCGTTCGGCGGAGACAGCATCACTGATGTCCTGGCGCGGATTATCGAACGCGACGCCGATTGGTCGCTCCTGCCCGCGACGACGCCAGTCGCATTGCGGCGCTTGTTGCGACGCTGTCTGATGAAGGCGCCATCCGATCGCCTACGCGATGCTGGTGACATAGTCATCGAGCTCACGGAGGCGGTCCAGGAATTGGTGGCGCCGCGTTCTCAGGATCCTGTGTCTGGGGAGCGCGGATTCAATGGCGTGAGCGTGCGCGGTGTCACCGCTATTGTGGCCCTGATTACAGTGGGAGTAGCCGTGACGTACTTGTTAGCCACGCGCGGACGCGCCGACGACCGGCAGCCGTTTTCGATGGAAGACGCCGAGATCGTCCAGCTGACGACGACCAGACGGGCCGAACGTCCGTCGATCTCGCCGGACGGGAAGTATGTCGTCTACGTCGACCGCAACGGTACGGACTTCAGCTTGCGGCTGCGCCAGACCAGCACTACCAGCACGGCGCAGATCGTCGCATCTGAATCTGGCGTGCGCATCTTCGGTGCGACAGTCAGTCCGGATGGAGCGTTCGTAGACTATGTGCGAAGCGGCGCGACGCCGCGCACGCGAGAATTGTGGCGAGTTCCACTTCTTGGCGGTTCGGCCCGACGGCTGATCGCGCAGGCTGATAGCACCATTACGTGGTCGCCGGACGGGTCCCAATTTGCGTTCGTGCGTTTTGACGGGCCTGCGCGTGACGGCGAGTTATTTGGGGTGCGCCACTCGGTGCTGGTTGGAGATCGCCGGGATTTCCGCTCGCGAGTGATCTGGAAGAGCGGGACCGACATCGGCCTTGTATCGTTCGCGACCACGTCGGCACTTGTTCGCCCTCCCGTCTGGTCGCCGGATGGACGCCGCCTTGCCATCGCGGCGTCGGATGGGAAAGGCGATCTGTTACTCGTGGTTGATTCCGAAGGTCACAATGAAAAGAGGTTTGCGATTCCGGGCCGCAATGGCCTGTTCGGCCAGGCTTGGCTCAGCGTCGATGAGCTCGTTTTGAACGTTCTGACTTCACAAGGATCCGCGACGCAGTTGTGGCACTACTCCCTTGCGGACTCACGTGCCCGGCGGTTGACGCATGACGTCAACGGATTCCTCGGCATCGACGTAAGCGCCGATCGCAGCACATGGGTGACATCGCGCTCCGATATTCGAGTCTCGCTGTGGATAGGTGACGGCGAGGGCACGAACGGCAGGGAGCTCGCCGGTCCGATCCTGTACAACTACATTGTCCTCGAGCGTGCGCGTGTGGCGTGGTCCGGGAATCAGGTGTTTTTCGCCGCGGCGTCGACACGTCCCGAATCAGAAACCGGCCCGGGCTGGAGGATTGCCGTCTTCCGTGTCACGCCACCGGACGCCACCGCGCTTGAAGTTCTCGGTGGAGCGACCGACTTCGTCGGAA
>Ga0075420_100005781_pt1 | contig 10902 bp, 9 predicted proteins | sample SoiMetdeltSBSDD4_FD_75296 | JGI IMG/M metagenome (GOLD analysis project Ga0075420, IMG submission 75296) | Bulk soil microbial communities from a Populus tree surrounding site in Tennessee, USA - Soil MetaG P. deltoides SBSDD4 | ecosystem: Environmental > Terrestrial > Soil > Tree plantation... | reverse complement strand
CTTGTGCTTTTTTAGATTCAAGCCACAAAAGCTTACAAGGGCTGTCTGATTCAGCTCGCCATATTCTACAAGTTTGAGTATAACATCTTTAACTATGTATATTCGATCTCTGTATGAGCTCGGTGAGCCAGACATATTTTGTGTTCTCGCTTCTTATTGTTGAAATTTGCATTATTGTGACCACAATATAACCTGTAGCAAATTCTCTCAGGTTAACAAAGTTAAGCCATGTTTTTATAATTTCTAGAACAACTATCAATACCACAACAACATATGGAGGAAAGCGGAATTGAGCTCGGCCCTGCCCTAGCCCTATTCCATACAATCCTATCGGGGGCAGGGCGCGATATTCATTAGTTCAGTATGTTCACATCCTTACGTTTAATAAAAGCCCTAACAATGTTAATCCAGATTTTAATAGAGTTAACACATTTTAGCATCTAGCCTGAAGGAACCTTTGGGTGAAATACTCCACACATATATAGCTCTGTCCACGTTCAACCGCTCGGATATGCTAATCCCTGTCATCACATTCGTCAGCCATGTATATGATGCATATGCATATCTGTGGTTGAAGTCTTGGACAGAGCCAATGTCGATTTAACTATGTTAAGCCATGTTTTAATCGCTAAGACAAATTGATAATTCAGATGAAAATTTGCTCGTTTAGAATAAAGGATAGTAATAATAAAAGTAAAGCAAAAAAACGGACAACAAGCAGTTTGTATGTAAGGAATGCAAGATGACCTTTCAGTCAAAAGATTCTTTGGCGTTGGATAAAAAAGTCTAGACATTATACGGGCTTGGTGTATTTTGGAAAAAGCGACGGATAAGAATAACGGGAATCCTTCTACTGAATAGCTGTATCTTCTAGTTATCAACTAATAGATGCATATGACAAGTCATCGTAACTATAGTAAGCTGTGGGGTGTGGTCGAAGGCAAGCAATACATTAAGTTAGACCAACAGGTAGCCACAACATAACAATGTCAAGCATCCAGATTTGTGTGGACACACTATGGGCTGTTGCAATGTATGCATGCCGCTATGGCAGTTATTGGGTTTCTTAGTAATTACTATGGGAGCCTAAAACGGGCGATAATGTATATGTACCAAATGCACTAATGTTAAATCATAACTCTTCATACAGTTAACCATTACAGAATTAAAAAAATATCGTAGAGGATGTAGATCAATCCCTAATACTCAATCGTTCCTTCTTCCGCCGCTATGCGAGCATTCTCTACCTATTCTTATTACTCTCTCCTTGTATGCGGATGCCAACCTCTGTTATCGTCTGAGGACATGAGATTTGTCTATCAGCGAATTACTAAAATCTGGTCTAACCATATTCTGCAGATGCCTTTATGAAATTTCTTCACAGTAGGCAATTCAAAAGATAAAGCAGTATAATGAGGTTTCTTCATTTTCTCTTATTGAGGACATACATCACAAGCTCAGGGATAGTTCGTAGGACCACGAACTTATCATGTCTGTAGGAATTGGACCATTAGGTTCAGCCCTGACGAGCTTTATTGCATAAGGTCTAGAACCATCTTTAGTTCTGAAATTTCCTTTTCAACTACTGCCCTATCAATTTTTGAAATGTATGGCAAGAGCCTCTGACAAGCATCAAGCTGATTGTTGATGATGTTCCTCTTGTCCATAAAAAAGATCTGGTTTGTATCGTCAGTAAAGGAATAAACTACCTTTGTATTTTGGCATGAGGAACCACACGTTCTTGCTGTTAGGATTGGTGCCACATTGGATTCATAAGAAACCATGGTTTTCATAGGACCTAGTCAGGGGATTAGGGTTAAAAAGCTCGATTAACCTTGTTAATCGACGGGTCAGACTTGTGTGTTCACCTAAGAAGTTGCGATTATGGAGGCAATCATAGGAATAACATTTACAAAGCAAGCGAGACTCCGAGGCACGAACTTCTGCACTTTCAAGACACTTAGTTCTATGGAAATTTAATGTCGCATTGTGTATCTTTCATCAGGATTAGGTGGAGATGATCGTATCTGCGGCAACGCAGGTAATAACATCATCTCTTGCGGCGCGGGTAATGACTTCCTCGATGGTAGTGTAGGTAATGACGAGGGTAACGGTGGATCAGATATTGATACGTGCGTTAATGTCGAGACTGCAACCAGCTGTGAAGCTTGAGAACTCTAATAGGACAGAAAGAATGAACAAGTCATACAAAAACTAAGTTCTGGACATTATGTCAGGTAATTACCTAAAACAATCTCTATTCAATGATGTATTTTGTCAGAGTAAAAGAAATGGACCGGGTGGGATGATTTGAACCCACGACCTCGGCCTAAACAATCGTAGTCAAAATCAAAGTGCAATCCTTCTCAAAAGTAGTTGTTGGAATCGCAAATGGACTCAGAACCAAGTCTGGTAATGTGGTTAACATTATCTCCAATAACCTTATTACTTTCTGAGCAAGAAACAAGAAGGATGTCTCAACAAGAACTAATTTCTATCTTTGATGATGCGAAATCATCGTTTAATAGCCAAGGGGATAGGTCAGACTATCTTTAGCTCTACGATTCCAGCTTGATTGCTCATGGTTTTCCACCAAATCTACCTGGAAACTTTGAGGGAGTAAAGATGTTTTACAATGCTTTGTGGGCAGCCTTTCCTGATAGTCATCTCGAATTTGACGACATAGTGGTTCAAGGCGACAAAGTCGCAGCGAGATTTACATTTTCCGGAACACAAAAAGGAGAGTTAATGGGAATTCCACCCACTGACAGGAAGGTTAGCGTTCAAGGCATGAGATTCTTTAAATTCAAAGGAACAAAATGCACAGAAACATGGAATCTTGTAGACATGTTATCAATGATGCAGCAGCTAGAGGTTATCAAAACCTGATGACCGCTGTCAGGTCATCGACAAAGCTCTCAACCCGCCAGCTCACTTCAGGGATTACAAAGAGGGTTGGGTCATTCGACTCGCTCACCAACATGACGCCAATTGGCATTGCTGCTGAATTTATCTGACAATTATCTAGAACAACCTCAAAACAATACCGTACTTGTACAACAGGAAAAAGTGGACTGGGTGGGATGATTTGAACCCACTACCTCAGCCCGTCTATCATAAGCGATTTGAATAGTATTTGACTAAACTGCAGTAGCCGCTACTTCATGAATGGTGATTTCTCAAAGCTTAACTATGACATTCTCGTAATATGCTTGATGAGTGACCAAGTACCTCCTCCTTATTCGCCAGAACAGCCAAGTGGCAGCGGCGGTGATGGAGGAGCTGACACAGCAGCTCCTAAGGAGATACTCCTTGCAAGGTGGGTAGACAGGTTTATCGCATGGATTATTGATTTTGTAATAGTTAATGTAGCAGTATGGATAGTCGTTGGGTTGGTGCTAGCAGGTCAGTCCTTCTTGGACATGGAACAAATGATGGTGTTTGAAGGAAACAATGGAAATGACTTTTTCTTCGAAAGAGAAGGACAGGGTGCTGGCTGGTGGTGGTCCGGCGGTTTTCTTTCCGGTACATTGTCATTTCTGATAACAAGCCTAGTATTCTTTGGCTATTGGACCTATTTTGAGTATACTAGAGGACAATCGATAGGAAAGATGGTAATGCGCATCAAGACTACAGACTTGTATGGCAACAGACCAAGTCTCAAGAGCGTAATGCTCGGAAGCTTTGGTAAGTCCTTCCTTCTTGTAATTGATATTATATTGGGATGGATATTCACCGATGATAAGCGGCAGAGGATATTCAATAGAGCAGGCAATACAATTGTCATAAAGATAGTTGATGAAAAAAAGCTAAAGGACAAGAAGAGTCCACCCAATATCACTTATGGAAAAGATTGACGGACTGTAGTAGAGGAAATCTAGAATCGAGTTCAATTCAATGCTGTACATGTACATCAGGAAAAAGTGGACTGGATGGGATGATTTGAACCCACGACCCCAGCAATACCATTAACATATTCAAGTAAACATGATACACTATTTCCTTTTATGCAACTATCTTTGATATTCATTTCATACCGGAGAATGACTTTCCAATGCCCGATAATGTGAAGACCATGGAAATAGTGGGACGGCAGTTGCATTATGTAGACCAAGGAATAGAAGGCAATCAGCCAACCATTATCTTTATCCATGGCGGACTTGACGATTATCGATGTTGGCAGTTTCAGATTGATTCTTTTTCAGAAAAATATCGTGCCATTTCATACAGTAGAAGGTTTGCTTATCCTAACAAAGGGATTGGCAATGTTGCTCAAGATAACACCATTGAGGATAATGCTAAAGATTTGGCTGAACTGATAAGAAAACTAGACCTTGCACCAGCACACTTGGTTGGTGCTTCTTATGGTGCTTATGCTGCATTGTATTGTGTGTCAAAGAATCCAGAATTAGCAAAGACAATGATACTTAATGAACCTCCAATCATGCAATTCCTTGCAAGAAGCCCTATTAAGGAAGATGCAGAATTGCTTCAGCGATTCAGAACCCGTGTCCTAAGCCCCACTCAAAATGCATCTAGGGTAGGAGATTTTAGAAAAGCAGCGCAAGTCGCAATAGATGGAATCATGGAAATCAAGAACTATTTTGATAAGCTTCCCGAGGAAGGTAAGCAGTTCCTAATCGATAACGCAAAAAGCCTTGAAAGTGAGTTAGAATCTACAATATCGACATCCTATACCATGGAGGATGTCAAACAGATTACAACAATTCCTACACTTCTAGTAAAGGGAGAACTCAGTCCTAGATACTTCCTTAGAATAGTAGACATACTTTCTGATAATATGCCAAATTCAGAGCAGATTGTTATCCCTAATGTAAGTCACGACGATTTCAAGTCTGGCACCTTCTTTACCTCAAAAGTAATGGATTTTTTCGCACGGCACAATTAAAGTAAGAAGCAATTGTTGGTCAGGGCTGTCGTGCTGCAAAGCGGTATAACAGCGATTACTAGCATAACCACAACGACGTGACATGGAAGATGATTCTGATAGTTTTGGGGCTACAGCAATGCATTGTTACTGAATTTGTCCGACAATTGTCAAAATTGAATTTAAAACAATACCGTATTTTCAGCACAGGAAAAAGTGGACCGGGTGGGAGGATTTGAACCCTTGTTCGTTAGTGAGGATTAATTCTTTTCATAGGAATAAAAGAATCAGTGCAGTGGACAGCAGCAGCTCTAGGGATTTCGAAATTGACCACAAAATAGGAGTTTTTTCATATTACCGCTCAATTTGTCCTACAACTTCCTAGAATAAGCTCAAAATAATACCTTAGTTGTACAACAGAAAGAAGTGGACCGGGTGGGAGGATTTGAACCCACGACCTAAGCCAGATTTCTTTAGTTATTTCTATGGATTTAAAGTGCAGCTAGAGAAGGGGAACTAGCTGTTTAAATCCACCCAGTCCTTTTTCTGTGCATGCCCTGTAGCATTTTGTACCGTCTAGCGAAAGTTTTGAGAAAAAAGCTAGCCAAGCCAGTAAGAAACAGAAAAAGTGTGTGGCAAGTTTTGGTCTTATCCGTTTGGTAGAAGGGTCATGGTCTTGCTTCAAAAACCAAGTTGAAGGGCGTCTGTGTTGCTCGACGAAACTTTGAAAAACCTGCCGACATCACTACCTCTCTTATTCTTTCTTCACCTGCTTGCGCTCCTAATGCAGGTCCATTTTCATTCAAAGACGCAGGAACACAAATCATAGTAGACCCAGAGTACAATGCCCTTCCAAGCGGATTGAAATTATCCTCTAGTTTATCATTGGCGAAAGGCTCCACTAGCATCCAAGTACCATCTTTTTTCTTCAATGTTTGCAGCACATGCTTGGCTGCTGCAGATGGATTTCCCATGTCATGGAAGGAATCGAAGAACGTAACTAAATCATAATCGTCGCCTGGATAATCGGTAGAGCCTGCTATTTCAAATGTTATGTTCTTCAAGTCTTCTTTTTCTGCTTCCTTTCTTGCACGTTCAATGGATGGTCTGTGATAATCAAATCCTATGATTTTTGAATTAGGGTATGCTTTTGCCATTAGAATTGTTGATGCCCCGTGACCGCATCCAACATCTGCTACTTTTGCCTCTCCTCCTCCTCTCCTAAGCTTGTCTTGAATGCCTTCTAGCGCAGAAATCCAGCTTGTTGTTAGGTTTGCTACATAACTTGGCTTGTAGAACCTCTCTGTGCCTTCAAATAAGTAATGATGATGGTCTCCCCATCCAAGACCTTTTCCAGTTCGAAATGCATCTATGATTTTCTCCTGGTCTTTGTAAAGTCCAGCTATAATCTGGTAGAAGCCTACTATATATGCTGGGCTATTCTCATTTGTTAGCGCAAATGCCTGTTCTTCTGGGAGCGTATATGAACCTGCACTAGGGTTGTATGTAACAAAACCTCCAGCAGCTTGAGCAGCAAGCCATTCCCTTATCATTCGAGGATGTGTGCCTGTCTTTTTCGCTAGCTCTTCTGGTGTCAATGCGCCTGCTCCTGCCATCGCTTTGAATAAACCTAGCTTATCGCCTATGAAAGTAAGCAATGCGCTTTCTATGGCTCCCCATTCCCCAACAACTCTTCCAATAAATTCATTCAGCTTCGCCTCATCTACTACCATTATTGTTGTGTGAACCTCCTTTAGAGTTCATAAGAGAGAAAAATTATTCTGAATTATATAAATAATTTTCCAGATTCTTTTCAGACTCCGTCTATATGAGTACGATTCAATATTTGAGACAGGTCTACACTTTAGGGCTGATACTTAAGCAGCAGTTGTCCGCTTCAATTGGTTATTATGTGGTGAACAGCGTAAGAGCAAGCTGAAATGTAAAGCATAGGAATGTCAAACATGTCATCAAGGACTCCTTTGTATATGATTTATCAAAAGCATTGCTGCTGAATTTGTCCTACAATAGCCTAAATTGAATTCAAATCAATGCCTTAGTCTACCAGAGTAAAAGAAATGGACCGGGTGGGAGGATTTGAACCCACGACCGCAGCAACTCTCATTAAAGGCAACTTTATCTTTTATCTAAATTAGCAACAGCTATGGAATGAGAGGTTAATTTGCAGTATGGATGCCTTTTTATGTTGAAAGCGGTCATAAGCTCTCAGGGATAAGAACAATGAGCCAAGAAGAACCACCAATTGAAATCATTATAAATGGAGTAATAGGTTGGGATGAACACTCGATTACCACCAATCAACCCATGCAGCATGAAATAGGGAATCTTTCTAAAGGAAAAACACATTTCCCAATAGTTTCGCGTGCAACTTTAAAGCACTCAAACAAAAGAGAGGATTATCTAACAAATATCCAAATAGGAAACATTCGTCAAAGCCACGGGTCGAGAACCACCACTTATGAATACGTAAAGGCTGTACCATGACTTTTAGGGCTAGGGCTCGCTAATAATAGCCATATACAGGTAGAGTTCCAATCCCCGCGCTCTATCTTCTAACTTATCTGGCATATATTTCCGACAACTTAATTAACAGCAGTTCAAAGGTTCCTTGCTGCAAAATGTGATGGCGGGAGTAAAGCCAAAGATAGAGTAAGATACTTCAAACAATCTGGCAATGTATTGCTGCTGAATTTATCCGACAATAGCCTAAAACAATCTCAAAACAATACCTTAGTTAACCAGATTAGAAGAAGTGGACCGGGTGGGATTTGAACCCACGACCGCAGCAACTCTCGGGTTGCTCTTTCTATCTGCAAACTAAAGCTTATCTGATGACAGCCGTCAAGGGAGAACGGCTCGAATTCTACTAGCCCACCTTTTTCTTTCATTGCATGCTCCGTGGCTTTCACGTCAAGTGAAGCTTTAAGAAAGCCAGACAAAACTTATAGCCATACAACACCTGCAGTCCTATCAGCTTCCTATGTTAAGTCAGCTAAATTCAAAGACAACTATCGTCTCTTTAGGATTGCTAATAATAATGGCAGTAGCCATGTTTTTCTCGTCTATCCTATCTAATCCTACGTTCAACAACTATTTGACAAGTGCTCTAGCTCAACCCTTTGTTCAAACGGTAGAGCAAAGAGACTTAGTAATAGACTTAGGAAATGGTATCCAAACTAATGCACAGCTAACCATTCCAGCTGTTGGAGGTGGACCTTTTCCAGGTGTGTTGCTTGTAGCAGGTTCTGGACCAGTAGATATGAATGAAACATTATCACCAGATTCTAAACCGTTCTGGCAGATAGCCCAATATCTATCAGAAAGAGGATTTGCAGTACTACGCTACGATAAGAGAGGCGTCGGTGCTAATAGCCAGATTATTGACTATAATATATGGGGTAATTTAACATTTGACGATTTAAAAAATGACGCAGAGATAGCTCTAGGTGTTTTGACACAACAACCAGAAGTTGACCCAAGTAAAATAACTCTGATTGGTCATAGTGAAGGCACAATAATTGTTCCAAGAATTGTGATTGACCAAGAGGAAAACAAGACCAATTCAACCACTACGATTAAAAATATTGTACTTATGGCATCATTAGCTCAGAATGTTGTGGATTTACTCCACTTTCAGCTTGTAGACGTTCGCTTGGCATATGCAAATCAAGTATTGGACAGAAATCATACAGGGTCATTTTCAATACATGAAGCAATAATTAACGACCCCTTATTTGGAGAACCACTTGCGGCTTTGTTTGGCAATAATGCTACTGGGAACCTAGATATTGATAAACAAGTCAAGCCCTTCCTTGAAGGACAGTATGAAAACATTACATCGGGAGATATTCGTGCCAAATGTAGTTTTGAAGGTGCATGCCCCATATGGCTGAATTCACATGATAATTTAGAGCCGAACTTGAGTACCGTAGGCAATATCCCAAATTCTACAAGCGTGCTAATACTACATGGAGGAAACGATTCGCAGGCTACTATTCAAGAATCTTCCCTTTTGCAGCGAAGATTGACTGAAGTAAATCATCCGGACCATACTTTGATAACTTACCCTGACTTGGGACACCTATTCAATCCTTCGTCACATTGGTTTACTGAATTTGGACCTATTGAACAGTACGTTCTGTCAGATATGTATAGATGGCTTTCAGAACACACTCAGGGCTTGAAAGGCTTAGACGGCAGCTAGCAGTTTTGTAGGATACCTGCCTAGAACAAGCTCACTTCAATGCATTAGTTTACCAGATTAGAAGAGGTGGACCGGGTGGGATTTGAACCCACGACCTCAGCAATGCCTAACTATCAATAGAAAAAACTTGGGTCAATATCAAAAATGATGTACCGGAAAAATGTCTCTTAATGTCATCATATGGTAATTAATACCAGTGATTACCAAGTCTTATATAGGTAGGCGGGCATCTATATAGTATGTCAGATAAAAGAACAACAAGAGACGAAGTAACAACAATAACAACTACATCCAAAGCGAACGATGTCAGTGATATAGTGAGAGATAATGCTCTGCGCATAGTTGACGAGGTGGCAAAGGTTCAGCCTCAATTTGCTCAATCAATATCCAATCTACAGGTAGACAATATCCAGACAGTAAGAAGTATGATTCAAACTGCATTTGCCAATCACAAACAGTTTATTGTACATGCTCCAAACTTTCCTCAAACATTGCAAATGTCAGAAGTAGTTGCTAATCAGTCTACAGAAATAACAAATAGTATAATTCGTTCTGTCGGCATTTTCAACCAACTTGGAGTAACTGCATTGGACTCAGTAAGAGAGCATGTAAACATCTACAAAAGAACAGTAGATGCAGTCACAGACTTCAACAATGACCTATTGAAGGCTTGGACACTGTATGGGAATTCACAGCAACAACAACTACAACAATTCCACAGGGCTTAGCCCTATTTTTTCCTATATGTCTAATGTAACTAGCATAAGATATAGCTTGAAAGCATCAATAGAGAAGAATTTCAGTTCCGGCATCACCTAAAACTGAACCAAAAGCTGCTGCTAGGGTTTTTGTGGGACAAAAATCGAAAAATTTGACTATTCTAATGCTCTATTCTACTAGAGTAAAAGAAGTGGACTGTGTGGGATGATTTGAACCCACGACCTCAGCAATGCCAGCTTTCCTAGTCCCGTCAGCTGTCGATGGAAAGATTGTTCAACTCCCACCCGGTCCACACTTAACCACCATTCTCGGCTTTCAGATGGGCTTGCCGTTAGTCGTAGACTCTCATCAAGAGCAATAATATATCTATGATGACTTGAGCCTTGTGATGTTAATAACTACTAGAATCTCTGGAGAAATAAATTGAAAAAAGACATGAGAGCTCCAACTCATTCATAACATTAGTCCAAATACTATAAGCCAATTGATTAAGTGCTATGGTTGTGTAGAGATATGTCACGACGCAAATAATATACAACAATGCAAATGCTGAGGAAAGGACAAAACAATTACACAATGCAAAAGTAGAAGAATCAAAGATTCAAGAGTGGTCAAAAACCCAATTTGAAAACTTTCCTCAACCGGTTCAGGAAAAGCTAAACGCGTCGGCATAGAGCCGGCTACTTTTGCCTTTATAACTTATACGAAGTCGCACGATGGATATTATCTGCCTTTGCATGTAAGGCTGCATTTATTTCAATTGCTGCTGTTAATCTTTTTGATTAATTACTCCAAACATCTTTTTGGTCAGCTGATAGCTGTTGTTGTGACATTGACATGCGCACATTTTGGTGTTGTCTGAGCCATCTATTACGCTTTTGACGATACCATCGCAGGAATCATGCTCATTTTGAATGCATTTATTAGAATTGGTCATAATGTCAAGTGCTGTCAACCAGTTAAGTAGGTTCCTGTTATTACGCTTAAGTGCTATTAACATCTGCCAGTGGTGCACTCGCTTCTGTAGCCAAATCTCGGTTGCAGCGAGGACATTTTATAGGAGGTATCT
>Ga0075420_100005779_pt1 | contig 10902 bp, 11 predicted proteins | sample SoiMetdeltSBSDD4_FD_75296 | JGI IMG/M metagenome (GOLD analysis project Ga0075420, IMG submission 75296) | Bulk soil microbial communities from a Populus tree surrounding site in Tennessee, USA - Soil MetaG P. deltoides SBSDD4 | ecosystem: Environmental > Terrestrial > Soil > Tree plantation... | reverse complement strand
GGCTATCTCGCCGCCCTGATTCCTCAAGAATTCGGGGGCGCCGGCCTTCCTATCCGCGACGGCGCCCTCATCCTCGAGACGATTCACGCCAACGGCGGCAGCGCCTCGGCCTGCCATGCGCAGATGTACATCATGGGCACCGTGCTGCGACACGGCAGCGAGGCCCAGAAGAAGCAATACCTGCCCAAAATCGCCACCGGCGAGCTGCGCCTGCAGGCGTTCGGCGTCACCGAGCCCGATGCCGGCTCCGACACCACCAAGCTCCAGACCACGGCCGTCCGGAAGGGCGACCGCTACGTCGTCAACGGCCGCAAGATGTTCATCTCGCGCGCGATGCAGTCGGATCTGATGCTGCTGCTCGCCCGCACCACGCCCGTCGAGGCGGTCAAGCGGCGCACGGACGGGCTGTCCGTCTTCCTCATCGACATCCGCGGCCTCAAGGGGCTGGAGATCCGGCCGCTCCGCATGATGATGAATCACTCGACCAACGCCCTGTTCTTCGACGACGTGGAGATTCCGGCGGCGAGCCTCATCGGTGAGGAGGGCAAGGGCTTCTCCTACATCCTGGGCGGCATGAACGCCGAGCGCATCCTCGTTGCCTCCGAGTCGATCGGCGATGGCCGGTGGTTCACCGACAAGGCCGTGGCGTACTCGGGCGGCCGTGTCATCTTCGGCAAGCCGATCGGCGCCAACCAGGGCGTGCAGTTTCCCATCGCGCGAGGGCACATGGCGACGGAGGCGGCCGCCCTCGTGCGCGACAAGGCGGCCGCGCTCTTCGATGCCGGCGAGCCGTGTGGCGCCGAGGCCAACATGGCGAAGTATCTGGCGGCGGAGGCGGCGTGGGAGGCGGGCAACGCGTGCATCGATTGCCACGGCGGCTACGGCTACGCCGAGGAGTACGACATCGAGCGGAAGTTCCGGGAAGCCCGGCTCTACAAGACGGCGCCGGTCAACCAGAACCTCGTCATGGCCTACGTCGGGGAGCACGTCCTCGGCATGCCGCGCTCCTACTAGGAACCACTCGGTGCCGCTCTATCTGGAGGATTTTGCGCCGGGACAGGTGCGCGAGTCGCCGCCGCGCACGCTCACCAAGGACGAGATCATCGCGTTCGCCCGTGACTACGATCCGCAGCCATTCCACACGGACGAGCAGGCGGCCAAGCACACCGTGTATGGCGGGCTCATCGCGAGCGGCTGGCAGACGGTCGCCATCATGATGCGGCTCCTCTGGGACACGTTCCTGAAGGACACGTCGTCACTGGGCTCCCCCGGCTCCGACGAGATCCGCTGGCTGAAGCCCGTGCGTCCGGGCGACACGCTACGCGCGCGGTTCACCATCGTCGATGTCACGCCGTCGCGCAGCAAGCCGGACCGCGGCATCGTTCGCACCTTCACCGAGATTCTCAACCAGCACGGCGAGACCGTCATGACCCACAAGGGCATGGGCATGTTCGGCCGCCGGCCAGGGTAGATGGGGGGCCACGAAATGGCCCCCCATACCCCCCCGACGTTCGGAGCGCCCCGGCAAAGCCGGGGCGCTCCTCTAAGCCGGGGCGCTCCTCTATTGGCGCACTGGCCGCGGGGCGATCGACGCGACAAACGCGCGGGGCGAATCTACGCGACGAACGCGCGGAGCATCCAGGCCATCTTTTCGTGCTTCTCGAGGAGGCCGGTCAGGAAGTCGGCGGTGCCGACGTCCTTGTACCGATCGGTGACCGGGCCGATGTCGCTGCGGAGCGCGCGGATGACGGCCTCGTGGTCGACGAGGAGCGTCGTCAGCATCTCTTTGGCCGGCGGGACCACGCCCGGCTGCTCGGTGAGCCGCGCCGTCTTGGCGAACTCGGCCAGCGAGCCGAACGCGCGGCCGCCGAGCTGCCGGGCCCGCTCGGCGATGTCGTCGACGAACTCGTTCAGCTCCTCGTACTGCGACTCGAAGAACTTGTGGAGGTCGTTGAACTGCGGGCCGGTGACGTTCCAGTGATAGTTCCGGGTCTTCGTGTAGAGCACGTACTCATCGGAGAGCAGGCGGTTGAGAATGTCGACGACGGCCGCGCGCTCCTTGTCGGGGATGTCGATGTTTGGTGTCATGCCCTTGAGATGCCGGCCGCCGGCCGCCGGGTTCGCGGACGGCGTGCTAAAGTTTTGAGCACCTGAGCCGCCGGAGGCTGCGATGCGACTGCCGGATCACGTCATTATGTGCGAGGTCGGAACCCGCGACGGGTTCCAGATCGAGCCGGACTTCATCCCCACCGAGGTCAAGGTCGAGGTCGTCGATCTACTGTCGGCGGCGGGGCTACCGCGCATCGAGGTGACGTCGTTCGTCCACCCGAAGGCGGTGCCGCAGCTGCGCGACGCCGAGACGGTCATGGCGCGGATCAGGCGTCGTCCGGGTACGCGATATGCAGCCCTGGTTCCGAACGACAAGGGCGCCGTCCGCGCCGTCGACGCCGGCGTCGACGCCATCCACACCGTCGTGTCGGCGAGCGAGAGTCACAACCTCGCGAACGTCAACATGACCATCGCCGAGTCGCTCGGCAAGCTTGCCGCCGTCATGCAGGTGGCGACGCGGGCGAACGTGCATGTCGGCTGCGGCATCTCCACCTCGTTCGGCTGCCCGTTCGAGGGCGACGTGCCGCTGACGCAGCTCGAGAGCGTGGTGGCGCGGCTCGTCGACATGGGCGCCCGCGCCGTCGGCCTTGCCGACACGACCGGCATGGCCAATCCTCGCCAGGTGGCACAGGTCCTCGAGCACCTGATGCCGCGCTTTCCCGGCGTGGAATGGACCCTGCATACGCACGACACTCGCGCCATGGCCATCCCGAACATCCTGGCCGCGATGGAGTGCGGCGTGACGAACTTCGATGCCTCGATCGGCGGCCTCGGTGGCTGTCCCTTCGCTCCCGGCGCTTCCGGCAATGTCTGCAGCGAGGACCTCGTGCACTGCCTGCACGCGATGGGCGTCGCCACCGGCATCGATCTCGACCGGCTGCTCGCCGCCAGCCGCCGCGTGCAAGAGATCGTTGGCCGCGCACTGCCCGGCCAGATCGTCAAGGCCGGACCGTCGACGCGCCGCTATCCCGTTCCCGACAGCGTGGCCGGACGAGTCACCGCCGCCCGTGGCTAGCAAGAAGGCCAAGCGCATGCTTGGCCTGATGGATCGCGCCACCGCCCTCTGGCACATCCCGGTGATCGGACGGGCGAAGGGGCGCGTCATCCGGCGCCTGATCGACCGTCACCGCCCCACCCGTGCCGTGGAGATCGGCTCGCTGCTCGGCTACTCGGCGATCCTCATCGCCGCCGCGCTCCCGCCGCGCGGACGCCTCACCTGCATCGAGGCCAATCCCTATCTCGCGCGATTCGTGAAGGCCAACGCCGCCGAGGCCGGACTCGGCGGCAAGGTGAAGGTGATCGCGGGCGACGCGCTCCGGGCGCTGCCGCTGCTGCCGGGCCGCTTCGACTTCGTGCTGATCGATGCCCAGAAAGACGATTACGTCGATTACCTCCGCCAGCTGGAGCCCAAGCTCGTCGACGGCGCCGTGATCGTCGCCGACAACACCGGCGTCTTTCGCCGCGAGGTGGCGGCCTACCTCGAGCACGTCCGCGGCGACGGCCGCTACGAGAGCCGCGAGTACGAGGTCGACGACGACGCGATGGAGGTGAGCCTCTTCCATCGTTCCGTACACTGAGCGTATGGCTGTTGCCGCCTACATCAACCCGGGCGCCGACCTCGGCGCCGCCACGGACCTTGCGCGCTCCGCGGAGCGTCTCGGCTACGACAGCATCTGGGTCACCCACGGACTCGGCCGCGACTCGTTCCTGGTCCTGTCAGCCTACGGCGCCGCCACGTCGCGCATCGGCCTCGGCAACGGCGTGGTGCCGATCTATCCGCGTCATCCGGTGGCCATGGCGCAGGCGGCGCTCACCCTGAACGAGCTGACGGCCAATCGCTTCCGCCTCGGCATCGGCGTGAGTCACGCGGCCTCGATGCAGGACATGCTCGGCCTCCGCATCGTCGAGCCGCTCGCCGCCATGCGGGAATACGTCGCCGTGCTCCGCGGTGCCCTCGGGGAGGGCAGCGACTTCACCGGACGGCATTACCGCGCGCGCTGGGCGATGGCGGTGCCGGCGCGGCCGGCCGCGCCGCCGATCTATCTGGCCGCGCTGTCGACGAAGATGCTGGAGCTCGCGGGCGAGATCGCCGACGGCGTGATCCTGTGGCTGTGTCCCCCCGAGTACGTCGAGACGGTGGCGGTGCCGGCGATCACCCGCGGCCGGCGCCGCGCCAACCGGCCGCTCGATGGCTTCCAGATCGTGGCGGCCGTCCCGCTCGCCATCACCGACGACCGCGCCGCGGCGCTCTCGGCGTTTCGCACGGAGCTGGTGCGCTACGCCTCGCTGCCGTTCTACCGGGCGATGCTCGAGACGGCCGGCCTGCACGCGGAGCTGACGGCGTTCGACCGCGACGGGGTGGTTCCGGCGGCGATGGCCGAGGCCCTCGGCGGTCTCGGATCGGCCGAGGCCGCGCGCGACTACGTGGAGGCGTACCGCCGCGCGGGCACGACGCTCCCCGCCATCCGGCCGATCACCTTCCCCGACGCGCCGTGGTACCGCCGCACGCTCGAGGAGGCCGCCAAGTGGTGAATGCCGTGCTGATCGCGCTCGGCGTGCTGGCCACGGCGTGCTCGTGGACCGGGGCCGCCGGAGTCCGGATGCTGCCGGCGGACCGCGCGGCCGAGGTCGTCTACGTCGCGCTCGGCGACAGCACCGTGGAAGGCGTCGGCGCCACCACCGCCGGCAACAACTACGTCGGACGGCTCGATGCGCGGCTTCGTGACCGCTATCCGAGGGCGCGCACGGTCAACCTCGGCGTGGCCGGCGCCACCTCCTACGACGTCCGTGACGGACAGCTCGAGCGCGCGGTCGCGCTGAAGCCGCATCTCGTCACGCTCTCGATCGGTCCGAACGACATCACGGCGAAGGTGCCGGTGAAGATCTATGCGGAGAACCTCGAGGCGATCCTCGGTCGCCTCGCCGCGGACACGCAGGCCGTCGTCGTCGTCAACCTCTTGCCGGACCTCGCGGTCACTCCACGCTTCCGGAACCGCGACAGCGCGCCGCTGGTCGGGCGACTGTCCGCGGAGTTCAACGACGTCGTGACCCGCCTGGCGAAGCGACACGGGGCCTTGGTGGTCGACCTCTACGAGGCGAGCCGCCGGGAGGTGCCGGGACACCCCGAGCTCCTGGCCGCGGATGGCTACCACCCGTCCGATCTCGGCTATGCGCGCTGGGCGGAGCTGATGTGGGACGCGGTTCGAACGCGGCTCGGGTCCTGAAATGAATACATCGGCGGGCCGCCGCGTCTCACCAGCCATGAAAGGCGTGGTCGTGTCTCTCCTGGTGGCGCTGTCGCTGACGGCCTCGCTGGCCGAGGCGGCCGACCTGCGCCGCGGATCCATCATCCCGCGTGTCGGACCGATCATTCCGCACGGGGACAATATCGTGCCGAACCCGCCGCCGGAGCGCTTTCACCGTCGCCACGTTCGCCCCGGGCACGTCTTCTTCGCGCCACCCACGGTCGTCTACTCCACGCCGCGGTCGTGCGTCACGCCGGGCTACTGGGCCTACCAGTGGATCCCGACCAGCTACACGCAGAGCACGTTCGTGCCGGGCGGTTTCGGCCCGGATGGCAGCTGGATCGAGGGCCGATACGAACAGCGTGCGTATGCGTCGGGGTACTACCACCCGTACTGGGTGCCCGACCAGACGTACGCGTGTTGAGCTGTCAATGAGATGGGGGGCCCCGAAATGGCCCCCCATACCCCCCCGCGCTCGGCGCGCCCCGGCATAGCCGGCGCGCGCCTCGAGGCATCACTTCAATGCTCGCGGCTCGGATCGTCGGTTCAAGGCCCGCCGCCCGGCGCCCGCACGGATCAGCGCTCGCGATAGACGAGCAGAACGGCGGCCATCACCACCAGGAAGGCGGGCCATGCCCACTTGAGCCAGCGCCGCGGCGCCTCGGTGCGGGTGCCGATGAGGAGCGCCACGCCAACGCTGACGGCGGTGGTGCCCATGAGCGCGTGCTGGAGGTAGATCGCGTCGAAGTGAATCCGGCCTTCGTGAAAGTGGAAGAAGAGCGTGAGACCTCCGGCGATGGCGAGACCGGCGAGGACGCGGACGAGGCGGCGTGAGGGCAGGCGGCCGGTGCCACGCAGCAGGACGATCGCCCCGATGACGATCGGCAGCAGCGCGAGCAGCTTGTGCTGGAGCACCAGCGGGTCCTGGAAGATCTCGACGAAGCGCTGCGGCCCGTACGGCCAGGACTCGGGATCGCTGGACGGGATCAGGTAGACGCCGAACGCCATCCACAGCGGCGCCGACACCGCGTTCCACGGAAAGCGCCGCGGACGCCATGACTCCCAGGCCGTCAGCCCCGCCAGCAGCAGCAGGATGACGCCGGCGAGGCGATGCGTGAACTCCGAATAGATCATCTCCGCGGGATTTCGCCCGTGGTGGTCCGGTGCGGTGAAGCCGCCGTAGGGAGCCAGGAACGCATTCGTCTCGGCGAACGGCCCGTCGGGGTTCGGGTACCAGGCCCACACGTGAGCGGTGGCCAGCGTCGGATGCCACGCGACGAAGATCTCGCCGCTCTCAGGGTGCCGGGCCGGACAGTCGCGCGCAGTGGCGGCCGCGATCTCGCGGAAGTCCCGGTAGTGGCACGACGCCTCGTGCCGGTGCCACGCGGCGGGGGGGAGCGGACTGGCGGCGGGAACCGACGGCAGCGCGTACTCGACGCCGGCGAGCTGCCACACCCCGTCCCGCTCGACGTAGAGCAGCACGGGTGGCGCCGCGAGGTCGAGCGTGCCCGTGGCCAGCGCGCGCGCCTGCGCCGTCGGCTGCACGAAGTGATAGCCGTGGCGGGCCTCCATGCCGCTGGTCTGCACGTAGCCGTCGGCGCGGGCGTTGGCGATGTCGAGGTAGCGCGCGGTGGCACGACGGACCTCGGCCACCACCGCCTCGGGAGCGCTCGGCGGTGACGCGGCAATGGCGGCGCTGACGAGGGCCAGTGTCAGGGCGACGGTGGTCAGGGCGGTGTGCATGGCCACTCAGTATACGGAGTGCGGTAGTATGGCCGTCCACCGTGGATGCCTTCCTGACTGCCGACGGGCTGATCGCGCTCCTGACGCTCTCCGCGCTCGAGATCGTGCTCGGGGTCGACAACATCGTCTTCATCGCCATCCTGACCGCGCGCTTGCCGGCGAGCCAGCAAGGCTTCGCGCGCCGGGTCGGACTGACGCTCGCCCTCGGCATCCGCATCGGGCTCCTCTTCGCCATCACGTGGATCATGGGGCTGACGCGGCCGCTCTTCGGCGTCCTCGGCCACGAGTTCTCCGGGCGCGATCTCATCCTCCTCGGCGGCGGCCTCTTCCTCATCTTCAAGTCGACCTGGGAGATCTACGACAAGCTCGAGATCCAGCACACCGAGGCGGGGGCCGCGCGCGGCCGCGCCGCCTTCGCGGGGGTGCTGATCCAGATCCTCATGCTCGACATCGTCTTCTCGCTCGACTCCGTCATCACGGCCGTCGGCATGGCGGAGAACGTCGCCATCATGGTGGCCGCCATGGTCATCGCCATGGTCGTCATGCTGTTCTCGATGGGCGCGATCTCGGGCTTCGTCGAGCGCCATCCGAGCGTGAAGATCCTGGCCCTCGCCTTCCTGCTCCTCATCGGGGTGATGCTCGTCGCCGAGGGGTTCGGCCAGCACGTCTCGAAGGGCTACATCTATTTCGCCATGGCCTTCTCGCTCCTGGTCGAGCTGCTGAACCTCCGCTACCGCAAGAAGCACAAGGCGGTGGCGCTTCACCGCCGCTTCGAGGATCAGCGCCGCTAGGCGATGCGCCGCTACCTCGTGGCGCGGCTCGCGCAGACCGTCCTCGTCGTCCTTCTCTCGCTCACCGCCGTCTTCGGCATGGTGCGCCTCACCGGCGATCCCGTCCTGCTGTTCATGCCGATGGACATCCAGGCCAAGGACGTCGACGAGTTTCGCGAGCGTCTCGGGTTCAACGATCCCCTCGCCGTGCAGTACGCGCGGTTCCTCGGCGCCGCCGTGCGCGGCGACTTCGGCGAGTCGCTCCGTTACCGTCGCGACGCCCTCGGGCTCGTGCTCGAGCGGCTGCCCGCGACCTTGCTGCTCGCCGGCGCCGCGCTGGCGCTCACCCTGCTGGTCGCCGTGCCCCTCGGCGTGCTCGCCGCGGTTCGACGCGACACGGCATTCGACCACGTGAGCACCGTGATCACCGTGCTCGGCCAGGCGACGCCCGGGTTCTGGCTCGGGCTCATGCTGATCTACCTCTTTGCCGTCCAGCTGCGGTGGCTCCCCACGGGCGGCATGGGCACGGCCGCTCACGTGGTCATGCCGGCGGTCGTGCTGGCCGCGTTCTACTCGGCCCGGGTGGCGCGCCTCACCCGCTCGGCCGTGCTCGATACGCTGGGCGAGGACTACGTGCTCACGGCGCGTGCCAAGGGCCTGGCCGAGACCCGCGTGATCGGCAAGCACACGCTTCGCAACTCGGCGATCCCCATCGTCACGCTCGCCGGCCTGGAGGCGGGGCAGCTCCTGGGCGGCGCCGTGGTGACGGAGACGATCTTCGCCTGGCCCGGACTCGGGCGGCTCACCGTGCAGGCGCTCCTCAACCGCGACTTCCCCGTGGTGATGGCCGCCGTCTCGTTCACCTCGATCGTCTACACGCTGATGAACCTCCTCGTCGACGTCGCCTACGGCTGGCTCGACCCGAGAGTTCGCAGAGGATGAAATCCGCGAACAGCCCAGCCGCGGTTCGATCCGTGCTCGCGCGCTCGCTACAATGATCAAGGCGTGGCTCGGTCTCGGGCTGACGCTCGTCGTCGTCGTGGCCGCCGTGGGCGCGCCGTGGCTTGCCGGGCACGACCCCCTCCAGGCCGACTTTGCCGCCGGCTTGAAGCCGCCCGGCACGCCGGGGCATCCGCTCGGAACGGACCAGCTGGGGCGCGATCTGCTTGCCCGTGTGCTGCACGGCGCGCGGCTGGCGCTCTTCATCGGCGTGTGCACCGTCCTCGTGACCGCGCTCGTCGGCGGAGTACTCGGCCTGCTGGCCGGCTTCGTCGAACGGTGGCCGTCGGCGGTCCTGATGCGCCTCGCCGACGTACAGCTGTCGTTTCCGTTCATCCTGCTCGCGCTCACCATCAACGCCATCGTCGGCCTCGGCCTTCGCAACATCATCCTCAGCCTTTCGGCGGCCGGATGGGTGGTATATGCTCGCGTCGTGCGCGGCGAGGTGCTGTCGGTCAAGCAGCGGGAGTACGTCCACGCCGCGGCCGCGCTCGGCGTCGGTCGCACGCGCCTGCTCTTCCGCCACGTGCTGCCCAATGTCGCTCCCTCGATCGTGGTGGTGGCCAGTTTGCAGTTCTCGCAGTTCGTCGTGGCCGAGGCCGCCATCAGCTTCCTCGGCTTCGGCGTACAGCCACCCACGCCGGCGTGGGGCAGCATGCTGAGCGAGAGTCGAGACTTTCTCTACGTGGCGTGGTGGCTGGCCGCCTTCCCCGGCATCGCGCTGGCGCTCACCGCCCTCGGCGTGAACCTCCTCGGCGACTGGCTCCGCGACACCTTCGATCCCAAGCTCCGCGTGTAAGGAGAGTCTCCATGCGTGCTCTCAGCCTGCTGACCGTGGGTCTCGCGCTCGTCTTCGCCGCCGTGCCGCCGGCGTTTGCGCAGGACCGCACGCGGACGAAGGAGATCGTGGTGGGCCTCGGCGCCGAGCCGCGGACGTTGCTCGGCGTGACCATCGTGGACTGGACGACAAACAACATGCTCGAGCACATCTACGATCGGCTCCTCGATCGCGATGCCAAGACCTTCAAGCCCAAGCCGATGCTGGCCACCGAGTGGAAGATCGTCAACGACACGACGTGGGAGTTCAAGCTGCGCAAGGGCGTGAAGTTCCACAACGGCGAGCCGTTCACGGCCGCTTCGGTGAAGGCCACCATCGAGTACGCGCTCGATCCCGCCAGCAAGACCCACTTCACCGCCAACGCCTACTGGGGCCCGGTCAAGGAGGTGCAGATCGTCGACGATCACACGGTCCGCTTCCTCACCAAGCAGCCGTGGCCAAACCTCGTGGACAGCGCGGCCTCGACGAACTCGCTGATGATGCCAGCCAAGGCGCTGAAGGAGCTCGGCCCCGCCAAGTTCGCCGAGAAGCCGATCGGCACCGGCCCCTTCAAGTTCGTCGAGTGGCGCCGCGACGAGCGCCTGGTCCTGGAGCGCAACCCCGACTACTGGATGGGCCCGGCCGACGCGAGCCGCGTGACCTTCCGCTTCATTCCCGAGTTCAGCGCGCGCATGGCCGCCCTGCTCTCCGGCGAGATCGACGTGATGAAGGACGTGCCGCCGCACGCGGTGGAGGCCGTGGAGCGGAGCGGACGCGCGAAGCTGCGGTCCACCGTGTCCTCGCGCATCAACTACCTGGCGCTGGTGACCCTGAAGCCGGGGCCGATGCAGGACGTCCGCGTCCGCCGCGCGATGAACCACGCCCTCGACGTCGACGAGCTGATCAAGCAGGTGCTCAAGGGCCGCGCCACCCGGATGTGCGGACCGCTGGCGCCCACCAACGTCGACTACGCGCCCGTCGAGTGTCTCAGGCACGATCCCGCGCGCGCGCAGGCGCTGTTCAAGGAGGCCGGCGTCGATCCCAAGACGCTGAGTCTCACGCTCGACACCCCGTCCGGACGATATCCGCTGGACAAGGACGTGTCACTGGCGATCGGCGCACAGCTGCAGCGCCTCGGCGTCAAGACGAACGTGGTCGTGAACGAATGGGGCACGCACCTCGACAAGATCAAGAACCGGAACACCGGCGACATGTTCTT
>Ga0075420_100005778_pt1 | contig 10903 bp, 5 predicted proteins | sample SoiMetdeltSBSDD4_FD_75296 | JGI IMG/M metagenome (GOLD analysis project Ga0075420, IMG submission 75296) | Bulk soil microbial communities from a Populus tree surrounding site in Tennessee, USA - Soil MetaG P. deltoides SBSDD4 | ecosystem: Environmental > Terrestrial > Soil > Tree plantation... | reverse complement strand
ACGCGGCCGATGCCGGCGTCCATCCGCTCGACCTGCGCGGCGTAGACCGCCATGCGCAGGTCCCACTCGTCGCGCTGCGCGTCAGTGAGTTCGTGCCACGGCTTGTGGGGGCCGCGGTCGGGCGGGGCGATGCCCCAGTTCGCGTCGGCGACGCCGAGCTGGAGCTGCCGGCGGTGGCGCGCCTGGCGCACGGCTTCCCAGCCGTCGCGGTACTTGCCGCGGTGACGGGCGATGTCCTCCGCCGGCGCGTGCAGCGGCCAGTGCGGGGCGCTGTAGGCGAGGTAGAGGAAGAACGGCTTCTTCTCGGCTGCGGCTTCGGTGAGCCACTCGACAGCCTGCTCGGTGTAGGCGTCGGTGGCGTAGAAGTTTTCGCGCGGCGGCGTGAAAGGCTGGTCATTCAGCGCCATTGGCGGGACGTCGCCGGGCGTGTGCTGGACCCCGGGGCCGAAGTAGTTCATCGCGCCATCGATCTGGGCGAACGAGCGGTCGAACCCGCGGCGGGCGGGCCATTCCGCCGGGCGGTAGCCGAGGTGCCACTTGCCGCACATGAGCGTGCGGTAGCCGCCGGCGCGGAGCAACTCGGCGATCGTGGGGCACGACGGGGAGAGGTGGTCGGCGTAGGCGGGGCTGTCGAGCTGGTCGCGCACGGCCTTCGCGTAGCCGTCGATCATGCAGCCGACGCCGGCCTGGTGCGGGTGCAGGCCGGTGAGCAAGGACGCGCGCGACGGGCAGCAGCGGCCGGCGTTGTAGAAGTGGGTGAAGCGGAGGCCGGACTGCGCGAGGCGGTCGAGGTTGGGGGTGGGGATCTCGGAGCCGTAGCAGCCGAGGTCGGAGTAGCCGAGGTCGTCGGCGAGGATGAGGAGGATGTTGGGGCGCTGCGCGGGAGAAGGAGCAAGCGCGGGGTCGGCGGCGCGGGCTAAGAGGGCGGCGAAGAGGAAAGGAACGGCGAGGAGGTAGGCGAGGCGCATTGGAGTCTGTGGGGAAGGAGGCGAAGAGGGCGACGAGGGTGACGAGGGTGAGGAGGTGAGTGAGGCGCATGAAAGTCGGGACTCAACGCCGTGCCGGAATGTTATTGTACGCGGGGCGCAGGGAATGAACGGAGGTGGGGCGTGTCGGCCACCCGTTCTCCGGCATCCGGTCGGCGCCCGTTCCGCCACGCATGCGTCTGCCGAGAATCAGTAATGTTCCGAATGCCGTTCACTTTGGCCGTAACTTCGCGCCATAGCTGTGGTTAATACGCTCGCGCAAGACGCGGCCTCCTGTCAGAATGGTGGGTGCTTAGGTCACCAACCAACAGGAGGCCACGGATGGTCAGTGTCTCGCGCGCGCTGGGCCGGATCAAGAGCGATCTGGAGCCGTACCTGCCGGGGGAGTCGGTCGAGGCGGCGTGCCGCGGGGCGGGGCACCGCTGGCGGGAGCGCGAGCTGGGGCCGGTCGCGACTCTGCACCTGTTCGTGCTGCAGGTGCTGCACTTCAACACCGCCATCCGGCACCTGCGGCACCTGGCGGGGCGGCCGGTCAACGCCGCCGCCTACTGCAAGGCCCGGATGCGGCTGCCGCTGGGGGCACTGCAGGCGCTGCTGCGGTCCACTTCGGGGGCGATGCGCGGGGCCGCGGCGGCGGGCGGCGAGGGTGCCCAAGGCCTGTGGTGCGGGCTGAGGGCGTTCCTCGTGGACGGCACCGGCACGATCACGCCGGACACGCCCGCCTTGCGGGCGGAGTTCGGCCAGCCGAGGAGCCAGAAGCCCGGGTGCGGGTTCCCGGTGCCCAAGCTGCTGGCGCTGTTCGACGCCTTCAGCGGCATGGTGGTGGAACTGCTCGCGTCGCCGCTGTACACGCAGGACCTGCGGGACGCCTGGCGGCTGCACCCGCTGCTGGGGCCGGGGGACGTCCTCGTCGGCGACCGCGGGTTCTGCTCGTACGGCCACTTGGCGCTGCTGCACCTGCGGGGCGTGGCGGCGTGCTTCCGCATGCACCAGCGGGTGATCGTCGACTTCCGGCCCGGCCGCCGCCACGGGGGCAAGGGCAGGCCCAAGGGCCGGTTCGTGCGGCGGCTGGGCCGCTGGGATCAGCTCGTGGAGTGGGTCAGGCCGAAGGCGCGGCCCGCGTGGATGACCGCCGAGCAGTTCGGCTCGCTGCCGCCGACGCTGCCGGTGCGCGAGGTGCGCTACCAGCTGGCCGAGAAGGGAATGCGGACGCGCCGCGTCACCGTCGCCACCACCCTGCTGGACCCGAAGCTCTACCCCAAGGACAAGGTGGCCGAACTGTACGGCCTGAGGTGGCGGGCCGAGACCCACTTCGCGGAACTGAAGACGACGCTGAAGATGCGCAAGCTCAAGAGCCGGACGGCCGACGGGGTGAGGAAAGAGCTGGCGGTGTACTGCCTGGTCTTCAACCTGGTCCGCGCGGTCACGGCGAGGGCGGCGGCGCGACAGGCCACCACCCCCGACCGCGTCGGCTTCCTCGACGCACTGCGGTGGCTGCTGACGGCCGAGCCGGGCGAGCCGGTGCCGGACCTGGTCGTCAACCCCCGCCGCGCCGGGCGGCACGAGCCGCGCGTGATCAAGGACCTGCAGGACACCTTCCGAAAGATGGTCCTGTCCAGGGCACTGATGAAAAAGCAGCTCCGCAAGTGGGGCGGGCGGCCTAAGTGAACGGCATTCGTGATGTCCCTTGATGTCCCGGTTTTTGTGGTGTGGCCTTGGGGATCCGCGGCTGCGCCGTGGTCGCGGAGGCTCCCGGCGCTGCGCCACGGCGTGGCGCGGGAGTGGTGGCGCGGGAGGTCGACGCGGGAAGAGTCGCGGGATGATGCGACGGCGCGTGCGGCGTCTCGCGTAGCCTCGCTTTGTGAACGGCGGCACGGAGTGCCGCGCCGTGAATGACATTCACCGCACACACCACGACCACAGGTCAGTTAAGACTGCGCACCCCCTCACCTGCCCCGGCCCCCGGCGAGATGCCCGTCAGCCGCCATTGGAAGTTATGCGGCGTCAACGATCGCCCCGGAACGTTGCACAACTTGCCGTCATCGTGCAGGACCGCGATGTGGGGCGGCTGCCGTCCTAAGCGCAGGAGCCGTGTCTCGCGTTGCATGGCGTCACGAATGCGCGACAGCGGTCGGGTCGTGCCGGCGTGTGCTACGCGTCCGTGCGCTGGCAACCGCGATTAAGAAACACCTCTCGAAATCTTCCCCCTCTCGGCCCTCCCGCGCCAACTTCAAGCGTCCGTCGTCTCGCGGTACGGCGCGGGCACCGCCGGGCCCGCCAGAGCCTTCGCCGGGGTCGGCTCCGGCTGTCCTGTGACGCACGTTGCCTTTTGGACCTTGACCACGACCGCGGTCACGTCGTCGAGCAGTCCGATCCGCTGCGAATAACCGGTCACCGCCTGGCGAAGGACAACGATCACGTCGTGGGCGGGCCGGGCACGGTTCGCGATGACGAGGTCGAGCGCGCGCCGGGTGCCGAATTGCCCCTCTTGGGGCGAGCGGGTCTCGGCAATGCCGTCCGTCATGAGCAACAGCAGATCCCCGTCGGCGAGCGGGACGGGACCGTTGGGGACGAAAGTGGTGTCCGGCCCAAGGCCCAGGGGGAACGTGGTACTGTCGAGGACGGCCTTCACCGCCCCCGAATCATCGATGACGTAGCCCGAGGGATGGCCCGCGTTGACGTAGTGGATCGTCAGGGCTTCGAGGTCGAGTCGCGCCAGAATCAGGGTCACGAAGCGGCCGTCCTCGGTCGCCCGCGAGAGTAGACGGTTCAGCGACGCGGCCATGTGCTCTATGCCGAGCGAGGTCCCCTCGACCGATCGGAGGTAGGCCTGCACCGTCGCCGCCAGAATTGCGGGCCCGAACCCGTGGCCCATGACGTCGGCGACCACCAGAACCAGCGACCCGTCTTCCATGGTCAGATAGTCGAAGTAGTCGCCCGCAGTAAAGTTCGCGGCGTAGCAGGCCCCGGCGATGTCGAAACCCGGGATGGTGGGGGGAGCCTTCGGGAGGAGGTGTTCCTGGATCTTCTGCGCCGCCAGGAGGTGCGCGCGGGTCTCGCGGAGCGAATCCTCGGTGAGCTTCCGATCCGTGACGTCGATGTGCAATCCCACCATTCGATACGGCTTTCCGTGGACGTCCTTAACGGTCGCGCCGCGGGCGACGATCCAGCGGTACGTGCCGTCCTTGTGTCGCAGACGATGCTCCAATTCGTAAACCGACGACCGGCCCTCCAAGTGGTCCCGGATGGCGGCGCCGGCCCGGCCGCGCTCCTCGGGGTGAAGGAGACGTTCCCACTCCTCGAACCTGCCCTCGATCTCGTCCTCCGCGTAACCGAGCATGCTCTTCCAGCGGGTCGAGAAATAGACGCGGCCGGTGAGCATGTCCCAGTCCCAGACCCCCGCGTCGGTGCCGCGCACCGCAAGGGCGAACCGCTCCTCGCTTTTGTGCAGTTCGACACCGACCTCGTCGTAGAGCCGTCCCTTCTGCACCGTCAGCGACAGTTGGTTCGCGATCCGCTTGAACGTCTGCACGTGCTCGGGCTGATAAGTGTCCCGCCGGGCGCTGCTGAAGAACAGGAACCCAACGGCCTTACCCATCGCGATGAGGGGACACGTCAGGTACGACCGCATCCCCTCGGCCACCATCAGGCCCGTCGAGTCCGAATTCGGGTGGGTCAGCAGGTACTCGCCCACGTCGTGGATGACCCGCGGCGTGCCGGACTCCACGACGAGCCGCAGGCTGCTGGCCGCCATCTGGACGCTGAAGTCCGGCGTGACCGTCCGGCTCTGGGACTTCGACCTCGACCAGCGGGAAACCACGCGGCCGTCGTGTTCGATGACCGCCCAGCCGATCCGGTCGAACGGGATGATCGCGTCGAAGGACTCGAACACGTAATCGAGGATCTGGCCCACCCCCACCCCGACGTTGATCTTCTGCATTACGCCGTCTAAGAGGTCCGCTTCCTTACTGGCCAGCCGCATTCGCGAGAGGGATTCTTCGAGCTCGCGGCCGGCGCGCTCGATCCTGCCCGTGTGAACGGCGGAAAGGGTCAGGAGGCTGCCCAGAAGGGCGACGAAGACCAGGCCGGCCAGCAGGGCAATCCACGCGTGTTCCCTCTGCCGGCCGGCCAGGTAGGACGCGCTGGGGTGGAACTGAATCGACCAGACCCGTCCCCCAAGTTCAAAAGTCTTGACGTCCACGGGTCTTCGGGTGCCGTAAGGGTTCCATTCGCCGCTGGTGTAGAGGACGGTATCGTCTCCGGCGTCGCCCCCGGCACTGAGGACGAAGGCGGTGGCGTCGACGGGGGTGCGGGAGCGCCACTCGTCAATGATCTCGTCCGTTCGAAGGACCGCAACGTAAAAGCCCTTCAGGTTCGCGCGTCGCTCGGTGACCGACTGGCGACGCTGCCCCGTGCGGTATACGGGCATGAGGACCAGGAAGCCCCGCGGCCGGCCCTGGTCCTGAACGAGTCCGATCAGGTCGGTGGCGATCACGCGACCGGTGTCGCGGGCGTTTTCCATCGCCGCCTTGCGCGTGCCGTCCGATGCGAGGTCGAAGCCCAGCGCCGCCTCGTTGCCCCGGGAGGGTTCCAGAAAGTAGACGGGGAAATACTCGTGCCGGCGCGAAGCGGGTACGAGCTCTCGCGCGGGACTGCGTTCGGTGAATCGGAACAGGGGGTGTTGCTCGCGGCGGGCCGCTTCTTCGTATCCCGAGCGGTCCGCATCCGCCACCCTGGGGGCCCACTCCAGCGCTTGAATGCCTTGGACGTCAGTCCGGATTGACCCGGCGAACGTCCTGAACTCGTCTCGTTCCACACGGGCGGAGGCGGCGTCCAAACTCGCGAGCGACCTTAGGGTGGCTAATCGGTCTTCGAGCAGCCGCTGAAGTCCCGTCGCCAGACCGGTGGACTGCCGCTTGAAGTCGGCCTCGAAGCGTTCGTACTCCGCACGCCGCATGGCGAGGAAGGCGACGGCGGTCAGGAGTAGGCCCGTGCCTACCACAAGGATCGCGGGCAGCCGTCGGCGGATAAGCCCCAACGCGCCAAGTACTCTCCAGAACATTTCACACCGTCTCTGACAACCCCCAAGTCCTGCGTCCCGCATTGCATCCATCCACGGTTTCAACGAGGGGCGACGTTGGGCCCGAGAACAGCCCGACCCTTCAAAAGCGGTTGGAACCGTGTTGATGCAGGCGCATCATAGGCGGTGGACTCAAAGCAAAAAGCAGATAAATTCAGCCCTTGCTGGTCGCGTGCTTACGGCCGCTTGGCGGCGGAAGAGTCCGCCGGCTCAATCGCCTTGACCGGGATTGAGACGGACATCTCCTTCGGCGCTGGGACGCGTGCGCCAAGGCCCGGGAGTCACCGGGGCAGCTTCAAGGGGAAACGCAGACGAGGTATGGCGGGCGGCCGCGGATGCGTGGCCCGGCGCGCGCTCATCGTCTGGCCCCGAAGCCCTCGTGGCAGCTGTGGCTCGACGATTCGACCGTTGCGCGGATGCGACCAGCTAGACTAGGTCGTGAAGCGCGGCGTTATCGGTCTGTCGCGGAATGGGGAAGTCGGGGGGTGCCGGGGCGGGGGTGGCGTATGGTGCGGCGGTCCTAACGAGGAGTGTCTGATGCGCAGCTTGAACGGCATCCTGAGTGGCCGGGTGAAGTCGATCCGGCGGCGGGTCGTCACGTCTTCCGCCGCGCGGGGCAAGGGGGGGCGAAGTTCCCCACGGTCCTCCCACCCCGGGACGAGTGCCCTGTCGGCCAAGCTGGCCAGAGCCAGCGAGCAGGTGCGCGGCGCCCGCCACGGCCGGCGGACTTAGGTGGCGGGAAGGTACCGGGGGCGCGAACGCGGCGCTTCGAGGCGGATCTCGGCTGGCGCGGCCCCGCCTGCGGGCGCGGTCGTGTCGGACGGCCCGAGTGCCGCGACTTCACAACCCCACCCCCGGCCCCGCACGGTCCGCCTTCCGCTGGTGAAGGCGCAACAGGAAGACGGCTCGCCACCCGCGGCGAGCCGTCTTTGTTTTAATTCGGGATTGTTCTACCCGGTGCGGGTTTAATGCGCAATAAGTTCGGGTTTGTGGGACGGAGCGAAATTACCAGGCGAAGTGCGCGAACGCCTTGTTGGCGTCGGCCATGCGGTGGGTGTTTTCGCGCGTCTGCATGGCCTTGCCTTCCTTGCGGTAGGCGGCCATGAGTTCGTCGGCCAGCCGGTCGGCGAACGGCCGGCCGCCGGCTTCGCGGCAGGCATTGATGATCCACCGGAACGCAAGGCTCTGCTGGCGGCGCTTATTGACCTGCATCGGGACCTGGTAGTTGGCGCCGCCGACGCGCTTGGAACGCACTTCGACGTAAGGCTTTACGTTGTTGATCGCCGTCTCGAACAGCTCCAGCGGCTGCACGTCCTTCATCTTCTTGGTCACCTGCTCCATCGCGTCGTAGAAGCACTTCTGGGCGACCTGCTTCTTTCCGTCCCACATCAGGCAGTTGATGAACTTGCTCACCAGCTTGCTGTTGAAGCGCGGATCGGGCTTCAGCATCTCTTCGCTGGCGGTGAACTTCTTGTAGGCCATGGGATTACGGTCTCACTTTCGAAAACGGGTCCGTTTCCTGATTAGGAAGTTCTCCCCGTCGCACGCGCGGCGGGAATACTCCGGAAAAGTATGAAAACGTATGACTTACTTGCCGGCCTTCGTGCCGTACTTGCTGCGCGACCGCTTGCGCCCATCGACGCCGAGGGCGTCGAGCGTGCCGCGCACGATGTGATACCGCACGCCCGGCAGGTCGCGCACCCGGCCCCCGCGCACCAGCACAATGCTGTGCTCCTGTAAGTTGTGCTCCTCACCGGGGATGTAGGCGGTCACTTCCTTGCCGTTGCTCAGCCGCACGCGGGCGATCTTCCGAAGCGCCGAGTTCGGCTTCTTCGGCGTCATCGTCTTGACCTGCAGGCACACCCCCCGCTTCTGCGGCGACGCCTCCAGGTCCTTCACCTTGTTGATCCGCGGCAGGCTGCGGCGGGGCTTCTTGATAAGCTGATTGATCGTCGGCATTTACGAGAGTCCTTGTCCGTTCCCCGCGCCTCGCGCAGCACCATTGCCCGCCGGGGGAAAGCGGGGAAGTATAGGACAACACCCCCGCGCTCGCAAGGATCCGCCGTCTGTAAGCCCTACGGACGGGAGGGTTTGACGTTCACCGCAGCGGCCGGGCGCCTTTACAACGATTGCCTCCGCCGCCTCCGCCCGCCCAGTAACATCGGGAATGCGGCCGCAAGAAGGGACATCGCCGCCGGCTCCGGCACCGGGGTCCCCGACCAGGACAGGGCGAAGGACTCGCGGTTGGCGTCGTTGACCGTGTCGAACACCTCGCCGGTCCATTTGACTCGGAGCATGTAGTCGGCGGTCTCCGGCAACTGGAAGTGCAGGTGCTCGACGTTGTTGTAGGCGCTGATCGACTGCGCCAGCAGCACGTCCGCAACGTCCTCTCCCGGCGTCAGCCGCCACACCTCCAGGTCCAGGTTGTCCAGGCTCTGGTCGATCAGCGTGTCGGTGGCGAAGTCGTAGCTGTTGTCGAGGAACCAGTTGAGTGTCGCCGTCAGCCGCGTGTTCTGCCGCAGAGGCGTAGAGAAGAAGTAATCCACCGGCTCGCCCTGCCCCACCTCGCCGAAGTCCCACCCGACGGGCTGCACCGCGCCGCCGCCGAGGCCGGGAACGTCCGTGGTGCCGGCCGTGTACTGGGTATAGGCCTGGCCAAGGTTGAGCGCGCCGGCGCCGGTGAAGTAGTCGAGGCCTTGCCGGGAGGTGCGGACACCGTTGAGGAGGTTCGCGGCGTTAGACCAGCCCGGGAGCTTCGTGGCCGAGTTCTGGAGCACCGACTTGACCACCCGGCCGTCGGTGGCGTGTGGGTTGTCGGGGAACAGCGCCCGCCCCGCGTCCACCACCAGCGCCGCGCCGCCGGCGACGATCGGCGCGGCGAAGCTCGTGCCGCCGTCGGTGCGGTAGTAGTCGCTGCGACCCTGGGGACTACCGGGGTAGCCGGCGACAGTGAGGTTCTCGCCGGGTGCGGCAAGGTCGATGGAAGCGACTGCCCGTGGGACCACGGCCCCCGTCGCCGGGTTCCAGAAGTCGCTCGGTCCGTAGCTCGAGAACCAACTGCGGGATCCGTAAACCGGAGAGGACGTGTCGGTGCCCAGGCTGGCGGCGGCGATGTTGTTGAAGCCCCTCGCGAAGGATCCGGGCTGCGGCAACCCGGTGTTGCCGCTGTTGCCGGCGGCCATGACCAAAGTCCTGCCCGAGCCTCTCGCCAACGAGTCGAGGATGCGGCTGTTGCGGTTGTTGCGGTCGCCATTGTCGGTGAAACTGGTGCTGACGACGTCCGCGGTCCGGCCCCCGACGCCGCCGATGAGCATCGTGTCGTATGCGTAATGAAAGCTCTGGTCGGTCCACCCGAAGCCGGCCGGCGGAATCGTGCGCGTGGCGACCGCGCCGGACCAGAGGTCCGCGCCGTACGCGATGCCGCGCTGCCACGGCTGCGGGTTGCGGCCGCCGGGGCGTCCGCCGAGGACCGAGCCGACGGCGGTTTTGTGATCGATTCCGGGCAGGAGGTTGGGGAGTGTGATGTCCGGGTGCTTGATGAGCGTTGTCACATGAGACAGCGTTTCGTGGCCAGTCCAGAAATGCGTAGCCTCCACGACGCCGGCGACCGCACGGGTGCCGGTGTAGCCGTTGGAGTAGAAGCGTTCGGCGCCGACGTGGCGGTTGATGTCCACCCCGCTGAACGGGGGGTTGGGGCCGCCGTTGGACGAGACGACCGCGAGTGCCGGTGCGGCGCACGCAACCACTGCAACCCCGGCGCAGATCGAGCACCGGGATCGGCGGCCCGGGCGCCGGCGCCCGAGCAATGCCGCGCCGGCGACGGCCAGCAGCGCCATCCCCGCCGGCTCGGGGACGACCGCCACGAATGATTCCACACCGCCAGTGGGAGAGATTGCTTGCCCTACGATGACACGCCCGTCGGCGGAGATGCCGCGGGCATCAAGCAGATCCACGCCCTCCAGATCGAGTCCGTACTCATTGGTCAGCGCGTCCTCGAGGGACCGCATCCCACGAGAGCTGTCCCAGATGAACGCGTCACCGCTTTCACCGGTGTCGTGGGGTACCCTGTGTGCCCCGACGACGACCGACCCATCGCCTGAAACGGCACGGGCGACGCTGTCGGCATCACGCTGGGGCACAATCGCGACCATCCCGCTGTTCTCGGTCCAGCGGAAGGCGCGCATGCTGCCGGTACCGGTAGCGATACGCTCTTGCCAACCGACCACCACAGACCCGTCGGCCGAGACGGCGGTTGCGGAGCCACCGCCCAGTGGCACCATTCCGCTGGCGGCGGTCCACCGGAACGCGGCGCCGTTCAACTCCGCGCTGGTCGACCAACCGACGATGACCGATCCGTCGGCAGAGATGCCGTTTGCTTGGCTCCCCATCCGAAAGGAGCCGTCTCTTTCCCACGTCCCGAGCGCGCCGAAGAAGGTGATCCCCGCCTGCGCAGTCCAGCGGTACGCCAGCGGCGGGTTGTCGTGAAACACGCCGTTGCCCCCGGCAAAGCCTCCGGCCATGCCGCCCACGACGACCGTGCCGTCGGCGGAGACGCCAGTCGCCGAGTAAACCCTGCCGTGAAAGGCGGCACCGCCAGAGGACGTCCATCGAACAAGGTTCTCCCCGCCGTCGCCGACAATGACGGACCCGTCGGCGGACACGGCCCGGGCGACTCGAAACGCTCCGCCCGGCGGGGCCTCCAGGTCAACAAATCCTCCCGACGCGGTCCACCGAAAAGCTTTGCTGCTGTCCCAGGGCCCTCGAGCGCCTACCACGGTCGTGCCGTCCGCGGAGACGGCGTGGGCGATTGTGCCTTCCCCCAGCAACCGAAACGACG
>Ga0075420_100005774_pt1 | contig 10908 bp, 11 predicted proteins | sample SoiMetdeltSBSDD4_FD_75296 | JGI IMG/M metagenome (GOLD analysis project Ga0075420, IMG submission 75296) | Bulk soil microbial communities from a Populus tree surrounding site in Tennessee, USA - Soil MetaG P. deltoides SBSDD4 | ecosystem: Environmental > Terrestrial > Soil > Tree plantation... | reverse complement strand
CCCCTCCCCCTTCTGGGCGCCGTCGGCTTGCGCCGCGCCCGGGAAGACCGTGACCTCAGAGCCGGCCGGGACCTACCAGAATTTCCGGAAAGGGAGGTATCAGAATTTCCGGAACCCGCATGCACCACCGGAGCGGGGCTGGGCCAAAGCTGGCGCCGCTGAAGCGGACTTCAATCGAGACAGTTACGAATGCGTCCGGGAGGCGACCTTTGCCAGCCGGCGGACGCGATTGTTGACGGTTCTGGCGCTATCCGCGGAGAGGCGAAGAGCGACAAGGATCTCTACCGAGCCTGTATGCGCGCTCGCGGCTACCAGCTCATCGACGGCGGCCATTGGCGAGGCTTTCGCGACTGATTACTGGCCGGAGCAAGCGGAGGCGGAGATGACGAATCTAGGGCGATTGACCGGCCAGCACGCCACCGGCTCCGGTCATTGACCCGCCCAGCGCCCCCGCGCTATCGTCGCCAGACCTGAGCCGCGCCCGGCGCGTGGGGAGTAGGCAATGAAGTGTCCCCGGTGTCAGCAGGACAACCCTTCCGAGGCGAAGTTCTGCCTGGAGTGCGGCACCCCGTTGACGCGCGCCGACTCGGATGACCCACAGTTGGGGTCGTATACGGACCTTCGGCGGGCTCTGAGCGAGGCCGTTGACCAGCAAACCGCGACTAGTGGCATCTTGCAGGTGATTTCGGATTCGCCCAGCGACGTTCAACCGGTCCTCGACACTGTGGTCGCGCACGCCAGTCGGTTGTGCTCGGCGCGCGACGCTCAAATCTTTCGCCGCGAAGGCGAACAGCTGCGCCTCGTGGCGCATTACGGCCCGATCCCAACCGGCCCGGTGGGCGAGTTCACGATGCCGCTTAGCAGGGGCACCATCAACGGCCGTGCGGTGCTGGAGCAGCGACGTCTTCAGGTTTCCGACCTTAGGGCCGAGTCAACCGAGTACCCAGAAGGCCAAGCCATCTCGCTCAAGTTTGGTCATCGGACGGTGCTGACCGTCCCCCTGCTGCGACACGGCGTCGCCATTGGCACGCTGTCAGTGCGCCGCGCGGAAGTCCGCCCCTTTACCGACGCGCAGGCGCGGCTGCTCCAGACCTTTGCCGACCAGGCCGTGATCGCCATCGAGAACGTGCGGTTGTTCACCGAGCTGCAGACGAGTAACCGCGAGCTGGCCGCGGCGCTCGACACGCAGACTGCCACCAGCGACATCCTGCGCGTCATCAGCCGTTCGCAGACGGATGTACAGCCGGTGTTCGACGCCATTGTCGCCAGTGCCGCCCGCTTGCTCCGCGGGTACTTCGGCGCGCTGGCCCGCCTCGTCGGCGATCGGATCGAGCTCGCCGCAACCACGTTTACCACGAGCACCGAGGATCCCGCAGTGAGGGCGGCCTTTCCATATTCAGTGCACAGCGAGGGCACGCACGCGCAGGCCATTCGCCAGCGAGGCCCCGTGAATGTCGTCGACGCGCAAACCGAGCCAGCGCTGTCCGAAAGGGTGCGCGCCGTCGCCCGTGCTCGCGGGTATCGAAGCGTGGTGGCGGTGCCCCTTCTCCGTCACGACGAAGCGCTCGGGACGATCGCCGTGGCTCGACGGGAGCCCGGCGGCTTCGCCGACGACGAAATCGCGCTGCTCCAGACCTTCGCCGATCAAGCCGTCATCGCGATCGAGAACGTGCGTCTCTTCAAGGACCTGGAGACTCGCAATCGTGACCTCATCGAGGCGCTCGATCGGCAGACCGCCACGGCCGAGATTCTCCGTGTGATCAGCCAGGCACAGACCGAGCTGCAGCCGGTGTTCGAGGCGATCGTCGACCACGCGATGCGGCTGTTCCGGGCTTTGGCCGCGAGCGTCCTGCAGATCGACGGCCAACTCGTCCGCCTCGCCGCGACCCGCGGCGGCTTGCCCGGATCGGAGCAGCAGTTGCGCGAGCAGTCGCCCTGGCCGATCGACACGCCCAGTCCGGTCGGCTTCTGCATCGCGGAGCGGACCATCGTCCATATCCCCGACATCGAGGCAGATCGCACGGTGGACGAGGGGATCCGGGCCCTCGGGCGTACACGCGGGTGGCGCTCAATACTGGCGGCTCCGATCATGCGCGATGGCCAGCCCATCGGCGCCATCGCCATCCAGCGCGCCGAAGCCGGTGCTTTCTCGCCAGCCGAGATCGAGTTGCTCGAGACCTTCGCGGACCAGGCCGTGATCGCCATCGAGAACACGCGGCTCCTCGGCGAGCTCCGGGCCCGGACGGGCCAGCTCACACGCTCGGTGGAAGAGCTGACCGCGTTGGGCGCCGTCAGTCGCGCTCTCAGTTCCACACTCGATCTGGACAGGGTTCTTCAGACCATTGTGACGCGCGCCAGCCAGCTCTCGGGCACTGACGCCTGCTCGGTCTTCGAATACGACGAGGCCACCGAGGCGTTCCACCTTCGCGCGACCAACAACCTCGACGAAGAGGTTTGTCACTCTCGCCCGGCAGACACCCACACGCAAAGGCGAAGGCGTCCAGGGTCGCATGGCAGTTACGCGCCAGCCCGTCCAGGTGCCAGACATCGCGCAGGAGGATGCTTATCACGGTCCCCTCCGCGACATCCTCCTCCGTACGGGGACCCGTGCAGTGCTCGCCATCCCGATGCTCCGCGAAAACGAGCTCATCGGGGGACTCACCGTCAACAAGAAGACGCCGGGCGCGTTCTCCCTGGAGGTCATCGAGCTGCTCACCACCTTCGCTACACAGTCGGCCCTCGCGATTCAGAATGCCCGCCTCTTCCAGGAGATCGCCAACAAGAGCCGACAGCTGGAAGCCGCCAGCCAGCACAAGTCCGAGTTCCTAGCCAACATGTCGCACGAGCTGCGGACGCCTTTGAACGCCATCATTGGCTTCTCCGAGGTCCTGGGCGAACGGCTGTTTGGTGACCTCAACGAGAAGCAGGAAGAGTACCTGAAAGACATCCACGCCTCGGGGCAACACCTGCTCTCCCTGATCAACGACATCCTCGACCTCTCGAAGATCGAGGCCGGACGGATGGAGCTGGAGCTGACCGACTTCGATCTTCCCACCGCGATCGACAACGCCCTCACCCTGGTGCGGGAACGGGCCGGCCGCCGAGGCATTGCCCTTCACCAGGCGGCGGATGAGGGACTGGGCCAGATCCGGGGCGATGAGCGGAAGATCAAGCAGGTGCTCCTGAACCTGTTGTCGAACGCCATCAAGTTCACCCCTGATGGCGGCCGGATCGACGTCCGGGGCAGGCCCGTGGACGGGTCCGTCGAGGTCTCGGTCAGCGACACCGGCGTCGGCATCGCGCCGGAGGACCAGGAGGCGATCTTCGAGGAGTTCCGGCAGGTGGGAACGGCGGCCAAGAAGGTGGAGGGCACCGGGCTTGGCCTGGCGTTGTCGCGGAAGTTCATAGAGCTGCATGGCGGCCGGATCCGGGTCCAAAGCCAACTCGGAGCGGGCTCGACGTTCAGCTTCACGATCCCGATACGAACCGGCGCGTGAGAGACGGGCCGGGCGCCCCGCCCCACCATCCCCGCATGGACCGCCGATTCTTGGTGACCGCGCTCGCGAGTGCCCTCGCGCTGCCACGAATAGTCGGGGCCCAGGAGAAGCGGAAGCCAGCGCGAATAGGCGTTCTCCACCCAGGGGCTTCCCACCCGACCGAACCGCTGCGTGTACGCATTCTCCGCTCGGCGCTCGGCGAGCTTGGGTATGTCGAGGGACGGGACTTTATCATGGAGGCCCGCTATGGCGAAGGTCGGCCTGACCGTCTTCCCGAACTGGCTGCTGATCTGGTCCGGAGACAAGTGGACGTGATTGTCGCCAGTGGCTTTGCAATCGGGGCGGCGCGCACAGCTACGAGTACCATCCCCATTGTCATGAACTTCAGTGGGGACCCCGTAGGCCGAGGCTATGTCCAGAGCGTCGCGCGGCCTGGCGGGAACGTCACTGGCGTCGCGACGCTCGCGCCGGACGTGACAGCGAAACGTTTGGAGCTCCTCAGAGAGCTGATGCCCGATGTTGACCGAATCGGCTATGTCACGGGACTGGCCGACACTCAGGAACAGCGCGGCGCTGAGAGAGCCGCGGACGCGCTCGGCGTATCAGTGGTGCCGATGATCGCGGGTGACCCTGCAGACGTGGAGCAGGCGCTTCAGAGATTGAAGCAGGCGGGCGTGAAGGTCGTGATGTTTTCCTCCGACCCGCGGCTCGCTCGCTTGTCCCCGCAGCTGATCGGCCTTTCGGCTAAATATCGGTTGCCAGCCAGCTATGAGTTCCGGGAACAGGCCGAGAACGGGGGGCTCATGTCCTACGGAATGGATGCCGTCGATCTTGGCCGGCGCGCGGCCTCGTTCGTCGATCGCATCCTGAAAGGCGCAAAGCCAGCTGATCTCCCAGTGGAGCAGCCCACGAAGTTTGAGTTAGTCATCAATCTCAAGACCGCCAAGGCCCTCGGCCTCACGATCCCGCCCTCGCTGCTGGCGCGGGCGGATCAGGTGATCGAATGATGGACCGCCGCCGCTTCCTGCTGAGCTCGCTGGCCGCGGCCTTCGCCGCGCCGGTCGCGGGTGACGCGCAGCCAGCGGCGAAGCTGTGGCGGATTGGGTATCTGGACCAGGGATCCGAAGCCAACAACCGGGTCTACGTGGGCGGGCTCAGGCAAGGGCTGGGCGACCTCGGCTGGGTCGAAGGGTGGACCATGGTCATCGAGAGCCGGTTCGCTGAGGGCGAGACGGATCAGCTTCCCCGGCTTGCGGCGGAGCTCGTGCGCTCCAAGGTGGATGTGATCGTCACCTCGACCACCCCGGCGGCCCTGGCGGCCAAGCACGCCACCATGACGGTCCCCATCGTCATCGGATTCGTGGCCGATCCGGTCGGGAGCGGCATCGTCGCCAGCCTCGCGCGGCCCGGCGGGAACATCACCGGGTGGACACACTCGGGCCGCGAGCTTCGCGCCAAGTACCTGGCGCTGCTCAAAGACGCCGTTCCCAGCGCGACGCGCTTCGGTGTCCTCTGGAACCCGGCGAACCAGGTCCATCAACCCTCGATGCAGAACATCGAAGACGCGGCCCGGCAACTCAAGGTGGAGCTGCACCTGGCCGGCGCGCGGGAATCCAAGGAGCTCGAGCGCGCCGTGTCGGGGCTGATGAAGAAGCACATCCAGGCCCTCGTCGTCTTCCCGGACGGCATGTTCCAATCCCAGACATCGCAGATCGTCGCGCTTGCGGCGCGATACCGGCTCCCCGCCGTGTACGGTCTCAGGGAATTCGCGGAGGCCGGAGGGTTGATGGCCTATGGGGCCAATGTGGCCACAATGCACCAGGAGCTCAGCGCGTCTTTGGTGGACAAGATTCTCAAGGGGGCCAGGCCGGCAACCCTTCCCGTTGCGCAACCGACCAAGTTCGATCTGCTGATCAATCTCAAGACCGCCAAGGCCCTCGGCCTCACGATCCCGCCGTCGCTGCTGGCGCGGGCGGATCAAATCATCGAGTGAGCCGCAAGGGCGGGAAGCCGCACCCACGGCGCACCAAGCCGGCGGCAGCACAAGGGGACGACACAGCGACCGTCTCTGTGCTGCCGATGGACATCCAGATCGGCGATCGGTTCACCGACGAGGAGGGCGAGTGGGAAGTCGTGAGCCACCCCGCGACGCTCCACGGCGCCAAGAGCCTGCGTGCGCGCGTTAAACGGACAGCGCCACCGGCGGACGAGCGTGACGTGACCTGGCCGGCGCATGTGAAAGTCGAGATTCGGCGGAGCCCTACACCGTGAGCACCAAGAAGATCAAGTACCTCCCGTACCTCTTGCCCTATGTCCGCGTCCTGTTCCCGATCCACTCCATCACCTCGACTGGGTGGGACGAGACGACCGGGCGGCCGGGCGGCTCGTGCAGCCGCTGCTCCGCAGGGCGCTGGAGATGCGCCAGCAGTGGGCGCGGGACGGGTGGTGGAACTGACGTCCGCGTCAGGACTGCCGTCTCGGCGCACAGGCGGAGAACTCGCCGCGGCATCCCGGACTTGCGGAAGCGAACCGCGATCCGGCCGGCAGCCGTCTCACGGTCCGGCAGCGCCGCGTCGCCGCTTCACCGGCGAGACGCGAGGGCTGCGTCGAGCACGGAAGTGAGATGTTGCAGGTTGAACGGCTTGGTGAGCGTCGCAAATGCGCCCTCCGCAAGCAGTCTCTCCGCACGCTCCGCATCATAGCCTGTCATGACGATCACCGGTACGGCGGGCTGGATCTCTCGCAGTTGTGCGAGGACGACTTCGCCGGAGGTGTCCGGCAAGCTGAGATCGAGGAGTACAACATCGGGCGCTGACGCCGAGACGAGCTCGAGCGCGGCCGCGCCAGTCGATGCCAGTTCTGGGGTATGGCCCGAGCCGCGGAGGAACTCACGGAGCAGCGAGGCCAGCGGCAGCTCATCGTCCACCACCAAAACGCGAGCGGTCCGGCGCGTCATCGTAACACCCGAGAGCAGAATACTCGGACGTCGACGACGTTGCCAGCCAGGGGAGGCTGGCTCGACTCTTCTTGGGGAAACCTGAGATCGGCAGCAAGCGACCTGAATCCTGAGGGCCCTCGGCGCCTTGTGCTGCACGACCGCCGGCCGTACTTTGTGATCGACATGCTGAACCGAGTTCTCGTCGTCGACGACGAGCCGCGGGTCGCGGCAATGCTGAACGACGTCCTAAAGACCTTAGGCTATGCCCTCGACTTGCGCATACGGGCCCCGACGCGATCCGAGCCCTGCCAGCGTTCAGGCCACAGGTGGTGCTGCTCAACGTCGGTCTACCCGGCATCCCGGGTGAACTCGTCCTCGACTGTCTTCACGTGTCCGATCCCGACGTGCCGATCATCATGATGACAGGCAACAGAAGCCCCGACCTCGAACGCGAAGTTCGTGCGAGGGGCGCCTACGACTTCGTCACGAAACCGTTCAAGTTGGATTGGCTGATGCTCCGGGTAAAGGCGGCGCTCGCGTTCCGGCACTGCCGGCGCTTCCTTCAGGGATCATCCCCGTGCCGAGCGCAGAGAGCGAGTTCGGCTCCGGGGTTACGGCGCTAGGTAAAGGCCTCGTTGGCGGCACAGCTCAACCCAAAGAGCGGCACAGTCAAAGTGCAGGCGGAAATGGCGACCGTCGCGATAGTTGAATTCGTGTTCGATGTCCACCGCGCCGATCTGGGCGCCACACGCGTCGCACGTCGCGCCGGTCCCACGACGCACTTCCAGATTGTTGGGGGCCGTGGTCGGCAGGCCTCCGGTGTCGATCTTGCGGCCGATCGTCTCTTGAAGCCTCTGGCGAGGCATGAGAGAAGCCACGGCAGCGTCTTGGGCAAGTGCCGTGCCATATGCTTTGCCCTTGGTTTGCCTGCGAACGACATGCTGAGTGGCGTAAATCTGTCGCCTCGATCGGGCAATACCTGCGCGGCTGCCTGAGCGCGTCCCGGTCCAGCTTGCGCCATCACAAGTACGAGGGGCTTGGGCGGCGTGCTCTTGCGATGACGCGCTGGAGGGGCACCGCGTGCGCAACGTCGAGCGCGACGCGCAGCGGCGGGCCAGCGTGGCGCGCTCGGCTCGCTGATAGTCACGCCTCGTCCCGTCCGTGGCTATCCGTATCTGGATAGCGCCGAACACCGGCTATGTCCTGAAAGACTCTGGCCCTCGCGTATCGAGGCCCATCCACATTCGAATGGGTGGAACGGCCGGCGACGCAATCGTCTGGGCTGTTTCCGCTGCGCTGACGCTTGGCCAAAAACGTGCACAGCCGCAGGGGGATGTCGGGCAGCGGACGTGCGGCGTGACTTACGAATGAGAGCCGATGGCACTCGCTTCAAGTTCCTGCGTCCGGCGGTGGTCGGCGTGGGCCTCGCCCTGACGGCCATCATCGGCGCCGGCGGCCTTCTCTTCGACAGCTGGCTGCAGCTGCGCGCGCTCGCCCGCGACGCCGCCCTCCTCGACGAGCAGCTTCGCCATCACCGTGCGGTGTTCGGTGAGCTCCGTCAGGCGATGGCGAGCTGGCGCGAACTACAGGCCAAGATCTGGGAGCCGTTCGGGCCGGGCCTGGCTCCCGGGGGCAGGGACCGGGGTATCGGCGGCGCGATGAAGACGGACTCGGAGCGGCCCGGCCTGTCGCCCAGCGACGAGCTCAACCGCCTGAGCCAGGCAGTGCGCGAGCAGACCGAGAGCCTGCGCGCGCTCGAGCGGCTCATGACGCACGCCGGCCGGGCGCTAGCCGCGCTGCCTTCTCGGTGGCCCGTGCGGGGCGCCGTGAACTCCGAGTTCGGCTCCCGGCAGTCCCCCTGGTCGAACGAGCGCGAGTTCCACGCCGGCATCGATATCCGGGCCGCGCGCGGCACACCGGTCTATGCGCCAGCGCCAGGGACCGTGATTCACGCCGGCAACGCGCAGGATTACGGGACGGCGATTATCGTGGACCACGGCCAGGATGTCCGCACCCTCTACGGCCACCTCTCGAAGCTCAACGTGCGGTCGGGCCAGCGCGTGGAGCGTGGGGCGCTCATCGGCTACACCGGCAACACCGGGCGCTCCTCGGGCCCGCACCTGCACTACGAGATCCTGGTCCGCAGTCAAGCCGTCAATCCGCGCGCGTACCTTTGGGATTGATTGCGATGAGGAGCTTCGGGCGCGCCCAACTCCAGCCGCGTGGCGATCAGCCGCGCACCGCGGCACGCTAGACTGGTGCACGAGCGGCTCGACTCCTGGTCCGGCAATACTCATCATCGCGGCATGATGCACTGAGCTGGGAGCTGAAGCTCACCGCCTACGCGGCGCGCGCCTGGCGCGACCTTCTTCCCGGTCGGGATTGCACGCTCCATCGTCGGCGGCACGACGTGGGAGCCGACGCCGTGGTGGGACGTGTGACGCGTGACCTTTCACCGCGACGCAGCACTTGATCTGGCGCACTTGTCTGGCTTCGACAGAGCGCCGAACCGGCCCCTCGAGCGGAACCGGCAGCGCTTGTGCGACATCGCCGAGGAGAGTGCAAACGGCCGAGGGCAGAACCCCCGGCCGTTTATCGTCCTACGAGTCTGGCGTCGGTGCGCGTTTAGTCGACCGAACTACTGATGCCCTCTCGTCGTCGGCACCGTCCCGACCCGGCCAGATCCAGGCGTCACACCGCTGGGTGGATCGGCCTTCCCAGGTGTGGGCGCCGAGGGTTCTGCGTCGCAGTGTCCGAGCGATGGGCGATCGATCTCGGAGGTCTCGCAACGGGTGGCCGCCTGCAGCAGGCCGGGGGTCCGCTCGCCGGTCGCGACCTCGTCGAATTCGGCAATCACTAACGAAGCTGGTCACCGAGCGCGGCTACGAGGGCTACGTCGCGAAGGACGAGGCCAGCGCCGTCGGGGAGGACGGTTGGCGGCGGCGGATCCTCCAAAGGTCGCTGGCTCAAATCCCAGCCCCCCGTGACCATGAGCCGGATAGGGGTTAGAGAGGACGCAGGACCCGCTGACCCCTTTGCTTACCGATTCGCCCACAGCAGGAGGGACTGGGGGATCGTGAGGCCGAGTGAATCAATCAGGTCCACGCTCACCGCGCCACGAACTTCTGGGCGCGCTTGGCGTTGTCGACTTCGGTCGTGTAGATGTTGCCCTTCGAGTCGACGGCCATGTTGTGCACCCAGTGGAACTGCGCCGCTTGCCGGCCGCTGCGACCGAAGACGCCGAGGATGCGGCCGGAGTCGCGCAGCAACGTCCAGACGTGGTTGTTCTCGCCGTCGGCGTTGTAGAGAAACGTCTGCGCGGCGTCGTGCGATAGGTCGGCGTCCCAGGTCGAGCCGTTGCCGCGCGTGTCGGACGCGACGATGAACTCCTTCACAAAAGTGCCGTCCTTGCGGAAAACTTGGATGCGGTTGTTGACTCGGTCGCACACGTAGAGCAGCCCGTCGCGGGACAGGCGGATGCAGTGCACCGGGTTACCGAAGCCCTTCATCGATGCGTCACCCGGCGGCCGGCCATTGGCGCCCAGTGACGCTTGTAGGCGCCGGTCCTGGTATCGAAGACGATCACGCGGTGGTTCCCGTAGCCGTCGGCGACGAAGATCTCGCTGGCGGCGATGTCGACGGCGACGTTCGAGGGACGATTCATATACGCGGTGTCGGAGTCGTTGCCCACCACACCGGGCTGCCCGATGGTCATTACGTGCCTGCCGTCCCTGGTGAGCTTCAAGATGATCCCGTCCTCGGGACCGTTGCCTGCCAACCATACGTTGTCCTGGGCGTCGACGGTGATGCCGTGCTCGTTCTCCGGCCACCGATAGCCCTGACCGGGGCCGCCCCAAGCCTGAAGGAGGTTGCCCTCGAGGTCGAACTCCATCACGGAAGGAGCAGGCACGCAGCACTCGTTGCGCGGCGGCGTCAGTGTGGCGCCCTTCTCGTCCTCGCTAAGCGTGCGCGGCCGCTGGACGACCCAGATGTGGTCCTGGCGGTCCACGGAGCCCCCTGCGGCCTGGCCCATCAGCCAGCGGTTGGGCAGTGGCTTGGGCCAAAAGGGATCGACCTCGAAACGGGGCGGTGTGGGCTGCATCTGCGCGCTGCCCAGAGCCCCGGTGGCCGAAACGACGGCGACGATGACGTTTGCGGTGTCTGCCTGCTTGCGCTGATTTGCGCTAAACGACCCCGTCAACGAGGCCGATTCAGTCCTCGAGTGCGCCGAGAGTCCTTCTCGGCACCCCACGAGCAGATGAAGAACTTAAGTGCCGACGCCCGGTTACGCGGAACTATGCAGAAAGACGGACGGCGGCTCGGCGCCGGCCCTCGTCTGTTATTAATAATCAGGGTTCATCCGGGAATCGTGTGGGTAGCCGGGTAGAGGTCGAGGCCCCCGCAGTGAAAGTAGATGGCGGTCTTGAAATGCTCGCGGTTACGGAACCCGTAGGCCATTTTCTTGATGGTCTG
>Ga0075420_100005773_pt1 | contig 10910 bp, 11 predicted proteins | sample SoiMetdeltSBSDD4_FD_75296 | JGI IMG/M metagenome (GOLD analysis project Ga0075420, IMG submission 75296) | Bulk soil microbial communities from a Populus tree surrounding site in Tennessee, USA - Soil MetaG P. deltoides SBSDD4 | ecosystem: Environmental > Terrestrial > Soil > Tree plantation... | reverse complement strand
ACCCGGTTGACAGTTGGCAGCGCAACTTTGCCGGCGTCACGGACCTGCGCCTGGTCGGTCCGCCGCGCTACCTCCAGGTCCAGGACGACCTGATCGTCGTCGACACGGACTACACCTTCGTGAGCGGCGGCGTGCGACGCAGCTTCACGCTCCGCTGGACCTTCAAGCCGGTGGGCTCGGAGTGGCAGGCCGACCTGGCCGAGGCGTTCCCGACCCAGTCCGCGCCGATGCCTCGGTCCCAGCCAACGCCGACCACCCTCCAGGATGGCGGCGCCGTGTCCGCGCCGGTGCCCCAACCGCCAGGCCCCTCGGCCAGACCCGTGCTCTCGGCCCATGCCATTGCGCACAGGATGGTCGCCGCAGGCGACTCGGTCACGCTCACGTACGAAGTGACCAACCCGGGAAGCACCCCGGTGACGGCAATCCTCGGAGCATCTATCCGCCCTATCGGCGGTGGACCGTGGATCAATGACCCCGCAAACGACACGCGGCTCACCTTCCCGCCCGGCAAGAGCAGTCACACGCGGGTCTTCCAGGTACCCCTAGGGACGCCCGCGGGCCGCTACGACGTCGCCTGGGGCCTGTTCGGCGACGGGCGGCAGGGCTGGGGACCGGCTGTGGAGTCCGGCATCCTCACGATCAACCCATGAACCGCGTCCCACCGGTCATCCTTGATGGCCACATAGACAGCCAGGGATCCTCGGACCTCTTTCCTGGGCCCCGTGGCCCGCACGACGCCAAAGAAACTGCGGAGGGTATCGCCCCCCTCCTGGTAGGCGGCGCTCCTGGAGGCTACCCGATTATCGAGCCTCTCCTACAGGGCCCACATGGCGGAAGTCGAGGCTAGTCGCCGCGGCGAGACGCCGCGGCGACGCCACATGGTGGGGCGCGCCGGGACCTCGTGTCCCACCCCGGCTAACCTCCCGCGGCGCACGCGACCGACGCCGGGTCGTCGGGGCGACGTCTCGGATGCGTCACACGACGCCGTCCGGTTGCGTCGGGATGCCTGTCTCGAGTAGGCTGGCGCCGGCACCTTGCGCTCGGGCGCGCACCTCGATCCACGGGACGGGACATGGCAGGACCGGCCACGCGTGCGGAGCGCCGACGGCGCCGGCCCGCCGTCCGGGCGACGGGGACATCCGCCCCGCTCGTGCGACCGCGCAGCCCCGATTGGGCCTCTCGATGAGCGGCATGCCGCCCGGCGATGTGACCGTTGAGGCGGTGGTCCGCGCGCTCCTGGGCGGGGGCGAGGTACGGTTCGGGCGGGGCGCCGCGGGCTTCGAGGTGGGACGGGACCCGGACGGGCTGCTGGCCGTGCGCTGGTGCGTGCCGCGGGGTTGGGACGATGGCGCACGGCTCGCCTACCTGGAGGCGTACGCGACCACCCTGCGCGCGACGGGGATCCAGGCCTTCGTCACGCTGAGCCCGCCGGAGCCGCGGGTGCTCTGCCTGCGGCGGGCAATTCGTCCCTTGCGGGGCCTGCGCGCCGTTGCACCGGGTATGGAACGCCACCCGTCCCAGCACGACCCCGCGGTGGTGCTCGCCGCCGGACGCGTCCTCGACGTCGTCGCGGGCGGGCTCGTGCTCGTCGGCACCCTCGCCGGGGTTGCCGGGCAGATCGGCGTCGATGCGGCAGCGCTGCGCGTGGCCCTCCGCGAGCTGCGGGGGGCCGGGTGGGTCGCCGTCTCCACGCAGCCGGCCGACCGCTTGACGGTGCGCCTGGAGCGTCGCGTCGCCGGCCACGAGGAGCCCGTCCGGATCGATCGGCGGCGACATCCCGAGGACGCCTGGGCGCTGTGAGGGCGCCCACGGCGCCCCAGCGACGAGGCCCCGCAGGTAATGAGCGCCGGCCTGGTCGGCGCTGAAGCCGGCGCCGGTCGCATAGCCCGCCCGATCCCGCCGGGGCCGGCGACCGACTCACCCGACGACCGCGCCATCCCGACGGGCCGGTGGGGAACTGCGGGCCCGTCTATTGCTTAGAGGCTGGGTGCCAGGAGGATGGCGTATGGTGACCAGCGAGAGTGCGATGGTTGTGTGTACCCAGCTGGTTCGGGACCGTGCTGGGGCGCTCGCTGCGGTACTGCGGGAGCACGGAATCCCGGCGGACGTCGCGCCGTCCAATCGCCATTCGGGAGAATGGGATGTGCTGGTGCCTGCCGACGATGCCGAGCGTGCCAATCAGATCGTGGGGGACCTGCTCACGTTCGGCTGATCCCCGCCACCACGGCACCCCGGTATCAACCTCGATACCGGGGCGCCCCTGCGTTCAGCGCCCCCGTGCTGCACGCTGGCGGCCCCAGCAGCGACGGTAGCCCAGGACGCGTCTGGTGGGCCACCTCGGCCGGTGGGGACAGCCGGCCCGCTTCACCTCCCCGCCGGCCACTACTCGGGAAGGGCAGCCATGCCGGGTTCGCCACCCGGTACAATCGGGGCGCCGGTGTGTCCCGCTCCTCGCCCTGTGCCCTTGCTCAGAGCGCCCCGGCTCCTACCCAGCCGGGCCGCTGTCGCGAGGCAAGCGTTCTGCACCCCCCGCCGTGGTCGCGGCGTGCGCATGTTGCGCGCGCCATGTCGTGGCCGCGGTGCCGGGTCCCTCGGGGTCCGGTGCTCGTATCTCTGCCCACAGCAGTCCCGTGGTCGCGTTTCCTGGCCCGTACAGCCGCGCACGGCCCGGATGGCCGGGGGCACCCTCGACCGGCGGCGGCCCGTTGCACGCAGCAGCCGACGGGAACATTCGCGCGGTCGTTGGGCCAGGCTATCGCGTCCGCCGGCTACCGCTGATACGGGACCAGCCGATAGGCGAGCTCCGTGATCGCGACGACGGCCCAGAGGTGGCGGTCGCAGACCCGTCGCTCGAGCCGTTCGTCCTCGGCCTCGATGATCAGCGTCGAGAGCCGCTCGTTATTGGGGCAGTTGTCGTAGGCGCACTGCGTCACTGGCCTCAGATCGAGCATGGCGGTGGCCTCCCCGACGCCGGGATGGTACGAAGCACCCTTCATATTCCCCACGCGTGGCGGAATTGGCCAGGTAGAGGAATGCACATCTTTCGGCCATGTGCGCCCACTCCGGCCCCCGCCCGGCAACCTGCCCCGCCGCCTAGTACAGCCTGGCGGAAGTATCTGCACGGTCAGTGCGCGAGGGCCTTGCCCTGATAGGTCCACTTGAAGGGCCTGGCCATCGTCTGGTTGTAGTAGTCGATGAAGGCCAGGACGCGTGCCGTCAGGTCGTCGAGCGAGGTGAAGCTCGCGCGCCGAAGCAGTTTGCGGGTGAGGATGGAGAGCCAGATCTCGATCTGGTTCATCCAGGAGGCGTGCTTGGGCGTGTAGTGGAACACGATGCGGTGCGTCGGGTCGCGCAAGAAGGCGGCGCGGGTGGCCTGGGAGCGGAGGATGCCGGACTCGCCCTTGACGCCGAGGTCGTCGGTGAGCCCGGACACCTGAGCGACCCAGGCGACCAGCGAGGCGGACTGGTGGGTGTTCAGATTGTCGGCGACGACGTGCCAGCGGACGGCCATCGGGTCGGTCGCGACCACGCCTTGGAGATGGGCCAGGAAGTCGGCCTCGGTCCGGGTCGGGCCGACGGACGGGGCGACGACCCGGCCGCTGACGACGTCGCGCGCGAGGATGAAGGCGCGGGTGCCGTGGCGGAGGTACTCGAATTCGCGCCGCTCCACCTTGCCGGGGACGAGCGGCAGGCCGGGATGCTTGCGCTCCAGAGCTTGGACGCCGGTCATCTCGTCGGTGCTGACCGTGCGTTCACCGTGCGCGGCCCGGGCCGTCGCCTCGTGGTAGACCGCATTGATCTCGGCGACCTTCGGCCACAGCTCCGCGTCGGGTGCCGGGGTCAGCCAGTAGCGGATGCGGTGGGGCTTGAGGGCGCCCGATTTTAAGGATGCGCGCCGCGTGGCGGGCCGAGATCCGCTCGACGATGCCCCGCTTCATGACTTCCGCAGCCACCTCGCGCCCGGTCCACTGGCTGATCGGCCGCTCCGAGTCCGCGGGCGTCTCGCACGCCAGGGCGACGATGCGGCACACCTGGTCGGCGGTAATCCGCGCCGGCGTCCCAGACCGTGGCGCATCCGCCAGCCGCGCCTCGGCGTCCAGATCCTCAAACGGGACGTGCTGCAACCCGAGCCAGCGCCGCCGCCAGTACCGCACCGTGTTGATCGTCGTCCCCAGCCGCGCCGCGATCCTGCTCTGGTTCGCCCCGTCGGCTGCAGCCAGGATGATCCGACCGCGCAGCGCCAACTGCTGCCCGGCCGTGTGGCGACGCACCAGCGTCTCCAGCGCCAGCCGCTCCTCGCCGCTCAAGACGACCGCCGGTAGGTCCGGCCCTGGCATCGTTCCCTCCCGCAGGGCCCCTGGTACCGAGCCCGTCCCGTCACCGCTATTCTACTGTCAAGTCATTTCGGCCGACGTGTACTAGAGGAGCCGTGACGGCAACTGCAACTACCTGGTTGGCGGTCCGCCAGCACCAGGCCCGCCGGTGCCCCCGTTCGCCCGCCTGGCCGCGCTCAGCCGTGGCTGCGAAACGATGGGCTGTCCCGACGACAGCGAGCCCGACGAGCGCTTCTGCCTGAGGCACGTCGTCGTCGACGTCTTCTGATCGTCGCGGCCGGCCGGGGCTGGCGTCCCCGGCCGGCCGTCAGAGGAGAGTGCGCGGAGGGGTATGGGTCCCCGCGCGCAGCAATCGTAGGCAATCGCCGCGCCAACTGACCGTAATGGCCGGCCGGGGGTGTCCTTCGCGGCCGGCCCCCAGGAGGAGCGCAGGGCCTCTGACAACCCACGCGCAGCGGACCGGCGCATCCGCCGCGCCACACGCGACGCCCATGGGCGTCGAGGAGCTCGATCGCGACCTTGCAAGAGATCATCAGCCAGTACAAGGCCAAGCGCCGCGAGCAGCTCGCGGACCGCCCGGTCCTGACCCCGCTCGGCGCCACCGGCTGGCCCGCTCCCTGGAGACGCTGACCATCGAGCAGCGCTGCGCGATCGCCGAGCTGCCAACCACCGCCTGCGCAACGAGAGGCGCTCGGCGGGCGAATCAACCGCCGGGCGCCAGAGCGACGCCGTGTGACCAGCATGGGGCGACCGACAGCATAGCCCAACCGACACAGAGGAGCGCCCGGCGTGTCGGGAACGACGCCGGGCGCCCGTGCCGCGCCGGCTCATCCCCCAGCGCGGCGACAGGAGACCAGCATGAACGAGACCACGATCACCCGACGCACCGCCCTCCGCACCACCGTGCTCTCCGTCATCGGCGCCGGCCTAATGGCCGCGGCCGGCACTCGCCCGGAGCCGGCGCACGCTGAGCCTGTCGCCAACATCGACCGCGCCGAGGCGCTACTGCTCGAGGTCGAGCGCATCATGATGGGCCTGGACGAGCTCGCCCGTGCGGACCTGGGCTTCGAGCTGGACCGCCTCGGCAGCCTGGCAGTGGCTGCGGACCCCGCCGCGTTCGTCGCCGAGCATGAGCGCGGGACGGGCGCCAACCGCCTGAGCGCCGCCGACCCGATCGAACTCGACCGACCCGACGACCGCGCGTTCCACGGGCCGGTGGGGCGACCTGCCGGCCCGATTTTGTTGGCTGCTCGCCACTGTACAGAGTGGACGCGACCCCGGAGAACCGTCCGTAACCAATGTCCACGGCAGGTCGGATGGATGCATGAACGACCAAGGCCCCGTGAGGGCGAATGGCTCATGAGCATCGCGGTTGCCACGCCCCCCGGTGCAACTGCAAGAAGACGGTCGTCGCCGCTGTGATGGCTCGTGACGGAGACGTATCATCGCCCTCGGCGACAACGGCACGATTAGGGGCTTCGGCCACTGTGTTGACGGCGGATGCCGTCGGCGTGACGACCCGGAAGCGGAGTCAAGCACTCGGACCAACACCTGATGTCTCCGTGCTCAACTTGTCGCTGCGCTGATGTAACGGCCTCGATAGCCGGACACGCGTTGATCATGGCCGACCGGTGCACCTCGCGGATCCGGGCCGACGACCTCAGCGGGTCAGCCCGCGACCTTTGAATTCCCTTGAGGACCGAGGATCATGTACGCTCCCGCTGCGGCGCTGAGCGACCGGCGAGAACGCGAAATCGACTCGGGGACCGCCACGGATAGTTCCGCGCGGTCCCCGACGGCCACAGTCAGGTTCGGGAGAAACTGGCGCGCGTCGGTCATCGCCGTTGCGCCCTTCGTCCCGAGCCTCGGCACGTGCATCACCATCGGGGCATTGTTGCGACACCTGCACACGCCCGACGTGCCCGTCCCGGAGGTTGCCCGGCCACTCCACTACGTCGTCGAGACGCCGTTGGTGGCCGGCATCATCAACGTATTGATCGCCTGGTTCTTGCTCTGGATCGTGTACCAGGTGCTGGGCCTTAGTGACGTCAGCCGTGCGAATGCGGTTAGCTATAACGCTCTCTTGGATCGGCTCGAAGGTGTCAAGGCACGCCGGGACCAGGCGGGGGAGCTGCTCAAGGCGCACGAACGTGTCCACGACGAGGGGACGTGCGACGACTGCCTCCTGAGGCAGGCGGCCTGGCAAGAGGTTAACGAGCATATCAAGCGATTCGAATCTGAACTCGGTCGTCCGGGGCCGCACTGGGCGACGGGTACGGGCTACATCGCCCTGTGGAAGCGGGTCTTGACCGCGGAAGAGGCGCTCATCCAACTGGAGCCCGTCGAATCCGTCATCGCCGGTGCACACTATGACGAGCTCCGTTGCCGGGGCTCCGCCATCTCCTACCGCGACGATCTCCAGAAGCGGGTTGTGCTGGCCGCAGAGTTTCTGAGATCGTTGCAGACGACCTCCTGGCAGGTACTTGGCGCCCCGGCAGTCCGGGTCCCGGTTCCAGATCCCTCCGGTCGCCGGACTCCCATCGAGGTAGCCTCGGCATGGATCCGGCGGAGTCGGCTTTCGGGGTGGGTCCGACGGGCTCGGCTTGTTGTTGTCAGCGTGCCGTCGGACTCGGTGAAAGGCCCCCGCTCCGAGGCGGAGGCCCGCACTACCCTTCGCCGAGTGAGGCACTCGATCAACCAGTTCCGCACCGAGCGTTGGGCTGGATTGGTCCGCGCGCGCAACCAGCTCATGACGACCACCGGCCTGACCGGCCTAGCGTTGTACGCAGCCGTCTGGCTGGGCATCATGATGCTCGAACGGTATGGACCCGAGGGACGGGATCCGGCCGAGGTGATCGCGTACGCCGCGCTGTTTTTCCTGATCGGGGGGGCCATCGGGCTCTTCAACCAATGCTACAGAGACACGAAGGCGCTAACGGCGGTCGACGACTACGGGCTCACGCCGGCCCGTCTCATGGCCACGCCCTTGGTATCCGGTGTGGCTGCGGTGTCCGGCGTCGTCCTGATCCTATCGGCAACGGCAGGGCTCCATGATTTCACAAGTCCGGACAAATTGGCTTTCAACGTCGTTGCAGCGGCGACGTTCGGGCTGACCCCCACGATCCTTCTCGATCGCCTCCTGCAGCAGACGGAGCAGTTCAAGGCTGAGATCCGCGCCAGTGAAGCAGTGGAAACGTCGAAGCAGGCCGACGCTTCTCCCGACTGATTCCCGTCGATCCAGACTCAGTCCCCGGACCTCATTCCTCCCCGCCGCTGGCGCGCGGTATGCTGACATCGTTGTCGTCCGTCGGCCGGCTGCAACACCAGATGCCGCTACGGCGGGACCGGGCTGGGGCTGGCGATCAGCCGCCACTTCTGCCGGCTGATGGGCGGCGACCTCACCGTCGAGAGCGCCTATGGCCAGGGCTCGATGTTCACCGTGCAGCTGCCGGCCCAGTGCATGGGAGGGGCTTGGTGGAGGCGGCTACGTGCCGGTCTGGGGCCGCCGTGCTGCACCGGATGGACGCTCGCCTAGTCCGCCGTCCTCGGCCCCGCTGGGCAGGCCGACAAGACGGCGCCACATCGGCTCCGGCACGTCGTCCGGTTGCGCTCGGCGCTGCCGCGGCACGGGGACACGCCCGACACGCGAGGCCGTGCCCGTGCCGCGGTTTGCGTTCGCGTCAGGGGAGCTGGATCTGGAGCGAGGCGTTGTCGACGTCGCCGTCGTCGTCCTTCACCCTGAGCCTGATCGTGTAGCTGCCCGAAACGCTGTCCGGGTACGTGTGGGTGCACGTGAACTGCTTGTTCGCGAGGGCGCAGAGGTAGAGCGGCGTCAGCGGGTTCGCCTCGGTGCCCCACGAGACCCGGACTTCGTGGGTGTCTGCGATGCCCGGGTCGGCGAAGCTACCGGTGACCGTCACGGACCTGGGATTCTTCCCCGATTTTGTGGCGGTGATGCCGCGGAGGAAGCTGGGCTGCACGTTCCGGACGGCGATCGGGATGCCCTGATTGTCGATGCCGAACCCCTCGGCGTTGTCGCTCTGCTCCGCCCCGACCGGGGACTGTCGGTCCTTGACCGTGAGCCAGACGTGCGCCGGCGAGGGCGTGTTGTCCACGTAGGTGTGGGTCGCCTGGATGGCGAACTGCCCGGCCGCGAGCTGGAGCTTGTCCTTGGCGCCGTCCTTCCAGAGGATCTCGACCGTGTGGGCGTCCCCGGCGTCCGGATCGGTGAAGGCGGCGTTCAAGGTGACGGTCTGGCCTTCGGCGAGGATCGACGGCGTGACGCTCGCCGAGGTGATGGTCGGCGTGGTGTTGGCGTTGGCGATCGCGGTGACCGTCGAGGCAACCGCCAGGGCGGCGCCGAGGAGGACCGGGCGGCGGGGCGACCGCACGGCGGTTGAGACGAGGCGGCGCACCGATGCGAGTCGCCGATCGAAGCCATCCATGGGAACGAATCCTTTCCGTGTCCGCCGGGTCCTTGCCCGCTCTCGGGCGGGTTCCGTGCTGCCAACTCTCGGGCGACGCTCGTGTCGCGGCCGCTCAGGGCGGCGGGAGCGGCCCGAGCTCCAGCTCGTGCTCGCTCCCGTCGGGCGAGAGGATCACGAGCTTCGGGTTCTTGCTGCCGCTCGGGAGCTGCCAGGCGTACAGCGTGTCCTGCTCGGCCTTGCCGGGGAACTCGGTCGGCAGCGGGCTGAGCTCGGCACTCACCTGGAGCAGCACGCCGTTGTCCGCGCGGATGCGCAAGTACTCTGGTCCTTCCTGCGGTACGGAGCCCGGACGTAGCAGCATCACCGACTGCGCCGAAGGGTTCGTCGCTCGCACGTTGACGACGATGAACTCCTGACCGGGGTTCGCCTGCTGGCCGGGAATGTCCAGGCGCAGCTCGCCGCCGCTCACGGACCAGTACAACCCCCGGACGACTTCCGTCGTGCGCAGGTACTCAAACGTGCGCTTCGCCATCTTCGGCTCGGGGCCGCTGAACGGGATCGTCACGACCGTCTCTTGCCCACCGCCAAGTGCCAGGGTCAGCGACTCAAGTGGTACGGAACGATCGAGCTGGAAGTAGATCCAGCCGGCGAGCGTCTCCTGTGGCGCGAGCTGCGGTCGATAGAACGGATCGTCACTCTCCGGGGTCACGCTGGCACCGTCCGGCAGCCGGAGCCGGAGCAGGTTGCCGAGCGGGTTGTTCGCGAAGTGCACGTCCTGACCGCTCGGGTTGTGCGCCTGCATCCGCAGGCCGACCAGCGTCTTGTTGCCGCGAGCGGTCTCGCCCTCGATCGTCTTGCCGGAGCGCGCCTCCTCGACGGTGAAGAGCAGGCCGCGATACGAGTTGGTGCGACCGACCTGGAGCATCTGGGGCGCGGGCGTTGGCGGCGTCGCGGGCGCCGTCGGTTTGGCCCGGGCAACGACGGTCGGCGACCCGGCCGGCTTTGCCGTCACGGCCGCCGGTGCTGGCGTGGGCGTGGCACCTGCGGCCACCGCGGCCGGCGCAGCGGTTTGCGGGGCCGGCGTCGCCGTGACGACCACCACGATCGGCGAGGGCGGCGGGGCCGTCACGACCACCGGTGGCGCCGTGACGACCACCACGGCCGGCGTCGGCGGCGGGCCGCTCGGGCCGGTGCAGCCGGCCGCGAGCAGCAACGACGTCAGGCCGAGGAATGGGAGAAGCGTCGGGCGCCGCGACAAGAGACGCAGCCGGCGGCGGCGACGCTCAAAGCAGTCACGCATCGGACTCCTCCGCTCCGCGCTACGCGCAGGCTGTCGGGGACGAGGCGGCCACGAGATCGGCGCACCCCCAACATACACCGCGTCGGTGCGACGACGATGTCGTCAGCTTGACATCTTCGCTGCTGCCCTCATGACCGGGGCTCGCCGACCCGCGTGGCACCGGGTGGGTACGCGCCTCGCGACGGCCGAAGTGGTGCCCACCCCGGCGTCCTGAAGAGTCCGACTGCGTCCCCGGAGGTCGCTCGCGCTCGCCGAGAGGCCCGGAACGGCCGAGGACGACGGCGTGCGCCGCGCGGGCGACCCACTCTCCGACCGGCCCGCCCCCTGTGAGGGGCGGCGGACGGACCCGGTGTCCTCACGTCGGCCCGGTCGCTTCAGCGACGGGCATGCCGGTCGACGCCGCCTCGGCCCGCGTGGACTGCCGGGGCGGCGTCGTGTACGCCGGCTCGCGGAGGTCCGCCTATTCCGCCTGCCAGAAGATGGCCATGCTGGCCACCTTGAACATGCCGGACCCGCTCAAGATCTCGCCCTCGATGAGGTTGTCGCCCTGCTGGAGCGTCTTGACGGGGATGACCGCCTGGAGCACCCTGGCCATATTGGTGCTGCTGGGTCCGTAGACGAACACGTCCTGGTTGTTGATCCTGAGCACCGCCTTGAGCGCGCTGGTGGACTCGGTATAGACCTGGACTTGCAGGAGGCCGACCATGCCGACGACGACGTTGGGCGCCTTGAACTTAGAGACTATCTCAGGTAGCTCGATCGCTCCACCCGGTCGCGACCTCACATCTCTCTTCAGCGTCTGCCCTTCCCGATACGACCACAGCGGGAAGGTCAGGCCGCACACAGGAC